>Ga0310690_10008066_pt1 | contig 13431 bp, 8 predicted proteins | sample AusTroGonzalo_MG_2_FD_207661 | JGI IMG/M metagenome (GOLD analysis project Ga0310690, IMG submission 207661) | Bovine rumen microbial communities from tropical cattle in Woodstock, Queensland, Australia - Gonzalo_04 (v2) (version 2) | ecosystem: Host-associated > Mammals > Digestive system >... | reverse complement strand
CTAACACTGATCTGCCGTTGCTGTTCACATACGCCGACCGCAAGTCGTTCGATTTCACAATGAAGATGCGTATGATTTCTTCGTGGATGGATCAGCTGCCTGATTTGCACAAGGATCAGATTCTTGGGGAGTTCATGCTGAATGTTCCTGTTGATTCAGCTTCGTTGGATGAGAACAACATGTTCCGTTATATTCGTACCGAAGGCGAGGCTCCGAAGTACGGTTTGGTAGGCGAGAGCTTTATCGTTCCGCGTTCATATATGCCTACGCGTGATGAAGATGGCAAGTATGCCGAAAGTTGGGGTACTGGCCAATACAAAATGGAAGTGGAGATTGTAGAGGTTTGCGGTGTGTCGGATGAGTTCAAGAAGAACTGGCGCAAGGACTTCAAGAAACGTAAGAAGATGACTGGCAAAATGTCCAAGGCTGAGGCTGAAATTCTTCAGATCTTCACCAACCAACAGTGGGACAAGCAGGCTAAGCAATGGGTAGCCACAACGTTGAAAGGCCCGTCAACCATCTTGAATAAGGAGGCGGCCAAGGTCGTTGGCTCAAGCTACACCACGACGGTGAAATAATGGTAACAGGATAAGTTTGTTGCCGTATTGCACGCAATGTTACTCCGGCTTTTTTGGACATACTTGAAGGTGGGAACATTCACGCTGGGGGGGGGGTATGCAATGTTACCTCTCATCCAGCGTGAAGTGGTCGATTATCGTAAATGGATTGACGAGACGGAGTTTCTGAACATGATTGCATTAGCGCAAGCTGCACCTGGACTGATTGCTGTCAACTCGGCGATCTTCATCGGCTATCAGGTTGGCAGTCGGCATATACCTGCCGTGTGGACGGCGCGACGATTGGCGCGTTTATATCCGTATTTGGCGGTAGCTGCAGCGGTCGCAGGTGCAGTATTGCCTTCTTTCGTTATAATCCTTGCCATAGCAATGCTGTTCGCTAGTTACAATCACATGCCGGCTGTTGAGGCGGTGATGAAAGGTGTGCGTCCTGCTGTGGTTGCCTTGATTGCTGCACCGTTGCTCAGGATGGCAGCTAAGGCGAATAATCCCAAGCCTTTTCGTGAGGGAGGAGTGCTGTTGCTCACGTGGTCACTGATATCTGCCTTGCTTATCTGGCTTGCACATGTCAGCCCGGTATATATAATCGCAGCAACCATTGGTCTTGCTCTGATAGCAACGTTCATTTGCGAAAGGAGGAAAAGATGATATATCTGCAGCTGTTTTTGAGTTTCTTCAAAATAGGCTTGTTCGGCTTTGGTGGTGGTCTGGCTATTTTGTCACTCATTCAGCATGAGGTTCTGACAAATGGATGGATGTCCGAAACAGAGTTTGTGGATATTGTTGCCATCAGTCAGGTCACTCCCGGACCGATAGGTATCAATTGCGCGACTTATGTTGGCTATACTGCCACACAATCGGTGTGGGGGAGTGTTCTTGCTACAGGGGCGATGATTCTGCCTGGACTGATTATTATGCTGGCGGTGTGCAAGGTATATGTGGTGTTGAGTGCGCGGTTCGCAGGTAATATGTTTTTTCAAAATACGTTACGATACTTGCGATTTGCCGTTCTTGGTCTGATTGCCGCTGCTGCATTGCTGCTTGTCACTCCGGCTACGTTCATCGATACCAATAGCATTATTTTGTTTGCAACTGTGTTCATCCTGACAGTTCTGCCGCAATTGGTGCCGGCCAAGCAGCCAATGGCAAGCAGGATACTCAATATTCTTTCGCATCCTATCTTGTTGATTGTTCTTGCAGGTATGGCGGGGTACATTATTTATAGTTGAATGGGGATCTGATTTCTGACTGACGAATATCGCTTTTTAGACTGAATGAAGCGTTTTGCGTATATAGTTTCGATATTGTTTATATGCATCCTGATGGTTGTGTATATGCTATCGTTGCTGGTACGCAATGGTGATGTGCAAACAGCCGCTGTGCGCTGGCTGACGGCTGAGGCTTCGCAAGCCTTGCGTTCTGACATCAGCGTGTCGCGCGTTGAGTACCGCTTCTTCAATACCTTGCATCTGGATGATATATACATTTCTGACCAGCGAGGCGACACATTGGCGTATATACGTAGTATGGATGTCAATATGCGCATGCGCGACATACTCAAAAAGAAAGTTTCTGTCCGGAAGGCCGTTATCAGTCAGCCGTACATCAATCTTCATGATGACAATTATTTATTTCTTGTCCGTGCGTTGAAGAATCCTGAAGCAGAGCCGATGGATTCATTGCCTGTTGTTGTCAAGGCGGATGAAATACATATAACCGACTTGCGCGTTAGGCTGGATACTTTGTTGCTGACGGATGCGGAATTACAGATGGGTATAAATCGTCTGGACAATCAGGGGATAGCTGCAGATATAAGTACTATGTACGGCAGAATTGTGGACTACCGTACTGTTGGCATTCCTGGTATACAGCCGGCTACACTGTTCTCGCTTTGTGAAATGCAGGCTGAATTGATTGCTAACGACACAACGATTGATATGCCGCATTTGTTCGTACGTCTGCCCAACTCACAACTCAATAGCGAGGTCATACATATTGACAAGGAGTCATTCAGACTGCGACTTTCCGACACGTATATAACCGGTAGGGATTTAGGTCTTTTCATCCCGCAGGTTCAAAGTGCGGACGGCAAGTTGGGTATCACTGCTGCACTGGAGGGGAACAGGGATTCTGTTGTGTTGAACGAACTGAGTGTGTCGTACAAAGGGGAGCATTTGTTCCGAGGGGCGGCAACGGCTTATGGATGGCAGAATTTTGATAGTTTGCAGTTACGTGCTGAGTGTCAGGATTTATTGGTAAGGGCGTCTATTCTGCAGGATTTTCTGGCTGACATTTTGGACAATCCCTACCAGCTTCCTGTTCATGTCTACCGATTGGGAGAGATGCATTACAAAGGCATTTTGGAAGGACGGTTGCGTGACATGAATCTGCAAGGCAGTTTCCGGACAGCATTGGGTATGTTTTCCACCAATGGTCATGCCCAAACAAATGCGCAGTTTGACGAGCTGTCGTTCAATGGGGCGATTGCCACACGGCGTTTCCATTTAGGGCGTTTTGTCGGCAATAGGGAGCTCGGTACTATCACGATGAACATGCAGGTCAACGGATACATGGCGCAAGGGCATCCGATTAATGGTGTATTCCGGGGTGGTATCCAGCATTTGAGATACAAGGGATACACATACTCCCGCATAAAATTGGACGGCAGGTTTGACCATGAGAGTGTGGAAGGACAACTGCAGAGCAATGATCCCAATATACAGCTTTCGCTCAGTGGTTTGGTTGACCTCAGTGAGAATGCACCGAACGTAAACGTAACGCTTGACCTTCAGCACCTCAGACTTGAAGCGCTTCATCTTACCGACAAACTGACAGACAGTGACATTCAGATGAAGATGTACATCAATTTCTCTGGCACGCATATTGATCATATCAACGGTTATCTGGTGATGGATAGCCTGCTGATTACCAATAATGGCGATAGCGCACGTATGAATCAGTTGACTGTACTGGCGGAAACCGAAAGCGATGATACAACCCATCATAGCCTCAAGTTGCAGTCCGATTATGTACTCGGAGGTTTCTCCGGACATTACAGTTATACGGAACTGGGCACAAGTGCATGGAAGATGGCGGTGCGTTATGTCCCGAATTTGTTTGATGCCCCGATGCGCAAACGGCTCAAGGCACGACCCTCAACCACCCAGGCGGAGTTTTACCTGTATGTTCATGATCTTGACGATATACTTCATGTGCTTCCTGTTGACATGTCTCAGAGCGGAAACATAACGATTAAGGGAATGATTGATGAGCAGAAACAGAAGATGGAAGTTAATGGGATTGTGCCTTTCATCAGGATCGGTAAGCAGCAGATGACGAATATCATCTTTTCTTCAGATAACAAGAATGACCGTATCAATTTGCGAACATCAGCACATATTGACCTGCCGGATACGTTGGGGCTGGGGGATGCTGACCTGCTCATGAATATGGAGGCAAAGAACGATTCCGTGCTCCTGTCATTGGATATGAGCAATGATGCCGAAGATGTATATGGCGGACGCTTGGGATTCTTGATAACATTTACCGAGTATGCTCACAAACCTCTTGTCACTATACATGTCTTGCCGTCTGAATTGTATGTGGCGAGTGCGCTTTGGGATGTCGACCCGGCACGACTGACATATACGGTGGCGGATACAGCCCTGCAGGTTGAGCATTTCTGGATAGGAAACGACCAGAAACATATTTATGCGGACGGAATAGCATCCACTCACATGGAGGATTCTATTGCTGTCCACATGCAAAACATCGACTTGAGTGTCCTGTTGGGCTTGACACCTCTGCCCGAACGGTCGTTGACTGCTCAAGGCAAGATTACTGGAACAGCTACGCTTTTTGGTATTCTCTCAAGCCTTCAGCTTAATGCTGATTTGAATGTGGCGGATGCGGGATTGAACGGCAGTCCTATCGGTAATGTGAGTGCGTGGGCTAAGTTCGACAGCGAACGCAAAGCAATTGAGATAGGTGGTGACGTTGAGGATGCTGGACGGCATGTGGCGGATCTCAACGGATTGATCACTCCTTCTGATGACAAAACGTGGAGCTTGCACATCTACCCTGATTCATTCAATATGGGTTTCCTCAATCATTGGACGCATGCGTTCCTTCACGACATAACTGGTCGCGCCTCGGGACATGTGCATGTGTTCGGTCGGCAGAAGGCCACTTGGGTTACAACCGAGGCTTTGCCCCATAATATCAGTATTAAGGTGCCCTTCACTGGGGTGACGTACTATGTGCGTGACTCGATCTTTATGGACAGCACGTCTATTATCTTCCCCAACCACACTGTCTATGATAAAGAGGGACATGCTGTGAAACTTGATGGCGCTGTTCATCACAAGAATTTCTTCAAGTTCAGTTATGACTTGAACATGTTTGCTGACAATGCTGTAGTGCTTGATCTTCCCAAGAGTAATACGGCCTCGTTCTATGGCAAAGTGTATGGTACAGGGGATGTGCACCTGTTTGGCGATGAGAAGATGATTAACCTGGTCTCGCATGCGAAAGCTGAAAACGGCTCCGTTTTCCATCTGAACATTGGTGGACAAAGCGATGCGAAAGAGAATAGTTTCATTACGTTCGTTGACCATTCGGTCAAACCTTTCGTCCCGAATAAGAAACGTATCAAGCGTAATCCCGACCAAAAGTCTAATCTTGATTTGGACTTGTTTGTTACAGTGGATCAGGGTACGCAGTTCTTCACGCAGTTAGGTAACAATAGCGACGATGTGCTTCGTGGGCGTGGCGAAGGCAATATGCGTGTGCATCTCGTCAATAGTGACTTGCAGTTGCAGGGTACGCTTACTCTGCGGCAAGGAAGCCTCAACTACGCTTTAGGTAACATGGTTCATCGTGACTTTACTATCACCGACGGTTCAAGCATCACTTGGCAGGGAGGACCGCTTGACATGAACCTTAACGTTGCGGCCAAGTACCACGTGGTGGCTTCGCTGAAAGACCTCTTCGGTAGTGATCTCTCGTCGCTGCAGACGAACCGTACATCCGTTCCGGTAAATTGTATCATCTATCTGCAGGATAATATCACCAATCCGATACTCTCCTTTGGTATAGAATTGCCGCAATCCGACGAAACGGTGCAGTCGCAGGTCCGCTCGTTCATCAATAGTGAAGACATGCTCATGCGTGAGGTTCTCTATCTGTTGGTGTTTAATCGTTTCTTCACTCCGGAGTACCTGCGCAGTACCAACACCACCGGACTCAACGAAACCTACTCGCTGCTCTCGTCCACGGTAACAGGACAAATCAACTCCTGGTTGAGCAAGCTGACGAACATTATGACTTTCGGTATTAATTTCCGAACCGATGGCGAGGGGGCCGATGCTTCGCAAGAGTATGAGGCGCAGTTCTCTATACAGCCTATTGACAGGCTGCTCATCAACGGTAATGTCGGCTATAGATACAATGACCTCAACAATAGGCCTGTATTCGGCGACCTCGATATTGAGTATATCATTACCCCTGACGGTATGTTGCGCGTCAAGGGATACACGCATACTGTTGACAAGTATTCGCTCCGTCAGGCGAACATGGTTGAGGGTATCGGATTTGTTCTCAAGCACGACTTCAACTGGGGCGATGCCTTCCGCAATGCTGAGAAGAAACGCAAACAGAAGGAAGCAGCTGCCGAAAAATCGAAGTAATGTTCCGTCTGGAGTCAGCATATCAGCCTACAGGCGACCAACCGCAAGCCATTGAAGCCTTGGTGGACAGCATACGCTCCGGAGCCAAGGCGCAGACTTTGCTTGGTGTGACGGGTAGTGGCAAGACGTTCACTATCGCCAATGTCATCGCACAGCTCAACCGGCCGACGCTCATTCTCTCCCACAACAAGACTCTTGCTGCTCAGCTCTACTCCGAGATGCGCGCGTTCTTTCCGCACAATGCGGTGGAGTACTTTGTCAGTTACTACGACTACTACCAGCCGGAGGCCTATATTCCTTCCACGGATACGTATATTGAGAAGGACCTCAGCATCAACGAGGAGATCGACCGTCTGCGACTTTCTGCTACAGCCGCTTTGCTTTCCGGGCGTAAGGATGTGATTGTCGTCTCGTCTGTCAGCTGCCTCTACGGTATTGGCAGCCCGCAGGACTTTTCCGTCAACTGCATTTCTATCCGTCGTGACCAGACCATTCAGATGGATGAGTTCCTTAAGGCACTCGTTGCGGCGCAGTACGTGCGCAATGATCTGGAACTCACTCGCGGCAAGTTCCGTGTCAAGGGCGATACGGTTGATATTGCCCTCGCTTATGCCGATTATATTGTTCGTGTGGAGTTCTTTGGCAACACCATTGACAGCATCAGTTCGCTCGAACTGGTGAGCATGAACCTGTTGGAGGAGTTTGAGTTCATCAATCTCTATCCTGCTACGATTTTCTGCACCAGCCGCGAGAGTATTGAGCGTGCCATAAGTCAGATTAAGCACGATTTGGACGATCAGATCAGTTTCTTCCACAATGCGGGTATGGAACTTGAGGCCAAACGCATTGATGAGCGCGTGCACTACGATCTGGAGATGATTCAGGAACTTGGCTATTGTTCCGGCGTGGAAAACTACAGCCGCTACTTCGACGGGCGCGAACCTGGTACACCGCCGTACTGCCTGTTGGATTACTTTCCTGATGATATGCTCGTCGTGGTTGACGAGAGTCATGTCACTATTCCGCAGATACATGCGATGTATGGCGGTGACAAGGCGCGCAAGGACAATCTCGTCCAGTACGGCTTTCGTCTGCCGGCGGCCCGCGACAATCGTCCGCTGACTTTCGACGAGTGGGAGGAAAAAACGGGGCAGACCATCTATCTCTCCGCTACACCCGCAGAGTATGAACTTGAGCAGTCCGAAGGTATTGTGGTCGAACAGCTCATCCGTCCTACGGGCTTGTTGGACCCTGAGATTGACGTGCGTCCGTCTGAACACCAGGTCGATGACTTGCTTGAAGAGATACAGCAGCGCGTGGAGCGTGAGGAGCGTGTGCTTGTCACTACGCTTACCAAACGCATGGCCGAGGAACTCGACGATTACTTGCGGCAGTATAATATCCGTTCGGCATACATTCATTCCGATGTCGATACCATCGAGCGCATCAAGATTATGGAGGACCTGCGCAAGGGTATCTATGATGTGCTCGTAGGCGTCAATCTTCTCCGCGAGGGACTGGACCTGCCCGAGGTATCGCTTGTGGCTATACTGGATGCCGACAAGGAAGGTTTTCTCCGTGACCGTCGTTCGCTCACCCAGACTGCCGGTCGTGCTGCGCGGCATGTCAACGGCAAGGTGATTATGTACGCCGACCGCATCACTCGCTCCATGCAGCAGACCATCGACGAGACCAACCGCCGGCGCTCTATTCAAATCGCCTACAACACCGAGCACGGCATAACGCCCACCGCTATCCGCAAGGATATCAACACCGGCGCCTTGGCCGGGCTCTATCATGATGCCGAGAAGGAGCGTGAAGCCGTCCAGCAGCGTATCCGCGAAAGCTGGAAGAACGCCCCGTGGCAGCAGATGGATGTCAAACAACTACAGAAAGCCGCTGACCAGAAACGCAAACAGATGCTCGCTGCGGCCAAGGATCTTAACTTCGATCTTGCTGCTACACTCCGTGACGAACTTCTCGAAATGGAAAACCGTATTCAGATACTGATGGAGTAAATCTCCCCGAGGATTTCTGTTTCAGCCGATTGTTTCTTTCCCGATATACAATAATAACGTATAGCGCGCACATGCGTGCGCGCTATGTTCCGATATGAGGCATGGAGTTGTTATGCGCCTATTGCCAGACAAAGTAGGCCTGCTATGATGCCAGCCATACACAGCCGTTTGCGCCATGATACTGGCTCGTGTAGAAATAACAGCCCATAGCCGAACCCTATCAGTGTGCCCCCACGACGGATTGTGCTCACTACGGCAATCATCGAGTCCGGGTCGCTCAAGGCAAGCATATACGTGTTGTCACTGATTACCAGAAAGACGCTGATTAGTATGATTGATAGTAGGTTGGCCGGTAGTCGTACTTCACGTTGTGAATGCCGGATAGCATGATCATAGGAACGGATGATAGCCCGAACCCCGAGCATCATAACAGCCTGATAGAGGGTGTAATATACCTGAACGGCATTGTGGTCATAGTTGCGCATCAGGTACTTGTCGTACAGGCCTGAACAGGCGCCGGTCAGTATGGCTAAGGCCAAAAAGAGGTGATACCGGTTGAATGACCTGTCTGTCGCATCGGACGAGCGGCGCTTGCCGAGCGAGAATATGAATACCGAGCAGATGGCAAGCAGTACACCCGCCCACTGCCAGTTGTTCAGATGCTCGTCAAAGAGCAGAAGAGCGCCTATGAGTGTCCACATTGGCCTTGTGGCTTGCATCGGACTGACCACGGACAGCGGCAGATGCTTCATGGATATATATGCACAAACCCAGCTGCTCAGCACAATTACGGACTTGAGCAAGGTATATAGGTGCGCCTGCATATCCATTTCCGGCACATAGAACAGTGTGCCGTTCATCATCTCGGGGCAGCAGCGCGACAAAAGCAATGGCACCAATAGGATTAGCGCTGATATACAGATGCTGATGGTCAGTACATCAACAACCGCATTCGAGCGCAGGGCGATTTTCTTGCTCACATCGTAGCAGCCCAAGCATAGGGCGGATATAAATGCCAGTAAGGTCCACATAACTCTTGTTTAAATGTACACAAAGGTACGAAGATTTTTCCAAATTTGCAAGAATTGAGGTTTTTTAGTCGCAAAATTTGCAATTACAAGAAAATTTTTGTACTTTTGTCGTCACAATCAATCATCCGTCACGCCTTATGATTAAAGCACGTCATAGTCATCTGCATCCGTTGCTTAAGTTTTGTGAGTGGTTATTGCTCATGCTTGCGGGCGCGCTGCTTATATTTGCCATATGGAGCGTACTTCCGTTCACGCATGCTACCACCGGTGCATTGCTCACTTTCCAGGCCATGCAGGCTATAGGCGTGTTCATTATCCCCGCCTTGCTGGCTGCTTGCCTGTGGAGCAAACAACCGCTCCAATGGCTGCACCTTACCGGAGGCGCGCTGCGTAACGATCTGACACTTCTTTCCATCGGTATCATGGTCACGGCTGTTCCGCTCATCAATTGTCTGGTCAACTGGAATAGGATGATCTCCCTTCCCGAGAGTATGCAAGGCTTGGAGCAGCTGATGCAACAGATGGAAGAACAGGCCGAACGCCTGCTGCAGGGCTTTCTTACGTATGGGAATGGCGCATGGTGGGTGCTGCTCGTTAATATCGTTGTTCTGGCTGTATTGCCTGCCATAGGCGAAGAACTGACGTTCCGCGGTGTGCTTCAGTCCTTCTTCCGCAACCGCCATGTGGCGGTATGGGTGACGGCGTTCGTGTTTTCGTTCATCCATTTTCAGTTCTACGGTTTCATCCCGCGTCTGCTGTTAGGTGCTTTGTTGGGCTATGCCTTGGCATGGAGCGGACGTATTGGCTACAGCATGATTATGCACGCCACGAACAATGCCCTGTCCGTCATTGTCTTCTACCTCGGCACTTACGTATGGCATATCTCACAGGATACGATTGACGCCTTCGGCACAGGTTCGACTTGGTGGCTCACACTCATCTGTACACCGCTGATGCTCACGTTCCTCTACCTCTTTTACAAGCGCACACGCGTAGGCGAATAAGGCGTACTCTATAACGGTTAACTCTTCATCCTTCGTGATGGTAAGATTTACACCATACATGGCCAACAGCTTGAATAACAGAATCTTCTGTAATCTATTCTCATGCTGAGCCGGTAGTCATGCATGGCTGCACATATGCAACGTGCGACACTCCTGTGCCGCACGTTTGTTGTATGGAACGCAATGGATGTCGGACCAGGAAAACCTTACTGATAAACCACGCAGAATCCCACGTGTGAGAAATTATCCACGCTGCGGAACATGCCGTACGGACAATTGCCGTGGTAGGCGCGGACACCTATCGCGAAACGGGAAAAATAGCCGTCGTAGTGCGGCATGTTGTACCGCGCGCCTACAAACACGCTGTATGTGAACCGTCGCGGGTCTGCCATAGCCGTACGGGGTTCGGCGGCATGGATAGTCTCCGTCAGCGAGTAGCCGTACATTGCACGGTTGCGAACCTCAGCGGATACGATTGCCTGAAAACCGTGTTTGCTGCATCCCGACTGGTACTGATACTGCAGCCATGCTTCAAAAGGCAGGCCGCTCGGGCCGTTGCGTTCGATTAACCCTTTGCGGGTTGTACGTACGGGACTGTCCGATGCGATGTTGTTCACCTCGCCGTCACGGTTGTCGAGCCAGTACCAGCCCGATTTCGGATTAAGCAGTACCAGTGCACCGAAGCGGAACGTGTGGTTCTGCGAATAGCGGTCCTCGGCTTCGTTCAGCGTCACATCCAGCTCCATGTAGTTGTAGCTCACATTCACCCGCCGCAAAGCGTAACCCAAGTCATTGCGCTGCAGCACCATCTCGTCGCCGATATGCGTCGATTCGTGCTTGAACGGGCAGAACTGAATGCTGTAGTTCTTTAGAAAAGGCACAGCCTCTTCACCTTGCAGACGGTGGATGAACGTCAGTGTTGGTGTGCCGACACGAAAATCGGTGTTCACCACCGGCGAGGTTGTGTGCTCGGATATATCCATCCACATGTGCGCACTTGCGGTCTGCGATATGTCAAGCCCGAAACGTCCGTCCTGCAGGTTCATGTTCCAGATGCTTATCCGTGCACCGAACACCGCGAACATCTGTGTGCCGTATTTTGCATTCTTGCCGCCGAAATTCGTCTCAGGCGTGTACGATACGGCACCCACATCCACGCGCATAAAGTCCGGGTGCTCGTCTGCGTATAGCGAATGGCCGTACGGTACGTACTGAAACCACCGGCCTGCCCGATATGCCACACTGTCAGGCACCATGTCGACTGCATTTGCCCCTGCAGATAGTATAACGGCAACAAGTAGTGCGATATATTTGTGTTTCATATCAATAAATGTCAATTGTCAATTGTCAATTGTTCCGCCAGGTATTCTTGTTCTGGCTGCCCGGGGGTGGGATGCCACTCTACTTTTTCAGTCACGCCTAATGCTTCCATATCCATCACCGAGCTGTAGCCTGAACGGCAGATAATACGTTCAGCGCCCAGCAGGTACGCTGCCAGATGCCCGTCGTCCAGCCAGGGTGCTATGGTTATGTTACCGTGTTTGACTACGGTTGGCGGGGCTTGTATCTTGCCGCGAACAATCAGCACGGACTCATCGGAATTTTCGTAGCGTTTGGCTATCGACTGCTCGAACAGTGTGCGCTGCGGCTCCGGCCCTGAAAGCACGGCCACTGTCCGGTATGTGTGGTCTGCTTCATAGCTCTTGTTCGCAAAGCGTGACAGCATGCCTATGTACTTCGCATTCGCCGGCAATTTAGCCGGATGCGATAACCTGCCTGCCAACCCTGTACGCCCGTCTTTCCCGACGGAGTAATCGGGAATCCGGCACTCGTCGTAATAACTGATTATCCTCCTGTGCCAGCGCGCCACAAGCGGTTCGAACCACCGCCACGGGCGAGGCAGGGCTACCGTCAGCTGGTGGGTTATATATACGCTGTGTACCTTGCGTGACCACAGCCCGAAGCGGTTGTCGGATATCACCTCGTCAATCTGCTCGTAGCGCAGGTAATTTTCCAGCATGCGGTGGTCAGCCCATGCCGAGCGGATAATCTGCGGCAAAGCATGCAGCATCGCTCCTACTTGCCTCGTCCCGCTGCTATAGTGTATATCCAACGGTGCCAACGGCAAAATGCTTAGTTTCGGGTAGCGTTTGCGTAGCAGTGTCAGCGATGCGCCGTCACCGCCCAATACCACCTCGTGTCCGTCTGCTTGCAGACGTTCTATTATCGGTAGGCAGCGCGAGGCGTGACCTAATCCCCAGTTCAGTGGTGCTACTAGTACTCTCATTGGCGGTTAATTGATAGACGGGTGTTTCAGGCACTTATTTGTACGTTTATCCCCTCCGCTGCCAGTGGTGCGGCTATGCGTTCCATCTGTTCGCGCGGAATTTTCTCCAGAGTCTTCACGGGCGTTGCTCGGTCAATCACGTATATCATCACCTGCTTCGGATGTAACAGCCGCACGGCTTTGTACCATGCCTCCAGTTCTTCCTCTGTGGTGTTATCTACGGTGCGCCCGTCTGGCAGCGTACCCCGCAGGAAGCAGGTCTGAAGGATAAAGTCGCCGTCAAAGCCTTGCAGTTTTCCGATGATATCGTCAACAGTTAGGTGATGATTGACCGGATCGTCAATAGCGCGCATGCTGGTCGTTATTGCGCTGTCCAGTTTCAGAATGCGGTTGTCACATTTCCATAGGGCGCGCACCACATCCTCGCGGCCGAGTTGTGTGGCGTTGGACAGCACGGACACTTTTGCCTTCGGGCAGTACTGGTCGCGCAGCGCGCAGGTGTCCTCTATTATGCCTTCAAACTCCGGATGCATCGTCGGTTCGCCGTTGCCGCTGAAGGTGATCACGTCCGGTACCACCTGCTCCGCTTGTAATTGTTGCAGCTTGGCTGCCAGGGCCTCGCGTACCTCGGCACGCGTCGGCAGAACAGGATGGGGAAACTGCTGGTTGAACCCGCATTCGCAATAGATGCAGTTGAACGAACATAGCTTGCCGTCCGCCGGCATTAGGTTCATGCCGAGCGATACGCCCAAACGCCGCGAGTGAATAGGACCATATACGATTTCCGGAAACAGCATAATTGTACTATTTTGCATAAATTCGCCAC
>Ga0310690_10008064_pt1 | contig 13434 bp, 14 predicted proteins | sample AusTroGonzalo_MG_2_FD_207661 | JGI IMG/M metagenome (GOLD analysis project Ga0310690, IMG submission 207661) | Bovine rumen microbial communities from tropical cattle in Woodstock, Queensland, Australia - Gonzalo_04 (v2) (version 2) | ecosystem: Host-associated > Mammals > Digestive system >... | reverse complement strand
AGATACGAGCAACGGACTGTTATCGAGAGTACTGAACGCATTTGCTTTGATAAATACAGCAGGAAGAATAGCAAGCAATGATGAACTTGGAATAGTAAATCTGGAAACCGTAGAGATAGATAATGCAATTCAAAAGATTCTTAACATCTGTCTTCCTAATCTACGAAATTTGAAAGATAAAAAGGAGGAAATCAAACAGGAGGTAACAGAATGGTTTAAAAGGAATGAATCTTATTTTATTCCGGCTCATCAAGATGGCGAAAGGCATTTGGCAATAGATTATAAGGACATTAAAACAAAAGTTTTCGGGTATAAGATTGAAGATAAGAATCTGTATTATTTGCTACCAAAAAACTTTAAAGATTTCTGCACAGCTTTTGATTAGGTCCGGAGTTATTGAAGAACATACAGAAATGGAGGGAAAAAACTTGAGAAAGAGAGCAGATGCGCCAACACAATATGGATAATAGGATATCTGCATAAATGTATCGAATCTTGTTTTTTTTCGATAAATTACACTAAATATTTATTCAAAAAACATAAAATTTTTTATTAAAAAATAAAAAATATGCCAAAAACAACACTATCTTATTGATTTTTAATGAAATCGGTATTGATTTGAAGTTTAGATAAAAAATAGTTAATATTTAGTTAAAATATATCAAAAGAAAAAATCTTTTTAGAGATGGTTGATAGAAGTTTTAGGAGTTTTTTATGAGAGTACGAGCTCTTTTATTATCGATAATATTTATGTTTGGAGAAATATCTGCGGGTCAAGCAGCTTTCGTTGTGCCAATAATAGTTGCAGGCATATCAGCAGCGTCGGGGAGACCGACACGTTGTGGATTTGCGTGTGATGGAGGCGGAGGTAATTTTCGCACCGAATCAAGTTTTAGTACTAAAGATGGTACAACATTTACATCTCGTTCGGATGCTTGGGATCAATATAAACCAGATCCCAATGCCTGGAAGTATTCCGATGAGAAGGTAAAAGAGGAATTTGAAGCCCGAAGAAAATATGAAGAGGAGCACAAATTCAAAGAAGAGAAAATCGATGCAGATTCAATAGACGATATCGAGGATTTCGTTTTTTGGAAAGAAGAAGGTCGTAGCTATAGTAGGTTCACTTCGGAAAAAGAAAGTTACGATTGCATGATGGATGGAGATAAAATCTTCTTATCGACAAGTGGTTCACGAAGTTTTGGTGTAGAGCCATATGACGGTTTCGATAGTTTTTCAACTTTTACACCTGATACCGAAGAAGGACGAAAAGCGGTAAAAAGCTTCATATTTGAAGAAACGCCGTTGGTTTGGCATTTTGACCGAAAAAATATCAACGGAAAATGGTTTAACCACGCTTGGACGGATTCCAATGAGGATTATCTGATTCCGGAGGGACAGAAATTCTACATTATTGCGCCAGAATGGTACACCGAAAAGAGGCATGCAGAAGCGAAAGCACGCCAAGACGCTGAAGCTCAAGCGAAAATCAACGAAAACGTAGGTAGAGGATTTTTCGAAGAATTTCTGTGGGCAAATGTGAAGGCAGTGAATTCAGTTTTCAAAGACGATCATGAAGCAGGTCGAGATGCGATCAATCAGGGGATGAGCTATTACGACTACGCAATGAATGCGTGGAATAATCCGGAGCTGAACTGCTTTTCAGAGCAGGGAATGGAAAACATCAGGGAGTTTGGAGCAAGCAGAATAAGTGGCAATCAGTTTCTGGATAGCATGTGGAAAGATTTGCTGGAGATAGGAATAGGAGCAGCATACGGAGCAGCATCTGGCGGTCCAGCAGGAATGGCGACCGGAGCCGCAGTTGGAGGATTGCGTGCGGGAGGATTGCGCGCAGGAGTAAAAATTGGAGCCAGATATCTCAAAAGTGAGGCATTGCAACGACTGAAGAAGTTGTTTGAGGCGCAACCGAAATACGCCTACGCTGGAGGGCCTAGTTCGAATTTCAAAAACTTCGCGAACTTCAGAAAGCCAGCCAACAACGCCCCGCGCAACGCAAAAGGTTCGGGAGGAAAAGGTCCTAACGATGTCCATGAACCGAAAATGCGGGATGTGAAGGGTATTGGAAAAGATAAGGGACAAAGTGAGAAGATTCGGGCTGAACGTGAATATGGAAAGGGCAAATACTGGAATGAATTGAGTCGTAACGCTAATTTATCGAAAAAATCAAAGGGACAAACTAGAGTAGATGCGGAAGGTGACGCGTATAAATTTGATCCGAAACATAAAACAACGAAAGTTCATTTACATAGGTATAGACATAAGGGGGGTAATAAGTGGAAACTTATAGAAGAGGTGGATCCTGAAACAGGGGAAACTATTAGAAGTATTAATGGAGATGTTGAAATATGGGGATAGAGGACATTTCAGATTTAGTAGATGGTTACTACTGTATACTCGATGAAAAAACTAAGGAAGTATGGGCTGTTTTGAAATATTCTCCATTTACAGGTGAAGAGTTGCCTGGAGCATTTATGGACGAACTAAAATTCCAGGTTTCTTGGAGCTTATCTAAAAGAGAAAAAGATAAAAATTTGCTTGATGAATGGGAATCTCATCTAAGTCGCTATACTCCAGCTTTCGATTCTCAATTGATTCCAGAAAGACTTAAGTTCCTTATTAATGATCGTAATTGGTTTCACATTCGAAAATCTCGAGACAGAGCAAATCACAAAGGAAATGAATTTTGTGGAGAGTTAAATGGATGTTTTATTGAAGCTTGCTATGGATGTGAAAAGTTACCGAAGTTAGCTTGTGTTCCCATAAAGTATTGTCCTTTTTGCGGAGCAGAATTGCCTATTGAATTTCAGGATTACAATTGGTGGGAAAAATGGTTTAAGACTTTTGAATGGGAAAAGAAGCATGGATCATTTGTTCTGTAAAGGAAGCCAAGCATTTAGGCTCAATGGAGCCTGTTGAAGGAACTATGTATAAAGGACCGAAGCATCCGCAGCAAGTGTTTGAGTAGGAGGTATTATGGAAGTCAAAAATAATGAGTTTTGCTGTAAATATATGAAAATGCATGTTGATGATTTTCTATACAAAAAACTCGATGGTTATGATATAGCCAAAAGTAGAATATGGTATGATCCACAGCATAGATCTTATGGTTTGATGAATTATACTGGAGATTGGGATGATGTTCATCCATCGTGGATGGAATATTGTCCCTTCTGCGGTAAGAAATTACCGAAGGAATTAGATGATGACGACATGGATCCGTATTTGATGAAAGAATACGGCTGGACAGAAGATGATTGCTGGGGCTATCCGCGCAGAGAGCTTCCTGATGAATTTAAAACCGACGAATGGTGGAAGAAACGAGGACTGTAATCTCGAATTTTAACTGTTGACCCCGCTTGTTCTTAACTGAATAGGCGGGGGTTTAATCCTCAGCCAAAATACGCCTGCGCCGGAGGACCTAGCTCCAATTTCAAGAACTCTGCGAACTTCAGAAAAGCCAATAACGCCCCGCGCAATGCAAAAGGTTCGGGAGGCAGCGGCTCCCAGGGACCAAGTGTAAAGGAAGCGGGAAAGGGTAAAGAAAGATTTTCTTGCACGCCAGATGAACAACTCAGCTTTATCAAGAAAAAGTTATCGGACGGATCTTGGATGAAGACAAAACATAAAATAGGTGGGAAACCAGCTTATTATTCTAAGGAAAAGGATTTGTGGTATACTGCGGTTAAAAGAGAAAAAAATGATATAGAAGTTTGGAAAGTATCAGGGAAAAAAGCTAAGCATCAAGGTGCGATGGAATGTAAAAAGGGAACCATGTATGAAGGACCTAGGCATAAAGATCAATTGTTTGAATGAGGGATAAAGTCATGATCGTAAGGAATGAAGTTTGTTGTGACAGGATGTGGCAAGAAATAGAGTTGTTTTTTAAGAAGGAACTCAATAGACACAATATGCTAGAATCCTCTATATGGTACGAAGAATCAACTAGAGAGTATACTTTGTTATCAGATAAATCTCCCGATGATTATATGGGAAGCCCTATTTCGTTTTGCCCATTTTGTGGTTCAAGACTGCCATCGGTTTTAAATCCAGATGATACAATCTCAAAGGAGTATGGAGATGATTATATAAGATATACTTTCGATCCTTCATATAAAGAGTTGCCCACGGATGTAAAAAAAGAATTCCATACCGACGAATGGTGGAAGAAACGAGGGCTGTAATCTCGAATTTTAACTGTTGAACCCGCTTGTTCTTAACTGAATAGGCGGGGGTTTAATCCTCAGCCAAAATACGCTTACGCTGGAGCAGGTAATTCGAATTTCAAAAACTTCGCGAACTTCAGAAAGCCAGCCAATAACGCCCCGCGCAACGCAAAAGGTTCGGGAGGCAGCGGATCCCAAGGTCCGAAGATGAAGGATTTCAATGGGGCAAAGGGAAAAGAAAAATTAACCCGTGAAAATTGGCGTTTTCTTGATAAAACAGAACAACAAAAAATCAGGGATGGTTTTTTCAAAGACAAAGTGAGAAATGGTGATTGGAGATCGCCTAAACACACAATAGGAGGTAGAGATGCTTGGGAAGACAATGCACGCAAAAATATTTACTATACTAAAGATGGACGCCATAATGATATAGAAGTATGGCAGGTCAGTGGCAAAAAGGCCAAGCATTTAGGATCGATGGAACCAGTTGAAGGAACTATGTATAAAGGACCGAAGCATCCGCAGCAAGTGTTTGAGTAGGAGAAATAAAATGAAAAACAAAGATGATGAATTTTGTTGTAAGTATATGAAAAAACATGTAGATGACTTTGAGAACAGAAGAGTAGACTGCTATGGAAGGCCTCTATCAGGGATTTTTTACAACCGACAGCACAGACGTTATTGTTTGATGAACTATATGGGAAGTTGGGAAGATATTGGGGTATTGTGGATGGAATATTGTCCCTTCTGCGGTAAGAAATTACCGAAGGAATTAGATGATGACGACATGGATCCGTATTTGATGAAAGAATACGGCTGGACAGAAGATGATTGCTGGGGCTATCCGCGCAGAGAGCTTCCCGATGAATTTAAAACCGACGAATGGTGGAAGAAACGAGGACTGTAATCTCGAATTTTAACTGTTGACCCCGCTTGTTCTTAACTGAATAGGCGGGGGTTTAATCCTCAGCCAAAATACGCTTACGCTGGGGCAGGTAATTCGAATTTCAAAAACTTCGCGAACTTCAGAAAGCCAGCCAACAACGCCCCGCGCAATGCAAAAGGTTCGGGAGGCAGCGGATCCCAAGGTCCGAAGATGAAGGATTTCAATGGGGCAAAGGGAAAAGAAAAATTAACCCGTGAAAATTGGCGCTTTCTTGATAAAACAGAACAACAAAAAATCCGGGATGGTTTTTTTGAAGATAAGGTGAATAATGAATCATGGATAGAAACGAATCATACAATCGGAGGACGAGATGCATGGCGGAACGCTGATCGCAAAAATATTTACTATACTAAAGATGGACGCCATAATGATATAGAAGTATGGCAGGTCAGTGGCAAAAAGGCCAAGCATTTAGGATCGATGGAACCAGTTGAAGGAACTATGTATAAGGGACCAAAACATCCGCAGCAGGTGTTTGAGTAGGAGAAATAAAATGGAAAACAAAAAAGATGGGTTTTGTTGTGAAAGAATGGCGCGACATATACAACGTTTTGAAAATAAAGAGATGAATGCGTATAAGCGTCCTCGGGGAAGTATATTCTACAAGAGATATTCAAGATTTTACGGATTATTAGATTATCCAGGTAATTGGGATGATATAACAGGATGTAAGATATATTACTGTCCCTTCTGCGGTAAGAAATTACCGAAAGAATTATCAGATGAAGACATGGATCTGTATTTGATGAAAGAATACGGCTGGACAGAAGATGATTGTTGGGGATATCCTCGGCGAGAGCTTCCCGAGGAATTCAAAACCGACGAATGGTGGAAGAAACGAGGGCTGTAATTTCGAGTTTTAACTGTTGAACCCGTCTGTTCTTAACGGAATGGGCGGGTTTTGATCTGCAGCCAAAATACGCCTGCGCCGGAGAACCTAGCTCCAATTTCAAGAACTTCGAAAACTTCAGAAAGCCAGCCAACAACACCCCGCGCAACGCAAAAGGTTCGGGAGGCAGCGGATCTCAAGGTCCGAAGATGCGGGATGTGAAGGATGCTAAGGACAAGGAATCGACGGGTGCTTCAAATGCAAGAGCGACTCCAGTTGGAGAAAATGGAACTTTCTGGAAATCTATAAATACAGGTTCAAAGCAACTCAAAGATCAACTACGTAGTTATGCTAAAAAATCTAGAGCGAAAACTGAAATAAGAAAAAATGGAGAACAATATTATCAATTTGATAGAATGCACAAGGGGAAGCCTGGTGAGCATCTGCATAGATATCAGAGAAGAGGTAAATATGCTATACCTGATGCGGAGATAGATCCTGAGACTGGCGCAGTGAAATGCACAATAGAAGGAGGGAAGCCAGAACAATGGTTTTAAATAAAAATTTAATTTGTTGTGAAGCATTGAGAAAAGCCCTCGATGATACACAGATCGCAGTAACTATAAATCCTGATTGGAATGTGTGTTTGAAGTTCAGAACGAATGGAGTGGCTTTTCGCCCATTTATATTTTGTCCTTGGTGTGGTAAAGAATTTTCCACGTCTATGGATATGGAAATAGATCTTAATATATGTTTGGAAAGAGTTAAAAACGAAAACATATCATCATATAAAGATCAACTGATTTGGTGGAACAAGTATAAGGAAAAAGCGCTGAAAAACCATGGAATTGACAATGATTTAAAGGAAGATATAGAGGAAGATGTTCCATTTATTTATCATCCTGAAATAAGAACTTTTGGAATTCTGAAGAAAAGGAAGTTCAGTATGAAAATATTCGGTATGTCGTTAGAAGATTTTATGGAATCGAAGCTCCGCATAGAATTTGTTCCAGTAAATTACTGCTATTTGTGCGGAACTAAACTTCCCGAGCGACTTGATGATAAGCTAACGGAAATTTTGCAAAAAGAATATGGTTTAACTTCTTGGAGGGATTACAAAAAAGCACCAAAGGAATTCCATACCGACGAATGGTGGAAGAAACGAGGGCTGTAATCACGAGTTTTAACTGTTGAACCCGCTTGTTCTTAACTGAATAGGCGGGGGTTTAAATTCGTAGTCTCAGTACGCCTGCGCCGGAGGACCTAGTTCGAATTTCAAAAACTTCGCGAACTTCAGAAAGCCAGCCAACAACGCCCCGCGCAACGCAAAAGGTTCGGGAGGCAGCGGCTTCCAGGGACCGAAGATGCGGGATATGAAGGATGCGAAGGGAAAAGAACGGAGAGAGACAACTCATCAAGAACAAAGGGCTTTTCTCGAGAAAAAAATACAGAACAAAGAGTGGAAACCTACAACTCATAAAATCGGAGGAAAGAGGGCGTATTATGATTCTCAAAAAGATTTGTGGTACACTGAAGTAAAAGGAGAAAAGCATGATTTTGAAGTGTGGAAAGTTTCAGGGAAAAAAGCTTATCATCAGGGAGCTATAGAACCAAAAAATGGTACTATGTACGAAAGTGCGAAACATGGGATCGAACGTTTTGATTAGAAAAGGAGTTACATGTGTTAGAAGAAAAAGAAGCTTGTTGTTCAAGAATGTGGAGAGAAATTGACGATTTTAGACAGAAAGTACTTAATAAGGACGGCTCTTTGGAATCGACTATTTGGTACGAAGAAGACACGCGTACGTATAATCTTTTATCTTTGAAACGATTAGATGAATATGGAAAATACGACTGCGCTGGATGGCCAATAGATTACTGCCCTTTTTGTGGAACTAAGTTGCCAATTCCTTTAGATCCTGAGGAAGTGATCTATGAAGAATATGGAGAGGATTATGTACGTTATACTTCTGATCCGAAGTATAAGGAGTTACCTCCAAAAATTCGAAAGGAGTTTGATTCCGACGAATGGTGGAAGAAACGAGGGTTATAATCCCGAATTTCAATTATTGAACCCGCTTGTTCTTAAGGGGACGGGCGGGTTTTAATCCGTAACTAGAATACGCCTACGCTGGTGGTTCTAACTCAAATTTCAAGGACTTCACAAACTTCAGAAAATCAGCCAATAACGCAAAAGGTTCGGGAGGCAGCGGATCCCAAGGACCGAAGATGAAGGATATGAAGGATGCGGGAAGAAAAGGAACGGATGGATATAAATTAGGTAAATATTGGGATAAACTCTACTCATATGGTACAAAAATCGAAGGAGTGACTCCTAAAAAACAAAATAAGATGTATGGAGTTTTAAAGGAAGCCAAGCGGAAATTTGGAGGAGAAATAAAAATGGATGAGAATGGTACTTTATATAAATTCGATACCGGACATAAAGATGGTAAGATTCATCTCGAAAGAATAATTAAGACGAAAAAGGGATTCGTCGGTACTGGAGAGGTAGATCCTCAAACGGGTGAAATTTTAAGGAGGTTTACCAGGGAGTACAGAGAATGACATTTCCTTATAATTATTTGGATTATATGAATTCAAGTGTAGGCTTCTTTTGTGAGCAGGGAGGATATTTGGTTACGGTTTCTTTTGACCCTATAACAGGAGATAAAAACGAATCAGGGTTTGAAATGTCAGCTGTTGAAGTATGTGCCAATGATTTTCATAACAAAGAACGAGGCAATAAGAGAGCTATAAAGAAAATAGTGCTGGAACGTACAGAAAAATGGAAGACCGTTCATAAAAAAGGGAAGGAGTGTCCGAGATTATATGATTTGGTGATTGGCGATGATGCAGGTACGACCAGGGCTTCATATCTGCCGATGATAAGAGCCTATGTCATTTTCAAAAAATGGTCAGAGGAAATCTCTTACGACCAAGAATTTGATGTTATGGTTTACTGCCCATTCTGCGGAGCAAAACTTCCTGAGCGACTTGATGATAAGCTTACGGAAATTCTTCAAAAAGAATACGGTCTGAATTCCTGGCGCGATTATAAAAAAGCTCCGACAGAATTCCATACCGACGAATGGTGGAAGAAACGAGGTTTATAATTTCGAATTTTAACTATTAAACCCGCTTGTTCTTAATTGAATGGGCGGGGGTTTTAAATTCGTAGTCTCAATACGCCTACGCTGGCGGTTATAACTCAAATTTTAGAACTTCACAAACTTCAGAAAGCAAGCCAACAACGCAAAAGGTTCGAGATGCAGCGCAATCCTATGCCGATTTCTTTTTTGTAAAGATTGTTGTAAGTCGGTTATTTATCAAAAGGTACTTCCCAGACTTTACATTATGCGGTTGCCGAACCCCCGCTATTTCGCTAGCGTCGAAAATTTTTTATTAACTTTACTTTACTCGTTTCAAAGCACTGCAATGTTAAATTTCAAACGGCGCGAATATCCAAACAACAACTTTTTTCTTCTTAGCTAGTAATTCTGAATAAAACTTAGATTCTAAAAAAGTCAAAGATCGTGGTATAAGGTCTACCTTTAGATTATTCAAGCATAAATTCGAATCCGGGTTTTCCAGCCATCTGTCTGTTTTTTCGCTTTTATATTAGGTTTACTTTCGAAGTCATTCTGAATTACGTAAGTTTCTCCTAGAATCGTTCTTTATTCTCGACCAAAGTTTCGCTTACCTCATCTCATCAAAATATCTTCTCTCCGAAATTAACAATTATTTAATAAATATCTGTAAGAATGGAAGATGGAGAAGAAAGCGCCGAAAAGATTTTTTGGTGAAAACAATTTAAGGGGATTGCAATGATCGACGAAAGAAGAGGACGCGGAAGTAAGTCAAAAAAGGTTGACGGGGAGGGGGAATTAGATCAAAAATCTAAAAAGATCTTCTCTCGAATCAAAACACAAACTTTTACAAAACTAAAATCAGCCTTTATCTTCTCCATCAAAAGAGTACGAAAACTAATCTCAAAAGGATCAATTTGCTGTGCGATTTTGACACGACTTGCCGTGTTTTTGCATCAGTTTTTGCCTCAGATCAATTCGATACTTTCTTCTCGAAACCATATATTAGGGCTGAAAAATCAGCAGGCGGGCTACGTTTTGATACTGGTTCTAGCAACGATACCAGTGCTTTTATTGGGAGCGAAATGGGTTTTAGATCAGCGAACGCTCGATAAGGTTAGTATACAAGTAAATCAAGTAAATTCAGAAGAAGTGATTAATGCACTTTCCAGTCAAAACGGAAGTAAAGCAGCACTTGCAGTTGCGCAAAATTGGAATCCGGGATTAACTTTGATGCAACAGAAGGATGCCGTATACAAAATAGCAGATGCGGCCAGTGATGTACGTTGGGTACTTAATGTGAGATGCGCGATACCGGGATTGGATGTTCCGCAGTATAAGGTGGACAAACAACATGGCCTGTTTGAACCACTACAAATTAGAGAAGTTACTACATCGTCAAGCCCTGATTCATCCGAAAAATTGGTAGAATATATAGAAGCGATAAATTTCATAAATCGACGATCTTATAAAAGAGAAAAAGATAATAAAGCGACGTGGAATCCGAATTATGCATTGTGGAGATCAATAGATGTAAATACACGACCGCAATATCGGCAGAGCAAATATGATGAAATCGATGAAAATGCAAAAGTACAAGGTCGTTTAGAGCTGATACATCACGATATTTACAAAGATCCATTGATAGAATCGATCGGACATGTATGCAAATTGCATGACGAAGTATACTACCCTAACGATAGGTATCATTCTAATTCTTGTTGCCGTGAGCATTCATCATTTGTTGTGACATCATTGGCACAGGGATCAGCGAACGCAGAATACAGCCCGACGCATTACGATAAATTTGAGGGAATAACAGAAGATAATTACAGTTCGACAGCCACAAAATACAAAGCAAGGCCAAGTTTAAACCCCGATCCGGTAGAGATCTCGATATCCGAAAATGATTCAATAAAGGTAACGTCGGGGGATAATGCTGGATACGCAGAGCCGGCACGATGCAATGTCGATATTGTGTTGGCGATTCCGGTAAACGGAGCAGCAAATAACGTGGATAACAAAGATGCGGCCTCAGATACAGCGGGAACTCCATTGGAAGCATCAGGGGATAACTCATCTATACCTGATTCAGTTAAAAACACACCGATCTATCAAATGGGTCAGGCGTGCAAGGAATTTGTGAAAAAGCATTTCTATCACACGCGAGGGATATCGATGGGATTGATTCCTTACTCAGCGAAAGTATCACTATCGCCTGACAAAGTCAGTTACACTACGGCAATTACACCATTTAACAGCAATACAACGCTAGAGTATCAGCAAAAAATGATAGGGTCATGCTTATATTCGACAAGCGGGGTTCGAGGGGCAAATCTGACTCAGGGATACAAAACTACATCGTTGGAAACAAACCAAACATTACCGACAACTGACACATGTTATTATTGGGGAGGAATGCTCACAGGTTGTCCGATTATGTGTCGCCGAGGGATACTGGATGGGTATACTGATTATTCGGGGAACTATTCTGCAAGAGGGTTGTTATTGGATACGACAGACGCCAAAAATGCCACGGATAATCAGTATAAATTTATGAGAATGAACCTAAATCCGTGCTATATGGGATATGCGAACCTGCTTTCGATGCAGTGCGAGAGGCAATGCACGCATTTTCTGCCGAATCCGTACTATATGATCGAGCCAACAGCGGATATGGTAAAGATTTACGAGATGTGCAACGCGTTATATCCGATTTACGATAAACAAAACGTCTCAAATTTCATATTTATTCCGTTGGAATGGACGCTCAATTTTTGGCAGAGTTGGACAGATGATCCCGGCAAGGAGAAAATGTCCGGAGAAGCAGACACGTCAACTCTTTCGGTTCCGTCAAAAATGGGAGAAGGTCGCAAAAAAGCGTTGGTATTGATCGTAAATAAGCCGGATTGGTTCGAGCCGGGAGAGTTAACCTACCTCGGATTCGACAACGATGCCGCAGAAATCCCGATGGCAGAGAGTGACAAAATAGATTTCAGTATAGATTACAGCGATACAACCAAGCAATTTCTTGACGGAACGAATTACAATACAGAATATACGTCAGGAGAGTTCAAAGGAATCAAAAACAAAAATTCCGACGACACACCGTTAGTCGCAGGACCGAAAAAAATCATAAAATATCAAAAAATCAGCGGGAATATGGCGTATAACTCAGATTGTGAAACTTATGAAGACGAAGGAACCAGCCAAATTCGCTTGAAAATTCCAAGACCTGCTCCTGTGAAAATAACAGTGGTTAGTAGAAATAGTTTAATATCAAAAAATTGGAGATATTATCCGCAGGCGTTGAATCCGAGTGGGTATACATCTTACACCTACTGGGCATATACTTATCTTCCAGGCCCAATAGCGTACAAAGATGGTCGTTTTGTAATTGCACATATAAATAGTTCAGGCTGTACAGCATATTCAGATGATGGAGGAATAACTTGGAATAGAGGAAACAACCGACCGTCGGAATGTAGCGGTATATGTACCTTGACAGCAAATGATGAGTACTTTGTTGGAAGGAGTTCTGATAATTACGTATCATATTCAAGTGATGGGATAAATTGGCATGGAGGGAGAGTTAGTGGATTAGGATCTTACAGCAGGAGTATAACATGGAACGGAAACGAACTCGTTTCTTCGATGTATTATATTGATATTGATGATGGAGTATACACCACAACAGATAAAACAGGAATGAGCGGATGGAGTAATCAGGGATCGAGTACGATAATCTCCGATTATGAGAAATTTGCGTACGGAGGAGGATATTACGTAAAATTAGGGTATAACAAAAGTACAACTTTAAGAAGTTCAACATCTGCGCGTTTCTCTGGCTATACCTCATATACTTTGCCGTTTTCTCGTGCCAAATCGCTTGGCTACGGTCCGGGTTATTGGGTGATTTTAACTCAATATGGAGATTTAATGCAATCAACAGATGCCAGCGCATCAAGTTGGAAACTAACAGACGGATCATCTTCAGATACCACCAGTAGTTCACTATATAAGTTATCTGGTAAAACGGATTGGTGTGGAATATGTTATGGCGGTGGAAATTGGGTTGCATATACTACATCTGGAGACGTTGCTGTAACAAAAGTAAAAACAACAAATTCCACAACCATCCAGTCTAACAGTCTTCCAAGTACGAGCGCTTACACTATCAGTGGTCAGACCACATTTACCGTGGATCCCAGCAAAATCACGGAAACAGACGATGAAGGGAATTATATTATTGATTTCACATGCACCAACCTGATGTTGATCTCTGCGGAGGTGACCAACTGCATCGTCAGCACGGTCAACCCGATAAATGTAACTTACAAAGATGCTGATTTTGATGGAAGCAACGGTGTTTTAGATTGGGATACT
>Ga0310690_10008063_pt1 | contig 13434 bp, 12 predicted proteins | sample AusTroGonzalo_MG_2_FD_207661 | JGI IMG/M metagenome (GOLD analysis project Ga0310690, IMG submission 207661) | Bovine rumen microbial communities from tropical cattle in Woodstock, Queensland, Australia - Gonzalo_04 (v2) (version 2) | ecosystem: Host-associated > Mammals > Digestive system >... | reverse complement strand
CATCGATGGGTGGAAAAATCGGCGCAAGTTATGACTTCAATGATGACAATTCCGTCGGTTTTTCCTACGAACTGAGCGGTGCGCCACGCCGAAATTCGGGCGGTGCCGACTGTGTTCAGACCATCACCCGAAACGGCCAACTGGAAGGCGTTGTCAATCAATATTTGCGCCACACATCGGGCAATGAACCGAATCACGAATCCAACCTTTATTACGTCGGAAAACTGGGAAAAATGGGCATTGACTTCAACGCTTCGTATGTCTGGAACAAAAGTTCTGTGGAAATCTTGTCGGAAGAGCGCAGCGAAGAGTTGCCCGACCAAGACATTCACAGTTACAACGTGAACCACAACCGTATGTTGGCAGGAAAACTCGTGTTGAGTTGCCCGATTTGGAAGGGCGAGTTGAGCGTCGGTTCGGAAATGATTCGCTCGAATGGACACGGCGAATATTACAATTTGGAAGAGATAATGCCGCCCTCTGACGATGAAATCAAGGAGCGAAACACCGCCGTTTTCGCCGAATATCAGATGCAACTCGGCGCGTGGAGCGTTGGCGGTGGACTGCGCTACGAGGCTGTTCATTCCGACTACTATTCCTTCGGCGAGCATCAGGCAGAGCCGAGTCGCAAATATCGCGACCTTTTCCCCAACTTGGCCGTCGCTTGGCAGAAGGAAAAATGGGGTGTTCAGTTGAGTTACAACAAGCGAATCAGCCGTCCGAGTTATCATTCGCTCAATTCCAATGTGCAATACGACAATCGCTATCAATACGAGGGTGGAAATCCGCTTTTGCGACCGACCATCATCCAAAATCTCGGCCTCAATGTCACCTATTCATGGCTGAATTTCATGGCAAATTATGGTCACAACAAAGACCAACAACTGAATTTCGGCAGTCTATACAAAGAAGGAACGGAAATCACCATCTGGAGAAACTTGAATTTCGACAAATTCCAGACTTACAACGTCTCGCTGACCGCTTCGCCCAAGTTCGGTTTCTACAGTCCGACGCTGACGCTCAGTTATTTTCAGCAGAATTTCGACACACAGGCCTACGGTCTTGAATCGAAACTCAACAAGCCTCAGTTTGAAGTCAACTTCCGCAACTGGTTCACCATCGACAAAACCACGAAGGCAATGGTCTATCTGCACTATTCGACGAGTTACAACTATGGTTTCAGCTACAACACGCACGCCTTCAACGTGAATGCCCGTGTGCAGAAAACCTTCCTCAACGGCTCTCTGACCGCCATTCTTTTCGCCAACGACATTTTCCGCACCCTTAAAAACCAATGGAAGGGCATTTACCCCGTGACATCGATGGAAAAAGATGCCTATTCCTATACGCAGTGCATCGGCCTGACACTTTCCTACAACTTCAACGCGACTCGCTCGAAATATAAAGGAACGGGTGCAGGCAACGATGAAAAGAACCGTCTCAGATAATTCTCTCTTTCAATCGCGTGCAGCAGCGGCATTTCGTGTGTCGCTGCTGTCAATTTTTAATCCGTTTTGATGTTTTTAATATTATTTAGGTAGGAAGATTGCGCCACTCTCTGAAAATTGTTGTAATTTTGCACGAAATTTGTACAAAAAACAATTAGAAAGAGAAAATTATGGCAGAATCAATCGATATCCGCGAACTGAACCTGCGGATTGAACAAGAGAGTGGTTTCGTGACGAATTTAGTGACGGGTATGAACCGTGTCATCGTCGGACAGCGGCATCTGGTGGACTCGCTGCTGATTGGCTTGCTGAGCGACGGACATATTCTGCTCGAGGGTGTGCCGGGACTGGCCAAGACGCTGGCCATCAAGACATTGGCGCAACTGATTGACGCTGATTACAGCCGTATTCAGTTCACACCCGACCTGCTTCCGGCCGACGTCATCGGAACGATGATTTACTCGCAGAAAGAGGAGAATTTCTTGGTGAAGCGCGGTCCGGTGTTTGCCAACTTCGTGTTGGCCGACGAAATCAACCGTGCACCGGCGAAGGTGCAGAGTGCGCTGCTCGAAGCGATGCAGGAACATCAGGTGACGATTGGCGATAAGACGTTTGCGCTGCCCAATCCGTTCCTTGTGATGGCGACGCAGAACCCCATTGAGCAGGAGGGTACGTATCAGTTGCCCGAGGCGCAGGTGGACCGTTTTATGCTGAAAGTGCTCATCGGCTATCCGTCGTTGGAGGAAGAAAAACTCATCATCCGCGAGAATCTGGCGGGTGCGCTGCCCGAAGTGAAGCCCGTGACGACCGCCGAGGAGATTCTTCGTGCGCGTCGCATCGTGGGCGAGGTCTATATCGACGAGAAAATCGAGCAGTACATCGCCGACATCGTCTTTGCCACGCGCTATCCCGAGCGTTACAGCCTGCCCGAAGTGAAGGATATGATTACGTTCGGCGGTTCGCCCCGTGCGTCGATTAACTTGGCGAAGGCGGCTCGTGCGTATGCCTTCATCAAGCGTCGCGGCTACGTGGTGCCTGAGGATGTTCGCGCAGTGGCCCACGATGTTTTGCGCCATCGCATCGGACTGAGTTACGAGGCTGAGGCTGCGAATATCACGAGTGAGGAAATTGTCTCGAAGGTAATCAATAAGGTTGAAGTGCCTTGATAATTGATAACCAACGGTCGCTGGCCGAAGGGAAAAGCAATTGAAAATTGATAATTGACAATTGGAAACACAAGAGTTAATCAAAAAGGTTCGAAAAATCGAGATTAAAACGCGAGGCTTGAGTTCGAACATCTTTGCAGGCCAGTATCACACGGCTTTCAAAGGGCGCGGTATGGCCTTTAGCGAAGTGCGCGAATACCAGTTCGGCGACGACGTGCGCGACATCGACTGGAACGTGACGGCTCGATTCCATCGGCCCTATGTGAAAGTGTTCGAGGAAGAGCGCGAACTGACGGTGATGCTGTTGGTCGATGTCAGCGGCTCGCTCGATTTCGGCACCGTGCGCCAAATGAAGCGCGATATGGTGACGGAGATTGCCGCCACGCTCGCTTTCTCGGCCATTCAGAACAACGACAAAATCGGCGTCGTGTTCTTTTCCGACCGCATTGAGAAATATATCCCGCCGAAAAAAGGCCGAAAACACATCCTTTACATCATCCGCGAAATGCTCGACTTCACGCCCGACAGCAAGCGCACCGACGTGGCGATGGCCGTAGAATTTCTCTCGCAGGTGATGAAACGGCGTTGCACGGCCTTCCTTCTGAGCGATTTCTACGACGCGGAAATCCGTCGGCAGAAGCCCGGCAGCCTGAAACTCGCGACGGAAAGCCGCTTGGAGCACGTTCTGACGATGGGCAACCGCAAGCACGACATCGTGGCGATTCAGGTCTATGACCGTCGGGCGAAAACGCTGCCCGACATCGGTCTGATGAAGGTTCGCGACGCTGAAACAGGCCACGAAATGGTGATTGACACGAGTTCGGCGAAGTTCCGCCACGCCCACACGCGCTTTTTTCTGGACTGTCAAGAAAAACTGCGGCAGATTTTCGCGAAAAGCAGTGTCGATTGGATGTCGGTGGGGACGGACGAGGACTATGTGAAGGCGTTGATGATGCTATTTAAGAAAAGAGGATGATTTCAATTTACAATTTAACAATTTACAATTTACAATTGATTTGAGGAAGATATTATTCATATTCGGAATGTTGGCGCTCACGCTGTTGCAGACGCAGGCACAGGGAGTTTTTGTCGAGCAGAAAATCGACTCTATCGGCATTTTCATCGGTCAGCAGGCGCACGTCACGGTGACGGTGACGGCTGGCGAGAACGCGCAGGTGGTGTTTCCCGATTGGAAGCCGCAGACGTTCTTGGGGCCCGGCGTGGAATTGCTGGCCATCGAAAGCGACTCTGCCGATGCCGACAACGGTCAGAAAAGCCGCACGCGCCGCCTGACCATCACGAGTTTCGACGAAAATCTCTATGCACTGCCGCCCGTCGAAGTGAAAGTGGATGGGAAGCCCTACAAAAGCGAACAACTCGCCCTGAAAGTCGTTACGATGGATGTCGATACGCTGCATCCCAACGAATTTTTCCCGCCGAAGGACGTGCAGGACAATCCCTTCCTGTGGAGCGAGTGGAGCAGTCTGCTCTGGCTGAGTCTGCTCATCGTCGCGCTTTGTGCGCTCGGCATTTGGCTGCAACTTCGCCTGAAAGCCAACAAGCCCATCATCACAAGCATCAGAATCATCAAGAAAATCCTGCCGCATCAGCGTGCGATGAAGGCCATCGACCAAATCAAGGCCGAGCATATGACGGCATCGGAAGACCCCAAGGAATACTACACGCGACTGACCGATACGCTTCGCCAGTACATCAACGAGCGGTTCGGCTTCAACGCGATGGAGATGACGACTTCGGAAATCATCTACAACCTGCAGCAAAGCGGCGACCAGACGATGATTGGCGAGTTGAAAGACCTCTTCGAGACCGCCGACCTCGTGAAATTCGCCAAATATTCGACGCTCATCGGCGAAAACGACCTCAACCTCGTGAATGCCATCAACTTCATCGACCAGACGAAGATCGAAGGACAGCCCACGGAGGAAAGAATCGTGCCGCAACTGAGCGACGACGACAAGAAAACGCGCCAAAACCGCATCGTCATCAAGACACTGCTCGCCATCATCGCCGTGGCGGTCGTCGTGCTGACCATCTACGTGATTTACGGCGTGATACAGTTGATATAAACCCGAATTTGAACCCGAAAAATGGAATTTGCAAACAAAGAATATTTCCTGCTGCTACTGTTGCTGATACCTTATTTATTTTGGTATTTCAAATACAGGAAGAAAAGCGAGCCGACGCTGCGGATGAGCGACACCAACGCCTACCGCTATGCGCCGAAAAGTTGGCGGATGAGGCTGCTCAACCTGCCGATGCTGCTGCGACTGGCCGCCTTCACGCTGATAGTCTTCGCTTTGGCGCGTCCGCAAACCCGAAATTCGTGGAAGGAACGCACGACCGAGGGCATCGACATTATGCTGGCGATGGACGTTTCGACCTCGATGCTCGCCGAAGACCTCAAACCGAACCGAATGGAGGCCGCGAAGAGTGTCGCCTCGGAATTCATTGCCGACCGTCCGAACGACAACATCGGACTGACGATTTTCGCAGGAGAAGCCTTTACGCAATGCCCGATGACGACTGACCACGCCTCGTTGCTGAACTTGTTGCAGGCCGTGCGGACCGACATCACCGCCAGCGGATTGATGTCCGACGGAACAGCCGTGGGAATGGGCTTGGCCAACGCCGTTTCACGCCTGAAAAACTCGAAGGCGAAGTCGAAAGTGGTGATTCTGCTGACTGACGGCTCGAACAATATGGGCGACCTCTCGCCGATGACGAGTGCACAAATTGCGAAAAGCCTCGGCATCCGCGTCTATACCATCGGCGTGGGCACGAACAAGGCCGCTCCCTATCCGATGCCGGTGGCGGGCGGTGTGCAATACGTGAACATCCCCGTGGAAATCGACACGAAAACGCTGTCTGACATCGCCGCCGCGACCGAGGGCAACTTCTATCGTGCCACGAACAACCGTGAGTTGAAGCAGATTTACAAGGACATCGACGTGCTGGAGAAGAGCAAGATGGACGTGAAAAAGTTCTCGAAACGCCACGAGGCTTTCCTGCCCTTCGCGCTCGCCGCCTTCGTCGCGCTGTTGCTCGAAATTCTGTTGAGAACGACGGTGTTGCGGAGGATTCCTTGATGAGTGTAGAGTGAATAGTGTAGAGTGAAAAATTGTAAAATAGTAAAATCGCCAAATTGAAAAATAAATTGTAAATTGTCAACTGTAAATTGTAAATTAAAATATTGTGTTTAGATTTGAAAATCCGATATTCCTCTGGCTGTTGCTGCTGATTCCCATTCTCGCGCTCGTGCGATTTTGGGGATGGCGACAGCGCATCAAGAAACTGCGGAAATTCGGCGACCCGACACTGCTGAAAGAACTGATGCCCGACATCTCGAAAGTTCGTCCGTCGCTGAAATTCTGGCTGTTGCAGGCGGCATTGGCATTGTTGATCGTGATGCTTGCCCGACCGCAGATGGGCACGAAAATCTCGCGTGAGAAGCGCCACGGCATCGAAACTATCATCTGCCTCGACATCAGCAACTCGATGTTGTGCGAGGATGTAGCGCCGTCGCGTCTGCTGAAGAGTAAAATGCTTGTCGAAAACCTCGTCGATCACTTCACGAACGACAAAATCGGCCTCATCGTTTTCGCAGGCGACGCCTTCGTGCAACTGCCGATTACGAGCGACTATATTTCCGCCAAAATGTTCCTGCAAAACATCGAGCCATCGCTCATCGATATGCAGGGAACCGACATCGCACGCGCCATTTCGCTCGCTACCAACAGCTTTACGCAGCAGGAGAAAATCGGTCGCGCCATCATCGTCATCACCGACGGCGAAGACCACGAGGGCGGAGCACAGGAAGCCGCCGAGACAGCCCGAAAAAACGGCATCAACGTCTTTATTCTCGGCGTTGGAGAGACGAATGGCAGTCCGATTCCCGACGGCGAAGGCGGCTATATGCGCGACGACCGAGGCGAGGTTGTGATGACGGCTTTGAACGAGGCGATGTGTCAGGAAGTGGCGCAGGCAGGACAGGGAAAATACATCCACGTTGATAATACGAGCGACGCGCAGGAAACGCTGAACGACGCGCTCACGAAGTTGCAGAAAGGCGAGACCGACAGCGTCATCTACAGCGAATACGACGAGCAATTTCAGGCATTCGGCATCCTCGTCTTGCTGTTGCTCATCATTGAGGCTTGCATCCTCGAAAGTCAGAATCCGCTGACGCGAAAATGGTCGTTGTTCAAGCGGAATACAAGGGTTAAAAACTAAAAAAACAGGAATTATGAGACGATTGTTTTTCATTTTTTCGATATTGCAACTATTCATCGCGACGGCCAACGCTCAGGCCGACCGACAGCATATCCGACAGGGCAACAAACTCTATCGGCAGGAGAAGTACGACAAGGCTGAAGTGGAGTATCAGAAGGCGTTGGCGGCCAATCAGCGCAATCCGCAGGCACTCTACAACCTCGGCTGCGCGATGATGATGCAGCAGAAAGACTCGGCGGCCATCGTGCAGTTCGAGAACGCTGGAAAACTCGAAACCGAGCCGTTGCGCAAGGCGCAGGTCTATCACAATATGGGCTGGATTTGCCAAAAACATCAGATGTACGGCGAGGCTATCGAAGCCTACAAAGAGAGCCTTCGCAACAATCCTAACGACAACGAAACTCGCTATAATCTGGCTCTTTGTCAGCGTCAGCAGAAGAAAAATCAGCAGAATCAGAATGGCGGTGGCAACGACGATAAGAAACAAGACGAAAACAAGGATAAAAAAGACCAGAAACAGCAGCAAGACGACCAAAATCAGAAGCAGCAACAGCCGCCGAAGGAGCAGATGAGCAAGGAAAATGCCGAGCAACTGCTCAACGCGGCAATGCAAGAGGAAAAGGCGACGCAGCAGCGAATGAAAAAGGCGATGCAGCACCCGAACCGCCGTCGGTTGCAGAAAAACTGGTGATTTTAAAAGTAAAAAGGTAAAAAAGTAAAAAGGTAAGAAAAGAGTTCATTTGAGTGAAACGAAAAAGTTGACAAGAATGATGACGAATCGAATTTTAAATAATAGGGTAGAGGTTTGGGTAAAAAATATTTTACTTTTTTACCTTTTTACCTTTTTACCTCTCGCTATTGGGGCCCAAACCCTGACCGTTTCAGCACCTGCGCAAGTGTCGGCAGGCGAGAATTTCCGCATTTCCTACACCGTCAGCACGCAGGATGTCGATGATTTCCGTTCAGGCATCCATTCGAACGACGTCGCCGAAATCATCGCAGGCCCATACACCTCGACGCAGTCGCGCTACCAGATGACCAACGGCCACGCCACTTCGTCGTCGTCAATCACCTATACCTATACGCTCTATGCCCTGAAAAACGGCACTTTTAGCGTGCCTGCGGCAACGGCGGTGGTCGATGGAAAGCAGATTCAGTCGAAGGCGACGAAAGTCACAGTGACGGGTACGGCCCGACAGCAGAGCGGACCGCCCGATATGCACCAAGACAATGAGCCGCAGATGCGCGCAGCAGGCTCGAAAATCTCTGGAAACGACCTGTTTATCAAGGTGAGCGCGAACAAACGCCGAGTCCACGAGCAAGAGCCCGTTTTGCTGACTTACAAGGTTTATACACTTGTCGATTTGACGCAGTTGAACGGAAAAATGCCCGACCTGACGGGCTTCCACACACAGGAAATTCCGCTGCCGCAGCAGAAAAGTTTCCACGTGGAGCAGGTGAACGGAAAACCCTATCGCTGCGTGACGTGGAGCCAGTATGTGATGTATCCGCAGATGACGGGCAAACTCGAAATTCCGAGCATCACGTTCAAAGGCATTGTCGTGCAGCTAAATCGCTCGATTGACCCCTTTGAAGCCTTTTTTAATGGCGGTTCGGGCTATGTCGAAGTGCATCGCGACATCGTGGCTCCAAGCCTGACGATTCAAGTCGATCCGCTGCCTGCGAAACCTGCGAATTTCTCAGGTGGAGTGGGGCAGTTGAACATTTCCGCCCAAATCGACAAAACCGAAGTGAAGGCTGGCGACCCGATTTCGCTGCGCGTCGTCGTCGGTGGAACGGGCAATTTGAAACTCATCAAGCAGCCGACGGTCGATTTCCCGAAAGATTTTGACAAATACGACGCGAAAGTGACCGACAAAACGAAACTGACGGCCAACGGCGTCGAGGGAAATATGATTTTCGACTTCCTCGCCGTGCCTCGCAATCAAGGAAAATACACGATTCCGCCTGTCGAACTCGTCTATTACGACACCTCGGCCAACGCCTATCGCACGGTGAAATCGCAGGCTTTCAACATTCAGGTTGAAAGAGGTTCGGGAAAGAACTCGACCGTTGCCGATTACGCGCAGGAAAAGGACAAGGACATTCGCGGCATCAAGACCAGCGGAGCCCACAGCCGCTCGCTCAGCAGCGGTTTCTTCGGCAGTGCCGCCTATTGGGTGAGCCTGTTGCTGCCGTTGCTCGCGTTCATTGTTTTGTTGATTGTCTTCCGCAAACGCGCCCTCGACAATGCCGACCTCGGAAAAATGCGCGGAAAGAAGGCCAACAAGGTCGCCACGCGCCGTCTGCGCAAGGCCAATCAGTTGATGAAAGACGGAAAACAGGGCGATTTCTACGACGAAGTGCTGCGGGCCCTTTGGGGTTATGTCGGCGACAAACTGAATATGCCCGTCGAGGCGCTTTCTCGCGAGAACATTTCCGAGAAACTTCACGCCCACGAGGTCGATGAAAGCACGGAAAAACTCTTCCTCGGTGCACTCGACGAATGTGAGTTCGAGCGTTATGCGCCAGGCGATTCCGCAGGCAATATGAACAAGACTTTCGAGGCTGCGATGAAGGCCATCGAGCAAATCGAAACGACAATGAAGAAAAGTAAAAAAGGTAAAAAGGTAAAAATGTAAAAAGGTAAAAAAAATGGGCATTATGAGAAAAAATATATTCAGACAGGCAAAAAATATCGGTAAGAAAACTTTACTTTTTTACCTTTTTATCCTTTTACCTTTAACCGCGTTGGCCACACCGACGAAAGACGCTGCCGACGAAGCCTACAAACGCGGCAATTATCAGCAGGCCATCGCTGACTACGACAGTCTTATCAAGGTGCAGCCCACTGCCGAACTTTACTACAACCTCGGCAACGCCCATTTCCGCACCGAAAACATCACGCAGGCCATTCTCGCCTACGAGCGTGCCCTGTTGCTGAAGCCCGGCGACAACGACATCCGCTTCAATCTGGAGTTTGCACGCGGTAAAACCATCGACAAAATCACGCCTGAATCCGAGATGTTTTTCTTCTCGTGGTATCGTTCGCTCGTCAGCACGATGAGCACCGACGGATGGGCTTACCTCGCCGTCGTTTCGATCGCCCTCGTCCTGCTGTTGCTCTTGCTCTATCTCTTCGCCACGCGCGTCTGGCTGCGGCAAGTCGGGTTCTACGGTGCCATCCTCTTTCTCGCGCTGTTCCTCGTGAGCAACCTTTTCGCTTATCAGCAGAAACAGCATTCTCTCACACAGGCTGGCGCGATTATCACCACGCCGTCTGTCAGCGTCAAGAAAACGCCCGACACCGCCGGCACCGAGTCCTTCCTGTTGCACGAGGGCACCCGCGTCACCATCACCGATCGCAGCATCGCCAACTGGATTGCCGTCCGCCTCGACGATGGCCGCGAGGGTTGGATGCCGACGACGAGTGTCGAGGAGATTTAATGATAGATTTTTGTTGCACCACAGTCCGATTGCCGTTTCTGATTTTGATGTCATGAATGGTCTAAGTCATCGTATAAAAACTTCTCAAATGATTAAAAAAAATATTAAAAATTAAATAATTCGTAGAAAAACTACGATTTTTTCAAAACATTATTTGGTTACAAAGAAAATAATGTCTAAATTTGTAGCCGAAATACAATAATAAGTGATTATGATAAGAGATTTCTGGGTAAAGAATTACCTTTCCATTCGCGACAAGCAAGAACTGAGTTTTATTGCAAAAGGACCTTCTTCGGAACTTGTTACTGAAGTGGCTGATGGTGTTTTCTTGTATAAGTTAGGCATCTTGTACGGTTCTAATGCTTCGGGCAAGTCGAATATGTTGTTCGCCTTCAATGAAGTATTTCGTTTGTTGGTATTACCTAAATCAGATGCTAATGAAAGCATAGATCGTAGTATTCCTTTTGTCCTCACGAAAGACGAGCCCATTGAAATGCACGTATCATTCTATGCCAATGGGATTAGATATGATTATGATGTGACATTCAACGAGAGGTTCATTTTGAGTGAAGAATTGTACTATTATCCAAACAAGTCAAAAACTTTATTCTATGAGCGTCATTTTGTCGGCGAAAATGTGCAGGCAGAAATAAAGTTCGGTTCAAGTTTGCAACTACTTGCCAAAACGCAAGACAGTATTCGTGAAAATACATTGAATAACCATAGTGTCTTGTCTGTTTGCAGAAAAACCGCTTTAACAGAAGACATTGCACCATTCAATGTGCTTCATAGTTGGATTATGGACAATTATCATGAAGTGGACGGAGATGGGAAAAGAGGTGTCGTTGAGATTTTGAAGGATGCGTATAGCGAATCAAAAAAGCGAAATTTCTTCAATCTTATGCTACAAAAAGCAGATTTGAACATTCTGGAATATAGGCCTATTTTAGAAGACCGTTTTGTGCCATCGGAATATCGTGAACGCATTCAAAAGGAAAGTATTCCAGAAGAGTTGAAGGAGGCTTTGCTTAAACCAACTACAGACTCAATTGCGTTTCTCAATCATTCTGTCAATAGCAATTTCGAGATTCCCCTCAAATGGCAGTCAAAAGGCACGATCAAATACATACGCATTTTGGATGTTTTATACGATATGATAGTAAGTCCTCACGTGTATTATCTTGACGAATTGGGAGAAGATTTGCACAATGACCTGTTATATTACTATCTTAACGTTTTCATTTTCAATTCCGATAAATCGCAGTTGATTATCACAAGCCAAGAAACAACACTTCTTTCACAGGATTTAATCAATGAGAACAGGGGTGTCGTATGGTTTGTAGAAAAGAATAAGGATACGGCATCATCCGAATATGCTCGTGGCGACTCCTTCGGCTTGCATAAGAACCTCTCGCTTTACAATTCCTATCGAATAGGCCGATTGGGTGCCAAACCCGAACTGGGTAGTATTTTTATAAATCTGGAGGACTGATATGGGAAAACTACGACCAACAGCACTCATCTTGGGTGAAGGGCCAACGGAGTTCTTCTATTTCAAGTCCCTATGTGACGTGTTCAAGCGTCTGACCATCAAGCCCGACTATCCGAAGCATACCAACATCAAGGAACTGGAAGCCAAGATTGCCGAAGGCGTGGCAATGGGTTACAACCATATCTTCTGCATCATCGATATGGACACAAAGGATATAGAGCCAGAGCGTACACAATACCAGAAACTAAAGGCAAAGTACGCCAAGCCCATCAACAAACCAAAGAAAGGCATTTACTGCGAGGTGGAGTTCTTTGAAACTCACCGCTGCACAGAGCTGTTCTTCCTCTATTATTTCCGCTACACTTCACGTCCATACGAAATACAAGAGCCATTGCTCAAAGATTTGAACCAATGTGTCGAGTATCGGAAGACGATAGAGTTCTTCATCAAGACCAAAGGACTGCACGGTTATTTCGAGCGCAGTGGCGGTAGTCTTGAAAAGGCTATGGCTAATGCCAATCGGTCAGTGGAAGAGAAACAGAAGAGCGGCAGAGATTATACTTACTCTCAGTTGGGAAAGTTGATGGAAAAGTTGAAAGAGCTAGAATGATAATATATAAAATGTATGTTAGAGAAAAGTTGTAGAATATGAAATCAATACTTGAACTTTCAGAAGTTAAGGCTTATAAGTATTTTATGGAGTCATCCAATTATTGTAGTCTTGACTTGCCTAAATACATAGATTTCTCCAAAGATGCTTACTATTATTCGGGGCAACATTAGGGTCATCGAGACATATCATTCCTCGTTCAAAAGGCTCTGCCTCAGTTATGGACACAAGCTCAATATTGAAGCATTCGATAATTGAGTAAGCAGATTCTATCGTAAACAGGAATAGATTCTTGAAATACTTGTCCTTGTTGACATCAATACCCCATGCATAATCATTTCCTATTTCAAGTACAGTCTTTAAACGAATCAAGTTTGAGAACCTAAATGTCACGTCATACACTTTACCATCTTCGACTTCATAAACGGTGTTGAGTACCACCGTCAATTCATCTCCATTAAGGTCAAATCTCTTAATGGAAGCATCATGCATTAGATATTCTTCACCAAACTTCTCTGTGAATAGATGCCAGTTCTTAATTTCATTGAATACAGGATTCTCCATAATTTACATATTGATGTCTTCACAGTATTCTGGCTTCTGCCATAAAGGGCAGAAACACCTTTTCCTTATCATTTCTGATTTGTCCTCAGTTCAAATTTGCGTTTATTCAACCTACTTCTTGAACATGTTTATTATTGCATCAACATCTTTTGTAGAACGACAGATATCAGACGAGGGGATTTGTAAATCCTCACATGTTTTTATACTTCCATCTAATCTAGTTGTTGTCACAGGACTTAAAGCTAAACCGATATGCTCGTCAAGTTTTTTGTAGAACTTCAATGAATCTAGAGTTACCTGACCAATTTCTATACATAAGCGATGTGAACGCAATTGTAACAAACGAATTTCATCTGATTTTGCTTTGAAATGCTTCTTAACATTATCGAAAAGCATAAGAACCACTGCTGACATGATTCCAGAGAATAAGCCAGATAAACATTCTGCAATAAATGA
>Ga0310690_10008062_pt1 | contig 13437 bp, 23 predicted proteins | sample AusTroGonzalo_MG_2_FD_207661 | JGI IMG/M metagenome (GOLD analysis project Ga0310690, IMG submission 207661) | Bovine rumen microbial communities from tropical cattle in Woodstock, Queensland, Australia - Gonzalo_04 (v2) (version 2) | ecosystem: Host-associated > Mammals > Digestive system >... | reverse complement strand
AAGAAGTACAGATGTGATCTAACGGAACTGGGAAGGATACAGGACAGCAGACTGTATTGCTCTTCCGGGGAGTATGCTCACAAGAGGTTCACAAGAGGACTCTGCATCTACACTTGCCACGGCAAAAGAATAGGCAACATTCAACCCGTGCGGTTGACTCATTGGGAGGCAGTTAATGGACGATGAAGAGATCCTATACGATGAGGACGATTACCGCCGGAGCGGACTCCTGGAGGAAGACTGATGGTAGATAGAAACAAAGTGATACAAGTTGCCCTCGGTGAAGTGGGGTACAGGGAAAAGGCAAGCAATGCCTACCTTGATGACTTTACCGCCAATGCGGGCAACGGGAACTACACAAAGTACGCACGGGATATTGATGCGATCCCCGGCTTCTACAATGGTGCGAAACAATCTTTCGACTGGTGTGATGTTTTCGCTGATTGGTGCTACACAAGGGCATACGGACTCCCGCTTGCTCTGAACCTCATCTGTCAGCCTGTACAGTCCGCAGGAGCAGGGTGCAAGTACTCAGCTGCATACTACCAAGCCAAGGGAAGATTCTTCCAAAAACCAGAACCGGGTGACCAGATATTCTTCTGCTATGGTGGGGAAGTATCGCACACGGGCATCGTGGTAGAGGTCAACAACTATGCCATTATCACAGTGGAAGGGAATGTGAATGGTGGGGTGCAGAAATGCTCCTACCCGCATTCCTCCACTGCGATCTACGGGTACGGCAGACCCTGTTGGGAACTCTATGACGATGCAGAGTCTGAGCAGGAAACACCATCCGCTCCGAAACCGAATACCGTGGATGTGACCGTCACCCTACCTATTATAAATTATGGGGATACGGGATTTCATGTGAAGCTGATGCAGACTGCTCTCATCGGCAGAGGGTTCTCCTGCGGTTCGTGGGGTGCAGATGGTGACTACGGAACACAGACGAAGATAGGCCTGTACGAATTCCAAAAAGCAAAAGGTCTGACAACCGATTTCGTGTGCGATAGTGATGACTGGACTGCCCTCCTAAAGTAAGCGGGGTTCAGCGGGGTTCAAGTAAATATCCGAGTAATTTAACCCATTTTTGCCTCGTTTTATGCATAAAAAAGGCGAATTTTGTGTTTCATTGCGACACACTCATTTTTCAGAATCTCGCACTTTCTGCGTAAAAAGTTAAAGAAAAACCACCCTTTTGCCCATAATCGATGGGTTTTAGGGTGGTTTTGTTATGGTGCTCCAGCGGGGACTCGAACCCCGTATAAAATCCCAAAACCGTTGCGGTGCAATCGTTTCACTTTTTAAATTTAAGTAATTTTTGAGTATTCATTACTTGATTAATCGTTTTGCGTTGCAACGGCAACAAGTTTGTCAAGTTTTTTCCGAATAAGCGGGGTCAGATTTCTTGGTCGAAATGAGGTCTGTGAAGAAGGTATCCACGGTCTGGGCAACAGCCTTGTCACCCTCGGTCATCGTTGTTGCATAGTGCGTGACACGGACATGGTCGTTCGCCCATCCACCTCGGCGGTTGGCATAGAGGGATGGCACTCCTATCATCTCCATGATGGTAGCGTTCGTATGCCGGAATGAATGAAGATATCCATGTTCTACACCCGCATTCCTGCACACCCTATCGATGCCTTGCCATATCCCTGCTGTGGAGATTGTAAAGACATATCTCCCTGATTTCGGCAATGCTTTCAATCGTGAGAGGATATATTCATCGCAGGGTATCGTGCGTTCAGAGAGATCCGTCTTTGTGGTCTTCTCCACTAGCTTGTGGTTCTCATCGTAGACTCTTGCTCCCTGGATGCGGATGCAGTCCTCACCGATGTCTTTCCATCGCAAACCCATGATTTCGGATCGGCGCAAGGACAACCACATGGCAAGCAGTCCTGCACATTCTATCTGCCCACCTTCTTTTGATAACTCGATAATGATTTTTCTTATGTCCTCTACTGAATAGGTAGGGGATTTTTTTATTGGTTTCTTTGAAGGGAGAACCAGTCGGTCAACTTGCACTCCTGTAGCTGCCTTGATGAGATTCCATGCCTCGATGACTGTCTTGCCGGAATACCGCTTCAGGTCATCGGAGATTGCGGTTTGAACGGCAGCGGTTGATAGATCACGCACACGGAGCGGATACAGGGATTGCAGATTGTACTTTGCTTTTCGCTTGTAACCGTCAATGGTGGCAGGGGAGATGATACCTTCCCTTGCCTTGATGTACTCATCCACCATGCTCCGCACCGTGCGGTTCTCCGGCTTGCGCTGTTCTATCAGACCTTCCTTTATTGCCCTGGCCTTTGCGTAGTATTCCTTTTCGTCATCCCCTGTGACACGCACACGCACTCCGTCCACCATGACTTGTGCGGTATACTCTCCGCTTGCCTTGCGGGTCGGTTTCGGCACTGGGATTTCATCGGACATTGATATCTGCTTATGCCCGCACCAGTTACAGAAGATGGAGTTGTCCTCTATCTCCCTTCTGCATTTCTTACATTTCATTTTCCAGTTCTTCTACGCTCCGATTTGAATAGAAATCTCCTCGGATGATGTGTTTCAGTTCGTGGTCAAGGTCTTTTATCCTGTGGTATCTATCCCGTCTGGGATCAAGGTAAATGCTCCATGTTCCATCGTTGTTAGGGGTAGCACAGGCATTAATCTTGGGTGGCAGTTTCATTAGATAAATAAAGTAATCTGCACCCTCCAACAACGGGCAATTGTTCAACTACTGCTGTTCCTCCTTTAATTTTTCAAACTGTGCGATCAACGTGTAGATGGATGAAGGTGGCATATCCTTTGCGGAACTGAGCAGGATGCGGAGGTCTTGCCTGTCACGCAGGATCTCACGCAGCTCGTCTGATTCATCCCTCTCAGGCGGTTTCTTCCCGGAGAACGATATTCCAAGGTACTTCTCAATGTCACGTAGTTTTTTAACAGATGGTGTGTAAAGGTTGTTCCTCCACTGCGAAAAGGTGGCACTTGCCACTCCGCATTCTTCGTAGAATTGCGTTTTGCTTATATTCTGCTCCACTAATTCTTGCTCTATTTTCTCCACGATTTCTCTGCCAGTCACACCTACACTCCTCCTTCACAAAAATATTTCCGAAAACACTAATATTTTTGTTGACATTAAGATTACTCTCATGTATACTCTGTGTTGTCAAGACAAGCATAGCAAAAGAGAACCCCAACTTTGTGTTTGCGGTTGCTTGATATGCGTATAGATGGAACACAATCAATATAGCATGAATGTAACCGAATTGTCAACACTTAATTTAGTGAGGGGTAACAAAACTTTACAGGAAACGAAGGTGATAGAGACAAAACTATATTATAGCATTCCAAGTGTCCAATAAAACGGACTCTTTGAGGGGTTATCTAAAATTCTGCGAAAGAAAGGAGCAACATCGGCGAAAAAGGCGCAGATGCCACCCATCGACTGGTTACTCGCAGCTGTCCTGGAACGGAAGATGGTCTACGGATACGACTTGAAGGAAATGGCAAAGGTCGCAGGGATCTCCTACGAAACGATGAGGCACTACATCAAGGTGTCTCCGTGGCAGTGGGCAGAAAAGGCCAGGAACAGGGTGTGCGAGCATTTCGGTATCGAACTGGTGCAGACTGCACGATTCGCCCCGGATACGGAGGTAGTACGGTGAAATACTTAATCACTGCTCTTCCCATGCTTTTCGGTGTAGAGATCATTTCATGGTTATGCCTTGTGGTTCTGTCTGTATTTGTTTTGTTTGATTTTTGCAAGGCAGCGGGCAGGAGCAGAGGCGACTGGAATGACTGATGTCTATGCGGTAGAACCGAAACTCAAGGAAGAAAACGAGCAGGAACAGATCCTGCTGAATATCTGCGCTGCCATCATCGAGTATGCGATCTATGAATGGAAGCAACTCGACTATGGTCGGTATCTGCGGAGAAGGATAAACGCACAAATGGTCTATGCATTAGAACTTGAAGCGTTTTTCCAGGGAAAGTATTTTGAACGGCTTCTGGGATATGTTCTGCCGGATATGCCACCAGAGGTCGTGAGAAAACGGATAAGATGCACGAAAGGAGATATTGATGCGAGGCAAGCATCTCTCTCACCGCAACAGAAGAACATCGAAGCAAGACATACTGCGTTATACCCGAATTTTGTCCGCAAGGGTAAGCGATATGGCGGTAGAGAACAAACGGCTGCGGACGATGATCGCAAAACTGCGGGAGGAAAATGAGCGACTGAAAATCATCTGCGAGATGAAGGGGGGCAGTAAGGTTGCCTAGAATGCCGGAAGACCCAATCATAGACAGTCTTCTGAGGACGGGATATCCTCCCTGGTTCTCAGATGAGGAGGAGGACGGTGAACCTGATGAGGATGATGAGGAGGCTTTTTATGGCAACGAAACGGAAGATTTCTGATGACCGTTACAGGCGGTACGCAGAAGCCAAGGCCCGCATCCCCAAGTGGTTACCGCCGGAGCAGTATGAAGAGCAAGTGAAACAGCTTGCGAAAAAGTACGGGGTGTGAAAGGAAAAAGAGCAGAATGCCGGACATTCGTATAGACCCAGAATTTGAAAGTCTGATTTTCCCGCTGACTGAGGAAGAGTTCAACCAATTAAGGGAGAACATTATCAGTGAGGGAAGAGTTAGAGATGCACTCATTTTGTGGGATGGAGTGATACTGGACGGGCATAACAGATGGAAGATTCTTCAGGAAAACCCACAGATATCCTATCGTACAGAAGAAATGCATTTTGAAACCCGCAACGAAGCAAAAGCGTGGATGATCCGAAATCAGCTTGGCAGAAGAAACCTCCCAATGTATGAGAGGGCGAAATTAGCCTTGCAGCTGAAACCCCTGTTAGCGGAGGCAGCTAAGAAGAGAATGGTAGCGGGCAAAGCAGACCCCGTGCAGAAATCTGCACAGGGTAAAGTCCGTGACGAACTCGCCAAGATTGCCGGAGTATCACACGATACAATTGAAAAGGTACAAGTGATTGAGCGGAGTGCTACTCCAGAGGAAAAGCAGAAACTCAGCAAAGGCGAAACAACCGTCAACAAAGTGTTTAATGCGGTTAGGGAACGGGTAAAACCTCATGGTTATACAAAAGAAGACCGTATAGACCGGGCAAAGACTGAAGCGGTTATCGCCGACATGATAGATACAAGCAATGTCCGTGAAATGACAGTAGAGATGCTTGTAGACGATATCGTGTTAAACGCAGAGGAGTATGTAAGATCACTCAGGAACGTGCTGACAGACCACAGCACTCTTCTTACAGACGAGAGCAGACCTATTATTGCTGAAGCGATTCAGAAGCACATACTCGACAAGATTATATTTTTGAAAGGAGTAGTAGAAAGGAAATGATTTATCCCAAAGGACATGAGTTTGAGTACAAGATGCTCAGACCTTCCCAGTTAAAAGTAGACCCCACCTATCAGCGCATGATTGATGTGAAGCGGGTCGAAAAGATCGCAAAAGAATTTGACGGAGACATCTTCAACGAGCCGAAGGTTTCATACCGTGATGGAGTGTACTGGATTTTTGACGGTCAGCAGAGTACCGCTGCCTGGAGGAAACTCCACAACAACGAGGACACTCCTCTGCTCTGCAAAGTCTTCAGAGGCATGACTTGGCTTGATGAGTGCGATGCGTTCATCGCCCAGAACGGCCTTGCAAAAGTGCCTACCACAAACGACAAACTCAGAGCTGCGTTCAACAGCAACGATCCCAATGTTGTCGATATGGTGGAGAAATCGAACCTCTGCGGATACACCGTGGACTTCGTGGTTTCCAAAACCCCAACACGCATAGTCGCAACAAGCGCACTTGCCCGTGCCTACAATCTTCTCGGAGGAGATGCTTTCCTCGACATGATGACTGCCGTTCGTGATGCATGGTACGGAGACATTGATGCAGTATCCGTGCAGATCCTGACAGGCATGGCAACTTTTTACAAGGCATATTGGGGGAACTTCGATAACGAAGCACTTGTTTCCAAACTGCGTGTAATAAAACCCGCTCAGATTATCCGTGACGGAAAGCAGTTCACTTACAGGAAGAACACCTATGCGCAGGAAATCTGCAAATACTACAACGTGAAGCGCAGAGCAAATCGTCTTGATGAGGCAAAACTTTCTTGACATGGACGAGATAAGGCTGACCGACAAACAGATATACGACATGGAGGTCGTAGCGAAGAACCTCTGGAGCAGATATAACTATCCCGTAGCGTTCTTCGGCAAGAGGCAGATCACGTTCAACACCCGCTGCGCACACGCACTCAAAGATATCCGAGCAGTCCAGTGGTTCGCAACAGGCGACTATATCATCGGACTTCCTGCGAGAGAGGACGATCCCAATGCGTTCTATGTGCGGAAGAACAAGATGAGCAACTGCTATGCGACCGCACTCCCTGCATCTTTTATTTCCAGTAAGAGGATTCAGCAGGGATGCTACTACAAAGTATTCAAATACAGGGATGGAATAGCGTTCAAGAGGTTTGAACCGATAGATCCCTACAGAAATGAAAGGAGCAATTAATGGCAATCGTAGCACCGAGCAACATGAACTTCAGCGATAAGAACATCATCATGATCATCAGCGGACTCCCCGGAACGGGGAAAACCACCCTCGCACTCTCTGCCCCTGATGTCCTGCTCATCGACACCGATGAGGGCATGGCAAGAGTCAACCCGGCGCACAGGAAAGATGCTTCCGTGTGCAAGACCTATGAAGAGATCCTTGCCGATATCAAAGCTGCCGAGGGTCACTACAAGACCATCGTCATCGATACGTGCGGTGCACTCATTGAATATATGAAGGACTGGGCCATGCGTACCGATCCCAAAGCAAGCAAGGCGAACGGCGGTTTCTCCCTCCAGGGATACGGGGTCATCAAGTCCGAGTTCATCCGGCTGTCTGCGGAACTGCGGAAAAAGTTCAATGTCATCTACCTCTTCCATGAGAACATGACGAAGAACGATGACTCCCTGTTCTACGAACTGGTGGTCGAGGGAAGCACACGCACTCTGGTGTATCAACCCGCAGACCTCGCAGGACACCTCTTCATCGACCACAGCAAGCGGTATATCGGCTTTACTCCTACTGAGCAGTACTCTGCGAAATCTGCCTACGGAATCCGTGGAATCATCGAGATCCCGGAACTGAAAGACGGAGATGCAAACGACTTCCTCACCAAGTTGTTCGCCAAAGTTCGCAAGAATCTGGAGACTCAGGCGCAGACTGTTGCCCCTCAGAAATCCCAGTACGAAGAGGTCATGGCATCTGTCCGTGAGTTCGTGGGCAACATCGAAAAGCCGGAGGATGTCATCCCCTGCCTCAAGGCATTGAAGGGTCTGCCTCATGCGCTGACCTCCGAAAAGGAAGGGCAGGCAGCTGTCAAGGCACGGATCGCAGAACTGGGTATCGTCTACGACAAGGCGACCAAGACCTATGTCTATGCAGAGGAGAAATAAACTGCGGGTCACGCAGTCTCTCCTGTCCTCATGGTTGTATGTCTTCAAGAAGGATGATGGTTATGAGTCCTTCCTGAAGACTCTCAACCGGGAAAAGATCCCTGTCACACAGGCAATGCTAGACGGCACTCGGTATGAGAACTGTCTGAACAACATCCTCAAGGGAGAACCGCTGCCGATGGATCATGAATGGCACGACCCTCTCTTGGAGATGGCAGTGGAACTGCAAGGCTCGTCCCAACAAGTGGTCATTTTTAGGGACACGGTGGTGGATGGTCAGCCGATACTCCTGCATGGGGTGCTTGACTATCTGCGTGAGGGGCATATCTGGGATTGCAAGTTCAGTAAGACCTATCATCTGAATAAGTACCTGGACTCCCCTCAGACCGCAATGTATCTCAGCCTTGTGCCTGAAGCATTCGACTTCACGTACATCATCAGTGACGGCAAGTACGTGTACAGGGAGAAATACCCAAGGGAGATTGTGCCTCCCATAGAACCGACTATCAAACTGTTCATCGACTTCTTAAAGAAGCATGACCTATACAAAATCTTTGAAGAAAAATGGAGGGTTAATAATTGACCAACTGGAACTATCAGCGTGAAGAGGACGAAGCATCCGTTCCCATGACAGGAAAGAAACGGTGTGTGATCGTCAGTGCGGAAGAGTCCGTCAGCAAGACCTCCGGCAATCCGATGATTATCATCGGTGTCCGTCCGAGCGGGTTCAACTTTGTCGTGAAGACCTATCTGGTGAAGAACGACAACTTCAACGTGAACGCTACCAAGCTGTTCGACTGCTTCCCGTCCATCGGTGAAGGGAACTTTGAGTTTATCACATGGATCGGCGCAGAGGGTGCAGCTCTCTTCGATGAGGATGAACGTGGATACATCAAAGTGAAGAGATGGTTGTATCCCAAACAGGCTGCAAACCTCCCGCCCTTTGAGGGAGAAAAGCCGGAGCAGCAGGAGATCACATCCCTGGAGGATGACACCGAGGATGATGACGGGGAGCTGCCGTTTGAATGATTCGCCACTGGACTGAGGCAGAACTCAAAGCTGAACTGAAGAAACTCACCATCATATGTGACAGCAGAGAGCAGGACACCCATGTGGAGGAGTATTTCAAAAGCAAAAATATACCCGTTATAGTACGAAAACTCGACACAGGCGATTATTCAGCACAGATAGGGTATAACTCGCTTGAACGTGATGTGGTGATTGAGCGGAAACGCAATCTGGATGAACTTTGCGGGAATATGACGGCAGACCGTGATAGGTTTGAGAGGGAGTTCCTCCGGGCAAAGGCACACGGATTGCACATCTACCTCATAGTGGAGAATGCCACATGGTCGGACATCATGCTAGGGAATTATAGAAGCAAGCTTTCATCAAAATCCCTCTCTTCTTCTATTTTCTCTTGGCTTGCACGATATGATGTGACCTTGCTCTTCTGCCAACCGCATGAAACACCAAAACTGATTTACGGAATCCTATATTACTATGCAAGGGAGGAATTACTTTACGGAGATAAAAGATAGTGGGAACAGGAAAGAGTTCCCGTCCGGCGCAGTGCGTGACATATCAGAGGGGAAGGGTCGCATGGATCTCCTCCCCCTGGATGTAGTGGCAGACTTCCTGCGGTACGAAAAGAAGATAGATCCCTGCATGAGAGGCATTGATATCCTCGACTGCATCATGCTCTACCTCCGAGGCCCGCATGACTCCTCCGATGAATCTCTCATCTATCATGCCCTGTTCACGTTCGCAATGAACTGGTATGAAGGTATCCCTGACATGATCCTTGATGTCGCAAGACACTTTGAGGATGGATGCAAAAAGTACGGGGAACGGAACTGGGAGAAGGGGATTCCTGCACACTGCTATATCGACTCTGCACTGAGGCACTACTTCAAGCATCTGCGAGGAGATGAGGATGAACCGCATGACCGTGCGTTCGTGTGGAATCTGCTCTGCCTCCTCTGGACGATGCGACACAAGCCGGAATGCAATGATCTATGGAGTGCTGCCGATGGGGATGGGGGATAAAAAGGAACACTACGTTCCTCCCTACACCAAGGTGCGGTGCGATGTAACCGAGAAGACATTCCCTCAAATCATGGTGAGAGAGTGTCCTAACAGACGGGTGATCGCAAGGTACGGCACAGGCGGTATCGCAAGAGTCTGTATGTATGTCTGCAAAAAGTGCGTATTTTGTATCAAATACGAACATTTCGGTGGAGTGGGGTGCGGTTATGGATTGGAACTATAAACCCGTTAGAACCGTACCCCTGGAGGACATCGCACAGGCCGTTCACGATACCGTCACCATGCAGGAGGCAGTTCGTTTCTATCTGCCACACGTAACAATACGTAACAACCGCTGCCCATGCCCATTCCACCACGGGAAGGATCTGAACTTCTCTTTCACGCAACACGGGTATAAATGCTTCGTGTGCGGTGTCGCAGGAGATGTTATCGGCTTTGTTAAGGACATTTGTGAATGCTCCACAAGGCTAGATGCGATTCGCCGGATAAATTCAGACTTCCGTCTGAACCTTCCCGTGGATGGAGAAATCGATTATCAGCAGAGTCTGGAACTCGCAAAGCGGAGGGCAGAAGCAGAGAAGAAAGCTGCCGAGCAAACTGCATGGGATGCGGAGTACAACCACCTCATCGCAGAGTATGCCCGTCTTGATGGAATCATCATGCGAAACAAAGACATTTCATTTACGGCACAGGCAATGGAGTTGATGGGGTATATCAATTACCGACTTGACTCCCTGCCACCTAGACCTAAGTAAAATCTCCACAAAAAGGGGTGAAAACCTATTGAATTCCTAACCCCGCAACAGACGATGAGCATTCTGCCATCAGACCAGAGGGATAGTCATGGAAGACCGTTGCCTACCATAGAGAACTTTGTGGTCATCATGGAGAATGCAGCTCAGTACAAGGGAGTGCGATACAATGAACTCTGCCTCCGTGCTGAGATCCATAACATCGAGAAAGGAAAACTGAGCATAGAACCCTGGACGGATGCAGACGATGCGATGTCCATGCACTTTATTGAGAAGAACTTTGGGATGTACTCAAAAGAGAAACACGCTGCCGCACTCAAGATCCTGTTTGAGAAGAGGAGATACAACCCGCTTGTGGATATCATCGACCGCATAGAATGGGATGGTCAGGAACGGTGCAAGCATCTGCTCACCAAGTGGATGAAATGCGATGATACACCATATGTGCGAGAGGTCAGCAGACTGATTTTTGCGGGCGGTATCCATCGACTCTATGAACCGGGATGCAAGTTTGAGGATGTGCCGATTCTGATAGGTACGCAGGGGTGCGGAAAGAGTACGGTCATCCGCTTCCTCGCAGTCAATGATGATTACTTTGGGGAACTCAAGGTCATGGAGGGTGTGCAAGCGATAGAGGATCTCTCCGGCAAATGGATTATGGAGATTCCAGAACTCGCAGCTTTCACAAAAGCAAAAGACCAAGAGCAAATCAAAGCGTTCGCATCACGGCAGCGTGATCACTACAGAAAACCCTACGACCGCAATCCAACAGAACTGTACAGAAGATGCATCTTCCTTGCCACCACGAACAATCACTCGCCTCTGGTCGATAAGACGGGCAACAGAAGATGGTATCCAGTGGAATGCAAAGGTACACGGGAGTGGGGATATGAGGTCTTCGACAGGGAGGAAGAGATCCGAGAGTACTGCCTACAGGCATGGGCAGAAGCAAAGGCAAAGATTGATACCAAAGAGATGCAGCCGTTCGCAAACAAGAGTCTGCTGCCGATGTTCCAACAGGCGCAGGACAATGCGATGCAGGATGACTGGAGGGTCGGTGCTATCATGGCATTCCTCGACCAGAAAAAGGCCGGAGAATATACGTGTGTGCGTGAACTCTTCCATCGTGCATTGAGTCCTAACCCGGACTTTCCAAAAGAACCTAGCCTTGTCGAGTCCAAAGATATCGGCATGATCCTTAACAATCTCCCCGGATGGCAGAGGGTCGGCCCAAGGACGATAGGCAGCTATGGGAAGCAGAGATGTTGGCAGAAGACAGAAGCATCCGATGAGGATGATGAAGACTGGGAGGTGTGATAAATAGGAATAAAACCGACAGTTGATGTCAAGTTCGTTGAAAGAGAACTTGCAAAAGGGAGAACTGTAAAGCAAATCGCAGAGCAAGCCGGAGTCACAAGACAGGCAATATACAATCTCCTGCGCCGAAAGAAAATCAAAGATGAGTCGAACGGACTTGTCGCAAAGCCTATTGCCGATGTCGAGCATCTGCGAGTAGACCCGGAAACTGGTGTTGTAGTGGACACACGGAGTTCCAACTACCAGTTGATAATCGGCAAGATGGGTGATGAGAAGGTATCCAGATTCGTGCGGTATCATCGTGCGATGCTTGCCATGAGGCAGGGTTACGATCCAAAGAACGTGCCGGATTTGTATGCTCGGTTCTATCGGTATCTGGAATTCTGCGATGAGAACTGCATAGTGCCAAACAACATGAGCGCCTATCTCGCAATCGGATGCAATGCACAGACCATCAACGCATGGAAGAACAAAATACAAGGTACGGAAGAGCAACACCAGTTTGCTATGGATCTCACCGCATTCTTCTCTGCCATCCATGAGCAGGGTTCAATCGATGGAATGTTCAACCCGGTGTCAGGAATCTTCTGGCAGAAAGCATATGATAACCTTACCGACCAACCCAAAATCGAGGTGCAAGTCACCGACCCTCTGGGAGAGAAGCGCAGCGCAGAAGAGATTGCAGATACCTATAAGGATTTGCCGGATTGAGAGGTGCGCTTGAAACATTACGGAGATATCAATGAACTGAACGGGGCAGAGCTGCCTGTGGTGGATTGCATCATCGGCGGTTCTCCCTGTCAGGATCTCAGTGTGGCAGGAAAGAGAGCAGGACTCGCAGGGGAACGCTCCGGCCTGTTCATGGAGCAAATCAGAATCATAAAGGAGATGAGAGAACACGACCGAGCAACTGGAAGGTCAGGTTTCATGGTTCGACCAAGGTACATGGTTTGGGAAAACGTACCTGGAGCCTTTAGCAGCGGAACACCGAAAGGCAGCGACTTCCAAGCAGTCCTTGAAGAGGTCTGCAAAATCGTCTGCAAAGAAATCCCCTCTGTTCCTATCCCTAAAGACGGATGGCCCAAAGCCGGGTGCATCAGCGGAGTGGGTGACTGCGGAACACCCTTTTCCGTCTCTTGGAGATTACACGATGCCCAGTACTGGGGAGTCCCCCAAAGAAGAAAACGACTCTCGCTTGTCGCAGATTTTGGAGGACTCTCCGCACCAGAAATACTCTTTGAGCGCAAAGGCTTGCGAGGGAATCTTGAGGAGAGCACAGAAGAGGGGCAAGGATCTCCCGCCGGAACTGAGGCAAGCACTTGAGCAACAAATCAGCTGCGACCCTTAAAATCAGGGGGGGGTGCGAACGTGACAGTTACGGAAAGAAAGCAGGAAAAGGGCCGTTGGTGCAATGGGAGATGAGCGGAACACTGGGAGTGAGTCAAGATCAAACGTTATTTGTTTGGAGGGAAACGGGAGCAGAGAATCCCACCACGGTGACGGATGGTCAGAACGTGGGGTGATGTTCACATTGAATAGCGTAGAGGTTCATGCGGTATGCACAGAATCATACGGACTTGAGCCGGGTGCTGCGACTAGAATGAACTGGGAAAACAGAATACATTATGAACTCGCCCCTACGATACGGCAGAACATGGGTGACAATCAGGCATCTGTTATCGTTCTGGAGCATCATCCTAACGACTCCCGGCTGAAGATTGCAGAAGACGGCATCTGCCAAACACTGAACAAAAGGATGGGAACTGGGGGGGGCAACGTACCCCTAGTGATTGTGTATGATGAATAGCAGGGGGGGGGGAGGGTGCTTTACCCTC
>Ga0310690_10008060_pt1 | contig 13439 bp, 8 predicted proteins | sample AusTroGonzalo_MG_2_FD_207661 | JGI IMG/M metagenome (GOLD analysis project Ga0310690, IMG submission 207661) | Bovine rumen microbial communities from tropical cattle in Woodstock, Queensland, Australia - Gonzalo_04 (v2) (version 2) | ecosystem: Host-associated > Mammals > Digestive system >... | reverse complement strand
CTTCCCGGAAATCTGCGATGCAAAGTCCGGCGACCATGACTGTGCTGCCCGGCCTTGGATTGACGGCTTGCGCATGCGGAAGCCCGGAGGTGTCAACTGTGAACGTGTGCGTTCCGCACTCGAGCAGAAAGGCTTCCGATTTGTCGAAAGCCTCGGGCCGCGGCCGGACGATGCCTATAAGGCGCACCGTCTGGCCGTTGTGGTTTGCGTCGATTTTTCGTATGCCGTTTGCGTCCGTAAAAAGCGCTTCCGGATCTGTTTCCTCGGGTAGAGCCGGCGCGTCGGATTCCGTGGTGACTATGCGGATCGCCGCATCGAAGACGATATGCCCGCCTGCAGTCCTCTGGGCAAATCCGGAGACTTCAACAGTCGATCCGCCGGGCGGCATAGGCGTCCCCTCTGACGGGCGGACGCGGACGAGCGCGCGTTGGCTCGTGCGCAGGAAGAGCGTGTCCTTGACGGCGGCCAGCACACGTCCGCTGATGCGGACGCGGTGGGAAGTCTGCTCCCTGCCGGGAGGCGGCGCAAGAAATGGATCTGATGGCGCAGCATGGAGAACCTCGATTGCATTTGTCGCAACGAGTTGGAGATAATTGCCCAAGTTTGCGCGCCAGTTTGAGAAGGGGAGCGCGATGCCTGTTGCGACGACTTCCGCGTCTGTCATGTTCCTGAGGTTATGGAGAGGAATCTGCTCTTCGGGACAGGCGACGTTCGCGGAGCCAGACGGAGTCCGCAGAAGAAACCAGTTCCATCGCGAGTCGAGTTCGTCCCGGAAGGCGGCTGCCACTACGCCGTGCATGCGGACGTACCTGTGGTTGACACTGCCGGACGAAAGCTGCGCATTGTCTATCTCCACCGGTTGCGGCAGCGGTTTGCGTCCGATGACGGAGATTGAAACCGGTGTAAGCTGGCGGCGGCCCAACTCGTTGTTGATTCCGTATCCCGCGACCTGTACAATGTCTCCGGCGTGGACATGGTCCGCGCCTTTCGTCGGAAGTTGGAACAGTGCGCCTATCGCATCGTCGCACAGTATCATATTGCCGCCCACGATGGAAAAGACCTGGCCGGAGACGCTGAACTGGAAGCGACCGCCAGTTTCTGGCATCGGGCGGCCAACCGCGTCCGACAGGTTGGTTGCGATTGAGTCGCCCCCTGCCGCGAAGCCGTCAGGCGCGGACGAAACAGCCAGAAGAAGGGCGAGAAGCAGAGTCATGCGCGTAGGATAGCAGAATTTGGCCGATATTTCAAGTGAGGAGCCTTCGCACATAGGGGAGAAGGTGCAGCGAGCGATTTATGCAAGGATGCGGTAAATTGCCGGCATTTCCATATTGTGCATATATTGCAATATATGTATATGCGCTTACGCGCGACCACGAAAGCCTGTCGCCTTGCCGACCGGCGCGTTGCGCCGTTTGCGATGCCAGAAAGCCGTGCCGGCTTGAAGGCCTTCGACCTTCGCCGGGCGTCATTCTGACATCGCGGCCTGTCGGCCTTCGGCAAGGCGACGGCGCACGAACCGGCCTGCGGCCGACACGAACACGCCCGCGAGCGGGCTCCACGAAAAGGGGCGCGGCTAGATTGTTCTGCTCCGTGCAACGCGAGCGCAAGGCTAACGAATGTCATGGACAAAGGCCGTTCTGCCCTTTGATGGCGACATGCGCGGCAAGTGAATCGGAAAAGTTTTCGTGCGCCGCGAAGGCGGCTTTCGTGTCGGGCGAAGCGGCGAAACCCAAAGGGAGCGGCGGTCTGTCCGCGACGGGCGAGCCAACGGCTCAAGACCGGACGCGGCCTGAACGACGCAATCGCCGACAGGCGATTCGCCGCTCACGCCCGGTTCGTGGTCGCGCGGCAGCGCCAAACATTCCGGAACGAGCTCTGCGGAGACTGTTGCCTCTGCATAAAAATCTCGTTGCACCCTAGGGGAGACGGCATCGCCTGTCATTGACTTTTGAACAACTAAATGATACACTATGTGTCGAAAAGTAAAGTGGTGAAACGAACGGCCATAGACGTGTTGCTGAAGCGAAGTGGAGGTGTTGTCCGCACGGATGACATTGTAAAGGTGGGTTATTCAAAAACCACAGTCTTGAACTTGGTAAAGGCTGGAGCGTTGGAACGCGTTGCTCATGGTATTTATGTACGACCAGGTGAGATGTATGACGAGATGTATGTCATTCAGCTACGGTCACGACGAATCGTCTTTTCCCATGAAACGGCACTTTGGCTGAACGGTCTTTCGGATCGTGAGCCGTTTGAATACCATGTAACCATACCAACCGGTGCACCTCTTGGGGGGCTTCTGCGTACTGCATGCCGCTGCCACTACGTCAGTAGTGAGTTGTATGATATTGGCGTAGTGAATCGCAAGACGTCATTTGGCAATGAAGTGCGGTGCTACGATGCGGAACGCACGATATGCGATATTGTCCGCCATGAGAAAAGAGTAGGCGTAGAGGCCCTTGTAGGGGGACTCAAGGCATATGTGCAGAGCGATGCCAAAGACCTGATCAGGCTTATGGAGACAGCCAGAATGTTTGGCGTCGAGAAGGAGATTTCAAGGTACATGGGGGTGCTGACATGAGCGATGCCGTCGGCATGAGCTTCAAGGCAAGGATGAACAATCTGGCGAAGAAACTCGGCCTTCGTCCGCAGACAGTGATCCAGAACTTTATGTTCGAGCGGTTCCTTGACAGGCTATCGAGGAGTCAATACAGAGATAATTTTGTCGTCAAGGGAGGCGTCCTCATCTCGGCGATGATTGGACTGTCCGCGAGGGCTACAATGGACATGGATGCAACTGCGATTGATCTTCCGATGACGCAGAGAAGCATTCGGCATGCCGTAAAGCGGATTGCTTCGGAAAATGTGTGCGACGATGTTGAGTTCACGGTGGTCGGCATTGACAAAATACGAATTCAGGTGGAAGGATATTCTGGTTTGCGAGTGAAGCTTTGTGCTCATTTTCATGGGTTGTGCGTTCGCTTTTCGATTGATGTTACAAAAGGCGATGCAATTACTCCGAGTCCAGAGGTTCTCAGATTGCCAAGCCATTTCTGCGGGAAAACAAGATACTCTTTGCTCGCTTATACGGTTGAGACGGTGCTGGCCGAGAAGTGCGAGTCGATCCTTAAACGCAACGTGGTCGGTACACGCCCGAGGGATTACTATGACGTATACATGCTTACGCGATTACGCAAAGTTCGTCCACGGATATTCAAGGCAGCGATTTGGTCAACCTTTGAGAAATGCGGGACGGAGAGATTGCTTTGCAACATTCCTGCCATACTTGATGGCATTTCCCAAAGTCATGTGCAGGAAGAATACTGGCGTCGGTATCAACAGGAATTTCCATACGCAAGAGGTTTGTCATTCCATGATGTGGTCGGCTCCGTGCGTCGCTTGTTGAAGGGCATATAATCTTAGTTGGAATGTCGTATGTCTGTCATTCAGTTCTGGACTAGCTGATAATGCCTATCAACACCATATGCTCTGCTGATTATTTCTTTCAACCACCACCCAGAATCCCATAGTTCCAAATGGGTAGTTGCATCTCGGCGCGGTATCGTGTAAACTTCGTAAGGTAGCAATCTGGATTGCACGAAATTCGCAAATTCGATATTTGGTGCATTGAGCGGGCTTGATTAAATTGCACCAAAATGCAGATATTGAAATTTGGTGCAAAATGATAATTGCTGATTAGAAAGAAAATGTGATATATTTCCCGCAGCTTCCTGACAATGTGGCAATGCGCACTGGACTCGTCTACGACGGTCAGCTGGATCCTGTTGTTCGCGGCAATGCGTTTTTTGACGTAATTTTGTCGTCGCGAGAGATTCTTGGCCTGCAGTGAAGCAATTCCCTACAGTGTCCATTGACAGATAGCGGGTGTGGGAATCTTTGTGAGGATTTGGCGGGCAGATTTGCGCTAGTTCCAAATGGGTAGTTGCATCTCGGCGCGGTATCGTGTAAACTTCATGTCAAAAAAAAGACATAAGGAGAAGAGTACATGACCGCCGACAAACTGATGATGCTTGCATGTTCGCTGCTGGCAGTCGGTGTTGTCATGCCTATGGCGGGCTACGGGTCGGCAGACGCGGTGCCGCTCTGGCGGGAAAAGGGCCTCTTGCCAGAACTTGAATGGAATGGAAGAGCGATCGATCCTGTTCCTGCAGAATCTTCCGATAGTTTCCTCCCTCCTGGTCTTGAGGACGAGCCTGTGCCCGATGCGCAGATTGTGTACCGAGACGGCCTCCCCAAGATTTGCATAAACGGGGTTCTTGTTGAGCCGATTCTCAACATGAGTGACGTGAACTGCAAGTTCGGTCTCAATCAGGCTGCGAAAATGGATGCGATGGGAATCGTGCTCAACCAAATTATCTTTCGCAAGTTTGATTTCGAGGTGAAACCTGGCTTGTATGATTTCTCGCGCATGAATGTCTATGTCCGGCGGATGCTCAAGTACGCACCTTCGGCACGTATTCTCGCTACGATTGAACTGGAGCTGCCGAAGTGGACGCTTGCCCATCCCGAGGCGCAGGTCGGATATTCTGATGGCCCTGCCGAAAGCATCACCACCGACGATCACAAGGGGCGTGCCATTCGACCGTCCTCGGCATCCCCTGAGTATCGCGTCGAAGTACGTCATTTCTTTGAGGAGCTTGGCAAGTATGTTGCCGCGCAGCCATGGGGCAAGCGTATTGTGGCGATTCGCCCCTCCTGGGGCATCTACAAGGAATGGCATGTCTATGGGATGTATCATGGCCCTGACTGTGGGCCTGCGATGACGGCTGCGTTTAGACGTTGGAAAGGTGGACGCTATGCGAAAGAGAACGTACCGACCTTGGAGGAACGCAATCACGATGAAGCGTTCTTCTTCAACCCCGCTGACCATGCGAAACTTGTTGAATATTACGCCTGCCTTGCGAGCGAGACTGCCGACTTCTTGATTGACGCCGCCAAGGCAGCAAAGAGGGCGTTGCCAGGGCGTCTTGTCGGAGCTTATTACGGCTATGTGCTTGCCATCCATCCGCCGGAGGGGGCGACGGTGCTTGTTGACAAGGTGCTTGCCTCTGGCGCAATCGATTTCATGTCCAACCCTGCCATGTACACGGCGGCTTCCAGACGTGCCGGAGGATCTTACTACCTGCGCACGATCCCAGCGACGTTTCATCGCTACGGCAAGCTTATGATGATTGAGGACGACATGCGCCACTACCATATTCGGCCGTTCTTGACTGCGCACCACAAAATCACGACGGCCGATCCGCGCGAAGCGGAGATGACCACTCGCCGTAACATGCTCAACGCCTGGTTCGACGGCTGCGGCATACAGTTTCTGGACTGCAACGCCCGTCGAGAGGAGCGTATTTTCACTCATGACGCACCGGAGATACTGCAGGCGATTCAGGATGTTCGCGGTTTTGCTCCACACCTTGGTCCGCGTCCGGCAGACTCCGGGAATCGTACAGCCGTCGTCGTCGACGAACGCCAGCGCTTTCTGCGTCCATCGAACCATCACGATGAATACAATGCTGTATATGTGAATGCCATCGAGGGTTATTACGCGAGCGGTGTGCCGGCCGATCTCATGACCTTGAACGATTTCCTCGCACAGCCGGAGGGACGATACACCTCGGCCGTGTTTCTCAATGTCTTCAGCGCCTTTGGCAAGACGGCCGAGCTTTTGCATCGCCGTGTGGACGAGAAGAGGTTCAAGGCTCGATGGGTTTTGCGGAGCGCCGTCGGGACGGCGGCAGACGATGTGCTTTCAAAAGTGCCGACGACTGGTGTTAAGTGGCGGAGCCTTCTCACATCCCTTGGATCCCCCGCCTTTGCGCCGCCTGGCCATTATGTGCGCCGGTATGGAGACAGGCTGATGTTCCATACAGGAAAAGCCGGGCGCTGGACTTTGACACCTACGGGGTATGGTGGAGCGCATGAAGTCTTCTCCAACAAGGACTACGCCGGGCAGTCGTTCGAAGTGGAGACCGACGGCCCGGATACGCTGCTATTTCTGCTGAAGGGGAAACGATGAAAACGTACGCACGAGACAAAGGGGATTTGCCGACGGTCGTTGCGAGCGTTGCAATGTGCGTTGTTGCCGTTATGACTTCGTGTGCGGTCGACACGTCGGTCATGCCCGCGCCGCTGTTCACCGCACCGCACATAGTGCCGGCCCCGCGCGAGATGACGTTCGAGGCGAAGACCCCTGTCCGGCTAAACGACGTGGCGTTTCAAGTTGCCTGCCCAGACCCGGCTGCAGCGGAATGGGTCAGTCGCCATGCAAAACTGTGGTTCGGCACGTCCGCAAGGGTCAAGCAGTCGAAGTCCTTGCCAAGCGGCCTTTCTAGTGACGAGGCGTATCGTCTGGAAGCAGACCAGAAGTCGGTGAGGATAGAGTCGCCGACATTGGCTGGTGTCAGATGGGCGGTGATGACGCTGCGCCAGGTGGCGCGTCGCGAGTCGGGAGGGACAAGGCTGCACGGATACTGGCTGCCTGCACTCAAGGTGTCAGACGCGCCGACGCTCAAGTTCCGCGGCTTTCACTTCGTGACCGTGCCGCGCAGTTCGCTTGTCGAGATGGAGCGGAAGATTCGCCTTGCCGCCTATTACAAGTGCAACTACGTGTTTTTCGATCTTGGGTGTGCGTTCGTCAGTGAGCGTCATCCGGAACTGGTAGTGCCTGGGGCGCCAGTCACGAAGGCTGATGCTCGCAGGCTGTCCGAGATTGGGCGTGACCTCGGCGTCATGGTCGTGCCTGGCCTTCAGGTCGCCGGGCATGCCGACACGTCTTTTGGCGGTGGTGGTTTCGAGGGCAAGCACTTCTATCTCGACCTCCATCCTGACCTGCAGCCGCTTTTCGACAACAACAAGTCCTTCAATTGGTGCCTGACGAATCCCGACGCGCGGCGGCTGTGCAGGGAGCTGGTGGCTGAAATCCATGAAGCATTCATGCGCCCGCCGTATTTCCACATCAACTGCGACGAGATGGCTCGTCCGGACTGCCCGACCTGCTGCGCAATGAGGGACCACTATCATGAATTCGTGCGTGACCATGTGACGGCACTTGCAGCAACGCTGCGCAAGCGCGGCGCCCGTGCGCTGATGTGGCACGACATGCTGCTTGACAAGAACAATCCGGCGTGGAAGCCGTGTTTCTACGCGAATGGCGACGCGGCATACGAGAAGATGGCGGCGGATTTGCCGAAGGATATTGTTATCTGCGATTGGTACTACGGGGCCCCGCACGGTAAGAACGGGAAGTCCGACCCTGGGGCGTATCCGACGATGGATCATTTCAAGAGCCTCGGATTCGATGTCCTCACTTGCACCTTCGATGATGTCCCGTCTTTCATGCCGCAGGCCAACTACGCGCGCAAGGCCGGACTTCTTGGATTGCTTGAGACTACCTGGTATGCGCGTGGGCAAAATCTGCAGCTGAAACTTGTCGCTGCCGCAAACGCCGCATGGAGCGAAAAGGCAACTCCGGTAAACTACCATGACGCGACCTACTACTGGCGACAGATGGGTTGGGATTCGGGAGTGTCGGATTATGCGGATACAGGCTTCACCGTAATGCCGCAGTAGCAGAATCAATTCTTTGAACACGAACAAAAAAGACAAATAGAAAGGCACGAAGTTATGAAGGCAAGGTTTGTTGTTGTGATTCTCGGCGCTTTGTCGCTGTCAACCCTGGCGGTTGCTGACGAGGTGCCTGTCAGGTACGTGAACGTTAACAACTATGACCCGAATTCATCGGACTACAACAACAAGGCCGGCTGCGACGGCACGACGTACGAAAAGGGCTTTGGTACACTGGCGAAAGCAATGCGCTGGGGACGAGACAATTCACCTTCGCGTATCCTTGTCGGCCCGGGTGTCTACGACAAGTCGACATTCGAGGACAATGGCCGTTGCAGTGTGCAGCAGAACATGGTTGTCGAATCCATCGACGGCCCTGATAAGACCATTATAGTCGGAGCGGCTTCGACCGACGAAAGTGCCGACGTTTTCGGGAACGGCAATGGTGCCGTCCGTTGCGTGCGTATGAACTATGGCGGAGGCGTTATCCGCGGATTTACGATTACCGGCGGACATACCATAAACAACACTGCCGCCGCCATCGGCTACGGCGGAGCCGTCTGGACGGCTTATAACAACAGTGTTTTGGATTGCCGGATCGAGAACTGCATTATCACGAACAACTCGGCGTCGCAGTCGGTGCTTTATGGAGGCACTTATGTAAACTGCATTGTCAAAGACAATCGCGCGACGACTCGCCACGTTGCCGAGTCCACGGAGCTTATAAACTGCCTCATTACCGACAGCACTGCGCAGCGCGCCGCATCCGGCACGAGGCTGACGGTCAACTGTACGTTCGGCCCGTTTACTCAGACAACACCGTCTGCTACCCAGCCGACCTGTGGCTACGGTTCGCCGGCGGGGCCAATCGTCAATTCGATTTTCATTGCTCGTCCTGACAGTTTGAAGAGCAACACATACATCTGGCTGACGAACTGCTTCTACATTGCGAGCGCACCACATGGTCAACACGAATACAATTGCAGACAGTTTGCCTCTGCCGCCGATATGGGACTCGACGAGAACTACCGTCCAATCAAGGGCGGAGCCGCAGTTGGCTTTGCGTCGAACGACGTCTACCGCACGTATGCGCCAGGTGTTGACTTCACGCTCGATGGTGTGCCGCGCATATTGAACGGCAATGTTGACGTCGGCGCGTATGAATACAACTGGTGCAATGATTTTGCGGCTGCACTCGGCCCTGATGTGGTTGTTACGAACGCCGCATCAGAGGTGACGCTCAATGCGGAAGGCAAGGTCGTCGTTCCGAACGGCAAGATGATCGCTGGTTACATGAAAGAGAAATCAGGCTATCCCACCTGTGCTATGAAGGCCGATCCTGGTGCGACAGGGACGCTTTATCCGGCGAATAACAATCCAGTCCCTGTCAGCGGCTCGACAATTACTGGCCGCAGTAAGGGGAAGCTTGGCTTTGAACTAATGGGCGTGGGATCTGCCATTTTGAGTGATTTTGTGCGTGAGCAGTGCGGAATGACGTTAATTTACCGCTGATTCTCCGGAATCAGAGGAATAGAACGTGAAGAGCTGGATTGCCGTCGCGTCCTTATTGAATTCGGGCTGGTGTTTCGCAGGTGTGGATGCCGTCGATCCGTTCTTCGGGACGGGCGGGACTACGAGTGCACCGTCGGAGGGGATGGCGCGCGGATGGAACTGGGAGAAGGCTCAGACCGGCAACACGCATCCCGGTGCGGTGATGCCGTTCGGGTGGGTCAGCGCCTGCGGCTATTCGGGGGGATACTCGAGCGGCTACGGACGATTTGGCTGCTCCGGCAGTGGATCGCCGCCCGAGGTGCTGAAGGAACTGAAGCTTTTCGGCTTCACCCATTTCCACCACAACGGAGCGGGATGGATCGGTTCGTTCATGAACTACTGCCTTTTCACGCCATGCGCGGCAGGCATAGATACGTCCAGGGCTTCGTCCGTCCGCAACGAGACCGCCGCGCCCGGCTACTATGCCGCCGAACTTGTGGACTACGGCGCGGCGTTCGAGCTGACAGCGGATCGTTTTGCCGCCTGCCATCGCTACCGTTTCGTGAAGGGCGAAGGCCAGGTGCGGGTCGATTTTACGGCGGCAGGTTTTCTGCGCGACATTTTCGGCGGACGGCCCACATATTGCGAATCGGTGACGGATTTCGTCGTGACGCAGTCCGTTGAAGGCGCATGGTCCGGCTACATCGTAGCCAACAATCGTCCGCGATACTTCGGGCTTCTTTCGCCGAATGCTGCTTCGTCGGAAGCCGTCAAGGACGGCGTTGTTTCGTTTGCCTTTCGTGCGTCCGGCGCATTGACGACGATTGGATTCTCCGATGTTTCCGTAGGCGAGGCGGTGGCGCATGCGCGAGCCGCCGCCGACAAGGGCTTTGGCGCGATGCGCAAGGATGCGACTGCTGCATGGGCAGATGCGTTCGGCGGCGTCAAGGCAGAGTTCGCCGAGGCTGCGGACAAGGTGCGTTTCTACAGCGCCCTATACCACTCGTTTCAGAAGCCGGTCGAGTATCGCCCGGGACGTTTTGCGGAGTTTTCGACCACATGGGACATCTATCGTGCGCAGCTGCCGCTCGTCTTTTCCTTCGCGACTCGTGTTGCGAGGCCGATCGCCTTGTCGATGCTCAAGACGTCGGAAGAGCTCGGGTACTTCCCGAACAACTACCCGCTGTGCGAACGTCCTTCGCACAACGATGGCCAGGCGACGGCACTTGGCGTGTACGTTCTCTCAGATGCCTGTTTTCGCGGGCTGCTTACGCAGTCAGAGTATCCGCGCGTGAAGGCGTTCTTCGACCGCGAATTTTCCGATGCGGATATTTCGCGTCGCAGTGTTTCGCATGTCCTTGACGTGGCGGGGGCGTATCGGGCGGCGGCTTTTGTCGCCGAACGGTTCGGAGATGGAGAATCTGCGAAGAAGTGGAAGACTTCGGCGGAAATGTGGCGACAAGCGTATGACGCCGAGACGGGGCTTCTGCCGAAGGGCGCAACATACTACGAGGGCGACGAGCGCAACTACTCGTTTCGTCCGCATGTCGGCATGAACGACCGCGTCGCGCTTGCCAGCGGCGCGGCAAAGTTCGAAGCGATGTTGAACGACTTTTTTGCCGTGGAAGGAGATTTTTCCGGATGGACGCCGGCTAAGGACCGATGTGCTAGGCCGGGACATTTTGAAGGGTTGAACAACGAGTGCGACATGAACACGCCGCTTGCTTGGTTCTGGGTTGGCCGCGCCGACCGCGTCTGCAAGGTGCATGACCTTGTCCGCCGCTGCCGGTTCTCGGACGGCCCCGGTGCGCTGCCGGGCAACAACGACGGCGGAGGAACAAGTGCGTGGTATGTCTGGAGCTGCCTTGGTCTCTATCCGCTTTCCGGAACGCCGTATGTGTTTCTCGTCTCGCCTACGGTCGAACGAGCGCAGATCTCCTTCGCCGGTGGCAACACCCTGACGGTCGAGGTCTGTCGAAAGAATCCGAGAGCGATTTATCCTTCCGAAATCAGGTTCAACGGCAAGCGCCTTGTCGAGCCGTGGCTGACCGTTGGCGAGCTTCATCTGGGTGGCAGGCTTACATTCAAGATGTCGGAGAAGCCGCTCGTCCGCTCTCCTGTGCCGACCTGGCTGTGAAACTGCGGATGCGGTTGACTAGTCTATCCAAGAAATGATAGAATACGCTGCAACTGAAAAGGCTGTTGCGGAACTGGATGTTGCGGAACTGGCGGTTGCGGATGTTTATTCTTAAAAATGGAGGTCGTACGATGGAGTTCTTCGGACGCGAAGATGAAATACAGGAGTTGAGGAGAATTCGCGAGATTTCTCGTCGGAATGCTCGTTTCACGGTCATAACAGGCCGTCGCCGCGTTGGCAAGACGGAACTTGTAAAGAAAGCGCTATGTGACGAGCCATATCTCTACTTCTATGTAACCAAGAAGGCTCAGCCTGAGTTGTGCGAGGAATTCAGGCTGATTGTCGAGAGGGTTCTAGGTGTTCCGTTTCCAGGTCGAATTGATCGATTTTCCGACATTTTGAGATTTGTATTTGGAAGGGCGATTGAGCATCCGCTGACGCTGTTCATAGATGAATTCCAGGATTTCCTGAAAATTGACGAATCCATAATCGGCGATTTTGCAAGAGAATGGGACGAGTTTCATTCGCGCGCAAAGATCAACCTTGTCGTCTGCGGATCGATTGACCGGCTAATGGGAAAGATATTCAAGGACGATCAGGCTCCGCTATACGGGCGCAATACTGCGGAGTTCCGCATTGAGCCGTTTGGCGTTCCTCTATTGAAGGAAATCCTGTCTTCCCACAAGCCGGATTGGTCGCACGAAGACCTGCTGGCACTGTGGACTTTCTCGGGCGGAATAGCGCGCCACGTTTCTCTGCTGATGGACGACGGCGCTACATCGATGGAACAGATGGTCAAGAGTATGATAAGGCTTGGCTCTCCGTTTCTAGGCGAGGGCAAGGCGTTGCTTGTCGAGGAGTTTGGCAAGGACTACAGTGGCTATTTTACCGTGCTTTCCTCCATCGCGGCGGGACGGACGAAAAGGGCGGAAATCGAGCAGTCGCTTGGCGGAAGTGCCGGCGGCTACATAACAAAGCTTGAAGACGACTACGGCTTGGTAGAAAAGAAGCAGCCGATATTCGAGAAAGCGGGGAACAAGAACTGCGTCTATCAGATCAAGGACAACTTCCTCCGCTTTTGGTTCCGCTTCATCTGGAAGTACGCCTATCTGCTGGAACTGCACTACTACGATGAACTGCGGGGAATCGTCGCGAGGGACTACAAGTCATTTTCCGGCCTGGCGCTTGAGGGGTATTTCCGCGAGAAGTTCGCATGCGAACATGCCTACACGAAGATGGGCGCATGGTGGGATCGCAAAGGGGAGAACGAGATTGATCTTGTCTGCGAGAACGAGTTCTCAAGTCGCCTTGACCTCTACGAAGTGAAGCGCGATTCCATGCGACTTGACGCAACGGCGCTTGAGCGCAAGGCGGAGGCCTTCTTGTCGAAGAATCCGCAATACAGATCCTGGAATCGCTCGTGTCTTGGACTTTCGATGGACGACATGTAGCTCCGTCATCTACCTCAATGCCATGGACCCCATCGCATCTACACTAATCGCGAAAAGCTATGAGTCAATACAGAGATAATTTTGCGGCAAAGAGAGCTGTCCTCGCTTTGGCGATGATTGTGCTTTTTGCCGGAGTTGCAATGGCCGTCGGCAAGGACTTCGCCGTTACCGACTATGGCGCGACCGAGGGACGGTTTTCCACTGCGGCGTTCGCGGCGGCCGTCTCGGCCTGCGAACGGGCGGGCGGTGGTCGCATCGTCGTGCCCTCTGGCCGGTGGCTTACGGGTGCGATTCGGCTGGGCAGCAACTGCTGCCTCCATCTCGAGCAGGGGGCGACGCTTGAGTTCACGGATGATCTGCAGGCGTATCTGCCGGCGGTGCGGACGGCATGGGAGGGAATCGAGTGCCTGAACTACTCCCCGCTCATTTATGCATTCGGCGCGACGAACGTGGCGATCACGGGAAGCGGACTCCTGACGGCGCGAACAGACCGCTGGTCGTCTTGGTACTCGCGCGAGTGGGGCGAGGGGCAGAAAGCCGCGCAGCGGCAGTTGATCGCATGGGGCGCGGCAGACGTGCCGGTCGCCGAGCGCGATCTGACGCGACTCCCGGACGCGCGCATGCGCCCGCAGTTCATCGGGTTCAATCGCTGCCGCGGCGTGAGGCTTGAGGGGTTCAGGCTGCGTCAGTCGCCCTTCTGGTGCATCCACATGCTCCACTGCGAGGATGTGGTGCTGCGGCATCTTGATGTGTATGCGCGCGGCAGCAACACTGACGGC
>Ga0310690_10008059_pt1 | contig 13439 bp, 16 predicted proteins | sample AusTroGonzalo_MG_2_FD_207661 | JGI IMG/M metagenome (GOLD analysis project Ga0310690, IMG submission 207661) | Bovine rumen microbial communities from tropical cattle in Woodstock, Queensland, Australia - Gonzalo_04 (v2) (version 2) | ecosystem: Host-associated > Mammals > Digestive system >... | reverse complement strand
TTCAGGAATGGCCGATGCTCTACCAGTTGAACTACACGGCATCCGTTTATGTGTTTCCCATCATCCACGCTGCTCATGAAGTGTGCGTCGGTCGCCTCAGTTCCGTCGTTCCATCGTGAAACACCTCACGATGTTGTATAGACATTTCATTTCCTTCACAATGCGTTTCGCTATGATGGGGTAGTGTGCCAGTAAGTCAAAGAACTATTTTGTTTGTGGCCGGGGTGGGATTCGAACCCACGCACATTCTGCGAGATTATTGACTAAAAGAAAATTGTTGACGCTCCTATTGCCACCCGGCCTGTCCTGTTTAAACTCTCAAACCTTCCTCATGTATCAGCTGGGCGATTCTGTGTTGTGGGTACGCCCATTGTGTCCTGATCTTCCCGTGCTCATCTGGAAGCTCCATGCGTCCGCGTGGCAGCCTCCATCCATTACGGCGAAGCCAGTCCTTCGAGATCATGCCGAACTGTGCCAGCAGCTGGTCACTTGTCAGCCACCGCTCTTCATACGTCATCATGGCTTCTGCCATGCTGTCCTGCACAGCCTTCCTGATCGCCTCCCGTGTCTCCTTGTCGAACTTCATAGTCATTTTGTTCTGGTGATGCTCACAATCTTAATGTCGTACTCAGGATGCACGATGTACGTCAACCCCTCTTCGTTCTTGAGCTGGTTGCACATGACTCGCGCGCTGTTGATCAAGCGCACAGGGTCAATGGAAAACGTTCGCGTCTGCCCTACAAGCATGTTACGCAAAGCCTTTCGTGTAACTTTTTCCTTTGGCATTTTTGCTAAACTTTATTAATTATATTACTATTTTGTAAGATGTTCGGGCGAAAAGCCTTATTTTTGCACTCTATTATGGCGGTTTATAGGTTAGTGATAGCCTTACATCGTCAAATGGCTCTAAACTCAAACGTTATTTATTTATTATTCGACTGCAAATATAAAACAATTTTGCTAAAAGTCAAGAATAAAATAAAACAAAAATGCTCTATATTAACAATTATTAAAACATAAGTGCTATATTTGATGAAAGAAAGAAAAGAAAGATTGAAGGAAGTATATGAATATCTGCGAAGATATAAAAACATCCACACGCAAACAGACTTTGCATCCGCAATCAACTATTCAAGGAACGCAATCACTCTTGCAATGAACGGCAATGGGTCGTATCTGACTGACCGATTGTTTGAAAACATCTGCAAGACATTCCCTGGCGTGTTCAGCCTTGATTATCTGCTCACAGGTCGGGGGGTGCTGCTGATGGAGCGTCCACACTCACCCCAAACGACTGAAAACGTCAGACCGACCGCCGACATGGTGGAACTCTATGCACAGCGCATCCGACTCGTTGACGATCTCCGTGCATCACTCCGTGAAGAACTCAATGAAGTCAAAGCCGTCAGAGCTGACCTCCAGCAGACTGTCACACGGCTCAACAGAGCCATCAGGGAACTAAACAAAAAAAGCGGCACTAAGGCCGCTGAAAAGTAAAAATGTTTCCCCATTTTGAAATGCAAATGAGAAAACATGAGTAAATAGTACATCATCCCAAACTCACACTAAATCCCAACGGGATCACTTGTTTCATTCGTGGGAAACCTCGTAAAAACGGGGTTTTCCCAATGGATAGAAGGAAAGGATAGGATGCCGTGAAAAAGAAATTGAGTGCGAATGTGTGGGAGTTTGTACGTTTTAGTACATCGAAATTTAACCAAATGTTTCCCCATGTTTTCCCACTGGGTAAACAACATTCAAAAACAAAGCTATGATAACGACTAAGATTGTGTTCGACCATCGTGGCCGGACGAAGAACAATGAAGAAGGGCCGTTGGAGGTTCGCGTGACCGCCAACCGGCGATCGTATTATATCAACACCGGACTTAGGGTGAAGAAGAACCTGTGGGTGTCTGGCAAGATCGCCGACATGCCAGGGTGGGCAGAGTTTGAGCGACGCATCAACATCATCCGTGACAAGATCGAGGCTGAAGTGAACAACTGTCTGGAAGAAGGCAGGCCGATCGTGTCAGCTGAGATCAGGCGCAAGGTGTGGGACGATGGAGCAGAGAGTGGCACGGCCTTCCTTGACTGGTGCGAAACGCAAATACCTGTGATGACCATCAGTGAAGGAACCAAGAGGCACTATCGCACCCTGATGGCACGTCTGAACGAGTGGGGTGGCATCAGAACCTGGAGTGATCTGACCACAGAAAAGATATATCTGTTCGACTCATGGCTGCACCAGCTGCCAACAAAGCAGAAGCAGGCCGACGTGATGGCTGGCATCGAGGCTCCCAAGATCAGCGATGGCTGTGTGTGGAACTACCACAAATGCCTGAAGAAGTTGTTGAACAACGCTGTCCTGTTCGACAAGCTGGCTGCCAATCCATACGACCGCCTGCGTGGACAGTTCAATCGTGGTGACCGGGAGACAGTCGAATATCTCACACAGCAAGAGCTCTCCATCATCGAGCATTGCACACCCACACCAGGCAGCACGATGACTGTTGTGCGCGATCTGTTTGTCTTCCAGGCATACACCGGTTTTGCTTTCGGCGACATGGTGGCCTTCGACATCCGTGACTACCATGAAGAGGATGGCGTGTGGGTGCATAATGGTGAGCGCATCAAAACGGGTGTCCCCTTCGTGAGTGAGCTGTTGCCACCGGTTGTGTCTGTTCTGAAGCGATACAACATGCAACTGCCTGTGATCAACAACAACCACTATAATGTGCTGCTCAAAGCGATGGGTGAGATGCTGGGGTTGACGAAGAACCTGACCAGCCACATGGCGCGTCACACCTTTGCCACGATGATGCTGAAGCATGGTGCCAAAATAGAAAACGTTAGTGCGATGTTGGGTCACACTAACGTCAAACAAACGCAACGCTACGCGAAGGTGATGGCTGAGTCGGTTCACAACGACTTCAAGAAGGTTGCAGAGCTCTTACTGGAGGAACCAGGAGCGTGATTTCAGTTCGATTTGCACCGAAATTTCTGCCATTTCATGCGATTTGCACCGAAAATTCTGCCGTTTCGTGCGATTTGCACCGAAAATAAGGTTCTTTCACATGTATCATGTAAGCCCCTCAGGTGTGGCATGTAAAGGCCTCACATGTGGCATGTAAGGCCGTCAGAGTATAGGTGTGACAGCTGCCATCATTCTATGTGTTCGTGAGCGGCCCATTGCCTTCGAAGGTGACTGACATCTGAGCAAGGTTGAACAGGGTGCCAGTCACACGACATGATGACACGATGGCATCACCGGTCACATAATCGCTGGACACGTCGGCGTTGTAGATCTTTAGCTCGACATCATCACCGGCAACCAGGATCTGCTCCACATTCGACACCAGTGCATTGACAGTCACACGCCATGCTTTCCTGCCAGCTATGACATGCTGCCAGCTACCATTCGAAATGTTTGGTGCGCTCACTGGAATGCTGTCGCAACTTGACTCAATCTCACAGCTCTTCGCGGCTGCCACAGCTGTCACATAGCTGGTGCCACTCTTTTTTCCTACAATTATTTTGCCTCCGTGTAATGCCATATTATTCTAACTCTAAAAGGATTGGTGTAAATTTGTCATTGATTGGGTCGAGTGAGTAACCAATGATTCGGTAGTCGATGCCGTCCAGCTCATATTCGTCGATGTGGAAGTTCGACTCTTGGAACCGGAGATCAGGCTTGACGCAATGGCGTGTCACGAACATGTGCGACATGTCGGGCTTGCCTGATTGCACAGCTGCGTCGGTTGATTCGCTGATGAAGTGGTTATTTCCACGCCAGAAGGTCATTGGAAATGTCACTGAAGCATCATAGGGTGCCACCGTGCTGTTTTCGACAATGTCACTTTTGTTCTTTGCTTCCCGATACTTGTCGAAGCGCATCTTTGCCGGTTCGATGGTCACCGACTCGATGGAGAACAGGTCACCATCCACGATGCCACAGTTGTTGATCAGCCCCTCACCTGTTCTGAGTGGGAGTGACAGGCCGATTGACAACGGACCGGTGACGGGACATTGGTGGATGTAGAACTCGACTTCTCCATTGTCCTTCAAAGGAACATCCATCTGATAATCGTAACTTGGGCTGATGTTTGATGTCCACCACGGATAAGCTCCATTTCCAGTATAGTGAAGGTCACCACAATCAACTTTTATTGCCCATGTGATTGACATTCCCAGTCCTCTTGCAGGTGTTCCGAGGTGCGACAGCTTCTGGTCGTTCGCCCACTTCCATTTCATCCTCATGATACAGTCTCCCACCGGGTGGTCGTAGAAGTTGAACGTCCATATCACACCGGCACCTGCCCAGCTCAATGCCATCTTGATGAGAATCTGCTCTGTCAGGTCATCACCCATGCCACCACTCACCATGTAGGCACCATAGTCGCGAAGCTCATCGTTGCTGATGTAGTTGTCGTCATAGATTGGTCCTTCTATCTCATTGGTCTGAAGCGAAAGGAATCCACACGAAAAACGATCTTCAGGAAGGTTTCCGAAAGTTCCAGTAGGTGCAATGACGTTTGTAAATTTGCAATGGTCAAATGGCAGCCTGGAAGTCGGGAACTCACCATCGTATTTTATTTCAACCTTGTTCAAAGGAAGGATGATGGACTCTGTGCCTGAATCGCTCAGAAGCGTGTAGTTGTTCAGGTTCACGCTGTCGATGTAGATTTGCGAAGCTGTGCCAGTTGACACCTTCACCTTCCTGTACACCGTATTGCTGGCAGGTCTTTTGGCAGGCACAAACACAAGGTTGTTTGGCTCGTCGAAGCATATCCAGCCGTAAGCACGGCAAATGCCTTCTATGCCATAGAGCAGCGAACGAGGTGCCCATATCTCTTCGTTCGCACGATCAGACGGGAACTGCGAGTTGAACGGAACGATGACCAGGGAGTTAATCTCTGATGTCAAAGATGTCGCCTGAGGATAGGTAAAGTATTCGATGCCCAGCTGTCCACAGATGGTCTCGATCACATCTCTGATGGTGATATATTCGGGTTCCACATAGGTAGGGAAGTTAACCGAATCGGCCAACATCACCTTTGATGCAACCGGGAACTCCAAGACGCGAGGTGCAGCAACCCACTCGCTTTCGTAGTCAGATGGTTGGATGTATCCATCGAACTGGAGGCTGCTGCCATAGGTGAACTGCACCCTGTGCGACATGTTGGTGGTGGGACGCAGGCCGTCGAGCTCTCCATATACAGTCTCCACCAAGCGGATGACACCAGAACGTGAGCGCACCACATCGAGCAGAGACGTGCTGTCGTTCTCGTTCATCACAAACGGAACGTCTGCACCGGTCAGTGTGTGGCTTCCCGATCCACTGCTTGTGGTGATGGTCAACGTGCATTGTACGTCGGTCAGCGATAGAAAATTAAGCGTCCAAGTTGTAGCCATACGATTTCGTCTTAGATGTTACATATTCCCCACGCCCACGACGTAGGTTCCCAGCCTTCACAGCCAGCGTGATGGTCTCACCTGACAACGAAGCCGTGAGGTTCATGTTGCCCATCGGGTTCTGGAGTTGGCTTGCCAAATTGCCTTGCTGCGCACGATTAAGCACTAATTCGCCACTGTTCAGCAATGCCGGTACGAGGTCCCCGGAATTGTAATTGCCAGGAACAAAGTATCCACCAGCTGCCCTCACGATACCACCAGTGGCAAGTGGCTTGAAGAAGTCTGCGGAATCAATAGCCTTCATAATAGCAAGCGTCGTATTGATGGCAGTCAATATGGTGCTGATACCTTGCATTGCGCTGATGACAGTCTTGAAGCCATCTGGGATGTCAATTCCCAGCTGTTCGATGCTGGATGTGATACCAGACATTGCACTTGCCATACCATCTGCAAGTTCGCGTCCGCTAACGTAAGTAAAACCGTCTTCTGTACGATGCAGATACGGCATGTCTTTATCTTTCAATCGAGCTTCTACAAACTTACGAGCCAATTCTTCGGTTGGCACAGTGAACCTTCCTTCTTTCAGGTCGGCAAAGGTGGCACCGGCAAGCAGGTTCTTGTTCAGACCAATACTTTCCAACTGTTCGCCTGTTGGTTTTGGTAGCTGGCCCATCGGGTTCTTCATGTCTTCGAGGACACTCTCAGCCTCCTTGAGCTGCTTCAGATACCCTGCACGAAATTCCGCACTCGCTTCGCGCCATGCTTTTGTTAAGTCTTGAATCAGCTTCTCTTGCGCTGCGATGCTGTCAGACGCATAGGTGATGTTGTTTCCACCACCGCCACCGCCGCGTCCACCACCACCACCACCGCCGGTGTTCCCGTTCAAAATACGGGCCATCATCTTGCGCTGGTTGTTGATCTCCACCTGCGTCATTTTTGCAGACTCGGCAAGAGATTGGAAGTTGTCTATTTCTGTGTCATTCAGTTGCTGAACGGCTTGAGCCAGTCTCTCTCGTTCGTTGTTTGGAGCTGCCACAATATAGGAGCCGCCACCGCCAAACATTCCACCACTATAGGAAACCATTCGGCTTCCTGTAAGTTTTGTGTCTTTTAGTTCTTTAAAACTACCCCAAGAACCAGTCATCACTTTTAGAAGGTCGTCTGCATTTACACCTCTTTTCCCAGCTACAAGCCCGATGGTCTTTGTGTAGGCTTCCATCTGCAACTTCTGCTTTGTCTCAAGTTCTTTGATGAGTGCCTCACCAGCCGCTTTGACGCTTTCCTTGCTGCCAGTTCCCTCTCGATAATCAGCAACAGACCCCGTGAAATCTGCCCTTGCACCGGCAATGTTTGCTTTGTTGAATGCGTTGAATGTGGCAAGTTCATCAAGCGCATCGTAAGCGTCGCGTGCGGCTTTTTGAATTGCGCTGATATTACTCAGGAATCCGCTAATATCACCAGTATTGATGGCATTGAGGAATCCTTCATAAACACCTTTTGCAGCAGCCACCGTACGCCCCCATTCGTCCAGCTGCTTCTCATTGTACATGAAGGCATCCTTTGCCACCTTCATGGCTGCTGTGGTCGCACCGATGGCAACGGCCATTGCATTGAGCTTCGCCGGTGAGAGCCCCACGCCCTTCATGAAGTCGTTGAAGCTCTTCGTCGCCTGACGCATCTTTTTCTCATAGTCGTTGGTCTCGGCGGTCAGTTTTACTATCGTTTGCGCTTTTGCCATATTTCTTCAGTTTTTATTTTCCTTCGTATGCTGCTTCGAGCTCTGTTGCCATCGAGTTGGCGAACTCTTCTGCCGCGCTGTCCATCTGCCATGTGGCCGATCTCTCAAACTGGTTCCCGGCTGGTATGGAACCACGGTTGCCATATTTTGTCATGCGTTGATCAGTTCCTGCATTTAAGAAGCGGAGGATGAAACCACGGTCTTTTCCGTAGTATGTGTCAACCTGTTCTGTTCTCTGACTACGCGGACGGCGGTTGCCTCCACGCTGGTTTGGGTTCTGGTCCAGCTTGCGTTCTACGATCAGCTTGTACTTGGGACCAGCCTTGCGTGCAGCCAGGATGCTGACGTTACCACCCAGGATGCTTTTGTAGATCGAATGCTTGACGGCTTTGTACGCCTTGCGTGGGTCGTTTTGTAGGGATGAATGAACGTCATTTGCGATGTTCTTCCGAGCACGCTTGATGATAGTGCGCAACGACTTTTTCAATCGTGCGCGTGTCTCCTTGTTCTCGACCAGCAGCCGGGCAAACGCCTTGAGCTGGGCATCGCCGTCTTTCAATGTGACATCTATAGGTGCATTCATATAAAAACCTCTGCTTTTATTGCAGAGGTTTACGGTTTGTCGGCAGCCATCTTCCTTTCGACATCCGCATTGAATGCAGCGATGTCGGCCATCAGGTCTTCCTGTTCTTCAATAGATAGATTCTTTTTTGGTTCGTTACCGCTGATGTATCTATCGAAGTAGAGTGGCAGCCATTCAAAAGGCAGCTGCTTGGTTCCGGACATGCAGAAAAACGAGCCATAGGCAGCCAGTCGCTCCAGTTGGTATTGAAGCACATGGCGGTGCCGGTATCCGCGTTGGATCAGCAATATCTCCCAGAACATCATGTCGTAGAGATATTCATGCCGATCGCGTCCTATTTCGCCCACGACTTCCTGAAAGCGTTCGTGGGCCGTTATGCGTTTTTTCCTTCGTCCTCCCCTTCTTTTTCTTCCATCTCAGGTTTTACAACACTGGGGATGGCATACCATTCGTTGCGAAGGTTGACCACTTCCGTGATGAGCGTTGAGATGTCCTGAGGCGATGCCTCGAAGAGGATCTCATCGGCTGAGATGGGAGGCTCCTTGCCGTCCTTCAGATAGGCAGCGACGATGGCACTGGCACCCAGCTTCAAATAGTCGTCCATGACGGCCTCAGGCTTCTCTTTGATGATGGTGTTGCCTTCCTTGTCCTTCCCGAACGTAGGTGAGAACACCTCGATGCCTCTGCCTGACATCTGTTCGAAGCCTGTCTCTGTTGCAGCACAATAGCGGATTTTCACATCCTTGCCGCAGATGGTGATTGTTTTCTCGGTCATAGTTCCTTTATGATTGGTTCGTGATTAATTTCTCAAGCATCTCTTTGTATTCAGGGAACAACCTGGCGATGTCGTTGTGATAGGTGTTGTAACGCACGCGGTTGGTGTGCCAGAGTGCCACTCGCTGATCAGCGTTGCTGTGGATGGGCATGTTGTGCTTGCTCAGGCACCGGTATGTCTTCCCGGTCATCACAGCCCACGCCCACTGCCATGTCTCGTCAGAGGTGGGTGTCAGGTTCATGTAGAGCGCACGATTGAAGAACCTGGCATCGGTGAATGTGTGGGCAGGGTAGAGCGTTCCTGAGGCACCATTTGCTGGTTTCTCGTTGCGAGTCACACGCCCTGGGTTCACATAGATGTCACGCGGTCCTTCCACGATGGAGCCCTTGACGATCTCCACGCGGCTGGTTGATACACCATAGATGATGTCGGTGGGATGTTCGCGATGGTCGTTGATGAAGGTCTGCAACCATCCATCGTGCTGCATCACGTCGTCGTCCACAACCAGGATCGCGTTGTCAGGGTATCGCTCCAAAGCCGGCATGAGCTTTTTGTGGCTTTTGGTGTTGCCATCGTCCCAGATCACCTCCACGCCCATGAACTTCATCTTTTGAAGCAGCGTGTCGGGTGATGGCAGCTTACGATGGCAGCCGTCATAGTTCCACTCATCCTTGCTCAGTGCCAAGACATAGTGAACGGGTGCGTCGTGCTGCTGTGAGACGATCGACCACATGGCTTGTTCGGCAGCGTATGCGCGCGGTGGCCATGTTGTCATGGATACAATAAGAGTGCTTTCGTTCATTGGTAAAAAGTCCGCCAGCCTCATGCAATGAAAGAAAGCTGATGGCCGGCGAACTTGGAAAAATAGTAATTAAACAGAATAGATACCCCAGCCCTGAAGGGTCACATCGTATGTTGCATTTTGCCTGTTTGGGCCATTCATGACCAACTGTGTCAGCGTGGCACTTCCATATACCAGGACAGTGCCCTTGGTACGGTTGTTGTCACCACTCACTTCAGCGATCTGCCACATGACAGGCGTTCCATCCTCGTAGATGTCTTCGATGTCTGCCAGTTCCTGTGCTCCAACAAGCGATTCGATGGTCTCACCACTACGGATCAGAGCAGAGCTCGAAATGTCGTAGTTGATGGCGGTGATCTCAGGAACATCCCAGTCTCCTTCGTCAGTATCCTTTGTTGATGCAGATTCCACGGTCGCAGACACATGAAGGGTCAAGTTTTTAGCGGCTGCGATGCACTTGGTGGGTGTTGTCGTGTTGTCATCACCCAGGAATAACCTGATATATTGTCCTTTTTTCAAAGCCATAGTCGTAATGTATTAGGTAAATTTCTCAAGTGCGCCGACACCGGTGAACGTAAGACTCTTGGTCGTATATTCACGATCGTTGAAAACGAAGGAAGCGTCAGTCAGGTAAGCAGAACCAGTGCGGCCAAAATCAGCCTCCAAAGGAGTGGTGTTGTTGGTCGTGTTGGTTTCATCGAAATAGACAGTCAGCAGGGTGCGACTTTTGATCGCGCCTAAAAGACTCTGGATGTCATCAGTCTCCAAAGCGTCCACCTGAACCTGCCAGGTCTTGGACACCGTTGTGGGCTTCGATGACATGCCAACATCGTCTTTTGTAGCGAGGTCGTCAGTATTGTTCGTGAGCGTCACGACACAGTTCGTGGCCTTCCCCACAGGAGCCGTGCCCACAAATACACGAAAGTTCTCACCTTTTAAAGTTGCCATAGTCTCAAGATTTTAAACGTTAGTATCACAGTTGTAGCTCAGGATCTGCCAGTAACAGGGGTTGTCACTGTCATAGTTGACAGCCTGAGCCGTGAGCGTGTAGTCCAGTGGCACAAGCTCGTAGTCATCGTCAGTTGGTTGCGCATCCTCGAAAAACTCCTTGATGGTCTCCCGGACGGCTGTTGCGAGGTCGCACAGCTGTGGACGTGTCTTTGCCACCACCTCGACGCTGATCTGGACGCGATCTGTCTCACCTTCGTAGCTGCCGTCCTTGGTCGCGTCCTCGTTCTGCATTCCGTCGAAGCTCACGACGATGTAAGGGATTGGCGCATTGTCAAGATCATAGTCAGGCACCGCTATCGACGTGTTGTAAACGTCTTTAGCCGGCAGCGAAGCCATGAGATCGGTGTTGCTCTCAAGGGCCTTCACAAAGATGATGTCAGTCTTCAGGCTCATACTGTGACATGTTTTAAGATTGAACTCTTCGGAAAGCTCCGACAGGATGGGCATTCATCTCCACCCGTCGGAGCCTGGAACTATGAAGTCCAAGAAGAGCGTGAGAGAGTTTAGGCGGTGGTGGGCTCAGCCTCTACGATCTTGTACAAGGCGAATGCCTGAGTGGTGTTGTTAGCACCATTGATGTACTTCGAGAGGTCGGTCATAGAGATGGCCGAGTTCAGGGTGATGGCTGTGATGTTCTTCTTAGCCACGGCCTGAGATGTAGCGTCGATGGTGAGGCGAACCTCTCCATGCTGCTGAAGAGCAAACCACTCCCAGTAACCGATCTCGATGTAGCGGTCGGCAGTATTCACCAACTGGTTGGCAGAGTTGAGCGTAGTGTTCACGAAGTGAGACACGGTGTAGGGATAGCCTGCGCAGAGGCCGTTCTCGATCACGAAGCCACCAGCAGCACCAGCAATCTTCGGGGTGGCCTTGAGTGCGGCCTCGGTCACACGGTCCATAGAGATGCAGACGTTGCCCTCATAGAAGCCCTTGTCGCTGAACTCAGCAACAGCTTGCAGGATGTTGGCATAAGCGTCAGCTCCGAGCACGATTTCCTTGGGAGTAGCACCACCGAACGGACCCTTGTTCTTGAGCCAAGATGCCTGAGAGTAGATCTTCTTGGCCAAGTAGATGCGCATAGCGATGCCAAACTTGGTCTGAACGAAGGCCATGAGGTCGAAAGCAGCGTTGTCGATGGCCATGTTGCTGACGGGAACAGTCAGGCCTACACGGTAAGCGGTGGGAGTGATGCTGGCGAAGTCAAGCACCTGATCAGTCAGGGCCTCCACCTCACCGGGCTCTTCCATCTCGACATCGTTGATAGATACAGGCCACACCTCGTTGCCGGTCACACCGGTCACCATGCGGAGACCTTCGGGAAGTCCCAGACCTTCATGCAAGGTGGGGATCATCTCGTGGATGGAGAGGTTGATGGCACCAGAAGCAGTGATGTTTGCAGTCACATTGCCGTCACCATCGGGACGAAGCAGGATCTCACGGTCTGCCTTGCCGTTGCGAACGGCTTTCAGCATCTCACGGAACTGCTCACCCTTCTGAGCGAGTGCACGGTGGGCGGTAGCCTGTTGGTTAGAAACTTCGAGGTTGATGCCCTTCATCTCACGCTCACACATCTCGATCTCGCGTGTGAGGTTGGTGACTTCCATCTGCTCCTCGCTTGTCAGTTCACGGTTGGCGGCTTTCACATAGATGTCGCCGAGCTTCTCGTTGGCAGCCAGACGCTGCTCACGGAGCTGTTCAAAAGTTTTCTTTGACATTCTCGAAAAAGTTAAAGAAGTTATTAAAAATCGTTTTCCAAAGTTTCATCGAATCTGTGGAGCTGTTGCAGGTGTGCAGCACGGCGTTTCATCTCGCGCTCAATGCTTTCCTTCGCCTCACGTTCTGCCTTTTCCTGGGCAGCACGTTCTGCTTCCTTGTCGGCCTTCCCGGATGGTGTGTTGTCGTACAGCTCGCGTGCGTTGACGCTGGTGGTGCTATAGGCAGGGTCCATTCCGATTGTCAGGGCGGTGATGGCTTGGAACTTTCTGTGCGTGATGGTCACGCTGCGGTCTGCATGTTCTTCCACGTCGTAGTCCTGAGGGTAGAACTCAAATGAACAACCAGAGTACACGCCTGAGCGAACGAGTGCCAGGGCGCGATCGCCGATGTCACAGCGTGGTGCCTCAAACTCGAAGTTTACTCCCTGGCTGTCAACCGACAGTCGGAGGGATGAGTTGGCAGCACCCTTGTTGCATCGGGCAAGAGTCATGTCGCGGTCGTGCAGGAGGTTCATTTTGATGTCCTGCGTCTGCAACCATTCTTCTGTGCAGGCTTCGGGAAGGATGACCTCTCTGAATCGCATTCCCCAGTCATCCAATACCTCTGACTCGGTATTGAAGACGATGGCGCGTCCGACGATGGTTCTGCTTTCGACGCCCTGCGCATCCGTGCCAGCCTCTCTAACGGCAAGCTGGCATTCAATGCTTCTGATCTCTCTTTTTTCATCCATTGTTGTACTGAAATTTGTGCTATATATCGTGTGCAAGTGAATAGGGGGTTTACTGCTCACCGGCGGCAGGTTCTTGCGTCTCTGCCGGTCTGCCACCGCCATTGCTTCTGAGCTTGTCGCTTCCGACCTCTGCAAGGTTGGTGGATACATAGTGAGCGTCGCCATCGGGAATGCTGGGCAGGTCGTAGGCAGCGCGGATCTCGTTCGGGCTCCAGCCGCATTCGAGGTGCAGCTTGTCGATCTCTGCCTGTCCCTTCGCGTCGAGTCGGCGCAAAGGAAGTTCACAGACGTGGATGCGTCGTTTGCCGAAGTCCTCAGGACGCAACAGCTTCGAGTTGAGCTCATCCTCATGCTTGCGGATGCGCGGCTGGATGGTGCGAAGCAGGAATTCCTGTGTGGCATGCTCAGGCATCTTGTAGTTGCTGCCCTGTTCCTCCATCATCATGATGCGAGGGATGCCCAGTATCCTGGCAATTTCGCCCACCTCGAAGCCACGGCTCTCAAGCAGCTGGAGTTGTTGGCTCGTCTGGCTCACAACTTGCACCTTGTCGAGCCCTCTGATGCCCACCACGTCGTTGCCGTAGAGCTTTTCCTGGATCTCCTTTGCGTAGTTGTCGATTTGCGTCTTGTTGAGCAATCCGAAGGAGGACACCGTGCCAGGAGCACCGCTGG
>Ga0310690_10008058_pt1 | contig 13440 bp, 11 predicted proteins | sample AusTroGonzalo_MG_2_FD_207661 | JGI IMG/M metagenome (GOLD analysis project Ga0310690, IMG submission 207661) | Bovine rumen microbial communities from tropical cattle in Woodstock, Queensland, Australia - Gonzalo_04 (v2) (version 2) | ecosystem: Host-associated > Mammals > Digestive system >... | reverse complement strand
ACAACTCAAATCGCAAATTAAATTTTGACAAGTTAGATAAATATCAACGAAATGTTATATTAGACGATTCTCCAAATACAATCGTTATCGCTCCTGCGGGTGCAGGTAAAACATTTACTTTAATTGAAGCAATAATAAGTTATAAACAAGCACATCCTGATGAAAGGGTATGTGCGATTACTTATACTCGAGCAGCACGAGCTGAAATGGAATATAGATTGGCACAAGTAGGTATTAATGATGTTGAAGTTACTACGATTCACGTATGAAGCCGCACATTATTAGTTGAACTTGCTAAAAAATATGATTTTAAAATTAAAATTTTAGAAGAACCTTCAATTAAAGATATACTTAAAAACTTATTATCTGAAAGTGGAAATAAGATTAAACCACAAGTAGATATTTTATATAGTTATGTTTCAGGTAATAAGAAAATGGACGTATCAGATAACTATTTAAGAGCCCTTGACCTTTTTAATAAGAAGTATATTAGTTATAAACGACTAAATGGGCTTTATGATTTTACTGATTATCCTTTATATTTATTAGATAAATTAAATCAATATGATGAAATTATAACTTCTATTGATGCTCTCTTTGTTGACGAGCTACAAGATGTTGATGAAGACCAATTTGATATTTTTGATAAAGTTATTTGTAATAAGAAATTCTACATCGGCGATCCAAAACAATGCATTTATGTATTCCGTGGCGCCGATATTAATGCTTTCAAAAAATTAAAAAATTTTGACCAACGTCAATTAAAATTTAATTATAGAAGTTATCAAGAAATAATAAATTATGCAAACACAATGTATGAAAAAATCCTTCCTACTTTAAATAGACACAAAGCTTTAATTAGTGATGTATGTTATTCTGAACCTTGTGATATTATCTGTAAAAAAGGCAGTGGCGCCAAAGTGTTTATTATCGATCCTTTTGGAATTACTACTGATGCAGTAACGGGTGAAGAAATCGATATCAAAACGGCTTTTAATTATATTTGAAAGCAACAACCTATGATATTATGTAGAACAAATAAACAAGTTAAAGCGATTGAAGAATTAAGATATTATCAAGTAAGCACTGTTCATCAAGCCAAAGGACTTGAATATGATAATGTAATTGTTATTGATGATAGTATTGATGAAGTAGAAGATTTAAATATCGCTTATGTTGCAATAACAAGAGCAAAAAATAATGTTTTGATAGCAAACTTTAACCAATTATATAGGTTAATCCAAAAAAGTTTGTTTTAGAGGTAAAGGATGGCAAATGAAATATCAAAATTTACTCTTACCATACATATTAATGATATAAGTTATCCAACAACATTACTTACACATCGAGAAGTTCCTTATATAATTTATTTTTATGATGGCGAACCTCAAAGTATGATTGATGTTATGGAAAATCCTAATTATAAAGATGAAGATCAAAATTATATAAGTGGAGTTTATGAAGGAACTATTAATCGTTTTTATGATTATGATTTTAAACATGATACAAAAATTTATATTTGCTATCAATTATTAACTATTATTTCAATTCCAATTTTTGAATCAACTATTGGAGATTTAATTAAAAAGAGAGGTATTATTGATTTTGAATTAGATGCAAACACATATTTTCATGGTTGAGTACAAGTAATTAAAAATGATGGAATAAGATTAACAAATAGTGGATATAAATTAATACCAAATGGAGAAGAACCAGACATAGAAAATGCTGTAGATTTATACGATATTATTGAAACTAATACTGCTATTCCATTTTATAGTTCTGCATCTGGTTTAAAATATGATGATAATGAAATTCCAATTAAATATATTCCTTATGATAATAATAAACAATATATTTTTAAATCACAAATGAATACTAATCAACAATGAATAAATAGAATATTTATTTGAGATGGAAAAAGTGATAAACAAGATTTTTATTTATATAATGCACAAGGAAATATTGAAGCTATAAATCCTAAATATGATTTTTAATGACTCTTATATAGATCCAACTGATAATACATCTAAAAATAGTATTTATCGTCCAATTCCTATAAATTTAATACCAAATTATGAAATGTGACAAGATGAAACTCCAACATATTGAGGTAGATTTGTCGGCACAACTGCAGATGATGAGAAATATACATATAAAATTTGAAAACAAAATGATAATGTTGCAATTTTAAAAGGCAAATGAGTTAATTCATCTACTGGTCCAAATAATTATACAAATCCAAATAATAATGAAGATACAAATCCTTTATTATTAAATTGTGAATTTGAAAATATTATTTTAGAGTTACAAGCTGCAGGTGCTAGAGGTGGAGATGGATATAGTGGAGGTACTAGTTTTTATCCTACTTGATGCGCTGCAAGTGGCGGTGGTGGAGGAGGTTTTATTCGTTGTTTAATTAATATAAATGAATATAATGAAAATAATCCTTTACTTATAACATTAACTCCTCAAAAACAAAATACAGATTATAATGCTTCTGTTTTACCTTATAGTTATATAAATTTAAAAGAAGGCTTAATACAATGTTATAATGGTCAACCAGGACATGAACAAAAAATAATACCTGAAAAATATTCTGATGTAGCTGAAGTTCTTTCTAGTGGTAAAAATAAATGATTAATACCAGGAGGTGTAGGTGGTGTTGTTATTTTAAATTTATCTAATCCTACAGATAAAAAATATCTTAATTATACTGTTAATACTTCTAATCCTTTATTTAGCAAGAGATGTTTTGGATGTTGACCTCCAAAATTAGAAGAAAATCAATCTCTATGAAGCAACATAGACTCTTATACAGCTAGTTATAGTCCAGACGCAGAATCTTGAGGCACTGCAATAGATCATGATTATACTGTTCAAGATTCTGATATTACTTCATATAATGCTGGTGACGAATATTTAATTGAATATATAAATTCATCTACTGAAAATGATATTGTTCTTACTTATAATGGACAATCTATAACTCTTCCAAAAGGAAAAAGAGAAGGAAGTGGAAGTAAACGTCGTTGATATTATGTTAAATTACTTAATCCAGTAAGTGATAATTCTTTAAAAAACAATATTGATTGTATAAAATTAGAAGAAAATACTGATAATAATATTGTTATTGTATATAATAATGACAGTAAAGAAATTAATTATCATTTTAATAATGATACTCCTATCACAACTAATTTAACTTCTGATCAACAATATATTGGTTCATTCTATTATCAAATTTCAAATGCTAATAGTGATGATTATAATAATGAAGGTAGAGAAAATATAACTTGTAAAATTTTAGATATTATTAATGGAGGATGTGGAGGAAATTCAAATGGAGACTCTTCTACATCTGGTAATAGAGCTAAATGTTATTATAATGTAAATTCAGATCTTAATATCTTTAATTGAAAACAAGTTTCTCTTAATTATACTAATTCTAAAACACTTATTAAAGGAGGCAATGGTGGTGATCATCGTATTTTTGCATGTTGAACTATTGCCACCCCTATAGATGGTTCCACAGAAAATTATCATTATTTTGGTGGTTCTGGTGGAGGTGGTTCTGGTTTAGGATATGGACAAAATGGTATTTTAACAACTCAAATTCCTGCAAAGAAAAAAAGTGAAGGAGATCATAAACCTTCTGATGGATATAAAGTAGATACTACTTATTTTGGAGGAGGCGGCGGAGGTGGCTGTTATTATTATCATGACGAAAAAACCTGAGGAAATTATGTCAATGGTATTGATGGACAACCAGCATGCTTTATAATCCACTGATAGACTTTTTAGGACGGCAGATGCCGTCCTTTTATTATAAATTTGACTTTTTATCAAATATATATTATAATATTAATATAAAGTAATAAGATTACATAAAACATACAACATTAATTACATAAGGAGCGTTTATGAAGAAGCTGCAAATATTAGTCCCACAATACAAAGAAACAGACGAAAAGCTACAAAATTTACTTGATAGTATAGAACTTCAACAAGGAGTTAATTTTGATGATTTCGAAGTTTTAATAATGAACGATGGAACAGACATTTATTTAAGTCAAGATTTTTTAAACTACTACACCTATAATATCCAATATTATAAGAATAAGCATTTAGGTATTAGTGGAACTCGTAATAGTTTAATGAAAAAAGCCACAGCTGAATATATTATGTTTTGCGATTCTGATGATATGTTCATCAGTAGTTTAGCATTATATACAATTTTCCAAGAAATGCAACAACATCCATTTGACCTTTTAATCGCACCCTTTATGGAAGAAACAAAAGCCTATACATTAGATAATAAAGGTAATCGAGTAATTATTGATAAATTTATTTATATTGAAAAAGGTGTAAAGGATAAAGATGGTGTTGATTCAACGTTCATTCATGGTAAAGTTTATAATCGCAACTTCCTTGAAAAAAATAACATCCAATGGCGTACAGAATTAAAATGTAATGAAGATAGTCACTTCAATTCACTCTGTATAAATTTAGCACAAAAAGTTTTATATGTACCAAAACCATACTATCTATATAAATGGAACGAAGGCAGCGTCACAAAACCAGAGAATGTACAAAATTATCGTATCACAACATATCAATACTTCTTCTGGAGTGAAGACTTTATCATTCAAGATCTCATCGATCGTGGATTATCTGACCGCGCACGCAAGTATATAGCCATTTTAATTTATGACGGCTACTACTTCTTCCACTACATTGAAAACACCGATCAAGAACGCTACGATTATTTAAAAAGCATTTATGCAGGTTTATATAAAAAGTATGTTGATACTTTCAACTCCATCCCAATCGATGAACTAAACAAAACTATCGATCAAATCAAACTTAAATATACATATCGTCAAGCACCAAAAACCATCGATCTCGATTTCTCAACTTGGATCGAAAAGGAGATTTTACCATGCATACAATAAATGATTTCTTAACTCTTGAAGCGATGAAATACTACGATAAAAGCGATGATAATAAATTATCACCTAATCTTCTTCAACGAAAGTACGACATCATCAATAATAAGGGCAATGCCTATATCGCATCTCAGAAATGGGACGGTAATTGGATGATGTTCATAAAGTTGGGGACAGGGGAAATCGCCGTTCGAGGCCGCTCTAAGAACGTCAAAGGGGAATATGAGAACTATGCCCCAAAAATGCCGCATCTTGTAGAAGAGTTTGCCGAATTAGTGCCGAATAACACGGTTATTTTGGCTGAAGTATGCTGGCCTGAATTGAGCAAAGTAGCAACAGATGTCGGCACAATATTAAGATGTTTGCCTGCGAAAGCAGTTGAAAGGCAGAAGGAACATAAATTAGTAGCAAAGGTATTTGATGTCCTTATGTATGACGGTGAAGATTTAACAAGTACAGGTTATTATTATCGTATATTTGATAATTATGGTTATAAGCGTTTTGTCGTAACTAAAAATTACTTCCAATGGACAGAATTTTATTTTGATAAGTTTGATGAAGCCGCAGACGATATTATTGCTCGTGGTGGTGAAGGTGTAGTTATACAAGAAAAGAACTATATTTATGAACCAGGCAAGCGCACTGCGTGGAAAACATTGAAGTTAAAACAAAAGTTGCCAGAAATGGAACTTAAGGTTATTGGCGTTCTCGAACCAGAAAAGCATTATAATGGTATTGAAATTAGTCTTTGGGATTATTGGGAACGTGAATATCTTGATGGTACAACTGACCTTGAAGATAACTTCACAGCCAACACGGTTATGGACGATCACACCAAGCGTGTATATCCTGTCACAAAACCTTACTACTATGGTTGGAAAATTGGTGTTATTGTTGACTATGACGGAAACGAAGTTAAGGTTTCAAGTGGTGCAACTGATGAAGATAAAGCATGGTTGGCTACAGGGGAAGCTGCGGCGGAAATTGCGGCAGGTAACCTATTTGCAGTCATTAGAGGTATGCAAGAGTCAACAAATGCAAATGGCACAAAGTCGATAAGACATCCAGTGCTAGTTAAATTAAGAACAGATGTGAAGGAGGATTAGCATGAAATTCACAAATTTTGAAGTATTCTTTCACTTCTGCGTCTATTATAAAGCACCAGATGGAAAAACTTATTCTGTAGTTATTCACGCTGATGATGAGTGGGACGCTTATGGAATATTTAAAAATACAAAATTTAACAACTATAACGGCTCAGATTGCCACATTATAGGATGCGAAATGATATAGGAGGTTAGGCGATGAATACAATTTTTGATTATACTGTTATAATTAATTGTCCATACAAGTTACCATGTGGTATGTGCACCAAAACAAATCAACCTTGTTTAATGGGAAACTATCAACCAACAATAACTTGTACGACAGCAGCAAGCACAAATCCACAGGAGTAAATTATGGAATATAATGGAATGCTCGCTTCGAAGGACTATTACATCGATCTGATTAATTCCTCCAAAGCAAATAAGATGACAGCCCTCTACCATTATTCTGGAGTGGGCTTTAAAAAAGCCATATTAAATCAAGGTATTTATCGTAAAAGCGATAATGAGTTGGTTGGCGTTTTACAATGAGGTTGTTCGTTCCAAGAAGGAATACGACTTGACCGTTATGTAAAAGAACCAATCGAAAAGAAAGAATATCTTGAACTTAATCGTTTTAGTATGGCAGATAGTGAAGGCAAAAATGCCGAAAGTCAGGCAATAGGACTTGGAATAAAATGAATTAAGAAGTATCGTCCTGACATTAAGCTGCTCGTTAGTTATGCGGGCCGCAAAGAAGGCAATTACGGATATATTTATCAAGCCACAAACTGAGAATATCTTGGATACTTTATCAGTGATGGCTTTTGGTTTTTAGATGGCGAAGAAAGACATAAGATGACCGTTTGGGGCCGCTATAGAAATCATTGTGAAGACAATTTAGATTTTAAGAGTTGGCTACAAGCTACTTATCACGACATTCGAATTACTTGGACAAAGCAGTTCATCTATATTCAGCGTCTTGATAAGAACCTTACTAGGGCTTCTGATTTGCTTCCTTATCCAAAACCAGCAAATGAATTTCCTATATGCACTAAAATTGAAATTTGGAAACAAGATGATGACTACTTCAATGGATATCATCGTCCTGCTCGAGAAGAAGTGCATTATAAGTATGAAAAAGAAGAACAACTCTTTACTACGAGAACGCTTGAGCGCAGGGGAGAGATGCCGCGCCAAATGGACGTATATGCGGTATACGATAAGAATGGCGACTTAGATATGGTAACTCACTCAATCGATGAAATTATGGAATTTCATCTTGAACTGCTGCGAAAAGGAATTCGTAACTCGATAAACACGGGTAAAGCGTATAAAAACTTTTTTATTAAAAAATATGAAGATGATAATTTCCCTGACTCAATTGAGGTGGACTATGTTGCGACAATTGACGGACAAAAGTTCCTAAGTCAATCTGATATGGCGCGCTTCCTGGGAGTGAGCCGCCAAGCAATTTCTCAATCAAAGCAGAGAAATTCAAAAATAATAAATGGATATAATATTGAATGAAAGGAGGTATAGTAATGGTAAAACTATATAGCACACACTGTCCAAAGTGTAAACAACTTATTAAGCAATTAGAACAAAATAACATTGAATATGTAGAAATTGACGATGTAGAATATATGAAGAGCATCGGTTTAGCAGGTAGTATGCCAAAGTTAGAAGTTGCAGAAGGTCAAATTTTAGAATTTGCACCAGCTTGGAGATGGATTAAAGAAAATGGAAATAGTTGCGGTTCTTGCAGCATTGAGGGATAATTATGGACTTTAACATTAAATTGAATAAATCTTTCGTAGCAGCCCTTAATCGTCTTGAAAAGAAATATGGCAACGCATTTTTGAAGATAAACGGCTTCGACAACAGCAATCTTAACTTTAGCGACTTTATTGATGGATTTGTAGATAAGGAAGAATCGCTCGCAGACCTCTCCATTAATCCTTCTGCAAATAGTTCATTAAAGGATATTATTAACTTAGAAGGCAATATGAGTGAACCACACCGCAAACTTCTTGCTTTCAACAAACTCTTCTATGAGATGACCAAAAAATATGGTCGTGATGTAGCAAATGACTGATTAGAAAATGAATTTAATGGTGCATTATATATGCATGATGCTCCATCTTGTACATTCAAACCATATTGTTATGCTGCTGACCTTGATAAAGTTGCAGAGCGTGGATTATACTTCATTGACAAGTTTAAGACCGCACCAGCAAAACATTTATCTACCTTTACTGACCATGTACTTGAGACTGTCGGTTGGTTAGCAAACAGACAAAGTGGCGCTGTAGGACTTCCTTCCTTCTTTGTATATCATTATTACTTCTGGTGGAAAGATGTTCAAAACGGATTTTATATTAAAGATCCAGAATATTACAGACGCCAATGTTTACAAAAGTTCATTTACGACTTAAATCAACCTTATCTTCGTATAAGTCAAAGTGCATTCACAAATGTTTCTATTATGGATAGCAACTACTTAATTGAATTATTCGGTGGTCGTGAATTCCCAGATGGAACTCCAATTATGGATCACATTGACGGTATTATGGAACATCAAAAAATATTTATGGAAGTAATGTCAGAAGAAAGAAAGAACATGATGTTCACATTCCCTGTAATCACTTATAGTCTTTTATACCAAAATGGGCATTTCGTAGATGAAGAATTCGCAAAATGGTGCTGTGAACATAATGATACTTGGTATGACGCAAACTTCTATGTAGGAAATAGCGTTACCTCATTATCTAACTGCTGCCGTCTAATCAGCGATACATCTAAACTTGATGCTTTCATTAACTCAATTGGTGGAACATCATTATCTATCGGTAGTGTTAAAGTTAATACTATCAACCTTCGTAGAATTGCATTAGAGAGTTATGGCGATAAAGAACAATATATCTCAATTCTTAAGAAGCGTGCAAAATTATGCTTAAAGGCATTAGACCGCATTCGTTATATTATAAAGAGAAATATTGAAAAAGGATTATTACCAAATTACACCTTTGAATTATTGGAAATGGATAAGCAGTATTGCACAATCGGTTGTACTGCTATGTATGAAGCTCTTAATGAATTTGGTCTCATTGATTGCGACCGCTTTGGAAATAAGAGTTATAGTGAAGAAGGACTTGAATTTGCAATTCAAATTATGGATACATTAAATGCAGTAAAAGATGATTGGGCAAAAGATAAAGATTATAGTGTAAATATTGAATTCGTGCCAGGAGAAAGTTGTAATGTAAAACTTGCTAAAAAAGACGCATTACTTTACCCAGATAGCGAAAAATTCTACATTTACGGCAATCAATGGATTCCACTTCGTGAAAAATGCACACTTCAAGAAAAAATTAAACTTGGTGCATTACTTGATAAGAAATGTGGCGGTGGACAAATTAGCCATATCAACATTGAAGGTCCATTCGCATCTCACGAACAAAGTTGGAAATTATTAAATCATATTGCTCAACAAGGAGTTATTTACTTCGCATACAATATTAAAATTAACACTTGTGCTGACGGTCACGCATGAATCGGATATGGAAAGTGCCCACGCTGCGGCAAACCAATGCAAGATCAATACACAAGAGTTGTAGGTTTCTTAACTCCTGTTTCAAGTTGGAGTACAGAGAGACAAAAAGAATACACAGAAAGAACTTGGTTTAAAATAGAAGAATAGGTTAATTATGAAAATTAAAAATATACAAGATACAAACTTTCAAGACTACCGCAAGACAAGTATGCTTATTGCTACTTGTTATTGCGATGGCAAGTGTTGGAAGGAAAGAGGTTTAGCCGTTAGCGATTGTCAAAATGACGAATTATTGGCTGAACCAATAATAGAAGTAAGTAATGATGAGATTATTCAACGCTATCTTTCTAATCCTTTAAGTGAAGCAATTATTTTTGGAGGACTTGAACCATTACTCCAATATAATGAATTGGTAGAATTTTTATCTACCTTAAGGGTGGAATATGGATGTTATGATGATGTAGTCATCTATACGGGTTATGAACCAGGGGAAAGAGCGGCGGAATTGGATGTCTTAAAGCAATATGGGCCACTTGTGGTCAAATTCGGCCGCTATATTCCTCATTCTAAAGGAAGATTTGATGAAGTTCTTGGAATAAAATTAGCTTCACAAAATCAATTTGCGAAAAGGTTATAAAAATTTGATTTTTTAACAATAATCGTTTATAATAAATATAGAAAAAATAAAGAAAAGCACAATACTTACTCTAAAAACTTGGGGATAAGTGACCGCCATATTTGATTTTTTGCACTTGTGTCGTCCATAGTTAGAGAAGTTTATCTGTGCGAAGGAAGAAATCAATGAAAGAAAAAGTATTGTTTTTAATGGGATTGATTATCACAGTTTGTATTATTGCTGGTATTGCATATTTATGCGCCGTAATTGGATAAACTGTTCAATAGTAAAAATATTGATAAAAATGAGTAAAGTTTTCATATTCTAATTTCAGAAAATAGGATAGGAAAATTTTACTTTTTTTATATTTTGTGTTATAATAAATATATAAGATAGAGAAATATAATATAAACATAGGAGATAACAGATGAGTGTAGTAAACAATTCAAACAACATTTATGATGAAAATAGTATTGTTACACTCGATCCAAGAGAGTCAGTGCGTCAAAATCTCGGTATGTATATCGGTGATTCAGACGTAAGAGGTCTTCACCACTTATTAACAGAAATTATTGCTAATAGTATGGATGAAGCGGCCGCTGGCTATGGTAATCTTATTGAAGTTTATATTAATCCTACCTCAAATGAAGCATCGGTCATCGACCATGGCCGTGGTATACCTTTTCGTAAGAACAAGGAAGGGAAATATGCTATTGTCGAAATGTGTACAGAATTGCACAGCGGCGGTAAATTTGAGGGTGCAGGAAATTATAAAAGTTCATTAGGATTGCATGGATTAGGTGCATCATTAGTTCAGAGCTTAAGTAGCTTCTTTGAAATCACTTCCATAAGAAACGACGGTAAGTGTACTTTTACAGTATTCAATGGAGATTATGAAGAGCCTGAAATTATTGATGGAACAAATAAGGAGACAGGTTCAACCGTAACATTTATTCCTGATACGGCTATTTTTGGCAAACTTAAATGGGATAAACAATTAATTGCAGAAGAATTGCAACTACACGCATTACTCAATAGTGGTTTACAATTTGTATTACACTTTGGGTATGATGCTCCTATTTCTTTTTGTTATAAAAATGGTATAAATGATATGCTTCCTATTAAACGTGGCGATGCAAAAGTTTTAACAGATCCATTCTACTTTAAGACAAAAATAAATGAAGGACAAGAGAATGAATTTAATATTGACTTTGTATTCCAATACATCGACAAGCCAGGTGAATATATTTATGCATTCACAAATGGTGGATACAATCCTGACTTTGGTGAACACGTAACGGGTTGGAAGAGCGCATATACTTCATATATTAACACTTATGCTCGTGAATTAGGTGAATTAAGTGAAAAAGATGATAATTTTAGCGGCGATGTTGTAAGACGTGGATTATTATTAATTCTTAATGTCAAAATGGACGAGCGTCCAAAATTTGCAGAACAAACGAAACTTAAACTTACTTCTTCTTCTGCTCGTACTGCTTGTAGCCAAGCAGTTAAGAAAATGAATATGCCTAAAAATGTTGCTCAACAAATTATCAAAAAGGTAATGATTGAGAAGAAGGCAGAAGATGCAGCAAAGAGAGCAAAGGAAGCGGCGGCAAAAATAGCGAAAGGTGGAAAAAATATGAACGCCTTGAAAGATTTGCCAGTTAAGTTAGCAGATTGTGTTGATAGAGATGGAGAATTATTCCTCGTTGAAGGTGATTCTGCGGGCGGCGGTTGCAAGGAAACAAGAAATCGTCAAAACCAAGCAGTATTACCATTAAGAGGTAAAATACTTAATACTTGTGATAAAGAATTAGCAGATGTTATTAAGAGTCAAGTTATTAAAGATATTTTAACTTGTTTAGGTTGCGGCATTGGAGAGAACTTCAATATTAAGAATATGAGATATAAGAGAATTATCTTTATGGCTGATGCTGACGCAGACGGTGGACACATCAACTGCTTGCTCACAACTTTATTCTTATATCATTTGCCAGAACTTGTTAAGGCAGGTATGATTTATTGCGCAGTTCCACCACTATATAGAATACAAAGAAAAAATGAAACTATATATTGTTATAGTGACGCTGAATTAAAGGAAAAAGGTCGTAAGAGTGATGAGATAACTCGTTATAAAGGTCTTGGTGAAATGCAACCAAGTGAGTTGTATGAAACAACAATGAATCCAGAGAATCGCCGTCTTATTCAACTTACAACCGATAATATGGAAGAAACATTATCATTATTCTCAACATTAATGGGAAAGAACGCAAAGAACAGAAGAGAATTTATATTAAAAAATAAACTAGCAAAATTAGATGACGAAACATACATGGACGATGATGAAGGAGATGACGAATAATGGACGAGATTAGAATTGATGGTAAGGCAAAAGAAGATTTCTTAACATATGCTAATGCAGTTATTAAAGCAAGAGCAATTCCTTCTGTAAAAGATAACTTAAAGCCAGTTCACCGTAGAATATTATATACTCTTGGAGAAATGAAGTTATTCTCCGATAAAAAGACGGTAAAGTGTGCAAAAGTTGTTGGTAGTTGTATGGCTTATCACCCACATGGTGATGCATCTATATATAATGCATTAATTCGTTTTGCTCAATGGTGGAAAATGCGTTATCCACTTGTTCAAGTTCAAGGTAACATGGGTAACATCATCGGTGACGGTCCTGCTGCCATGCGTTACACAGAGTGTAAGTTAAGCAAAATTGGCGATTTAATGTTAGAGGATATAAATAAAGATTGTGTCGATTTTAAGCCAAATTATGATGATACGCTTACTGAACCCGCATTTCTTCCTAGTAAGTTCCCTAATTTACTTTGTAATGGAAACACAGGTATTGCAGTAGGTATAAGTTGTGGATTAGTGCCACATAATTATAATGAAGTTGCCGATGCAATCGAATATTATATGCAAAATCAAGGATGTAGTATTGCAGACCTCTTAAACTTTATTCACGGACCAGACTTCCCAACAGGAGGAAAAATAACAAATGGGGAGGAAATTGCGGCCGCATATGCTCAAGGTAGAGGAACTTTTAAGCTTCAAGGTAATTATACTATTGAGAAGTTAAGTAACGGTAAGACAAAGATTGTCTTTAGTGATATTCCTTATATGACAGAGTTAGAAAGCGGCATTATTGCTCCAATCCAAAAGTTAGTTCGTGAAGAAGGTTATACAGAGTTTGATGATGCTTATTATGAAATAACAAAG
>Ga0310690_10008057_pt1 | contig 13440 bp, 13 predicted proteins | sample AusTroGonzalo_MG_2_FD_207661 | JGI IMG/M metagenome (GOLD analysis project Ga0310690, IMG submission 207661) | Bovine rumen microbial communities from tropical cattle in Woodstock, Queensland, Australia - Gonzalo_04 (v2) (version 2) | ecosystem: Host-associated > Mammals > Digestive system >... | reverse complement strand
GACAAGTGGGAGGGGAAGGAATAACTTTATCCACAGCCTCCTGTTCACTATTAATAAAGCTCTGAACCCAACAAAAAAGCAAAGGCTTTTGTTAACCCCCTCCGCCATCCGTCCCGGCTGTGTTTCACACACCCGCGGCCGCGACTTTGCAAGGGCGGGGTTATGAGGGAAAATTTTAGGGGGAAAATGTGCCTGTGGCCGTTGGGGTGGGGCGTATGCTATAATTGCCGGTATAACAAAGGGAGGAAATTATGAAATCTTTTTTTTCTTTGATTGCCGCGATACTTATTTCTTTTATTCCTGGCGCAATCGGGGTGTTGTTTACACCAATCACAGGACACACAGACCAGTGGTACAACAGTTTGGTCAATTCGTCACTGACACCGCCACCGATGGTGTTTAGTGTCGCGTGGACTATTTTATATACTTTGTTGGGTGTCGCGTTGTTCTTTATTTGGCGCGCAAAAGGTCGTGAAGAACGTCGTGGCGTGACCGCAGCAGAATGGTTGTTCTTTTTCCAGATGGTGTTGAATGCGTTGTGGTCTTATGTATTCTTTGGATTGCATATGCCGGCGTTGGCGTTGTTCATTTTGTTTGGACTGATTTTGGTGTCGGTTTATATGGCAATGGAATTCAAGACCGTCAGTCGCGCTGCATATTATATGGTATGGCCGTATGTTGCGTGGTTGGTGTTTGCTTTCTATTTAAACGGTGTGATTGCGTGTATGAATTAAATCTTTAAGATTTTTGTTTTGGCATCGCCCATGTTCAATCGTTTCAGTCCCAATTCTTCGATGTAATCGGGACTGTTTTTTTGGACCAAATCAATGTGACGTTCCAAGGTTTGTAATTTTTCCTGTTCGTCGGCCAATTGTGTTTGTGCCGCGTTCAAACGCCAGATGTTTATTATAAATCCCTGGATCGTGGTTTTGCCCGTGAATATCCCAATCGACCAAAATAGGGCGATAATTACCATTATTACACCCAATTTGCCGTGAAATCCCGCCGCCCACGCGCGACCCATAAATGTAAATAAATTTTTGATTTTTTCTTTCATACGTGTCATTATATCACAAATGTTTGCAAAAAAGAATTTTTTTGTTGCGCCGTTGGCCGGAATTACTGATCGGCCTTTTCGTCGTATGGTGCGTGAGTTTTCGCCAGATGTATCGATGGTGACGGAAATGATTTCTTGTCATTCTTTGGTAGAAGCGCATAAAAATTGCCCGCGGAATTTCGATCGGTATGATGATGAGGGTAATATCGGAGCACAAATTTTTGGTGCTGATGCGGCGATGATGGCGGATGCAGCCCGGATTTTACAAGATAACGGCGCAAAGTGGATTGATATTAATATGGGATGTCCTGTGCCAAAAGTTGCTACGCGTGGTGGGGCAGGGGCGTTTTTAATGCGTGATCATAAGTTGGCTGGTGAAATTATGCGTGCGGTGGTGCGTGCAGTTCAGATTCCTGTATCGGTTAAAACGCGACTGGGGTGGGATGATGCGCATCGTGATTGGCGCGAATTGGTTGATGTTGCGGCAGATGCCGGTGTCGCGTTTGTGGCTTTGCATGGGCGGACGCGTGCGGCAGGGTATTTGGGCGCGGCGATGCATCCGGATGTTTTGGGGTGTCCAATTCCAATTATTGCAAATGGTGATATTAAAAGTGCAGATGATGTGTGTGCGGTTGAAAAATTAGGCTATGCCGGGGTTATGGTTGGACGGGCAATGTTGGGTGCACCGTGGAAATTAAATGAAATTATGGGGGCGACGCGGCCGGAAAATATAGGCCCGATTGTGTTGCGGCATTTGGATTTGGTTTTGGATTATTATGGTGCGCGTGCGGGGGTGCCTTTGTTCCGTAAGCATGCAGCGTGGTATTCGGCCGGGGCGGTGGGGGCATCGGCTTTTCGTGTTGCCGTGAATCAAATTGTCGACCCAAATGAGTTGAAAGAAAAAATATCTGAATTTTGGGGTTGCGTTGCTAAAATATAAGGGTATGATATAGATATCAATATTAAGGGGAATACACATGAACGAAGAAAAAATTGTCGAAACAAAAACAGAACTGAGTGTCGGTGAAATTTTGCGTAATGCCCGGACACAGGGACGTAGAAAACGCGAAATTAGTACTATTGCAAAACAATTGTGTATCGCAGAGGAATTTTTGCAGGCGTTGGAAGATGGGGATTATAAAAAAATTCCTGAAATCGTTTATGTGTTGGGATTCGCGCGGAACTATGCAATGGAATTGGGTTTAAATCCAGACGAAATCGTGAATAAAATTAAGACTGAATTGGGTATCGAACCAGAGTGCGAAGTCACAATTACGAACGAGGATTTAGAAGAACGTAATCGGACCGCAGAATATAAGGCTAAATTGCAGGAATTATTGCGTGTTGCAATCGAATATGTGCGTAAGCATTGGCTGTGGTTTGCAATTGGTGGTGGTGTTATCGTGTTGGCTATGTTGATGGTTATCATTTTTGGTGGATCGTCAGCCCCAGAAGAACCTGTGGCGCCAGTTGCCGTGGTTGAGCAGAAAATGGAAGTTGTTGAAGAGCCTGTGTATAATATTCCTGTGCGTGAACGGTTCGGCAAGGAAAATATGGCCAAGGCAAATGTTATAATCCAGGCGATTGAAGATTCTTATGTTGGTGTCGAAGATGCCAAAGGACGCGTCGTATTTGGTCGGTCTTTGGTTGCCGGTGATGTGTATTATGTGCCGGCGGGGGTTGGGTATAAAGCAAAGTTCGGTAATGCCGGCGGCGTCGATGTTTGGGTTAATCGCGAATTGGCACCAAAGGTTGGCGCAAACAAAACATCTAAAAAAGATGTTTCGCTGAATCCGGAATCTTTGATGAAAAAAGCAAAATAATTTGTCGTGGGTACGAGGATTTTTTTTCATCGTACCCATTGTATTTTATTATAATTTGTCTATATCTGGTATGCTATGAGTAGTGTTATAAAAATTCGCGGTGCACGCGAAAATAATCTTAAAAATATTGATTTAGACATACCAAAAAATAAATTGGTGGTCTTTACCGGCGTATCTGGGTCGGGAAAGTCTTCGTTGGCATTTAATACGATTTATGCCGAAGGCCAGCGTCGGTATGTGGAATCGTTGTCTTCGTATGCGCGTCAATTTTTAGATATGCAAAAAAAACCGGATGTCGATTTTATAGAAGGTTTGGCACCGGCAATTTCTATTGAACAGAAAACTACATCAAAAAATCCGCGGTCTACGGTTGGAACGGTGACGGAAATTTATGATTATTTTCGATTGCTGTGGGCGCGTATAGGTGTGCCTTATTCGCCGGTGACCGGGTTGCCGATTAAGTCCCAAACGATTGCTGAAATGGTCGATTGGACTATGAAAATTGATCCGGGTGTGCGGATTTATGTTATGGCGCCATTGGTGCGTGAACGCAAGGGAGAATATCGCAAGGAATTGGCTTTTTTAGTAAAGCAGGGATTTACCCGCGCGATTATCGATAACGAATTGGTTGATTTGGGTACTATGCCGGTTTTGGATAAAAATAAAAAGCATAATATTTTCGTTATTGTTGATCGGTTGCAAATGCCAAAAAGTGATGATGAAAATATAGATGAATTTAAGTCACGTCTGTATTCTTCGTTCGAAGGGTCGTTGCGCTTGGTCCCGGGGGTTGTTTTGGTGCGACGTTTGGATACAAATGAAGATACATTGTATTCGCAAAACTATGCATGTCCGGTCAGTGGTTTTACTGTGCCGAAAATTGAACCGCGTTTGTTTTCTTTTAATGCACCAATGGGGGCATGTCCGGAATGTGATGGTTTGGGAATGCAATTAAATATTTCACCAGATTTGGTTGTGCCGGATCCGTCTAAATCTATATTATCGGGGGCGATTGCGCCTTGGTCGCGTGGTGGAATGTTGACTCAATATGATCATTTGTTGGATGCATTGCATAAAAAATATAAAATTTCTTTGTCTAAACCGTGGCACGCATTACCCCAGGAACATAAAGATTTGATTTTGTATGGTACCGGCGATGAAGAGATGAAAATAAATTGGAACGGATTCGTGTATTCTAAACCATTTGAAGGTGTGATTCCGAATTTAGAACGTCGTTTGCGTGAATCTGATTCTGAAATTATGCGGGCTGAATTATCAAAATATCAAACTTCAACGGAATGTCCAATGTGCCATGGTAAGCGTTTGAATATCCAGGCATTATGTATAAAAATAAATGGTTTTGATATTATTGATGTGTGTGATTTAGCGGTATCTGATTCTTTGCGCTGGTTCCGAGATTTGCCAAGTCATTTATCGCAAAAAGAGAATGATATTGCAAAGATTGTATTGCGCGAAATAACCGATAGGTTGCATTTCTTGGAAAATGTTGGTTTGGGATATTTAACTTTGTCACGTATGGCGGGAACATTGTCCGGCGGTGAAGCCCAACGCATTCGGTTGGCGTCCCAGATTGGCAGTGGGTTGTCTGGGGTTTTGTATGTGTTGGATGAACCGTCGATTGGATTACATCAAAGTGATAATGATAAATTATTAGAAACATTAAAAACTTTGCGTGATAAAGATAATACGGTTATTGTTGTTGAACATGACGAAGATGCAATGCGAAGCGCGGATTTTTTGGTCGATATTGGTCGTGGCGCGGGTATAAATGGTGGAAATATTATTGCGGCCGGCACTCCACAACAGGTTATTGATAATCCTGAATCTATTACGGGTCAATACTTGGCGGGTGTGCGTAAAATAGAAGTTCCAAAAAAACGTCGTGCGGGAAATGGGCAATCTATTAAAATTACAGGTGCACGTGCAAATAATCTGAAAAATATAGATGTTGAAATTCCGTTGGGTAAATTTGTTGCGTTGACCGGGGTGTCGGGGTCTGGCAAATCCACATTATTATTGGATACTTTATATCCGGCATTAATGCGTGCGTTATATAATTCTAAGTTAGAAGTTGGTGCGCATGACATTATTCACGGTATGGAAAATGTAGATAAAGTTGTTGATATTGATCAATCCCCAATCGGCCGCACTCCGCGCAGTAATCCGGCAACATATACGGGTGTGTTTTCTGATATTCGTGATTTTTTTGCAGAATTGCCAGAGGCCAAAGCCCGCGGTTATTCGGCCGGTCGTTTTTCATTTAATGTAAAGGGTGGACGGTGCGAGGCGTGCCAAGGTGACGGTCAAATTAAAATTGAAATGAACTTTTTGGCGGATGTGTATGTGGAATGTGATAAATGTCACGGAACACGTTATAATGCTGAAACTTTGGCGGTAAAATATAAAGATAAATCTATTGCGGATGTGTTGAATATGACTGTTGAAGAAGCGTATAGGTTCTTTATTAATGTGCCAAAAATCGCCCGTAAATTGGAATTGTTGAAACGTGTTGGTTTGGATTATATAAAACTGGGGCAAAGTTCGCTTGATTTATCTGGGGGCGAAGCTCAACGTATAAAGTTGTCCAAGGAATTGAGTGCGCGCAGTACAGGTCAAACTATTTACATTTTGGATGAACCGACAACGGGACTGCATTTCGAAGATATCAAGGCGTTGTTAAGTGTTTTACAAGAATTGGTCGATGCGGGCAATACGGTTGTTGTGATTGAACATAATTTGGATGTTATAAAATCTGTGGATTGGATTGTTGACCTGGGGCCGGGTGGTGGCGCAAATGGCGGATGTGTTATTGCATGTGGAACACCGGAACAGGTTGCAGAGGTGCCAAAATCTTTGACCGGGAAATATCTAAAGAAGTATCTGGACAAATAATAAAGTTTTGCTAATATTTTAATAAAAGGAGTAAAAAATGTTTGGATTTGGTAAAAAGAAAAAACAAGAGGAAGTAAATACATCAGCCGAAGATATTAAGATGCCGGCCGGTATGCGCGAAACTGCGGAACGCATGATGTCTGGGCAATTTGATATGAACGATATGTTGGCCCAATTGAAACAAATTAAAAAAATGAGCAATTTTAGTGGTCTGTTGAAAATGGTTCCGGGGATGTCTGGGGCGGTGGCCGCTATGAAGGAAAAAATCAAAGATGGCAGTGTCGATGCCCAAATTAAAATTTTAGAGGCGATGACGGCGGCCGAACGTGCGGATCCGGAAAAGATTTTTGCAAATGCTAAAAATCGTATTGCTGAAACAGCGGGATGTACCGTGCGCGAAGTTGAACATATTATTAAACAATATCTGAAAATGAAACAACAAATGGCAATGATACAACGCATGGGGGGGATGGAGGCCGTGATGCAACGTATGCAACAAGGTGGTGGTATGCCAGGTACCCCGGGAGCTAAATAATGAAAAAAGATATAAAACCTTTAGAACCAATAGATGTTTCTGGTTTGGGTGCCGTTGTGGTGAAGAATGGTCGGAATGAAAAGTTAAAAGGTTTTCATGTGACTGTGACATATAGTGCCACCGCAGATGTTTTAACAAAAAGAAATTGGTGTGCACCAAAACAACCAGGAGCCAGGTTCGGCAGTATGACATATTGTAATGGGCAATTAGAAGTGGATTATATTTTTAAGAAAGGCTTGTTTTTGCCGGAGCCTATGGAACGTGCAAATAAATTTCGTACGTTGATAAGTAATATTATCGCAGAAAAACATAAGGTTGGTATGTATATAGGTTAAGATAAGAATAGGGTGCAACATAAATAAAAGGAAAGAGGAGAGAGCACATAAAAGGAATACCGATGGTACAAGAAAAAGTAGTTAGTGTTGAATTGGGTTCTGTTTTTTCAAGTAATCCTGTTGTTGAAAATTATGTAGCTCGTGTAAAATCGTTGAAGATGCAAGGTATTGATAATGTTGGTACCATGGTGGTTATCAATGAAACAGATGTGCCGTGCGACAATTTAGTTGCAGCACAAAACTTTGTTAGTGAAAAACAACAGGAAATATCACAAAATTTAAGTGAAGTTGCAAATCCTTATTTAATTTATAGTGTTAAAAGTGAAGATAATATATTGCATCCATGTCGATCGGTGTATGTAAAGTATGGAATTGTTGTTCCAAGTGGTTTTCGTGGTCGTGTGCCGCTGATATCGCCACATAAACATACATCAATTCGTTATGAAGCGAATTGTACAGGGTTGCGCGAAGTTGAATGGTTGACAGGTGGTAATATATCAAATATACAATTTCAATGTTCGTTGGATGATACGGGGCGTTTGCCGAAATCATGGTGTGGAAAATCGATTAAATACGCTTTTGTCGATTGTGCTGTCTTTTTCGAGGAAACAGATTTTGCACGAGCTTTTCGCGATGAAATGTTAATGCAACAGGCTTTGCGTCGTTATGTGTTGTATGGTAAAATAGAAAAAACATGGTAGAAAAATAGAAGCGGTATAAAAGGATTGAAAAATGTATGAAATAAAACCATGTATTTTGCCCGAAGATATTTTAAATGCCGGTGTATTTTATTTTAATTGTGATTTTGAACGTGATACAGAAATACCATATGGATATTTTGCAAGTTCTTGTTTCATAATGAGTAAAGATTGTGGCAAATGGCATTATATTAAAAAACAAGATTTTTATATTGACGGTGAACATCAAAAGAAAGTTATCGAAAATCAAATAAATTTAGTGAAAGATTGTATTGGTAATCCTTATTTTATTAAAAAGGTTAAACGTGAAGATGCATATAAAATTCGTGTGGCATATAATATTTTATTACCAAACAATTATGGCAATCAAAAAATAAAACATATTAAACCATCTGATTGTCGTGTTATTGATACGGAACAGCATGCTAATATTAAAAATATTCCGTATATTCCTGATTTCGTAAAACAAAAAGTTCATCCATGGGGAGCTTATGTGACGGCAGATTATGACTTTAATACAGATAAGGCTGCAAATTATTTTTATGAGGAAATGAAAGTTTTGATTCAAATGGGTAAGGTTTGGCATATAAGCGATAATTTAAATACCGGGAGATAAGAGAGATGAAAATAACGAACAAAAAAATTGCATCACATAAATCGTCCGTGGCATGGCTTCAACGCCAGGCGGCCGATCCATATGTTGCGCGTGCTCACAAAGACGGTTATCGTGCGCGTGCGGCGTATAAATTGATTGAAATGGATGAAAAGTTTCGTTTCTTGAAAAATGGTCAGGTCGTGGTTGATTTGGGTGCGGCGCCTGGGTCTTGGTCACAATATATTGCGCGCACATATCCGAAATCCAAAATTTTTGCTATGGATTTATTGGAAATTATGCCGATAAATAATGTCGAATTTTACCAGGGCGATTTTACAACAGATGACGCTTTGCGCTGGTTAGAGAATAAATTAGATTTGACAGATGCTACGGCGGGGACCGTGGATGTTGTTGTGTCGGATATGGCACCAAATACGGTTGGACATAAAAAGACCGATCATTTGCGTCAAATGGTGCTTTTGGAATATGCTTTTGATTTTGCGTGTCGTGCGTTAAAGGTTGGTGGGACTTTTGTCGCGAAATCTTTTACCGGTGGGACAACAAACGAATTATTAAAACAAATAAAAGAAAGATTTGATAATGTGCATCATATAAAACCACCTGCATCACGTAAGGATAGTGTGGAAATGTTTATTGTTGCAACTGGATTCAAAGGATAATGATTATGGTTGAATATAAAAGGGTTGTTCTGAAATTTGGTGGTTCGGTTATTGCTGATATTAATGCAATTGGTCGTGTTGCAAATGTAATAAAAAATATATCAGAAAAGTATAAAGTAATGGCTGTGGTTGTGTCGGCAATGGGTAAAACCACAGATAATCTAGACAGGTTGGCACATAATATTGCACCGACACCTGATAAACGCGAATTGGATGCGTTGCTGGCAACGGGAGAAATGCAATCGGCGGCTTTATTGGCGATGTGGTTAAATGCAATTGGTGTTTCTGCGCGTAGTTATAATGCGTGGCAGCGCGGAATTATAACCGATGATAATTTTGGTAATGCAAGAATTGAATGTATAAATTCTATGTTGATGAGTCCTTATTGTGGTATTCCTATTGTGACAGGATTCCAAGGAATAACTGAAAATGGCGATATTACGACATTGGGGCGTGAAGGTTCAGATATTTCTGCGGTTGCAATCGCCCACGTGAGTTGTGCAGATTTTTGTTGGTTTTTCAAGGATGGTGGCGGAATTTATGATAAAAATCCAAAAAATAATTTTGGCGCCAAGATGTACGATTTTATGACATATGATGAGGCTTTGGGGGTGATTAGGGCAAAACAACATTATGTTTTGCACCCAAATTGTATTGAATATGGAAAGAAAAAGTATGTTCCTTTGTTTGTGTCAGAATTTAAGTCGGACTTTATGCCAAGCGAAAAAGCACCTTTGCCATTAGGAACATGGATTGAAAAACAAAAATCTTGTATTCCGATTCGTTAAGTTTTTATCATAATTTTTCTTTTTTGTGGTATAATTACTGTGTATGGCACAGAAAAATCAAAAAAATTTAGATAAAACCGAAAAAGCAAAACCGTCTTTCCGGCGGCGGGTGTTTGTGTTTTTCTTTAATTTATTTTTAATTGGCATAATTTTTGTTGCGGGATATGTTGGTGTTGTTTATATGCGGATGCCATCGTTGGATTCTATATTACATGAAACGCGGCCACCGACCATTGTGTTTTTAGATGATGCCGGAAATGAAATTCGTAGTTCTAATCGTATTATGGGGACGCCGGTGTCGGTTGATACTTTGCCACCACATGTGTGGCAGGCGATTGTCGCAATCGAAGATAAACGTTTCTTTGACCATGGACCAATTGATATGCGTTCGACCGTGCGGGCGTTGTTTCTGAATTTGTTTGCCGGACGATTTGCAGCGGGCGGATCAACAATAACCCAACAGACCGCGAAAAATATTTTCCTATCAAGGGACAAAAAAATATCGCGCAAGGTGCAAGAGTTGATTTTGGCACAATGGTTGGAAAATCGTTTTTCTAAAAATCAGATTTTGGATTTATATATGAACCGTGTTTCTTTGGTTGGTGGTTTGCGTGGTGTTGATGCGGTGGCGCGGACAATGTTTGGGGTTGGGGCAAATAAATTGTCGGTCGCACAAAGTGCTCAAATCGCCGCAATGTTAAAAGCGCCGACATTGTACAGTCCATTGAAAAATCCGGAAAAAAATATTGCGCGTGCGCGTGTAATATTGGCCGAAATGGTTCGTCAAAAATATATTACGTTGAATGTGGCGCGTGCGGCGGCTGCAGAATTAAAACCGGCGATGGGGGTGCGCGACACAAATATTTATCGTTATTGGACAGATTATGTAATGGAAGAGTTAGAATCTGAATTAGGAAATATAAATAGCGATGTTTATGTGTATACCACACTTAATAAAAAACTCCAAGAACGTGTTGCCGCGGTTTTGCCAGGGCGTACAGGTACATATCAAGGGGCGGTTTTGGCGATGTCGCGTGACGGCGCTTTGCGTGCTATGGCGGGCGGGGCGGATTACCAGGCCAGTCAATTTAACCGAACATTGGCAAAGCGTCAGCCCGGCAGTGCGTTTAAGCCCGTGGTATATTTAATGGCGTTGGAAAATGGTTTGACGCCAGAATCTTATGTTAATGATTCACCATTTTCGGTGGGGGATTATAATCCAAAAAACTATAATGAACATTATTACGGTGATATCCCGCTGAATGTTGCATTTGCGAAAAGTGTGAATTCTGTGCCTGTAAAGTTAACCAAGATTTATGGAATTGATTCTGTGTTGAATATGGCGGGCAGGTTAGGCGTTGGTACAAAATTAAAACGTGAATATTCGACCGTTCTGGGCGGCAGCGAAATGACACTTTTGGATTTAACAAATATGTATGCGGTGATTTGGAATAATGGAATGTCGGTGCACCCATATTCAATTACTAAAATTGCAAAGCCCGATGGAACCATATTGTATTCAAGAAATCCGTCCGATCCGATACAAGTTTTGCAACCGGGAACTGTGGCGGCGATGACTGAATTATTGGCGGATGTTGTGGCACCGGGTGGAACCGGCAAACGTGCGGCGGCGCCCGGCGTGTTGGGTGGTAAAACCGGAACCAGTAATGATAACAGGGATGCATGGTTTATTGGTGCAACAAATGAAAATATTTTTGGAGTTTGGGTTGGTAATGATGATTTTTCACCTATGTCGTCCAAGGTGACAGGTGGAACAATACCCGCCGAAATTTTTCATGATATAGTGCAATAAAAATCTGTTTTTTTTATAACGTGTTTTGTGGTATAATTCGTCTGATACAAAGTGAGTAAAGATGAGAAAATTTAGTTTTATTTTTTTGATTAGTTTATTGTGTGTTGGAACGGATGCTATGGCAAATTGGCAATATCCAAACAACCGTCGGCGCGATTCGTGGAATGGCGATGATGGTATGCGTTTTGTTATGTCTGTGCGTGGCGGTGCATCGTATGGTCGTGCAAATATTAAAAATGAAATTGGCGGATTGACTGGGAATTATATGTTTGATTTGGATAATGGGGGCGAAATTGTGACCCAGGCGTATGCCAATGCAATATTGCAACAAGATTCAACACGTAATTTTGCCTATGCGGGGTATGGTAGATTGGGTGATTTGCCGGCGACAAAAAATTATTCTAATGTTGCGTTTACTGCAGGATTCAGTGCGGGTTTAACTATGCCAACGGTACCACAGTGGCGTGTTGAGTTTGGGTATGACCATATTGCGGAATCTGATTACAATCCGAATCCTTTGTTTGATGGCAATTTACAGTTGTCGTCTGGGTATTCTGTTTCTGCGCAAAGTGGCGGTGTGCAATCTACATTGGCCAGTGATATTTATGGTGTTATGGCGTTTTATGATTTTTTTGACGGTATAAAAAAGCCCGTTAAGCAGATGATACCGTATGTTGGAATTGGGCTAGGGTATGCGGATACCAAAACTGTGTTGCAATTAACGGATTCGTATGGCGATTTGTCTGATGTGTATGAATTGCAAAATTTTGGTATAGTTGATGATGCTGGTGTTATACAGTTTAACAAGGCAGAAACAAACAGTTCTAATTTGGTTCCAATGGCGGCGGTTGGTTTTTCTTATGGTGTGACAGAACGGCTGTTTTTGGATGCGGGATTACGCGGGATGTTTATGCGCAAAATTAAATGGCAATTGACCAATGGTGAAAGTAGCGCGGATGTTGAAAAACGGCGTGATTGGTTCAGTGCGGAAAATATGATATATATAAATGCCACGGTTGGTTTGCGTGTTGAGTTCTAAAAAAATAATGCTTGCAATTCTAAAAAATGTATGTAATCATAGGCACACGATAAGCGAGCGTAGCTCAGTTGGCTAGAGCGCAACCTTGCCAAGGTTGAGGTCGAGGGTTCGAGCCCCTTTGCTCGCACCAAAGTTTTAACACCCGAAAGGGTGTTTTTTTATTTTGTCGGCAAATGGGCGAGATCCCGCAGGGTTGCGAAAGAAGAGCATAATTTTACTTGACAAAATCATATTTTATACTATGTTTATGTTTGTCAATAAAGCAAAGAGAAAAAAATGGCAAATGTAAGATAAAAAAGAGGTATCAATGGTAAATATTAACGAAGATGACATAAAACAATTTTCCAAGGTGTATTTAAGTCGGCCTATGCGTATTATGATAAATACTATGTATTATTGTGATAATATGTGTCCACATTGTCATTATTCTTGTTCGCCAAAATACAGTTTGCGTAACTATATGTCCGAATCTGAGGTTTTTGCAATTTTAGATTTGTTGAACGAGGCGAATTTCAAGATTTTAGGTGTAAATTTTTCTGGTGGTGAAATTACTACGGTGGAAAGTGTAAATCCTGGATATATAAAACGCATTATTGATAAATCTGTGCATCAGTATGGTTTTGGTTCAAAATTGATGACAAATGGTTCTTTTATAAATAAACCGTATGCAGATCGTTTGTTGAACGATATTCGTGATATGTATATGGGAACATGGAATAAATTTGCCGTTCAAATGTCTTTTGATGAATATCATAAAAATTGTATCACGGATGCACATAAAATTATAAACGCATTAGATGTGAAATTGGGTGATAATTACGGAATAAAATATCCTTTTTCATTGACTGGTTTTTATCATAATCCAGATTTTATGAATAATTTAAATGTCAATCCACGTAATTTGGGTGTGGATAATCATTTGGCGTGGGATTTGAATCCGGTTGGACGCGCAAAAGAAAATAATTTACCACATGCACGTGATACAAAAACAGAATTTGAAAAACTTTGTGGTGACAACAAATTAGAAAAGTTGATTTGGACACCGTTATATCCGTATGACGGTGGCAAAGATTTTGCTTTGATGTATGTGTTTGACTGTAATGGTGGTGTGCATATGTGTGATGCGCATAACCAAGATAATTTTCCTGGATTTTGGACGAAATA
>Ga0310690_10008056_pt1 | contig 13442 bp, 12 predicted proteins | sample AusTroGonzalo_MG_2_FD_207661 | JGI IMG/M metagenome (GOLD analysis project Ga0310690, IMG submission 207661) | Bovine rumen microbial communities from tropical cattle in Woodstock, Queensland, Australia - Gonzalo_04 (v2) (version 2) | ecosystem: Host-associated > Mammals > Digestive system >... | reverse complement strand
GGTGTTGGGTTTACTTGTTCTTCTTCTGCTTGTACTCGAGGACGAACGGGTCGCCCGTAACTGCCGCGTGGCAGATAACGACCATGTGTCCGCGCATGCCTGCGTGGTTCGAGCACTTGACGGTCAGGCTCGCCTTGCCGCCGCGCTCATGTACCTTGCGGAGGTACTGCACCATCGCGGGCGTGGCTGCATATCCAGTGCCGAGCATCGCATCGATAGTCTTCTGGACATCGGCAAGGATTGCCTTGTCCGCTGCGGACTTGTCCGCGCACATCTCCAGTTTCGCCGATTCCTCGTGCATGAGCATGGTGCTCTTGACGGTCTTGGGGTCAAGTCCGAGGTCTTTCGCGGTCGCGGCGGTCAGCGCCATGTTCAGGCGCTCCACCATATACGGCCACATGTGGTCAGCCCCGATGCCGCCGTCTATGCGCTTGTGAAGCTCCAGCGGGTCGATTGCCTTTTCTGCTGACTCGATCACGCGCACCGGTCCAGCCTCTTCTTCCTTGTCCACCACCTTCAGCGTGCCGAAGGTCATATTGCGGGCGATTTCCAGCATGGGATTGTCGAGCGCGGCCAGTTCCTTGAACCGCTCAGCCTTTGCTTCTTTCGTGTACTCCTCCAGCTTGGTCTTGATGCTCTCGTCAAGCTTGCGCATGACCTTGAACTCACCGAACTGCATGGACTCGTTATAGTCCTTGACAAGGGCGGTCAGTTCATCGCGGATTTCGGTCTTCTTGTCGGCGGCGGACACGGATTCCTGTACATCCTGCTCCACCTTTACAGCTACCTTGTTCTTTGTTGCCATTGCTATTACTCCTTTCATATTTCGGCTCATTGCCGCGTTTGTTCTTGCGCTTGTGTGTGTGTGTGTCGTTCACCTCACGTCATGACATCGGATGCAAATGCGCTATCACCTGCATGCTATCCTCTGTGATGCTCGCCCAGACTATTGGACACCGTTGTGTTTTGCTCCCCGCTTGCGGGGCGCGTGCGTTCCGCGCGGCGGGCGCGCCCTTGCGGGCGGCGCGTTCCCGCGCGGTGTTTCCGCCTATAATGCGCGGCTGTACACCTTTTGTATACCTTGTCAGCGCGGGCGGGCAAAAAAAGCGCGCCCGCGGCAAGGCGGGCGCGCAAGGGCGGCGGCGGCTTTATCCCGCCGCACGTTCGGCGGCATCATACGCGGCAACGGCGGCGCGCAGAATGTCAGCGGCGGCGGCATCGGCGGCGGCATCATTAACGGCGGCGCGGAGCTTTTCGGCGGCGGCTTGCGCGGCTTTCGCAATGGCGCGCAATGATACACCCGCGGCATCAGCGGCGGCGCGATATGTAGCGCCGCGCCCTATCAGCAAGGCGGCGCGCTTTTGCGCGGCTGTCAGTGTATCAACAAGGGCGGCAACGGCGGCGGCATTTTCAGCGGCGGCGCGCTTTACGCGGCAAGCATCAGCGGCGGCGGCATCAGCGCGGGCGGCAAGCGCGGCAAGTGTCAGCGCGTGCAACTCAATGCTATCACCCGCCACGGCATCAACGGCGGCGGCATATTTGCCCGCAATGCGGGCGCGGCTTTTTTCAATGGTATTAACATAAACGTGCAGAGCACGCGCGGCGGCGCGTTCATTGCCGCCCATTTTTACAAGCGCGGCAAGCGTGCGCTTTTCGGCGGGTGTCAGCATATCGCGCGCCATAGTGTCAGCGCGCCGGATAATGTCAGCGCGGCGGGCGCGGTACTCGCTATCATCGGCGGGCGCGGGTATGTCATCGGCTACAGTTTCAAGCGGGATATCCCGCGCCGCGTGCGCATCGGCGCGGATTGCGCGCATACTTGACAGATAGTCATTGATAGCAACGAAAGCGGCTTTACGCGCGGCGCGGAGCGCATCAGCGCGGGCGGCGATATCGTCAAGAGCGGGAGCGGCGGCGCGGCTTTCCCATAGGGCAAGCGCGGCGGTTTGCTGTAATTCGGATATATCTTGTTGCTCCCATTCACCCGCGCACGCGGCGTTATATATTGCCCATTGCGTTGGCGTGCCTTGCCGCAATATGCAATTAACGGCGGCGCGCTTTGCTACTGTGCGCGCGGAGCGCGTCAGCGCATCGGCGGCGGCGGCATCGTTGAAAATGTCAAAGGCGGCGAAAGTGTCCGCGGGTACTATGTCAGCGCGGCGGGTGTAGCTATCAATAATCATGTAGGCGGCGCGGAGCGCGGCGGCGGGATAACGTTCATTAACGGCGGGCGCGCCCATTGTGAACGCATAGCGCGGAGCATCAGCGGCGGCGGCATCGGCAAGCGCGGCGGCGGCATCGGCGGCGGCTTTCGCGGCTTTCATCGCCGCGCGGCTTTCCGCGCTCCCGCTTTCGTCAAAGTCAGCGCGGGCGGCGGCATATGCTTTCCGCGCATCGGCGGCGGCATCGTCCGCGGGTGTCCGTTCGCGGAATGATACGACGATATCATCGGAGCGCGTCAGCGCGTCCACGTCAGCGAGCGCGAGCCGTGCGCGGATATTTTCGGCGGCATCGTCCGCGGCTCTTGCGGCGGCTCTTGCGGCTTTTGCGGCTGCCTTGTCAGCGCGGTCCGCATCGTCAACAAGGGCGGCAGCGGTTAGCCGTTCCGCTTTAGCGGCAAGCGCGGCGGCTTTACGTTCGGCGGCTTTTAATTTGGCTTTCATTGCGGCGGCTTGCGGGAACAATTCGCGCGCGGTGTCATTAACGGCGGCGCGCATGGTGGCGGCTTTCATGTTACTAGTTGTTTTCATTGGTATCGCTCCATTCTGTAATATTTGCCGCGCGGGATATACTCGCTTGGCATGGTGCTATTTTAAATGTAACGCGCGCGGACGTCAAGAGCATTTCAAACTATTTGTATATATTGCCGATAAAGTTTGTACAGTTTGACGGTACACGCGCGCATATTTATTCATTAATGGCCGTATATCGCCGCATATCCTGTATATTACATTTATACATATTGTAATATTAGAGGGGCTATTTTCCATATTTTGGAAGGTTCTGCTAGTAACTGGAAGGGGCAGTTGCCTCTCCTCCCACACACTCCTCCCCTCACCTCAACCCCTTGCACTGCAACGATTTATTGCTATCCGGCATGTTTGGCCAGAGCCTGATCTAGGCGTTTGCAACTGTATTACATGAGGTAGTACAGTGATTGCAAGTGCTGCAAAAACGTAATATACGAAATTATGCAGAGAAATTGTGCCGCAAATCCTTGACTTTTATATGCCAATACCTTATAATAACTATTGTAAAAGTATTGTGTGCGAGTGAAAGGAGCACTGCATGGACAATATACTTCACGTTGACTTCAACTCCGCCACAGAGGCAAAACAAGCCATCTATATAGATCCTTCTCTGATAGCTCCGGCTACGGAAGATGCTGAGTTCGAGCTGGCAGAAGACCACGCCAGCGAACCCATCAAAAGCCTGGAGGATATCGAACGCATCAGCAAGTGGTACATCGACAACGGCCGCTACAGAGACAACATGCTGTTCATCCTCGGCATCAACTTCGGTCTCCGGGTCAGTGACCTGCTCACCCTTCGCTTCTGTCATCTCATTGACGACGATCTTCGCTTCAAGAAGACGTTCCCCATCCTTGAGAAGAAGACGAAGAATACGCGCAAAGTGAAGAAGAACCGCTGTGTGACGATCAACCAGGCGGTCGTCGACGCTGTGACCCTCTATCTGAATCACACGCCAAACGTGACTCTCAGCGACTATCTCTTCCGCAGCCTGAGTAACCGGGGCAAAAACATCAATAAGCCGATACACAGAGTCAATGCAGACCGTGTCCTGAGAGAAGCTGCGGAAGCCCTGCACCTCGATTGCCACGTTGCGACCCACACGCTGAGAAAGACGTTTGGTTATCATCAGATGAGGATGAGCAACAATGACCCCCGTAAGCTCATGCTTCTGCAGAAGATATACGGACATTCATCCGTAGCCATGACTTTGGCGTACATCGGCATTACGAGCGAAGAGATATCCGAAGCCTATACGAATCTTAATCTTGGCTACGGTAACCACTACCTCGTAGACAGCGCTATCGTCGAACAGGCCGTATCGAATTTTTAAAAATAATAAATAAAAAAGAAGCCAAGGCTTCACCGATACGGCCCTTAGCTGCACCTTGACAATCAGTACACCCTATACGGAGGTGATACCTCTGACGTACTTTAAGCATCTCGCTGCCAACTGGAAGGTAGCAGGTCATGCGCTGACAGACGTCTTCGCTCACTTCATCCACGGCCTGTTTCCCTTCATCAAAATCAGGCATCATCAACCCCCAAAAAACAACTTTCTAAATCAAGAAAATATGTCGTAAGTCAGGGTCGAATTTTGGTAGTGTGCACAAAATTGAAATTTTACACCCCTCAACCCGTTGATTTTACAGCATTTCTACTGACCCGCCCTATAAATAGAATGTCATTTATATAAAAAGCTTCAGACGGACGGTGCAGCATATGAGCAAGTTCCCTTCATACGTGCACAAAATTTTTCCTCCTGACGATTTCTTGCCATCGCATCCGGGGCAGACCTCTGCCGTTCCTCCCGCACGTCTGCCCCACCCCCTACCCCCACCCCAAGGAGATGATATTACGATTACAGTTGTCGACGCCCGCATGGGCAGAGGCAAGTCCTCGTCCGCCATACGGTACATGAACGAGCACCGGGGCGAGAAGCGGTTTTTGTACGTGACCCCTTTCCTGTCCGAGGTCGACCGTATTTGCATGAAGTGCGACTTTGACCAGCCGGATACGCAGATGGGATCGAAGAGCCGCACACTTAAACAGTATCTGGAGACCGGGGCGAATATAGCCGCAACGCACAGTTTGTTCTATCTGCTGGACGACGAGGCCAAGGAGCTGCTCCGGCAAATGCATTATTCCCTGATAATAGATGAAACGATGTCCGTCGTCGAGGACGTCCACGTGACCCAGTGCGATTACGACATGCTGATGAAGACATGCCTGGCTCGCCGGAGCGGCAAGAAGCTTGTGTGGACGCAGTGGGAATACGACGGAGCGTTCAACGTCATACGGGATCTGGCCCGGGCCGGGTCGCTGTACGACGCCGGGGGCTCGTTTCTCAAGATGATAGACCCCGAGGTGTTTAGGGTGTGCCCCGAAACGTTCATGCTGACCTATATGTTCCACGGGCAGTACCAATCAGCATACCTCGACTACTTCGGGTTCAATTACCGCGTCGTCGGTATAGAAGAGGACGACAAAGGTTTCTTCTTCAGTGACCGGCCGGACGACCCGCCGCCTATAGACTACGGCAAGATGATACACATTTTGGACGAACCGAAATTGAACGACGTAGGTTCCGACAGATACGCGCTGTCCATGGCGTGGTACACCAAGCGGGGCAGAAAGAACCCGGAGGTGGTTGCGCTGCGCAAGCACATGACCAACTACTTCATGCATAAGTGCCCCCACCGGGAAGCCGGCACAAGGATGTGGACGACGTTCAAAGCCCACAGCGACAAACTGGTGAGCAGGAACGGGCGGTATAAAGACGACTTCGTCCAGATAAGTTCCCGCGCCACCAACGATTACCAAGGCAGAGACTGCCTCGCCTATATGGCGAACAGGTTCGCCGACCCGAACATCCGCAAGTTCTTCGGGGCTAAAGACATAGCGCTGGACGATAATATGTTCGCCTTGTCCGAAATGCTCCAGTGGATATGGCGTTCCGCCATCCGCAACGATAAGGAAATATGGCTCTACATCCCAAGCTCAAGGATGCGGGCTATCCTGAAACAATGGATAGCGGAGGTGAGCAGTTCTTGAGTTTGTGCGACCGGTGTTTATGGAGCGGGCAGTGTTACGCGCCCAAAGGGTGCGACGACTTTACGCCGCTGGAAGAGGATGTGGAAGAAATGATAGAGCAGAACCGTTACGAGTTCCGCGAATACTGGAATGCAGAATACGAAGACCTGAGCGAATAAAGGGCGGTGATAAGTATTTCCAAGCAGCAAAAGCCACAGAAGTATATCTTTAAGATACACAGCACACGATTGCGGGAAGCAAAGTGGAATCTTACGCTGACGCTTTCGGAAGCCCGCAGTAACGACGAGATAGTGTCGCTGGCCGACAGCCAGGTGCTCAGGTTTATCGACGAGATAAACGGCGTGGGCGATATAACCGAGGCGGTGCGCAGAGTGCGCCGCGAGATGCGGGCGCTGCGCAGAGAACCGGCCAGTGTAAAAAACACTAAAAAAATCCGCGCATTATACGCGGAATTAGACCATATACAGTTTCAAAAAGATTATATGTGCCTGATAATCGACAAAGATAAAGATTATTACAGGGCATGTAAAGGATTCTGTATAAACGGTATCAGGTACCGCCGCCTGCTGGGCACGAGCGGGGGTATTAAAAATTCGACCATAGTCTTCGTCTCGGAAGATGTGGCGCCGGAGCTCATGCGCCGGATAGACAACGGGCGGGACAAGACCCAGGAATTCGTGCCCGCCAAACTGGAGGCATATCAGGCGCTGGTGTGCAGCGGCTCGATACCGGTCTCCATGCCCCACGGCATAGCAGTGGTGTCCGACTGTATGACCACCTTTACTGACGACGTGGTCATCCTCAACGACGACGTGCCCGGCGAGCCGGTCATGCAGTATTCAGCGAGCACCGCTATAGAACTGGACGCTTCGGATGGTTACGGCCTCATGCTCCCCTCCCTTGCGGAGCGGTGGAGCGAGGAGCTGGGGTTGGGCTACACGATGAGCGGGTGCAACACGAGGATGAGCTGGGAGAAGGGCATGGTCTTTGCCTTCGACTTCCTCGAGTTTGCCGACGAGGTTGCACACTCCCGCACCATTACCGATGCGTGGGGCGACACGGTGGATCTTTCAAATGTTGAGCTGATACTGACGACGTCGATGGTCAAACTCTGGGACAGCTATCCGAATTGTGCCGAGTATCTACGGAATTCGGAGGAGAACGGCTACACGTTCGGTGTGCCGAAGGTTTGCCCCGAAACACTCGAAAGCGTCCACGGACTCAACTACCAGTTCATACAGAGCTATGATCTGACGGACGACGACGTGGACGAGCTGATAGCCCCGACTATGGAGACGTTCAGGAATGTCCTCGGTGAAGATTGGCGGCAATCGGTCCTGTTCCTCGGAGGAGGTAACAGCGACAATGCATATTCAGACGACGGCGTGACGGACAACAGCATCGGAGCCAACATCGTAAAGGCTCTGCTGATTTGTCCCGATATCATAAACGACTCGTTCGTTTATAAGAAGATATACAATGCCATCAAGAACAAGATAAACGAGGCGAAGATAGGCGTAATTGACGTACACGGCAACTACTCCATGATATGCGGCGACCCCTATAGTCTTTGCCAGCACATCTTCGGTCTGCCGGTCACCGGGCTTTTGAAAGCCGGCGAGATATACAACGAGTTCTGGGCAGACGAAGACGCCGAGGAGCTCGTGTGCTTCCGCGCCCCGATGACGTGCCACGCGAATATCCGCAGGGTCGTCCCCTGCCGCCGCCCTGAAGTCCGGCACTGGTTCCAATATATACACACTGGCACCTGTCTCAATAGCTGGGACACGATGACCAGCGCACTTAATGGGTGCGACTTCGACGGCGATACAGTCATGCTGACCGACAACCCGGTGCTGGTGCGGTGCCACCGGCCGCTCCCGACTCTCATGTGCACACAGCGCAAGGCGAAGAAATGCGTGCCGACCGAAAGCGACATGATAAAGTCGAATATCGCCACGTTTGGCGACGATATTGGCAAGATAACCAACCGCGCCACGTCGATGTTTGAGGTCAAGTCGAGATATCCGGAAGGGTCTCCTGAGTTCAACGAGCTGGAGTACAGGATACAGTGCTGCCAGCAGATACAGCAGAACGCCATCGACCGCGCCAAAGGTATCGTCTGCAAACCGATGCCACGCTCATGGTACGACCCGCACTACACGTCCGACGGTTCGGTGCCGGAGAACAAGCGCAAGATGTACGCCGACATAGTTGCTGATCGTAAGCCGTACTTCATGGTCTATATCTACCCCCAGATAAAGAAGAAGTACACGACCTACACCAAAAATGTGAACGAGCGGGCTATCCGCGAGTTCTGCAAAACGGTACAGGAGCTCGAGGAGACCGACCCGCAGGAGCTGACAAAGCGGGAGCGGGAGTTCCTCGACTACTTCAACATGGGCGTGCCGGTAGGCATGGGAGACTGCACCATGAACAGGATCTGCCACAGGTTCGAGAAAGAGTTCGATGGATTCGTTGGTAAGAAGAAAGACGACTCATTTGATATATCGCTGTTAAAGAGCAATACCGAGTACGGTCCGTATCAGTATTACGCAGTCAAACGGCTGTATGACATCTACAACAAGAAGAATCGCGAATACATCCGCAAAGTAAAAGGCAGCAGGCAGTCCGATGAAGACCGCATCCTATGGAGGCTGAAAGTCGCAGAGGCTTTTCGCCGAGAGTGCTTCCTCGTCTGCACCAACGGTAAACAGTTGTGCGACATCGTGGTCGACATGTGCTACAGACGCGACACGGCAAAACAGTTTGCGTGGGACGTGGCGGGCGACGAGATGTTGGACAATCTGCTTGTCAATGCTGGCATGAAAATGCGGGTGCCTGTCTGCTGTGAAGACGGCGAACTCACATATAAGGATAAACGCTACAGTTTCGTCACCAGGGAGGTGGTTATCGATGATGATAGTGTTGCATGAGCGAGACTATGCCGAACAGTTGCTGAATTCGACCGACCTGGGGGCACACCCAACGGACACCCTGATACGCATAGCCAAGCTTTGCCTCTCGAACGGGTGTCCCCCGAACGAGGTGCGCAAAATACTTGAGAAACATATACTCAAGTGTGAACAGGGAGCCAATCTGATACTGTGGCGCGAAATCATCGAACGGAGCATACGGTTTGCGAAGAAGTATCCGTTCGTAGAGCTCGAATGTATTCCAATCTATAAGCACGAGCTTGAGATATGCAACGGTCTCGAAGGGGTGCAGACAAGGCGGCTGATGTTCACTCTCATCTGTCTTGCGAGATACGGCAATATGGTCAACGCGAACAACAACAATTGGGTCAACCGTCAGGAGAAAGATATCCTCGCCCTTGCGAATCTGAAGGTGTCGGTCAAGCGCCGCTCGCTGATGTTCAACAGCCTGTACACACTTGGACTGATCGGTTACAGTCGACGTGTTGACAATCTGAATACAAGCGTCAAGTGCCTGTCGGACGAAAGCGACGAGGTTGCGATGGAAATCACAGATTTCCGCAATCTCGGATACCAGTACATGAGAGCCACCGGCATCGTGAGCATCGAGTGCGCGATGTGCGGGGCGGTCGTGCCGAAGAAGTGCAACAGGCAGATGTATTGTGCAGAGTGCGCAGACGAAGTAAACCGACTTAAGACAAACGAGAGATACCACAAGCATTACGCAAGTTCATGATTGTTGATTTAGAAAACACCCCTCAGCCCTTGAAACTACAGGGGTTTGAGGGGTGTTGCGATATTCATAGTTATGGACAGGAAAAGACGCACAATTATTTTATATTTTTATATTGTAAGAGACCCTCGTGTATCTCGTTGCACGGGGGTTTTTACTGTTCAAAATTAGAATATTGAGGGTGATTTATTAGGTGATTGCTATCACGATATCCGAAAAGGAAGCCATTTGTAAGAAGTTTCCGAATGTGAAAATCGTGCGCACGATGAAGCAGGACTCCAAGCGGCACCACTATTACATGGAGGAGCAGTTCGCTCCCATGCGGTACCTGATGACCCTGCGCGGTCTCGACAAGAAAAAGCCGCAGCGTCAGCGCAACAAGAACGTGACGAAGAAGTGAAGTGCGCCCGACTAACGAATGGTGGTGAATAGGGTATGGATTACGATCAGACATATGTTCTGCAGATGCGGGAAGGCGAGACTCCGCTGCAGTACCACAAGCGTCTGCTTGAAGCCAAGCTTGTAGATAAGACGCTGGATTTAGACTATTCGATACTCGCCGAATATCTCTACGGAAAAGAATACTCTTCCGATGTCGCGAGGCGCATGGCATACGGTTCGATGAAAACATTGGAGCTGTTGTCCGCCGAGGATGAGCGCAATGTGAGCGACGACTCCATGCTGGCAGAGCTGGAGCAGAAGAAGTTGGAGATATACAAAGAGCGGCGTCGCTTTTACGACCAGCGCCGCGAATACAATAAATTGCTTACGGCGGACGGCCGCCGTGAACATCTGGAAGACAGACTGCTTGAAGCGGCCGCGGCCCTTAACGAGACCGTCGCTGTTGACTTCTCGAAGCGGCCGGGCGAGGACGCCTCAGACCGCGAAGCTGTGCTCGTTTTCTGCGACTGGCATTACGGCATGACCACACACAACGTGTGGAACGATTATGACACATCCATTTGCCGTGGAAGAGTTGCCCGTGTCGTAAGTTCGGCGATCGACAGACTGACACTGCATAAATGCAAAAGACTCCACGTTCTTGTTCTGGGAGATATGATACACGGCGCATGCCACGTTAGTGCGAGAGTGGCGTCCGAGGAGCTGGTGTGCGACCAGATAATGCAGGTCTCGGAGATTCTGGCACAGGCCATCATTGCCTTGAGCCAGTACGTCAACGAGGTAGTGATTCATGCTACGTACGGTAATCATGCTCGCACTGTGCAGAACAAGATGGACAATATCCACCGCGATAATATGGAGCGCATCATTCCGTGGTGGCTCCAACAGCGCATGCAGTGTGTCGACAATGTGGTAGTTGCACCGCCGTCTGAAAATGAATTCATCTATGCCGATGTCTGCGGTTACGGATTCTGTGCGACTCACGGCGACCTTGACTCGGTCAAGACGGCTCCGAAGACATTGTCCATGCTCTTCCAGAAAAGGTTTGGCAAAAATATCGACTATATCGTTCTCGCGGACAAGCACCACCGCGAGGCGTTTGAGGAGCTCGGCGTCTCCGCCCAGATATGCGGAGCGCTGTGCGGTACAGAGGATTTTGCAAACGGCAAACGGCTGTACTCCGACCCGTCGCAGCTCATGCTTATTGTTACGCCAGGAGAAGGCGTGTACGCCGAATCGAAGTTATGGTGCTGAAAATATAAAAAAGCAACGGACTGAAGAGAAAGGATGAAAGGAATGGTCAAACGCAAGGATTTTATAGATAGACTTGCGGACAAGGGATATACCAAGCACGACGCAAAAATAATAATGGAAGATATGATCCTAACGATACGCGAGGCTCTGGCAGAGGGCGAAAGCGTAGTGTTTCGCGGATTTGGAACCTTCATCGTATATGACAGCTTCCCCCGCGCATACGTCGACCAGCATACCAAGGAGCACAAGGTAGCTCCTTCCGTCAAGAAGCCGAAGTTTGTACCGGGCAAGTCGCTGCGGCGTGACGTGTTGGAGGGTCGTATCAGAGAGGTAGGGTAATGCCGCGTGCCCAAACAGAGTAAAATCAAAAGCACGCGGCCGCCAAAAGCCGCTCCATTAAAAGAGGAGCCGTCATTTTATTACTGTACGCGCTGTGGTAAACACTTCGCCAGACAGAAGGGCAACTTCAGCGCTATACAATCTCCCCTTTACGCGGAGAACAACGGCTTCATCCCGGTCTGCCGGGAGTGTGTGAATGAAATATACGAACATTATCGTACGGCTTTAAACGACGACAAGGAAGCGATACATCGAATTTGCATGAAGTTCGATGTCTACTGGTGCGACCGGTGTTACGAACTGGCTGTCAACGCCAGACTGACCAATACCAATTCCACGCTTCCTCTTCTTTATTTGCAAAAGAGCAATCTGATACAGTTTGCCAACAAGACGTACGATGACACGCTGGACGAGGCGCTCCAGCCAGAGCAGCCGATAATATCCGCCCTGCCGTCCTCAGATGACGACGACGACACGGTAGAGTCCCCCGTTAGCGTGGATGTAATCAATTTCTGGGGTACCGGTTACACTCCAGACTTTTATGCTGAGTTGGAGCACAGGTATCATGAGTGGACTGACGACAAAGAGATAACCGACCAAGCGGAGAAGGCGCTGTATAAACAGATATGTATTCTCGAATGTACCATCAATAGAGATGTGCGCATTGGCAAGGCAATCGACAAAAACGTCAGCGCTTTAAATACACTGCTTGGCAGTATGAATCTCAAACCGGCGCAGAAGAAAGCTGAGGAGGCGGAGCTCGCATCCGACGCCACTCCGTTTGGCGTTTGGATAAAACGCTGGGAAGACCAGCAGCCGGTAGCCGACCCCGATCCCGAGCTGAGAGACGTAGACGGACTTATTCGGTATATCGACGTTTGGTTCCGCGGACATCTGGCAAAAATGCTCGGCATCAAGAACAGCTACTCTAAACTATACAACGACGAAATCGAGCGGCTTCGTGTAGACCATCCCGAATACGAGGAAGAAGATGATGAAGATTTGTTCAACGACATCTTCGAGTCGGACGGCGATCAGGCCGGTGATGACATATGACGGCTAAGCAGGAACGCATCATGGCGGGCGCGGCAGCGTGGGCTGGATATTATAGATGGAACATTCATCGGTTTGCCCACGACTATCTGCATCTGGACTTACATCTGTTTCAGAAGCTGCTCCTTGTCATGATGAATCTATCTGTGTCGTTTGTCTTCATTGGAGCGCGAGGTATAGGCAAGACATTCCTGTGCGCCGTGTTCTGTGTTTGCAGGGCAATCCTGTATCCGGGCTCTAAAATATGTCTTGCGTCAGGCACACGAGGGCAGGCCATTAACATTCTCGAAAAGATAATGCTTGAGCTTGTCCCAAAGTCGCGGGAGCTTGCCGCCGAAATAGACATGAAGCAGAGCAGGATGAACGGCACGAACGCTATTATGGTCTTCCGCAACGGAAGCTATCTAAAGGTCGTGACCGCATCCGACAGTGCGCGAGGCAACAGAGCGAACATTCTCATACTTGACGAGTTTCGCATGGTGCCCAAGGATGTGCTCGATGCTATATTGAGCAAGTTTCTGACTCAGCGCCGCTCTCCGGAGTACGCGGCGTTGTCCAAGGCAGAGCGCAAGAAGGCTATAGAGTCTGAACCGAACAAGACACTGCTCTTATCTTCGGCATATTTTGCAGACCACTGGAGTTACACCAAGTGTCTCGATACGTGTCGGATGATGCTGGATGACAAGCACAACGATTTTGTATGTGGCCTTCCCTATCAGTTATCGATAAGTGAAGGATTGCTTAGTCCAGATACGGTAGCGGACGAAATGGCAGAGTCTGATTTCTCAGAAATCAAGTTCGACATGGAGTACGGTGCGCTTTGGTGGGGCAACGACACAGGCTCATTCTTCGATTTTAATTCGATATCTAAGAATCGAAAAATCAAGCTGCCAATGTACCCGTCATGGGTACTCGCCAAGG
>Ga0310690_10008055_pt1 | contig 13442 bp, 25 predicted proteins | sample AusTroGonzalo_MG_2_FD_207661 | JGI IMG/M metagenome (GOLD analysis project Ga0310690, IMG submission 207661) | Bovine rumen microbial communities from tropical cattle in Woodstock, Queensland, Australia - Gonzalo_04 (v2) (version 2) | ecosystem: Host-associated > Mammals > Digestive system >... | reverse complement strand
AAGTTGCTGTTGTCTACCTTGAAATCCTCGGAGTCCACGTTACCCAGTTTCTTCTTGAGTTCAGCGTTCTCCGCCTCAAGTTTAGCGATGCTCTTCTCGTAGGCGAGTTTCTGCTTCTTTCGCTTGTCTTTTTCCCTGCGGAAACTTTCAGCCCACCTCTGCTTATTCTTCGCTAGGGCATCGTTCCCGTCATCCTTGGTTTCGCCTCCCTTGGATGCAGATGGTGTCTCGGTATCGTCCGGCCTTCCGCCTTCGCCACCTTCATCCCCTCCACGATTGCGACCATCTCCGTCATCGTGGCTGACATCCTCTTCCTCGCCTTCGCCGCCCTGCACAGATTGCGGGTCTGCCGGATTCGTTTCGGGTTCGGTCTGTTCGGTCTCGGGTTCTTCCTTTCCTTCGGCTTCGTGCATCTGTTGCAGATACTTGTTAGCCTCTTCGGTTGTCATCATATGCCTTACGCATCCTTTACGCATTTAGCCCTGCGTGGGCGAAGCGACACCATTGTCACTTTCTGTCACCAAATTAGTGAATTTGTACGGATGGTCACCGAAAATATTTCAAATATTTTTGTTAAGGTAGAATACCCAACAATTGTCAAACAATTGCAGAATTATTGAAAAACAATTGTCAAACAATTGTTAAACAATTGCGTACAATGTATCAAAACCTTTGAAATTTGTCCAAAATCGCCAATTTTGCCGTGACAAGAATTGACACGGAAATCCAAAAGAAAGAGAAAGTTTTTCCCCTTAACAATCCCCTTTATAAAGAGAAAGAAAAATTATAAACAAATTCATTACATTCATTTGGGGAAGGAAGGGGTTTAAGGGGAGGGAGGGAAATTCCGCAAAGTTAACCGACAACACCCTAACATCATGCGATGTGTACGGAGCATACGCCCATCAAGTTCTAGGATACCGATTCCCTGCACGGAAATGGGTCTAGGAGGCATTCTTACTTCTTGATGGTATGATTCCCTACCTAAAAGAAAAAAGGGCTAGAATAGCCCTTTCTGTTGAATTGTGAATGTTATTGTTGTAGACTAAAACGAGAAGTCGTAGTATCGGTCAGCCCTCCCTATCCTCCACCCGCTAGCACCCAGTCTGCGGGTCTCTACCATCTCTTCTCCATGCCATTCCTTCTTGAGGTCACGCCACCTCCCGTTCCTCAAGACGAGGGTCTTGACCTCCCCGTCCGGCTTTGAGAAGAATTCGTATTTTTGGCAATCGGACATCCCGTTGTCATCAACCCGATTCCATCCCAAGGCACGGATGCGTATCTTCTTGTCGCTCACGACCTCAATGACCTCCCAAGGGTCTCGGTCGCTCCAAAGGCATTCCGTTACGCCCATCCCTACCTCCGGCTTGGTCATCACTCCGTTCTCCCTGATTCTGTAGATTGCGTTGCCATACCACTTCATCTTACGCCTCCTTGCTGAAGTCGCCAAAGCCTACGAGAGTGAGGACATCGTTGACAAGCGAGTTCTGCCAAAACATCACATCCTTGACTTGGAACTTCGTCCACTTCATGTCGCCGTCCGCAACGTATTCCTTGAGTTCAACGATACGCTTGATGAGTTTGTCGCAGTCCTTTATGACTTCGTTCTTGAGTTCTTCGTTCATAGTGTGTCCTTTGTTGATTGTTGCTTGGCTTGGCTCATCGGTGCGAAGGTTGCCACCCTACCGCAGACACCCTTGCGGGTGTTTCGCCTTATGCTACACATTCAACTTTAACATCCTTGAAGAAAATCACGTTGTCATACTTTTTGTCGCTTTCGGCATCAAATTCAACCTTGAAGCCAAGATAACGCAACGCATCAGCAAGACCACCGATGTACTGGATTTTTTCACGCATCAGCCTCTTTGAATTTTCAAGTATGTAATCACATTCACCTTTGTTGAGGTTTTCAAGAAAAATGTTTGCGTAAGAACGTTCTTCCATCATCTCCCACTTCATTTCTTCAATGGTGTTTTGGATTCTTTCGTTGATGTTGTCAATCATTGTGTGCCTCGCTTGTTGAATGCTTACGATACAAAATTACATTCTGTTTCGTTAATGTGCAAGACCTTAACAAAAACTTTTTTCAATAAAAATCAACGATTGCCGTTTTTAGCCCGATTTCGCCAATTTTATTATTCCAATTTGGAATATATATACTGCTTAAACGTACAGTAAAATACTGCATATTTGTGCATCAAAAAAGACACCCGCCTCGTAAGCGGATGCCCTTCACTCTCGTCAGTACAAACTAACGTGTCATTTTCTGTCACTCCTCGTCCGCCGTGTCCCATCCGAGTTTCTTGCTCTTCGTGAAGTGTGCGGTATCGCCTCGGAGGTTCTTGTTGTAATACTGGCCTATGCTCCCGCTAGTCAGCATCTTGCCGACAAATTCGGGTGTCAATGCGTAACTATAATTCCGCCCGTTGAGGTTCAGCCGTGCAAGCCCTAATGACGGAACGATGTGGCAACCGCCAACCCAAGACGATGAAAGGCTGATAGGTCTGCGTGGCTCTTGGTCTCGCTTCCAGTATTCTTCAACCTTCTGCGGTTCGTCATAGTTCTCCGCCCAAGCCCTAGCCCTGCGCTTTGCGTTCGCAACTTGTGCGGGTGTCATACCGATTCGGATGAATTGCCGTTCACGTTCCTTCGTGAACTTGTCAATTGCATCTTCGTGTTGCTTGTCGGTCTGCATAAACGCAGCCTTTTTGTAAGCCCTTCCGCTTGCCTTGAAGTCTTCGTTGTGCGTTCCCTTCGGGTATACGTTAATATCAAACTGCATCTAAAGTATCCTCCACCGCCTCCGCAGTCTCAAGTGCTGTCTTTTCAGTTTCAACCGCCGTCCTCTGCATCTCTGCGTTAACTTGTTTGTTCTTGATGGCGAGTTCTCCGGCAACCTTGGCGTTCTGCGATTCAAGTTTCGCAGTCTCAAGGTTCATCTTGTTCTGTTCGCTTATCATGAACCTCTGCATTCCGAGGTTTCTGTCTTCCCGCTGATTAAGCAGGTTCATCTCGCTTGCCTCGTATTGCTTCTGCAACTCCTCGTTCTTCGCCTTCAGTTCCTCAATCTGCATATTCATCTTTTCGCACAAGCCCTGCATCCTACGCAGTTCGTGGATGGCGACCGCATCGGTCGGCTGTTCGCTCACCACCTTCAGTTCAAGCGGGAGGTTGGCGACAACATCGGCCTTCACGCTCTTCGCCTCGTCACTCTTCAGCGTGTCAAGGTAGTGCATTGCGACCAACGCCTTCATATTTTCGGGTACGAGTCCGGCAACTACTGAAAGTTCCTGTTGCTTCTTCATCTTCTCGCTGATGACCGCAGGGCCATTCTCAAGGGTGAACGGCAAGTCCTTGCCACCAGTAATAAGTTCAATCACGATACGCCCGATGGTGCGTGTAGCCTTGTATGCGTTTTGGTAGAAGTTCGCAACGTTGCTCTCGGCATTCGCCTGTTGTTGCATCACCTCGGTCGCAGTCTTGTTGCTCTCGTTGATGCCGTTGATTCCAGTCAGCGGGACACCGACCACATCGGAAAGCAGATTCCTTGTGTTCGCAATCATGTCGGAAAGGTCGCCCGTCACGAAGTTCTCTTGTATGGGAATCGGGGCTTTCTCTCCCTTGTACATAACGAGCAGGGAATCATCCTCGTTCATCTTCTTGTAGTACGCATCAAGCCCGTCAACCGCATCAACGTTCGTGATGAAGTTAGCCTTGACCGACCTACCCGCACGTTCAACTAGTGTGCTATACGCAATGTTGATGCCGAGTTGGAGGCTGAATGTCTTGTCCACGATGCCCGTGTAGAAGATGTCGCCATTGCGATACGTAGCGAAGCCAGCGAATCGCACGATGGGTATGTAGCGGATAGGGAGTTCACCCGAGTCAATGATGCCATTACCGCAAATCTTGAACCATTGCACTATGGTGCGTTCGTTATCGCCTTCGCCAACCTTGTGCTTGCGGTAGTAGGTCACGACTTGAATCTTGTTTGCAATGTTGGGGAACTGGTCGTTGTCAACAAACGAGAGAGTAGGCTGACTTGCAGGGTAGTCCATCGGGACAATTCCGTTGCCGTACAATCGTTTCGCCTTCTTCATTGAAATGTAGTTGACGATTGCGCCCTGCTCCGCATCGCTCCCGTCTACGTTGTTCGCATTCGGGTCAAACGCAACGCTCTCTTGGCGCACCACGAATTCACCGCAAATCTTGTTCTCTTTTGTGAGTTCATCCTTCTCCACACCGAGAACGTAGAAGCCGTTACCGCAAATGTATGCACGACCGAGAGCATCAATGTACGATGTCTTGCAGTCGGTGTCGCCCTCGTACTTGTCAATGCCGTCTTGAACATCGTCATAGGTAAGACCGATTTCGAACGGGTCATCGTTCACTTGCTCGTCACTCTCGGTGTTCTCAAGTGCGATGTGGTAGGGGCTTCGGCTGAACGGTGACACGGATGCGTTCTTCAGCACCTCCCAGTTGGAGAAGTGAAGGTTCGGGCGCAACTTGTTCGTTCGCCTGTATGTCTTTTTAGTTCCGTCAGTCCAAAAGTTGCCACCGAACATCTCAAGTTGTTCCTTCTGCCGGTTCATATCGGTAGCAAAAGCCGTTGCCGAGTCGGTAAGGAATTCTTGACACTCCTTGATGATGCCGTATTTTTCTTCGTTTTCCATATGGTTTCCTCTAATTACAAATTAGTTTTTTAATGCCCGAAAGCCCTCAAGAAAGCACTAGCCACCGCTCCAGCATCTGCGTGCTTTGACACCTCGCCACGCTTGTACACCGCAAGTGCAATGGCATCTGCGGTATCGGGCGACCTTCCTATCAAAGCCTTTATCTCGTCCTTCTTGACGAGTTGTATCTTGCCGCCGCTCGTCACATCGTAGGTGGTATGCTTCAATTCCTCCCTAGCCTTCTCCGAGTCAACGAAGAATCCACCACGGATGCACTCTCCTAGACGGAAGTACATCTCCGCCCTCGCATTGGCATAAGCCTTGTTGTCCTCTGCCGATTGCCCGAAGTTCGTGCCGACGGCATCCACCTCGTAGCCATCCACGATGAATGCACGATTGCACATATCGTAGAGGCCATTGCCGAAGCCGCCCGTTATGTCTATGTTAATCTGCCTCGCTCCGTACTTGTGTACAAGGTTGCGGACGATTGAGAATTGGTGGTGCGTGTCTGCGAGGTTGGTCTCAACATCCTCAATGATACCCGAATCGTCTACTGCGATGAAATGGAAATCGTCACGCCCAGTTCCGGCGCAGTCGCACCCGATGGATACGAATCCGTGCCTCGGCTGTTTGACCTTCGGGAAATCGTCCGTGCGGACAACGCAGAATTCAAGGTCATCGTCAAGAATCTCACCGAGAATCTCTTGTCTGTAGAAATTCGGGTCGCTGACCAAGTCCTTGATGAGCCGCTTCTCTTCTTCCGTAGCCTTCGGGTTGTCATCCATGGTGACATCCATGATGACGTACTTTGTCGGGGTCTTGCTCTTCACCCACTTGTCCCACTCGCTCCCCTTCTTCGGCGTTGATGCGAAGATGAGTTCCGTGCGGCCTCCGCTGTCACGCATACACGGAGCGACCGCAGAGAAAAGCAATGCGGGTTTCGGGGCAAGTGCGACCTCGTCAAAATAGATTTTCAGAATCTTTGTTGCGCCTCTGCTATTCTCGTAGTTCTCGTAGGAATAGTAGAAAAGGCATCCCTTCCCGCCAACGCTAATAACGTGCTTCTTCTCGTTCACCTTCACATCGTAACCCCATTCAACTAGGGTCTCCTTGATGAATGGGAGGAATTGTGTTTCCATAACGTTGTTAGTTTGGCAGAAATAGATGATTCGCTTGCCTTGTATGATGTCAAGTGCGGAAGACTTAATCATCAAGTAAGACTTCCCTGCTCCTCTACCGCAGTAGAGTCCCTTTATGCGCTCATCGCTTTGGAAGAGTCGTAACTGGTGTGGGAGGAAGTCAATGTTTATCTGCTTCGGCATCGGGCTTGACCTCGCCAATGTTGACGATTACTTCCTTGTCATCGGCAGATTCTGTGTTGTTTGAGTCTGGCTTTATCGTTACGTTGTAAGCCGCAGTCTCAATCGCACCATCGGAAGCCCATTCAAGTCCCTGCGATGCGAAGAACTTCATCACAGCATCAATGTTTCCCTTGTCGTAATGCTTCTTTAGGGCAGGGAATATGAGTTTATACTTGTTGTCAATGAACCGCTTTCTCTCTCCCGTGAATCCGAACATAGCGTAGAATTCTTCCATCTCCTTCGTAAGGCCAACGGCAGATGATTCCCACACTTGTCTCTGTTCACGCAGATGCCTACGTACTGCGAGACCACGAAGGCGCATTTCGTTTGCGGTTTCCTTCGTGAATTGTACACCCTCTTCGGGCGTTATCATTCCATATCCACCCGACATAATAATTCCTCGTTAAACCACGTTAACTTAACAATACTATTTTGCATAGTGAACATCCTTTGTTTGCAATGCCAGATGTAGGCATTATGTTGTCTACATTCCGCAGAAGTCAGCGGAAGTCAAACGCTTCGGGGCATTCTTTTCAAGGACGGCGATGCGTTCCTTGAGTTCGTTTACAAGGGAAGAGAGTTCCTTGACGATTGCTTCCAGTTCGTCCGTGCGGTTACCCTCCTTGTGTTCTTCCTTGGGTTCGGAAACGTGGATGGTTTCCGGCATCGCCTCTTCCACCTTGAGTTCTTCCGCCGCTTCGGTCTGCGCCTTACTCTTCCTCGCCATCTTCCACCTCCTCTTCGGGTTCTTCTTCCACGACCATCTCCTCGGCTTCGGAGTCGTAGAGGGGTTCTTCGGCGTTGCGGACATTCTCAATGCCGAAGATGCATTCACGGATGGTGGCGTTCTCCTCGTCCGTGAATCCGTACTTCTCGGAGAGTGAGTCAAGGACATCAACTAGCGTGTCAATGACATCAGCCGTGTCAACCTTTTCTTCTTTAACTTGAGCCATTGTGCATTCCTCTGTTTGGTTTCTATAGCCAAATTAGTTTTTTGCACAAAGGAAAAAGCCCACGCAATTGATGCGTAGGCTATGATGATTCACGTGGAACAATGACAGAATCTGTCACTTCTTCTTCGTGGTCTTGACCTTCTTGGTCGGCTTCTTGCTACCGCAGGGCATACTATTACCTCATTTTCGTGAAAATGTGTGATTGTGTAAAAGTTAATTATGCTTCCATCCAATCGTCAGCAAGCATATCCGTTTGAGATGCAGGCCAACCGACAACGTAAGAGCCGTCAGCAGCCTTCAGGTCAATGTGCGGACAAATCTTCACTTCGCCATCTCCGTAGAATTCCTTTGCGGGTTCGTTCCGCATCATCGTTCCATTGACGATGCTTCCTTTCTGCAAAGTGAGGAACATTCCTTTTCCGTTCCATCCGGAACGGCACACCTTCTTGCCTTCCTTGAGGAATTCAAGAGCTTTGCCAAAGTTGAATGTTTCTTTTTCCATTTTGTTTTCCTTTGCACTCTTCGTGCGGTTACTTGTTGATTTCCTTCTTGGCCTCACGCTCAACCTTCTCAAAGTCAACTAGGTTGTTGTTCGCTCGGTTGCGCTCGGTTCTGTATGCGTTGATTGCGGAATCCACGTTCGCCTTGACCGATTGCCAGTCGCCATCGGAGATGTCCATGATGAACTTGACGATAGCCCAAAGGGCGATGTATGCGTGTTCCCTCGTTATGTTGAACGTAACGTTGCTTGCGGATGCGACCTTGATGAGGGACACACCCTTCTTGACGAATTGTATTTTCATTTGTCTTCCTTTTCCAGTATGATGATGAATCCTACGGCGCACAGAACGTATGCCATGATTGTGAGAATCGCAAACCAAGATGATAACGTGCCGGAGTCAATGAGGTAGCACACTACGCCTATCGGAGATGTTGCGATGATGGACACCAAGATGATGCCTAGCAATTCAAGTACGCTCGTCATCATTCCTTCCTTACCTTGTCACGCAGAACCTTTGACACCGCATAGAATACGGATACCTTTGACACGCCATACTTCTTGCCAATTGCATCGTATGTCATCTTGTTCTCCGTGTAGTCCTTGTAGATGGCCTCCTTGTCTTCCTTCGTAAGTTTCTTCCGAAAGTTTTGGTTCGTAATCCCCGCAAGTCTGCGGATGGTATCCACCTCAAGTTGCGACATACCTACCTTCGCACCGAACTTGATTGCGCTCCTTCTGTCGCCCTTGAATTCTGCGAATCGTGAATCGCAGAATGCCTCAAAGTTTGCACGGCAAATCATACCCTCTCCTTGAACTTTTCCCTTGTAAGGAATTCTTTAGTCTGTCTGTAGACGAAGTCCATACCACAGATTGCGACCGCAGATACTTGTGCCAGTTCCTTGATGCATTCGTTGAGGTCTCCCTTCACGTAGGCTTCGTATGCCTCCATAAGTTCCTCCGCAATGATGCCGCTGAACGTGGCGCACTTCATCTTTTCCTTGGCATCGTTGCTACCACGCAGTATGTCAAGGTCTTTCTGTATGTCCGCAACTTGCTTGTTCGGGTCAATGAAGATGTCGCACACCCTATCGTGCTTGTTGCAGGCTCGGATGACTTCCGATTCCACTTGGGTCATGAAGTCCTTTCGGTCTTGGTATTTCATAATCGTCTCCTTAAATAAAGGTGCGTAGCGGGTCAATTCCCGCTGATGGCAAGGACACACTCAACAACAATCGCCATCGGCATCCCACGCATAGTTTGTTAGAAAGGAAGTTCGTCCTCTCCAGCAATCGCAGTCGGTGCGTTCGCAGTAGGTTGGATGCTCCCGTCACTACGCCTCGGTGAAAGAATCTGCAAGTTCTCGCCGATGAGTTCGCAGATGCTCTTCTTCTCTCCGGCATCGGTCTCGTAGTTTCGGAAGGTCATCTCGCCGCCCACGAATACGCACGTACCCTTCTCAATGTTGAGCCGCTCAATTGTCTCCGCCATCTTGCCCTTGAAGACAACGTTGAACCAGTCGGTGCGCTCCTTCGGTTCTCCATCGTTTGTCTTGAACCGCTTCGTGACGGCAACGGAGAACGTTGCCTTCTTCCCGTACTGCGTAGTGAGAACCTTCGGGGAATGTCCGAGATGTCCGATGATTTCAATTCGGTTTAGGTAAGCCATCGTTACTTCCTCCCTGCGAGTGAATATACAGCGAATCGGATTCCGTTCTCGGTCGCCCACTCGGTCTTGATGTTCATCCCGTAACGCTTACGGAGGTTGCGGATGATTTCGGAAAGGGTGAACGTACTGCACATCTTCCATGCGGAAAGCGCAGTCACCTTCTTACCTCTGTTGAGCGCATTCATGATGCACTCGGTCTTCGTGAGTTTTCTTTTCATTTGTCTGTCTCCTATGTTGAACAAGTTAAAAGGCGATGTGGGATGGTGTAGGAAGGTTAGTAATTTGTGTCCCACACCGCCGCCAAACGTTACTTTATTGAAAGTGTGCGCTCCTTCTGCTTGGCGCAGACGAATTCGGGGAACATCTCCATGAACTTGTCTTGGTTGATGCCGGAAGCCTTCGCCATCGTGCTGACGGGTACGAGGTTGAGAATGTCCTCCACCTTGCATAGTCCCTTCTGCACAAGTTTCTGCGCCACATCTGCACCGCAGTTGTCAACCATCCATTCGTAGGTGTAGGCTTGCTTGCTCCACGAAATCTTCACGCCATCCTCTCCATCGGGGAGGTCGGTAATGTCGCCAACGTTGTAGGTGTGTTTTTCAAGTTCCTTGATGCTTGCAACGAGTTTCTCCAGTTTCTTGCGGGTCTCGTCAAGGTCACGGAACTGACGGGAAAGCGAAGAACGTTGTGTGATGAAATCGGCAATTGCGCCTTCATCCATCTCAATACCTGCGTGAGCGAGAGCGAACTTGTACGCATACATTGCGCCCTCGCTGAATGTAACGTTGCATTCCTCTGCGGGAATAAGTGCGATTTCTTTAGTAGCCATGTTAGTTTGTCCTTGTTTACTTGTTGTTGATTCTGTTCATAATTTCCGAGTAGATTTTAGGCTGGAGGTTCTGCGGAATCTGTGAAGCATCCTCAAATCCGTTCTCACCGATGACATAGAGGACGATGTTCTTGTGTTCCTTCATCAAGTCATCGATGACATCAACAAATAATTTCTTGTCCTTCTTCGGTGTCTGCTTGCTGACATTTTTTGTCACATCGTTCGGATTCATCGTGGAGTCCAACACATCGCCTTCCGCAATCTCGTATGCATTTTGATAAAGGTAACGCTTCACGTATGTCTGCACCGCCCCGTCATTCTGCACCTTGTGGCATCCCTTGAGGCTTGCTCCATCGGGGGAATATGCAAAGGTGAAGATGATGAATTGTTGCGGATTCTCCGAATCGTAGATTTTGAGTTCTGCCAAATTCTCGTTGAAGTTGAATACGGATACAATGCCGAGTTCATTGTTCACCTCGTTGACGGCAGGGAGGATTTCGGATAGTTCAAAGTATGTATATCCGGCGAATGAATTCTTCCCAGTCTTCTTCATTCCCTTCTTCGCAATTGCGAGTCGGGCTTCGGAAAGTTTTTGATAGATTGTTTTAGGTTCTTTGATTTCCATAGTGTTCTCCATATGTTGAAAGCCTAGCACTTGCCGAAGGTGCAGTCATCGCACCTTGTGATGCTGACGATACGGCTGAACTGGATTTGCTCCATCACGTGCTTGTTGCTCAGCGTGATTGCGCCAATGTAGTAACCTACATAGATTTCCTTGCGCTTTGCGATGATGGGAAAGATGTCATTTCCGTTGATGGAGTTGAAGGCACGATAGATGATGACATACTTTCTATCTTTATTGTCATCGCCTTCAAAGATTGCTTCAATATCGGGTCTTGTCATAGCGTGTCCTTTGTTGTTGTTGTGTGTAGTTAAAATATAAAAGTATACTGCAATAGTCAAGTAAATTTACTTTAACACGATTGGTGCAAGCATCTTGACCGCCATCGCCAAGCCGACACCAGCAGTCCGCAGTTCGTCAACCGCCTTCGTGATTTCACGATTCGGCATTCCGCATACTTGGTACTGACATTTTTTGTCACGCTCGGTAATGGTGATTGTAGTGCCGTTCGCAGTCATCGTTATCTTCTTTTCCATCGCTATGCCTCCCCGCAGAGATGGTTGTACGCTTCACGCACCTTTTGTGGCAGATACGTAGTGGTGTGGATGACGAGTTGCAAGTCGTTGAACTGCACACCGAAGTGACCATTAACGTTGTCAATAACCTTCCAAGTCTCGTTACCGACAAAGTAAAGGATGTTGCCGCACAGACCTCCACGGGGTGAGTCATTTACGAGTTCCACGTTGATGCCCAATTTTTTAAAAGCATCCTTGACACGGAAAGTCAAGTCAACGTTGTGCGTGTGGCGACCGCTTCCCTGCAACTTGCAGGGTCGGCAATACCCTAGCATAAGCATCTTGTTGACCTTCTCCAGTACGGATGGTGTGCAGTCCGTGAGTTCCTCCGCCATCGCTGGAGTGATGTATCCGTACTTCTTTATAATCGTTGTGGCCTTCATGGTGTGTCTCCTTGTTAGTTTGTTTTAAATTCCGTTGTATGTTGCTGAACGTGCAACGATACGACCATTTTTGCGGATTCGGAAAACCTTTTGTTTTCGCTCGTCAATGCGGTTGAAGCAATGAGAAATGTATCCTCCAAGAGTTCCCCAAAACCAAACGACATTGTTGCTGATGTGCCTCCATCTGTGTATCCTCGTTGTTGTTGTTTACGATAATAATATACATTCCGTTTTGTTAATGTGCAATACCTTAACACAATCTTTTTTCACAACAAAAACAGAAATGGCGAAATTAGTTCAAATTCGCCACTTTTATTATTCCAAGTTGGAATATGTCTAGTGTTCAATTGTGCATTATTTATCTAAGTTTTACTGCATTCTTGTGCAGTATTCCCCAACAATCATCTAGTGCTATTCCGTACACCATCCGTAGTTATCCGTACAACCACTCACAAGCCTTGCTCAACCTTTCATGGTGAAAAGCATTCACCATCTCCGCTATGCTCCGCAAGTCACGACCGCAACTCGCATACTCAAATTCCTTCTTCTTGTAGTAAGCGAAAGTCCTTGCCCCGTTCACGATGTTCCAATAGAATTCCACACAAATTAAGCAATGCCCAAATCCTACGCTCTTCTTCTTTACGCTCACATCAACCAAAGGGCTTCTCGTATCGTTGAACACATCGCAAGCGAATCGGTCGTAAACGTTATGCTTAACGACCTCGGCTATCCAATGCTTGTACTGGGAGATGCTCCTAGCCTTCTGCGTACATTCAAGGAAGATGTTGTTGCATTGCGTGATTCGCTTGTACGCTTCTGCGAAGTACGACATCCTTATTCCGAAACGTAGCGCATCATCTAGCGCAGGGCTAGACAAGTCACGCACATTCTTCAGCGATTGCTCAAACGTTTTCATGTTTTTTCAACCTATCAAAGTCTTCTTCTTGACGGAGGAATCGTAATGGCTTGTCGGGGTCAATCCCAAGACACTTGAGACATATGTCTCCGTCACCATCAGTCTTGATGTATATCTTTGTATTTATTGGTGTAAGGTTTACAGCCTTGGACATATATTGCATACCACCCATTACACGATTGATGACGATTTCCTTGTCAAGGATTTCGTTGCCGCACACATCGCAGTAACGAGCCTTTATTGTGAGAATCATTTTTCCTCCCAAGTAATCACAAAACATATCCACGACCTCCAAAGTCTCCGAAACCATTTTCTAAGTTTCATCACTTCGCCTCCTTGCATTCGTAGTGCATTTTTAGTTTTAAAATTTTCAATTCAGATTCCAAGGAATCTGTCAGTCTCTCCAAGCATAGTAACTTTTCTTCCCGAATGGGTATACTGCAAGTCCCGTCTGTACAGCATCTGTTTTCCACAGTCGGTGTAGAGGAGCATCCGACAATGATAGAGAAGATTGCAACAGCGACATATCTCATCACTTCGCCTCCTTGTCGCTGAATTTCTCAGCCAGTGCGAGCCAACACAGTCTGTGACGTTCGTATCGTTCGCATTTTTTGAGTTCAAAGTTTTGGTGTCCCATTAAGTAGAACGAATTGTGTAAATGCCACGCATCGCTTGCAATCTTCGCCATTGCCAAGCACCTCTTGTACTTATGGTGTAAGATTTCGTCATACATTGCGTTGACTTTGCACCAAGCCGAATCGGTCGCTTTTTGCAGTTCGTCAACTTCTTCTTTATGCAGTTCTTTCAGTTCCCCGATGTATCGGTCGGCTTCGGACTTTTCGTAAACTTCATCGTTCGTTCCAAATTCTACAACACTTATAAATCTAGGGCTAACCAGTGCACTCGTTCTCGAAAACATCTTATAATATTTCAGTTCCATATCACCTCCTAGTAGTTCTCGGC
>Ga0310690_10008053_pt1 | contig 13445 bp, 6 predicted proteins | sample AusTroGonzalo_MG_2_FD_207661 | JGI IMG/M metagenome (GOLD analysis project Ga0310690, IMG submission 207661) | Bovine rumen microbial communities from tropical cattle in Woodstock, Queensland, Australia - Gonzalo_04 (v2) (version 2) | ecosystem: Host-associated > Mammals > Digestive system >... | reverse complement strand
GCGAGTTCATGAAGACGTTCAAGGAGACGTTCAACGTCTGGTACAAGCGCGAGAGGAAGTACTGCGGAAGCATCTGGAGCGGCAGGTTCATGTCCACGCTCGTCGAGGGCGGGCGATACCGCGCGACGTGCATGCGCTACGTCTATCTTAATCCGGTGCGGGCCGGAATCGTGACCCGCGCCGCCGACTACGCCTGGGGCTGGATCGCCGCTCCGGACGAGCCGTTCGCGGGGCCTGTCCCCGAGGGGAGGCTGGCGAGGCGGGTGGCGCAGATAGGGGGAGGGAAGATATTCGGGAGCATGGTCTTCGTGGTGGCGACGGCGTTTACGCTTGGCAGCTGCTTCCGAAGCCGGAGCGTTCCCGCGCGGGCGGTGGAGGAGCTTGGCTTCGCGACGCACGGATGGAGGCTTGCGAAGGAGGCCGCGGCATGAGACGACGCACAAGGCCACTGCAAAAAGGTTCTTTTGTGGGGTCTGTCCCCGAGGGAGTCCGGCTAAGCAATCGTCGCGTTCGAATGAAAAGGTAAGTTGGAGGTGAGCTTATATGGTATAATATATGGTAGCTCTTGATACGATGCAAACAACAACAGGGGGATCTGCATGGGTTCAACTTCAATTCGCGCAGTTGCGTGTGTGACTGTCCTTTTCGTCATGGTTGCGCTCTGTGCGCAGGCCGCAGTGCGCCCGATCGTCGCCGTCGCCGACGACTGCAGCACGAACACGTTCGTCACCGTGCAACCCTCGGCGGTCGAGGCCGTGGCGGCCGCCGGCGCGAATCCGGTGATCCTGCCGGTCTTGGCGAGCGACGAGGCCGTTGGAGCTGTGCTCGACCATGTTGACATGCTGCTCATTTCCCCGGGTGGCAAGCAGTCGCCGCGCCGCGAGCAGTGGGAGAGCCGACTCCGCAGGCTGGCCGACGCCAGGCGCGTACCCGGCTACGCCCCTGCGCGCATAGCCGAGTTCGCAACCGGCCGCCAGACTGCCAGAAAGCCGGCGACGGGGGGCGGCTTCAAGCTCGTGGCCATTCCCGACTACTGCACGACGAACGGGATCGTTGTCGCCAAGACGAACCTCGTGGACGCCATCGAGAAGGCCGGGTTCGCCTCGTATGTCATGCCGTGGACCAACGACAACGAGGTGCTTTCGTCGCTTGTGGGGCTGGCCGATGCGCTGATGGTTGGTGGCGGCTTTGACAACTACGACAAGCGCTGCGAGTTCGAGATACGCGCGGTCAAGGCCGCAGCAGGCCGCGGAATCCCGGTTGCGGGGGTCTGCCACGGGGAGCAGGTCATCAACAGGGCCTTCGGCGGAACGCTGACCAGCACGCCCCAGCATAAGGGCGTTAAGAATCCGCAGATTCTCCACAGAAGGCGCAATGTCGTGCCGTGGACCGACAACTACCATTTTGCGGTGCTGGAGCCTGGCTCGCGCATCGCCGCCGCAATTGGCGCAGAGGAGGTGGTCGTGAACTCGTCGCACAGCCGCTGCATCATGGACGTTGCGCCCGGATTCAAGGTTACGGCGCGTGCGCCGGACGGCGTGGTGGAGGCAATCGAGCATGAGACGCTGCCGGTGATGGCGTTTCAGTTCCATCCTGAGAGAATGACGTTTGACGACCGCATGGTCAGGCTCATCCGCATTGCGCTCGGCCCGCGATAGTCATAAACATTAAAACGCATGGGCAGAAAACAAGGAGAAGACTAAATGAACAGACGAGAATTCATGCTTGCCGGCGCTGGAAGCGCGGCATCCATCCTGGCTGGGTGCGCGACAAACAATGTGGCGTCGGATGACGGCCCCGCGAGCGTGCGCACGGAGCCGCCGGAGCTGCAGGCCCAGAAGCGCAGGGCGCTTGAGGCCTCCAAGGAGCTTGGGCCGACGATCACCGACGTTGAAGTCAGGCGGAGAAAGAACATCCCCGGCAATCGCGCGGCGTTCTACCTCGACGACGTCATGTTCGTCTTCCGCGACCTCGCCCGGGACAAGCCGAAGTCCTGCTGGGACCATTTCCTCCTCTCGGCGTTCAAGGAGGCTTACGAGAAATACGGCATGAGGGCGCAGTTCAACGTCTTCTACCGCAACGACTTCTACTACGGGGCGCGGGGGGCCGAGTTCACCCTCAAGGACATGCCCGACACGTGGCGAGACGAGTTCCAGGCGGCGAAGGACTGGTTCCGCTTCGGCTTCCACTCCTACGCGGAGTTTCCGGACTACCCGTGGATCAACGCGAGCTACGACGACGTGAAGTTCACGTGGGACGCGATCACCCGCGAGGTCGAGCGCTTCGCGGGCCCGGGAATGTTCGCGAAGGCGGTGACTCCACACTGGGGGCCGATGTCGAAGGAAGGGTGCATTGCCCTCAGGGACTGCGGAGTCAAGGCGATCTGGTGCTCCGCCGGGAAGCGCTACGAATACAACGGCGACAGGACGATCCTCCCCTATGGCCACGGCATGCGCATCGAGAACTTCCGCAAGCCCGAGACGGCGATATACTGGCGTGGAGGCGGAAACCAGGAGATCAGCGTGTCCGCATGCGGCTACAACCACCTCTTGCCGGAGCAGACGGCTCTCACGTCCGGGACGTGGAACTGGCTCTACGACAAGTCGACGGGCTGTAACTTCATGCGCTTCGGCTGCGGTGCGCCTGGGCTCAATCTCTATCGGCTCGAGGACATCCCCGTTCGCATGCGCAAGGTCGTGGGCAAGGAGTTCCTCGTCCATGCGTCGCACGAGGAATACTGGTTCAAGGACTATTTCGCCTACCAGCCTGACTCGCGCCTAAAGCTGCTCGCGGCGGCAAAGACGGTTCACGACGCAGGCTATGAATATTGCTTCATAGAGGAAAAGATAGACTGGTAGTCGCAAACATGAATATGACGGTGGTGAGCATGAAAAGTCACATGGTTGGTTTCCTTTCCGCGCTGGTTGTTTCTTGTCTGCCGTTTCAGGCGGATGCCGAAGTCGTGCTGAAGATGGCTATGGACCGCGATCCCGCCATCTACAAAGTCGGCGAGACGGCGCATGTCAGGGTGCAGCTTTTCGAGGCGGGGCGCCCTGTCGGAGGGAAAAAGGCGTTTTGCTCGTGGAACTACGCCGACTCCAACGTCGTTGAGATTGCGGAGGAAGGCACGACGATTGCGCTGAAGCTCGACAGGCCCGGCCAGGTGCTTCTGCGCGGCGATCTGTACGACGGCACGAACAGGCTGCGCGGCGTCACGGCCGACAACCCTAAGGTGCGTAGCCTCTACATATGGGCGGGTGCGTTGTTCGAGCCGGAGAAGGTCAGGGTCGAGCGCGCGCGGCCGGCCGACTTCGACGCTTACTGGGAAGGCGAGATAGCCCGCATGAAGAGGGAGGCTCCGCTTTCGTCCGCGAAGGTCGAAGTCCAGGAGGTGAAGTCCGCGAAGAAGGGCTTTCGCGTATTCGACGTGACGATACCGGGGCTTCCGCCGCGGCCGACGTGCGGATACCTCGTCGTGCCAGAAGGCGCTGCGCCTAAGTCGCTGCCGGCGGTGGTGATGTTCCAGGGGGCGGGTTCTTCGCGCGCCGTGAAGGAATATCACGACGGCATGCTCTTCTTCTGCATAAATCCGCACGGAGTCGGCAACGAGGCGTCCAAGGCGGATTGGAAGGCGTATTTCGCCAGCGACGGCAAGGACTATCTTTACAAGGACTGGGACGACCGCGAAAAGTGCTTTTTCCACGGGCAGATATTTCGCACGGTCAGGGGACTCGAGTGGCTGAAGACGCGGCCTGAGTGGAACGGGCGCGACCTTGTCGTCAGGGGCGTGTCGATGGGCGGCAGCCAGAGCCTCCAGGCCGCCGCGCTCGATCCCGACGTGACGCTCTGCCTGCCGCGCGACCCTGCGCTTTGCGACCTCGCGGGCATCGTCTCTTCGACGCACAACCGCTCTGGATGCCCGTGGATACTCTACTCGCCGCGCAATCTGCCGTCGTTGCAGGGCGCTAAGGCCGAAGTCGATCCGGTCCTTCTTGCGAACAGCGACTACTACGACAGTATTTTCTTCGCCTCGCGCATAAAGTGCCCGACGTTCGTCTCGACGGGGCTTGCCGACGACGTGTGCTTCTCGGAGGGCGTATTCAAGATGTACAACGCGCTAGGCGGCCCGAAGGACATGGAGACGAACCCCCACGCCATCCACTGCGGCTCCTCCAATCCCAGGGCTGACGAAGCGCTCAGGGCCCTTGCCGCGCCCGCCGCGCGGCGGAAGTGACTGAGCATAGACACGGTGGCAAGAATTTGATATAATCACTGCATAATAGGACTGATAGCGCTAGATATGCACTCTGGACGCTGAGGTTCTCCTAAAGCCATTAGCCAGAAAGCAAGGAGTGAAAAAATGAAAAGCGCCAGAGACGTGAAAGCTTCTGCGGGAACTGTGGGAGTTTTCTTTCGCTTGTTGCTCATCGCCGCCGCCGCTCTTTTCGTGACGCGCGCCGAGGCGGTGCCGACGTTTAAGGGCGTGCTCGATGCGGAAGGCACGATTACGTTCTACTACGACGAGGTAGATCATTCTGCGGAGGGTACGGTGCGCACGCACGCAATCGGTTCCACCGGCTATTCTCCATGGAAAGGCGACACGTCGATCATTAAAGCCGTCTTTACGCCGTCCTGTGCATCGGCAGAGTGGACGACTGGGCTGCGCTATTTCTTCTCGGGCTGTTCGTCTCTGCAGACTGTGGAGGGGATTCAGTATGTCAATGCGTCGTCGGCGACATGGCTCTACCAGATGTTCAACGGATGCTCGTCTCTCGTGTCTCTTGATTTAGGTTTGCTGGTTGCGCCGAACGTCACCGACATTGGTGCGATGTTCCAGAACTGCACATCGCTTGAGACGCTCGACATTTCTGGGCTTTTCTCCGCAAATATAACGGGGTGTGACAACACGTTCAGGAGCTGCTCTGCGCTGACGACAATCTATGTAAGGGATGGCTTCGATATGTCGTCACTGGCAAACACTGGCAACAAGCAGTGGATGTTCACGGGTGCGACAAAACTTGTTGGCGGAAATGGCACCAAGCAGTCAGTAGCCAAGGTGACGGGCACGCCCTATGCGCGTATTGACACCGCCGAAACGCCTGGCTACTACACACTGAAAACCCAGACTTTGACAATTGCCTCGTCTGAGTTTGCCGAGAAACACATTGCGGCCGTGGCTGTTAAGCTTGCGTCCGACGGGTCGGTCGTCGAGCCGGACGAACCGGGCGGCAGCGTCTGGACTTTCCCCAAATGGACAGCTGTCAACATCGTTTATACTGCGGCATCAGGCTATGAATTCTCAGGTCAGGAGACATTTACTGATGCAACGTTTGCCTCGACCGGCATTTCCGGCGACGAAACGCAGGAAGGCGAGGAGATTCCGACGGCAGTTGCGTTCGCAAGATGCACATTGACAATTGATTCGACCGTGTTTGAAACGCTTCGCATTGCCTCGTTCACAGTCTTGGATGCTTCCGGCGTGGCGCTTGTTCCGGAATCTGGTGGCTCTTATTCGCTCCTGCCTGGGGCTGGCTTCACGATCACCTACCGCGCGACGGCGGGTTATGCGTTTGGACATTATGTTTCTGCGACAAATGATGTGTCATGGGCGGAAACGGGCATCCTTGCCGATACGGTTGTCACGCCGACAGCCAAGGCCACGGTTCCGCTTTCTACGACTCAGATCAAGGGCGTAGTGTTCGACTCCGATCCGACAACAATGACGTTTTACTGCAATGACGTCGCCTACGACGGCGTCGTTTATGCGCGTAAGGCGGCAACAGGCGGAACGACCTGGGGGAATGCGACGAACATACTGAGGGTTGTCGTAGACCGTTCGATGCGAACGTATGGCCAGGGGGGAGCAGGCTTCCAGTATCTGTTTCAGGGATTTTCGTCCGTGACGAACATAGAGGGGCTTGCCAACCTTGACACGTCGGCTGCTAACAACTTTACGCAGATGTTCAAGGGCTGTCGCTCGTTGGTGGAACTTGATCTGTCTACGTTTAAGACGCCAAACGTGAAGAACTTCGGTGATATGTTCAATGGCTGCAGATCGCTCGTGACGATTGATATCTCTAGGTTCTCCAGCGCATCGGTAACTGGTTGTGGCGGCATGTTCCGTGACTGCCCGAATCTAAAGACGATCTACGCATCTGCCAGCTTCGATCTTTCGTCGGCGACTACCGACAGCTGGATGTTTTCGGGCTCGTCTTCGATTGTAGGCGGCTGCGGTACTACTGTAGTGGGCGGGGAGCACCAAAAGGGGTACGCCCATGTTGACGTTCCGGAGAATCCCGGATACTTCACGCTCAAGCCGCAATCGGGGCTTTGCGTCATCCTTCGGTAAGTGAGGGGGCAATGACTGCGCAGTTCCTTCTCATCGCCGCCATGACGGCTGGCGAACCGGCGTATTCCACGTTCTTCCGCAACCAGGAAGACGCTGCGGTGCGAATCCCTGTCTCGTGCGAAACCGCCGGGGTGGGCGTTTTGTCAGGATCCGTCGGCGGCGTCCCGTGCGAGCCGAGGCGGCTGTCGTTGCCGGCAGGCGTGTGCTATCCGTGCCTTGCTTTCAACCCTGCGCAATTCTCCCCGGGCGAGTACGAGTGGAAGGCCGAGTTCAAGACCGACGATGGCAAGCCCATGTTCGACAAGTCCGGCAGCCTCAAGATACTGCCGCGGCTCGAGCGTGACGCGTTCCACACGATGAGCTGGGGCGGGTGGACGCCGATGCCGCCGGAATACCTGAAGGAGCATGGCCTGGACGGGCTGCTTGTGAAGCTTGCGAACGACGAGACGAAGAGGGCCGGGCAGGTCACCCCGTTCGTCGAAGCAGGCCTTTTCGTGAACTTCCGAATCGAGAACTCGAAGACGCCCGGGGCGAGGGAGGACTTCGACCCCGCCGCCGCCGCTGCCGCCGCCCGCGTGATGATGGCTCCGTACGCGGGGCTCCATTCGTGGAACACTACTCTTGTAAACAGCGAAGTCTATGGAGGCTCGTGGTACCGCACGGCGATGGAGTCCTCTGCGTGGCGCGACATGGCCAGGCGGGAGCTTGGCTTCGATCCTGAGTTCAAGATGAGCGACCCGCCGTTCGCGCTCGACTACAAGGCCCTTGGCCTGAAGCCTTTTGAGGGTGTGATGCCGCCTTGTCGTACATTCGAGTCGGCGCGCTGGTTCGTTGAGTCCGGCCTGCCAGTTTTTCGCGTGAACGCCGCGCTCCGCGACATGGTGCACGAGCTTTCGCCGGGGAACGTCGTATGGACCGAGCCGCCGTTCGCAGGGTGTGGGCTCTTTTCGTTCGTCGATATGGGGGCTGCGTGGATATACGACTATCCGATCGGAGTGTGCGTTGCAAACTTCCGGCGCCTTGGCGCCTACGTGCGTCCGTTCGGCAAGACGGCCCTGCCTACGCTTGCGGACGCATATTGGCACCGCCGCAGGCCTCCGGCCGTCCACCCGTATGCGAAAGACAAGAAGACGGGCGGGACAATCAAGGTGCGCCTCGGGCAGAGCGTGGACGAGCTGAAGGAGAAGAGCTGGTTGGCCATGGCCGCCGCGCCGATGGACTCTCTCTCGTTCTTTTCGGCCGATTCCTGGTATCTGGGCGAGGCGAACGCCCTCAAGTGCGCGGCGGACAAGACGTTCCCCGCGAAGGTGATCGCGGAACCGGGCTCCACCGCCCGCTACGGCGCATTCATGCGCGAGACCTTTCGCCCGGCGGCGGAGCTCCTCCGGAACATGACGAACGCCCAGGCGGCGGTCGCCCTCGCCATGCCGCTGGAGCGCAACCTCGCAGGCGGGTTCCACTGGGGCATCCACCACTACCAGCAGTACATCAACGAGCTCCTCGGCGACGCGCCCGTGCCGAGCGACTGCCTGGTTGATGCCGAGATCACCGTCGAGGCGCTTTGCAGATTCAAGTACGTGGTCGTTCCAATGATGCGCGTCGTAACGAAGGAGCACGACGAGGTGTTTCGCGAGGCGGCGAAGAAGGGCGTGACGCTCGTTCTCGACAAGTACTGCCCGATAGAATACCCCGGCGCGGAGCGACTGCCGATGGACTACAAGCCGTCCAAGGACCAGACTCCGCACAAGGAGATGCGCGGCGTGTTCACGTCGTGGCTTGCGGCGAAAAACGATGAGCTGCGCGGACTCATGGGCGCGAAAAGCGACGAGGACGGCCCGGACGTGCATACGTTCGAGAAGCAGCACTGCGGCGCATCATACGTGGTCGTCGTGAACTGCACGCGCGGCGAAAAGAAGTCGGTCATGAACGAGTTCTGCACGGCGGACTGGTACCGTCCCAACGGCGCACCCAGGCGCATCACGACTCGCATCCGCGTTCCCGCTGGCGGAGCCGTCTATGACTTTACCGCCGGAGGAAAGCGCTTGCCGGCTAAGCGTGGCGAGGTCGTTGTGACCAAGGACTACGAGGCCGCCGAAGGCAGGCTTTTCAGCGTCTATCCGAAGCCGCTCGCGAAGATTGTGACGAAGGCGAAGGGCGACTTCCGGGCTGGCGGAAGGGCCGCTCTCGCCGTCGGTGTGATCGACGAGTCGGGGGCGTTCGCCCCTGGCCGCCAGATAGTAGAGGTTGAGGTGCGCGGGGCCGACGGGCAGCTGCGCGACGAGTCTGGCCGATACACAGCCGAGCGCGGGCGGGTTAGGATGCCGCTGCGCTTTGCGAGGGGCGAGAAGGCGGGCCGCTGGACCGTTCGCCTGCGCGAGCTCACCTCCGGCCTCGAGGCCGAGACGTCTTTCAACGTTGTTCAGGGAAATTTATAAAGGCAATCCAAAGGAGAAGCAATGCTGACTGCAATTCTGGCCGCGGCGACGCTCGCGGGCATCCATGCGAAGGACCTGACGCCCCTCAAGGACGTCGAGACGCGCGAGGGGGAGATAGTCTGGGTAGAGGGCGGCAAGGCGGCGTTTCCGATAGTCGCCGACATGGGCAACGAGTTTGCGTCTCACGCCGCCAAGTTCCTTCAGGCGAGCGTCATGGAGATGACCGGCGTCAAGGTCAAGATCGTAGGCAAGGCCCCGGAGGGCCCGTCCGTGCGCATCGCGACGCCCAATCCCCTTGACTCGGCGCTTTCCGTTGAGATTGGGCCTGACGGCGTAGCGCTTTCCGGAAACGGGCCGTTCGCCGCGTACGACTTCGCAGAACGCATCCTCGGCGTGCGCCAGTACTTCGACGACAAGGAGGGCGGACGCAGCGTCGTCAAGACTGACAGGATCGCCCTGCCGTTCGCAAAGTGGACCGACGCGCCCGTTTACGTGTGCCGCGAGATGCACCCGAACCGCCTCTCGTGGACATACCACTTCAGGCGCACAATGTCCAGCTACGGCCATGCCGTGCACACGCCCCGTTGGATCACCGAGAAGGAAGGCGGGGACTACATAAAGACACGTCCAGAGATATTCGAGCTTTCGGCGAACGGCAAGCGCGGCGTGAGCAACATGCTCTGCTACGGCAATCCCAAGACCCTTGAGACCTACGTCGAGCGCATCGAGCAGGACATCGCGGGGATACGGCCCTCGGGGCGGTTCGTCAACAAGGAGCGCAAGATCATCACGGTCAGCCAGGACGACGGGTCATTGGCCTGCAAGTGCGAATACTGCCAGAAGCTCATCGACCCGTCGCTTGCGCCGAACGGCCTCTATGCCCCGATCCTCTGGCGCCACTTCGTGCCGAAGCTCTCCGACATCGTCGCAAAGCGCTGGCCAGACTGGACGATATCCATTCTCCCCTACCATAACACGTGCCGCTGCCTGGAGGACGTCCACTTCACGAACGGCAACGTCGTCGCGTGGCTCGTCACGCATCCCGGGCTCGCCATGCTGAAGGACCGCCGCGTCAAGGAGGAGGAAGAGGCTAAGATGCGCGAGTGGTACCGCTGCACTGGCCGTAAGATCGTCAACTGGCACTACCTCGTCTATCCGGCGTCGTACACGCCGGCTCCGTATCTCTTCGGCGACGCGATAGTCTCGCACTACCGCGATGTCTCCGACATCGTGGCCGGAACCTACGTCGACCAGTATTCCCTCAAGCGCAAGGGCCACGAGCTCGACCTCTACGTCTGGTTCCGCGCGCTCTGGAACCCGTGGTTCGAGCCGTCCGACGTCTATGACGTGTTCTGCGAGCGGATGTTCGGCCCTGCGGCGAAGGAGATGCGCGAGATCGTGCGCTTGACGGCGGACGGGTGGAAGCGCGACTGGGAGGTTCCGCTCGTGTCGCTCAAGGCGGTTTTCGGCGTGAGCTACCCGGTTGAGGAGACGCGGCGGATGAAGGCGCTCGCAGAGACTGCGAAGGCGAAGCTCGCCGGCGACGAACTTGGCCTCAGGCGCTTCGAATTCTTCATGAAGCACTACTGGTCGTTCTTCGCGGAAAGCGAGGAATATGCTTCCGGCGGGGCGTTCCAGCCGCTTGAGGTGATGAAGACCGCCGAGCCGCCGAAGGTGGACGGCGTTCTCGACGACGATGCGTGGAAGCCCGCCAAGGGATCCGCCTTTGTCGAGGGTGTCAACGCGGAGCACGTCATCAAGGCCCCGCCGGACGCAACTGAGATGCGCGCCGTGTGGACTCCGGGATACGGAGTCACCTTCGGCTTCCGTTGCTTCGAGGCGCACATGGACAAGGTCGTTCGAAACAATCCGCCGTGCGTCGGCAACGACCAGGTGGAGTTCTTCATCGACCCGTCCGGTTCCGGCAACGGCGGCTACCTCCAGATCGCTGTCGATGTCAACGGCTCGGCCAAGTTCTACAAGTCGCGCCGAGGCGCGATGCCGTGGAAGGGCGAAGGCGTTGTCGCGGCCGCAAAGTCCTACGCCGACCGCTGGGAGCTGGAGGTTTACGTTCCTTTCGACTCTATACGGGAGTTCCCTGGCGCGCGCATCCCCAACCTGGGCGCGGTGAACCTCAAGTGGGTTGGCAACGCGACGCGCATGAGGTATGGCGAGGGGACGACCAAGCGCGGCTACTTCAGCAGGCTCTTCACGAAGTTCAACTGGTGGAACAACCACACCGCCGCGTTCGGCATTTTCCAGTTCAAGGAGTGGTAGGAAAGGGCCAAGGGCGAACATGGAATCTAAAGGCATAGTTGCCGCAGTCGCGGCCGCGACTGCGCTGTTTGCAGCCGGATCCTTTGCGGAGGACAGGTCGGCGGCCCCGTTCGAGACGAGGGCGTTTCTCCTTGACCTTGCAAGGCAGACGGAGACGGTCGATTTCGTCAACGCCTATGTCGACAAGGCCGCCGACGCCGGCTTCAACACGATGCTCGTGTACTTAAAGGGCGTCATGCGCACAAAGACTTTCTCGCTCGTGCCGCCGGAGAGAAGCTATTCCGTCGAGCAGATGCGCGGCATTGTGGAGCACGCGAAGGAGAAGGGCGTGGAGGTCATCCCGTACCTGTCGCTCCTCGGACATGGGGAGCCATACTTCACATACCCTGAACTCGTTCCGCTCTGCGAGGAGCGTGACGGAGCCTCGCGCTGGCCTGGTTTCCCGAAGGCGACGTTCTGCCTCTCCAAGCCGGAGACCAGGGCCTTTCTCGAACGCTACTTCGCCGAAATAGCGGAGGCATTTCCGGGACGCAACTTCCATGTCGGCATGGACGAGACGTGGAACATGGGCTTCTGCTCGCTTTGCATTCCGAAGCGCAGGAAGATCGGCTTCGGAGGGCTGTTCACCGAATTCGTCAAATGGGCGCATGACCTGTGCGAGCGGCACGGCCGCAGGATGTGGATGTGGGACGACTTCTACGAGTTCTTCCCGGAAGAGCTTGTAAACGTCCCGCGAGACGTCGTCATGTGCCACTGGGACTACGACCCTGCGGTTTCGCCCCATGGCGGGCGCGGCAAGTTCCTCAACCGCATACGCCGAGACTGGCTCGCCGAGTACGACAGGCTCGGCATGGACGTGGTCGTGTGCTCGTGGCAGGGCCCTGCGAACATCCGCTCCCTGACGGACTACGCGCGACGTCACCGGGTGAAGGGCGCAATGTTCACCATATGGGAGATGGGCCGCAACTTCTGGGGGATGACGCTACCCAGGCTATACGCCGCAGGACGGCTCTGGAGCGACGCGGCCGCGGCCGCGGACGTCGCAGGGGACTTTCTCGACTATGGAATCGACAGGGTCTTTCCGATGATGTCAGAAGAGGAACGCAGCGCGATGGCGTATATGCTGCGCGCTCCTCGCATGCAGGTAAAGCCGGGCGTCCAGGTCCATCTCGGGCGCAGCGTGAACCGCATGCGGCGCGAAGCCGACGAGCAGGCCGTACGCATCCTCGGAAAGAGCAGGTACGCTGCGCGGTCGGTTCGTCCGCCGGAGGACCCGCTCTCGCCGTCTGGGCTTATGGACGACGTCTTGACGGAGTGGAACATGAGGATGTCGGCGGACGTCTTTCGCGAGACGGTGCAGATTCTTACTGATCCAAGGAGGACTGCTGCCGACGTCAAGTCGGCGAAGAAATCCCTTGTCCCCGTGCGGAATCGCCTTGCCGAAGCAGCCCGGCGACGCCGTGAACAGGAGGCGGCATGGCGTCCTGGGTGTTGGCCGAACGAGCAAGGCGGTAGCGCGGACAGGCTCGTCGCCTTCTGCGACGAATTGCTGTCGATCCCGGAGGCGCCTGCAGAGGCGGACGAGTGGAGGCTTGAGCTCGGGCTTCACCTGCATGACTTCCACGGTCTGCCGCGCTGGACTGTCGAGGCGAGGTTCGGCGGCGAGTGGCGCGAAGTCGCAAAGGGAACCTGGAAGCCTGGCGAGGACGGCGCGAACTTCACGCGGTACTTCCCGTTCCGCTCGGCCGTGGCCCCGGACCAGGTCAGGGTTTTGTATCACGGCAACGGTGCCGGCGGAATGAACTCCATCGCGTTTGAAAGCCCTTCGTCGCGCCTTGTGCCACAGGCCGTTCTCGACAAGTCCGGCGACGTGTGCGACGCCGACAACCTGCTTGTGGATTCATACGAACCAACGTTCTTCGGAACATCCGACAGGCGCGCGAGCTTCCACGACCCGTCGCTTGCGGAGAAGGTGTCGTCAGTCACGCTTTCGCTCGGCCCAGAGACGCTTCTCGGGCCGGTCGCGTTCAAGGCCCCTTCGAGACGCGCCGCCGCTTCGCAGCCCGCCGCCGTATCCGTGTCCTTGGGCATCCCGTCAGACGCCGAGGTGCTTTTCGACGGGTCTTCGCTTGAGAAGTGGAGGAACATCAACGGAGGCAAGCCGTCGTGGACGATTCAGCCGGACGGCACGCTGCTCGTCAACAAGGAGGGCAACACGCCCAACGCCGTTCTTGCCAGCATCTACACAAGAGACGTATATACAAACTTCCAGATGCACGTAGAGTACCGCATTCCAGAGGATATCGACCTCTCGGACAAGTGGAGGGGCAATTCGGGAGTGAAGATCTTCGGCTGCTACGAGGTGCAGATCATCGACAGCTACG
>Ga0310690_10008052_pt1 | contig 13446 bp, 10 predicted proteins | sample AusTroGonzalo_MG_2_FD_207661 | JGI IMG/M metagenome (GOLD analysis project Ga0310690, IMG submission 207661) | Bovine rumen microbial communities from tropical cattle in Woodstock, Queensland, Australia - Gonzalo_04 (v2) (version 2) | ecosystem: Host-associated > Mammals > Digestive system >... | reverse complement strand
GTAATGAAGGGTGCTAAAAGTGTTACTGCGGATGGAAACAGCGACATCGAACGCGACCGCAATTCAAACCTGCGCTACATCATCATCCGCCAGACTCTCGACCCCGACAAGACCTACTACATGAAGGTGAAGTCCGTCCTGGACTCCGAGGAAAAGGAATTCTACATGGACTATATGGAATACTGCCCCAAGGAAGTCTATGACAACCCCGAGCATCCGGAAGACATCTGGTAGCACGTCAGCTTCAGTATGCGCGTTGTTTTGTCGGTAACGCGATAGCGATTGTCGCTGCGATGGCCGATGAGCCAGATGATGTCGTCGCCGGATGTGGCCACAAAGGTCTCTGCCCTTTGCAGGCGGTTCAGCTTGTGGTCTGTCAGGTAGTCGCTCACCAACTTTCGCCCTCTCATTCCAAAAGGCACAAAGGCATCGCCCCTGCGGACAGGTCGCACTTCGATGGGCTTCGTTATCAGGTCAGCGTCGAAGTAAGCTATGTCCGCCCCCTGTTTTTGCATGGACGAGACGATTTCCTGCCTGAGTTCCGGCAAAATCGGTGATGTTGAATCCTGCCTCCTCGACAGTATCAAGGCCTCGCGATTGCGAAGGACTGTATGGGTGGCGGAGTGCCACATGGCACCATTCCTGGCCACCCCACGAAGAGGGAGAATCTGCATCTCTGCCTCCTGGCTGGCATTGAAGCCTTTGCCCGAAAGCCATTCGTGGAGCAAAGTCGAAGAAAGTGGGAGGCGGAACGTGGAGAGCGGAAACGACCGGTCCGTAATGTCATGCTCTCTGAATGCTGCCTTGATGCCTTTCTCATAAAAGGGCAGGCTCTTCCGGACATTGTCACATGCCAGGCAAAGGTGACTGACAGCAGCAGGATTGATGCTTTCCAGCATCGGGACGAGGTCGAGACGAATGCGGTTTCTGAGGGCTATGCGCTCTGCATTCGTACTGTCGGTGACGTACGACTGCCCCCGGCTCTCCAGGTAACAGAGAATCTCTTCGCGGCTCAGGCAAAGAAGCGGCCGGATGATGCCGTTGTTCATGGGCTGCATACCGGCCAAACCGCGCAAACCGGTGCCACGAAGCATGTTAAGGATGAGCGTCTCAGCCTGGTCGTCGCGATGATGGGCAACGGCAATATAAACTTGGTTGTTTGCAGGACTGGTCGTTTGGTCGTTTGGGGAATTATGAATTGTAAATTGTGTTCCGCCTGCGCCTGAGCTTTGCGAAGAATCATGAATTGAATGAAACCATAGCGCAGATCGCGTGCAGCCATCTCGATGCTGATGCCCCGGTGCCTTGCTTCCTCCTCTGTCTGAAAATGCCGCACGGATAGCGGAACATCCTGCTCACGGCACAGCTGCTCCACAAAAGCCTGATCGCGGTCGGACTCTTCGCCACGAAGATGAAAGTTGCAATGCAATGCATGGATGTTGAATCCCAATTCCTTCATGATGAGAAGAAGAGATGTAGAATCAGCACCGCCGCTGATTGCAACAAATACATGTGAACTGGCATCTAGCCCTGTCTCCTGCTCGATATATGCCTTTACCCTTGCAACAAGGACAGTGTCAGACTTTTTACTTTTCATTTTCCACTTTCACTTAAAAGTTGCTTGGCATTCTCCTTGGCCGCCTCGGTTACGATGCTGCCACTCAGCATGTGGGCAAGTTCTACGATGCGCCCTTCGTGGTCGAGCTGACGGATGTGGGTCAGCGTTCGCTCTGCCTTATCTTCCTTATAGACAAAGTAATGTGCTTTGCCTCGGGATGCAATCTGGGGCAGATGCGTGATGGCCAGGACCTGCTGGCCCGCGCCACTGCTCATCTCTGCCATAATCTGTGCCATCGAACTGGCCACTTTGCCGCTCACCCCAGTATCTATCTCATCGAAAATAATGGTTGGCAGGTGTCTCTGCCTACTCGTTATCGCCTTCAGTGCAAGCATCACCCTCGACATCTCTCCACCACTTGCAACGTCGGCCAACGGTCTGGGAGTCAAACTCTTGTTGGCTGAAAAGAGGAACGTGACGCAGTCTTGCCCCAGGGGTTGCAGCTCTTCCGACTGCGATATGTTGGCACTGAACACCACTGCTGGCATGTCCATCTGGGCAAGCGCTTCTTTCACGAGTCTCTCAACTTGCTTGGCAGCCTTGGCGCGATTGGCAGAAAGCCTGGCGGCAAGCTTCCTTGCCTGCTCCTCATCGGCATTTATTTGTTGTTGCAGGGCATGGATGTTGTCTTCGGAATCAGCAAGCTGGGAAAGCTGGGAACAGATGTCCTCGGCCAGAGCCGTCAGCTCCTCCGCCGAACCCACATGATGCTTTTGCTCCAGGGCTAACAAGCCGTCCAGACGTTCCGTGACCTGCTGGAGGCGGGCGGGATTGTATTCCACATCATCTGTCATTCTGTTGATGTCGCTGGCAATATCCTTGACTTCTATCAATACGCTTTCCAGTCGGGCTTGATAGTCCTCAATCGCAGGAAACACCTCGGTAATCTGTTGCATTGTCTGTGTGGATTGGCGCAATAAATCAATGACCCCCATCCCCTCGTTCCCGTCATTTCCATTCAGCAGAGAGTCAATTCCGGAGAGCGCAACCTTGATGTCCTCTGCATGGGAAAGGGCACTATGCAATTGCCGCAGTTCCTCGTCCTCTCCCGATTGTGGCTTGAACGAATCGAGTTGCTCGAGCTGGAATCGCAGATAGTCCTCGTCGCTCTGTCGCTTTGCCAATGTCGCTTCTGCCTCGCGAAGCTGATGGCGAGCCTCAACGATGCGGGCATACAGTTCGCGATACTGTCTTAGCAAGTCCGGATGGTCACTGACCGTATCAAGAATGCCAAGCTGGAAGGTGGGGTTCTCAAGCAGCAGGTTGCTATGTTGCGAGTGAATATCCAGCAGACGAATGGCTATCTGGCGAAGGACAGAAACACTGACAGGGCTGTCGTTTACAAAGGCTCGGCTCTTGCCGTTGACGGCAACTTCCCGACGCAAGATGCATTCCGCCGGTTCGTAATCCAGTTCGTTCTCCTCGAAAAGAGTCTGCATGTCATAGCCGTCGATGGCGAAAACTCCTTCTACGGTACACTTTGCAGCACCGGGCATGATACTGCCAGTATCAGCTCGCTGCCCCATAAGCAATTCTAAAGCACCAAGGATAATAGACTTGCCGGCTCCTGTTTCGCCAGTCATGACGGAGAACCCAGGCTGCAGGTCGATGTTAAGCGCCTCGATGAGGATGTAATTATTGATAGTCAGATGCTTGAGCATGATATATTGTTCGTGGTGTTATGAATTTTCAATTAAGTGTGTGCTGCTTCACTTTTCATTCTTCATTCTCTTTAACAGCTCGACCGCCTCGCTGATGGCATTGATGTCATCAATAAGGAGGCTCTTCTTGCCTTTGTCCTGCTTGAAGTGACAGCGATAGGCGTTGGCCGTGGCGAAATCCACAACCTGACCGAAAATGTGTCCGGCATAGAAGGGATTGTCATCATCGGGACCGAAAAAGAGCCTGACATGACCGCCCTTGGCTTTTCCTCCTGCCACAGGGCTTTGCTTCAGGACGATGCGCTCGCAGCCGAAATACTTGCCCAGTCGGCGAAGTGTAACGACCCGAAGCAAGTCTTCTGCCTCTTGCGGCAGAGGGCCGAAACGGTCTTTCATGCGCTGACGGAACAGCTCCACATCCTCGTCGCGCTCCATTCCGTCCAGTTCACGATAGAGAAGCATGCGTTCGCTGCTCGTCGGCACATAGTTTTCGCTGAAATACATCGGAAGATTGCTTTCCAGTTGGCAGTCATCTACTACCTCTGTGCTCTCCACGACGTTGCCTTCTCGCATTTCTTCTGCATAGAGTTCGTGGAACTCTTCGTTTCGCAATTCGGTGACAGCCTGCGAAAGGATCTTCTGGTAGGTCTCGTAGCCCAGGTCGGCGATGAAGCCACTCTGTTCTGCGCCTAGCAGGTTGCCTGCTCCGCGTATGTCAAGGTCTTGCATGGCGATATGTATGCCACTGCCCAGGTCGCTGAAGTTCTCTACGGCTTGCAGACGACGACGTGCATCAAGGTTCAATGCCGACATCGGTGGAGAAAGCAGGTAGCAGAATGCTTTCTTGTTGGAGCGTCCTACACGGCCTCGCATCTGATGCAGGTCGGAGAGGCCGAAGTTGTGCGCGCCATTGATGATGATGGTGTTGGCATTGGGGATGTCCAGGCCGCTCTCGATGATAGTGGTGGAGATGAGCACGTCATAGTCGTAGTTCATGAAATCCACCATTATCTTCTCCAGCTCTTCGGCCGGCATCTGTCCGTGTCCCACGGCAACGCGGGCATCAGGCACATATTTGCGGACGAGGTTGGCCAGTTCCGGCAGTTGGCTGATACGGTTGTTGATAAGGAACACCTGTCCGCTCCTACTCATCTCGAATCCGATTGCATCAGCAATAACCTCAGCGCTGAAGCAGCAGATTTGCGTCTGTATCGGGTAGCGGTTGGGCGGAGGTGTCTGTATGACACTCAAATCGCGGGCTCCCATCAGCGAGAATTGCAGGGTGCGCGGGATGGGCGTGGCTGTCAATGTAAGGGTATCGACGTTGGTTTTCAGCTGGCGAAGCTTCTCTTTCGTCGATACGCCGAATTTCTGTTCTTCATCGATGATGAGCAACCCCAAATCCTTGAATTTGACAGCTTTCCCAATGAGCTTGTGAGTGCCGATGACAATATTAACAGTTCCCTCTTTCAGGCCTTCAAGTATTTCCTTGGTCTGCTGCTGGGACCGGGCTCGGGTCAGGTATTCTATCTTAACAGGGAAGTCCTTCAGCCTGCCGATGAAGGTATGGTAGTGCTGATATGCAAGTACCGTCGTCGGCACAAGCACAGCCACCTGCTTGTTGTCAACACACGCCTTGAAGGCCGCACGGACTGCCACCTCTGTCTTGCCGAATCCCACGTCACCGCAGACCAGGCGGTCCATCGGCCGCTGCCTCTCCATATCGGCCTTTACGTCTTGCGTTGCCTTCAGTTGGTCGGGAGTGTCTTCATAGAGGAAGCTGGCTTCCAATTCGTACTGCATGAAACTGTCGCGGCTGAAGGCAAAGCCTTTCTCCTCACGACGGCGGCTGTAGAGCAGGATGAGGTCGCGGGCAATGTCCTTGATTTTCTTTTTGGTGCGCTCCTTCATGCGTTCCCATGCACCTGTGCCGAGATGACTGATGCGAGGTGGTTCACCCTCTTTGCCTTTGTACTTGGAAACCTTGTGCAAAGAGTGGATAGAGACATAAACGGTGTCGTCGCCAGAGTAGATAATCTTAATGACCTCCTGTACGTGGTCACCGTTCTGCATCCGCACCAACCCACCGAACTTGCCCACTCCATAATCTATATGGACCACATAGTCGCCAATCTCGAATTGCTGCAACTCCTTGAGGGTCAATGCGACCTTGCCTCCCATAGCCTTATCGCTGCGCAGGTTGTACTTGTGGTAGCGGTCGAATATCTGGTGGTCGGTAAAGATGGCAACATGCAAATCGTCGTCTATAAATCCGCTATGCAACGCATGGTCAACGGGAGTGAACGAAATGCCGGTTTCCTTATCCTGGAAAATATTTTTCAGTCTGTCTGTCTGTTTTTGGCTGTCTGCCAGGATGTAGAGCTCCGTACCCTCTACCTGCAACTTATGGAAAGCATCGATGAGCAAGTCGAAGTTCTTGTGAAAAATGGGCTGCGGGTGATTGTTGAATTGGATAGAAGCTCCCACACCAGCCTCCCTTTGGGGGAGTGCCTTTAGTTCGATACGGCGGAAGCCGACAATTTGCCTGCGGAACTCTTCCGGTTTGACAAGCAAAGCAGAACTCTCCAGGCTCTCCGCTTGCGAATCACCCTCGTCCCTCACCTCCAGACTGTGGACTGTCTGAGCCTGCTGGCTGAAACCTTCGTCATAAATCTGCTCCACTATGTCGCAAAGGAAGAGCAAATCCTTCATCACAAGAACGGCATTCTCGGGCAGGAACTTCAGGAAGCTCTCCCTGCAGAGGCTCTGTTCGCTCATTTCCGGAACGATGGTTATGCTCTGCTGCCGGTCGCGACTGAGCTGGCTGTGCACCTCGAAGGTACGGATGCTATCCACCTCATCGCCAAAGAAATCTATGCGATAAGGCAGTTCGCAGGAGAAAGAATATACATCGATGATGCTGCCGCGAACAGCAAACTGCCCTGGCTCATATACATAGTCGGTGCGGTGGAAGCCAAAGGCAAGCAGCGTCTCCTGCACGAACATGATATCCACCTGCTCCCCAACTCTGAGGCTCAATGTCTGTTCGTTAAGCTTCTCGCGTGTCACAACCAGTTCGGAGAGAGCCTGAGGATATGTGACAATGAACAGTTGTGAATAGTCAATAAGCCTCGACAGAACTTCCGTCCGCAGTATCTCCTGCCCTGCATTGCGCTGCCCGAACTTGATGGCCCGCTTGTATGAGCTTGGGAAGAAGAGGACCAGCTCCTGGCCAAGCAATCGCGTAAGGTCATGGTAGAAATAACCCGCCTCTTCCTCGTCATCTAAGACGAAGACGTAGGGGACATTCATCAAACGAGGAGCATTATGTGCCAATGATGCAAATAAAAGAGGAGCGCAACTTCCTTGTAATCCAGAAAGTTGTATCACTTTGTTAGAGTCTCTCTGTAATTCCTTCAAAAGGGCTTTCGCACCTTGATGCTTGGCAAAGATTCCCAGCAGTTTCTGTATCTCCATCTTCGTTTAAAACGCTGCAAAGATACAAAATAAAGTTGAATTTGTTGCCTATAATTCAAACAAATTCGGGCAATTGATAAAGTTTCGTCCCGTTGCTGCCCTTGATGAGGATTGTTGTGCCGACGATTAGTTCTTCTTTTAGGGCGAGTTTAACAGCCTCGACATCGTCAAAGACGCGCAGACAAGGAATGGCAGCCTTATGGGATTCATCTTGCATGGTAGCTTTACGGAACTCGTTGCCGACAAGCCAAACACGCTCTAAATCCATGTCCTTCAGTTGCTCTACCACACGTCTGTGTTCTTTAAGGCTTTCTGCACCCAACTCGCGCATATCGCCGAGAATCACCATTTTATGCTTATCACTAAATAAGGAGAAGTTCGTCAGTGCAGCAGCCATGCTTGAGGGGTTTGCATTGTAGGCATCAACGATGAGGCGATTGCTCCCCACCAGTCGCAATTCGCTTCGGCTATTGGAGGGTTTATAGGCAGAAAGAGCATGGTCAATTTGTTCGGGATTGATGCCGAAGTGCAGTCCTACGGTCACTGCGGCTCGCAGGTTTGCAATGTTGTATGCTCCAATGAGGTTTGTCTGGACCGTATGCCACTCCTCATCGCTATCCCTTCGCCACTGCATCTCAACAAAGGGAGTCGTTCCTCTCAGTCGGCCTTCAATATATGGCAAAGCATCCTGGCACAGGGCAAAGCCGCGATGCAGAGCCATTTGCAGCAGGTCGTCATCAAAGGCGTTTATGAAGACCTGCTTCCTTCTGCTGTGGAGGTCGTCATATAGTTCGCCCTTTGTCTGCTTCACGCCTTCGAAGCTGCCGAACCCCTCCAGATGTGCACGTCCGACATTGGTAATGAGTCCATAGTCAGCTTGCACAATGCGGCAGAGGTCGGCAATCTCGCCAGGATGATTGGCTCCCGTCTCAATGACCGCCATATCATGCTTCTCAGGACAAATGCGCAAGAGCGTAATGGGTACACCGATATGGTTATTGAGGTTGCCCTCTGTATAGAGGACGTTCTTGCCTTCGGAAAGTACAGATGCTACCAGCTCCTTAGTCGTCGTTTTGCCGTTGGTACCAGTAATTTGCAGAACAGCCCCACCCCATGCTTTGCGGTGGTAGGCAGCCAACTCTTGCAAAGCCTTCAGTACATCAGGGACAAGGATGAGATGCTCGTCCAGTGCAGCCACGTCTGGATTATCGACAACAGCGAAGGCACAGCCCTTTTCAAGCGCTTGCATGGCATATTCATTGCCGTCGAAAGTCTCGCCTTTCAATGCGAAAAAGACACTTCCTTCGGGACACTTGCGGCTGTCTGTCGTAACCACAGGATGCGCATTGTATATGGCATATAATTCTTCTATACTCATAGTCAAATTCTTCGTTTTGCAGCACAAAGTTAAACCTTTTTTCGATAATTCTTGCCAATTATATAAATAATGTGTAACTTTGTGCTTAATTTTGTATTAGTGTGCATACGACAGAATCATACTGCATCAATGTAGGTGGGGAATTACTTACTCTGGATGCCCCTATTGTGATGGGTATCCTGAATGCCACACCCGACTCTTTCTACGTGCACCACGAAGGAGTAGAAGCCATTCGCATCAGGCAAATACTTTCCGAGGGTGCTGCAATTCTGGATGTGGGAGCCTGTTCCACAAGGCCGGGGGTGATGCCTGTTGACGAAGCAGAGGAGATGCGACGGCTACGATTAGCTCTGAAGACCGTCCGCCAAGAGGCCCCACGTGCAGTCGTCAGTGTCGATACGTTCAGGGCAAATGTGGCCAAGATGTGCGTCGAGGAGTATGGCGTCCAAATGGTTAACGATATCAGTGGCGGCAACTTCGACAACAAGATGTTCCAGACCATTGCCGAGTTGGGGGTGCCGTACGTGCTGACAGACAATCCGCTCTCATCTGCTCCGAGGGAGCGGACATCTTTCCTGTCCGATCTGTTGCGAGATTTAGGCAACAAGGTCGAGCAACTCCACGAAATGGGCGTTTGCGACATCATCATAGATCCTGGCTTTGGCTTCGGCAAGACACTCGAACAGAACTACGAACTGATGCAAAACCTGGAAGTCATGCACGAATTGCATCTGCCCCTGCTTGTTGGCATCAGCCATAAGAGCATGATATACAAGCTGCTCGGCACAACTCCCGAACTGGCCATGAATGGTACGACTGTCCTGCATACCGTTGCTTTGCAGAAGGGCGCACACATCCTCCGCGCTCACGAAGTCAAGGAAGCCGTGGAGTGTATTCAGATTGTAAACCAGTTAAATCGTAAATGGTAAATCGTTAAATAGTAAATTACCTCGGTGCCTAACATTAGTTTCAAAGACATAGTAGATATTTTCCTCGTAGCATTGGTGCTCTTCTATTGCTACAAATTGATGAAGCAGTCGCGCTCCGTCAACATTTTCTATGGCATATTGTTCTTCATCAGCGGCTGGATTATCATCAGCAAAGTTTTGGAAATGAAGTTGCTGGGTGGCATCCTCGACCAGTTGGTGAGCGTAGGAGCCCTGGCCATCATCATCCTGTTCCAGGAGGACATTCGGCGGTTCTTCTACAATCTCGGAGCCCGTCAGCAGGCGCATCGCTTCCTGCGTTTCTTCCGACTGGACAAGCATAAGAATACGGGTGAATTCCGCTACGAACGCGAGACCATCTTCCCCATCGTGATGGCCTGCATGAATATGAGCAAACAGCATGTCGGCGCACTCATCGTGCTACAGAACGACCTGCCGCTGACCGACTTTGCTCGCACAGGCGAAGAGGTCGATGCCAAAATCACACAACGGCTCATCGAGAACATCTTCTTCAAGAACAGCCCTTTGCACGATGGGGCAATGATTGTGGCAAAAGGAAGGATTGCTGCTGCCGCCTGCATCCTGCCAATCAGTCACGACCTGGACATCCCCAAAGAGTTCGGCCTACGACATCGTGCGGCAAAAGGTATCAGTAAAGAAACGGACGCATTGGCTATCGTGGTGAGCGAAGAGACTGGCAACATTACAGCGGCATACTCAGACATGCTGCGCTCTCACCTCTCAGCAGAGGAACTGGAGTCGCTGTTAATGAAGGGAAAGTTTTAGTCCACCTTCTGAAGGAATGAAATACTAAACAGTAAATAGTAAATGAACATGACATTAATGGAACAAATCATCGCTCGGGCCAAGTCCTGCAAGCAGCGTATTGTGCTGCCTGAGAGTCTGGAAGAGCGAACCCTGACAGCAGCCGATATGGCTCTGGCAGACGACCTGGCCGATATTATCCTCATCGGTGCGAAAAAAGAAATCTTTGCTCTGGCAGACAAGCTGGGACTCAGCCACATCGGCAAAGCCACCATCATCGACCCCGCAACAAGCGAAAGGACGGAAACCTACGTCCAGCTTCTCTACGGCCTGCGCAAGAACAAAGGTATGACAGAGGAACAGGCTCGTGAGAAGGTTAAGGATCCTCTCTACTATGGTTGCCTAATCATCAAGAACGGCGATGCCGACGGACAGATTTCCGGAGCACTCTCTACAACAGGCGACACGCTCCGTCCTGCCTTGCAAATCATCAAGTGTGCCCCTGGTGTGAGCTGCGTCAGTGGTGCTATGCTGATGATTACGCCTGCCAAACAATATGGCGAGGACGGCGTGCTCGTCATGGGCGACGTGGCTGTCACCCCGATGCCCGATGCCAACCAACTTGCACAGATTGCCATCTGCACGGCACAGACAGCACGCAGCGTGGCAGGCTTTGCAGAGCCTCGCGTGGCTATGCTCAGCTTCAGCACGAAGGGAAGTGCCAGCCATGAGGTTGTTGACAAGGTAATTGAAGCAACAAGGATTGCCAAAGAGAAAGACCCCAGCCTCCAAATCGACGGCGAACTGCAAGCCGATGCAGCCCTCGTGCCCAGCGTTGGCATTAAGAAGGCTCCCGGTAGCCACATCGCAGGCAAGGCAAACGTACTGGTCGTTCCCTGCCTGGAGGTCGGCAACATTGGTTACAAACTCGTTCAGCGTCTGGCCGGAGCCGAAGCTATCGGTCCTATCCTGCAAGGCATCGCCCGTCCCGTCAACGACCTCAGTCGCGGCTGCTCGGTGGACGACATCTACAAGATGGTGGCTATCACAGCTTGCCAAGCGCAAGATGCGAAATAACTTGCTTTGAGTGAAGAACGAAGAGTGAAGATAGGACGACAACTTACTAAATAGTAAATAAATCGTAAATAGTAAATGAAAATACTTGTTCTCAACTGCGGCAGCAGTTCAATTAAATATGCGCTCTACAACATGGACGACCAGTCTGTCATCACCAGTGGTGGCATCGAGAAGATTGGTCTGCCAGATTCGTTTATAACCGTTAAGCTGAATGGCGAGAAGCACAAGATGGAACGTCCCATCGAGGAACATACCGCTGGCGTTCAGTTCATCTTCGAGGTACTGACCAAAGGCGAATATGCTGTACTCGGCAGCCTTGAGGAACTGGATGCCGTTGGTCATCGCATGGTGCATGGCGGCGAGAAGTTCAACAAGTCGGTTCGTCTCACCCCTGAGGTGATGGAGGCTTTCGCTGCCTGCAACGACCTGGCTCCCCTGCACAACCCAGCCAACATAAAGGGCGTGAATGCCGTCAAAGCCTTGCTTCCCAACATTCCGCAGGTGGGTGTCTTCGATACCGCCTTCCACCAGACAATGCCCGACTATGCCTACATGTACGCTCTGCCCTACAATCTATACAAAGAGTATGGTGTGCGCCGCTATGGCTTCCACGGAACCAGCCACCGCTACGTGAGCCAGCGTGTTTGCGAGTTCCTTGGCTGCAAAGCCGAAGGCAAGCGCATCATCACCTGCCACATCGGTAACGGTGCCTCCATTGCTGCCGTCCGATACGGCAAGTGCGTTGACACCTCTATGGGCTTGACCCCACTGGAAGGCCTGATGATGGGCACGCGCTCGGGCGACATCGATGCCGGGGCTGTCACCTACCTCATGGACAAGTTACACCTTGACACAAAGGGTATCTCCGACCTGCTGAACAAGAAGTCGGGCCTGGCCGGTGTGAGCGAGGCAAGCAGCGACTTCCGCGACATCCTGGCAGGCATCGCAGCAGGCAACGACAAGGCTCGCCTGGCCAAGGAGATGTACACCTACCGCATCAAGAAGTACATCGGAGCTTACGCAGCTGCAATGGGAGGCGTGGATGTCATCCTCTTCACCGGAGGCGCTGGCGAGAACCAGTGGGAAGTGCGCGAGGGCGCTACGAAGGGCCTTGAGTATATGGGCGTCAGGATGGACGAGACGAAGAACCGCTCCTGCCGTGCCACGGAAGCCATCCTCAGCACGGACGACAGCCCTGTCACCGTCTGCTGTATCCCCACCGACGAGGAGCTGATGATAGCCCTCGACACGCAGGCTCTGTGCTAAAGAACTTTACGAACCAGATGCTCGACCGCGATGGCAACCCCATCGCGGTCGTTGCTTTTTGTGACGATGTCTGCAGCCTCCTTGACCGGCTTCTTCGCGTTGCTTGTAGCACAGGAGATGCCAGCCAACCGCATCATTCCGAGGTCATTGAAGCCATCTCCGCAGCAGAGCAATTCGTTGGGCATGCCCCCTACCTTTTCCAGCAGTCCCTTGAGTGCTTCGGCTTTGTCAATGCCTTTAGGCATTATCTCGAGGAGGAAACTCTCGCTTCGGCAAATGCTGAATCGGGAATCGAACAACCTGCCCAGCCTGCGCTCCAGATGCCAGAGCTTTCGCGGGGCTCCGGTGACGAGACATTTGTGCTGAGGGTCGGTAATGGTTGCTACGAAGTCATTGGTCTCTATCAGGGGCATCTTGTTGGCTTGTGATATATATATCGACCTTTCGTCTGGTCTGCCGCAGACAACGATATTGTTGCCCTTGTAGCCATGAATGTGGAAGTCGCCACCGACGGCAGCCACAAGTTCAGGAATGAAGGAAAGAGGAATGGTCTGTTCCTGCATGGCTTTGCCTCTGGCACAATCCCAGACAAGGCTTCCGTTGAAAGAAATGATGACGCCGCCGTGCTTCTGCAACTCCAACTGCCTGGCAAAGGGCAAGATACTGTAGAGAGGGCGTCCGCTGGCAAGGATGATGGTAAGGCCTTGCTCTTGAGCCTCTATGAGAACCTGCTGAGTATAAGGCGTAATGGTCTTGGCAGAAGTGAGAAGCGTGCCGTCGAGGTCGGCAGCAAGGAAGCGTATCATTCGTCTATTTTAAGGATGAGCGTAGTCGCTCCGATGGTGATGACGGAGCCGTCCTGCAGGCGGATGCGGTCCTGGTCACGCAGGATTTCGTTCATGTAGAAGGTGCCTGTCCCGGAAGGAGCATCGCGGAGGATGTATTGCAGCTGGCCGTCCTTGCCGCGCTGAACGCGGATGATGCAGTGGCGCGTATCGACACTGGGGTCAACCGTTTCAATGGGCTTGTTGATGTTCGTGCCTTGCACATAGCGGCCAAAGACATTGTCGCCCATCTCGAGCGGTATCTCCTGACGATAGTGGAAAGCATTCTCGACAACGATGATAGATGCTCCCAAAGTCTCGCTCGTCTCTTCCGAAGAAGGAATGAGACCTCTGCCTGCTTCGTTGCTGGCTTTCCCTTCGGTCGCCGAGCGTTCTTTGGAGGGAACGGGCGAGGCTGGAATCTGTATAGCAA
>Ga0310690_10008050_pt1 | contig 13447 bp, 10 predicted proteins | sample AusTroGonzalo_MG_2_FD_207661 | JGI IMG/M metagenome (GOLD analysis project Ga0310690, IMG submission 207661) | Bovine rumen microbial communities from tropical cattle in Woodstock, Queensland, Australia - Gonzalo_04 (v2) (version 2) | ecosystem: Host-associated > Mammals > Digestive system >... | reverse complement strand
ACTTGTTTTTTTAATGTTCTATGGGGATAGCAAAGAACTCGATGCTCAAATTATGCTAAAGCCCTGGCACATGCAGCGACAGGAACAGAATGATTCTCTGTCCGATTACTATCTTGAAAATTACCAAATTCACGGAAAAGGTCGTTTGGTAGAAATGTTGTCATCTACCCCCAAAAATAAAGTAATAATTCTGGTAAATGCTTGGGGGGTGCCTTATATTCCCCAAAAATTGAACGAAGAGTTTGCTGTATTTAGTGGACTTTCTGCAAAGAATATAATCCAGCGACGCCTTGGTAATACAACTACACATGCAGAAAAGGCGGAGCTTCGTAAAAAGGATTCCACAGGAATATTCTTGTTTGGCGGAGATTCCTTGGAGTATGATCGAAAAGAATACATTCCCCAACTTGGGTATGATAAGCTGGTGCTTTGCCAGAATTGTTCTGACAGCGTAATGCTTGGCAAGCTGGATTCTATTTTAAATGAAAACGCAGCAATTCAAACGATAGCGTTTACAACACAAAGTTCTAGGGACGGCGGTCGCCCCAAGCTATTGAAATCGTTAAAGTTAATTCGAGATTTAGTTGTAAAGCATCCTGAATACGTTTTTATCATTCAAGGTACTCATCGTCCGGTATTGACATCGGGTAAAATCAGGGAATCGTATTATGAAAATTGGGTTCCTGCGTTGATTACGGGCGATGCATATTAATCGTTATAGAGGTTGATATGTCTATCAATTCGTTGCTTTTGAACATGAGTAAGAAAAAGTGCTTTGTTGCAGCTATCCTAATCAATTTATTTTTTTTAGCGATATGCATTGCTTTGGGTGAATTACGATATGGCGCCCTGGATGACTATTTTATGGCTGCCATATTGACAGGGGCTTACGGCCATGATTACAATGTACACCTGTATTTTGTAAATGCGCTATACGGCTATGCGCTCTTGCCCTTGTACCACCTGTTCCCGAATGTAGGTTGGTATTACATTGGTGAAATGTTATCGGTATTTTTGAGCTTTACAACTATCAGTTATGTAATCATAAAAAAATTGGACATTAAATGGGGTGTTGTGCTTGCAACCTTTTTTGTCGCCTGTTTTGCTGGAGACTTTTATTTGTCGGTTCAATTTACTCAGTGTGCTGCTATTTTAAGCGCTGCAGGAATGTTGATGACAGCTTATTCCATCGGCGAAAATCGTCCAAGATGTTATCGGTTGATGGCTTTAGGCGGAGTTCTTTTGTTTTGGGGCTCTTTGATGCGATGGGAAGCTTTTTTGATGGGAATGCCCTTTTTTGCGTTGGGCTTGTTATTGCAATTTAAGAATTGTTGGAATAAACGTCACTCCCTTATAATTTCTTTTATCGTTACAATGCTTGCTATCTTTGCCGTGCATCAATGGGATCGAAATTTGTATAAAACTCCTGAATATAAAACATACGGAGAATTTCAGGGACCAAGGTCTTTCTTTGGTGATGGAAACAATTATAACAAAAATGCCGTTTATGAAGATTTAGAGGAATTAGGGAAAAGCGGCATGGATTTACATTACGCTGTAACGTGGACTTTTTACGATCCCAACGTTTATAGTGTCGATCAACTAAAAGAACTTATTAAGGTGGTTAATCGATATATGAATCCAGGGAACTTAAGTTTTTTACCTTTAAAATTGATAGACTCTCTGCAATCATTGGCAAAAACGCCCATGTTTTGGGCATGGCTGATATTTGCGATAATGTTGCAATGTATGAAAGGGCGGGGCATAGCCTATTCTTGGTTGTCCTTGATTGTTTTAATGAGTTTGATGGGGTATTTGCTTGGCATACAACGCCTTGTCTATCGAGTGGAAACAGGGCTTTTCATGTACGCCTGTTGTATGGCAATCCCATTCTTTAAAAAGTTGGAAATCTCAATATCCACAAAATTATGCGGGTCTATATTATTCATTATTTGCGGAATGAATATGATGGCGTATGCCACAATGGGTGATATTGTTCGTGATTCGCAAACAGGAAAAGAAAAGGATTTACATCCTGCTACGGATACTACGGATTTTGCGGCGATTTATAAATACATGGATTCAAATTCTGATAAATTCTATATGCCGTCAATGTATATCAATATGCTTTTGGCAGAGCATCAGAAGCCTCAATATGCACCCACACCCATGGGGAGCTTTCGAAAATTTGTGTCTTTGGGTTATTGGACTCCCTACTTGCCAGAGATAACAGAATCGTTGCGAGAATTTGGAATAGAAAATCCCATGCGTGACGTCGTTCTGGATGACGTTGTTGTTATTGGGGAGGGTTCCTTATGTGGGTATTTGCAAAGACACTATTATGATAGTGTAGCGGTAGATACGGTAGCTGTATTTGATGATATTGTTTTCTACAAATACCGCTTGGTGAAAAAGGGGGTAAACAATGATTAAGGCCATTTTTTATCCGCTTATAGGATCTGCCCTTATTGCTATTACACCTTTTTTATTGACCTTTGAAAAAGGTCAGGATATTATTCATGGCTTAGCAAGCTACAGTGCCTTTGTTTTGTTGCTTTTATTCAATCGGTTCAAAAAAAATAAAATTGTTGCCATTACATGTGTTGTCGTGCTTCTAGCCGTATCGTTCATGGATTTGCACAATTTGCTGTTGTACAAGAATGGTCGGCCAATGGGATGGCAGGGGATATTGCCCGTAGTTACAGTAATGATTGCGATAGCCATGCAAAAACCGGTAATAGGCTTGCGATTGCGTGCTATTAGCTGCTTTTGCTTTGTCTTCTTCTTTGCCCACATTGTTGGACTCAACTATTTTTCTCAACCGCTCATGGAATTTCCTTTGTTGAAATTCATGGCATATAGTGGATCCTCTTATGTGAATCGCACTACGATTCATCCGAATTTTACAAGCAAGTACCTTGTGACGGATTCCGTGACCATTACTCGTGATTATTTGGATACCAGTCGTACAAATGTGGTTGTACTTGTCGAAAGTTGGGGCGTACCCTTGGATACGGGCGAATTTGCCTCACAGTTGAGAATATTTGGAGGCTCGTTACAAACTGCAGGCATTCACAATCGTATGTATAGCCGTACGCGAACTGCGGAACGAGAAGACCTCATCAATACTGTAAATGGACCTCGCGGTCACCGCGATACAATTTTTATACCTAAACTCCTAGCTTCAATCGGAATAAGCACTACTTTTATGTATGGGGGCGATTCCTTGTTGCATTATCGAAATAAGTACATTCATAATATAGGCTTTGGAAATACGATTTATGGTGAGCGCAAGGGACTAAATCAAGCCTCTATTTGCGATAGCGTGATGGCTGTAAAATTGGACTCTCTACTGAATTCAGCAGAAACTGACTCCACTCAAAAAGTCAAGAGATTTATCGCCTGGACAACCGCTGATACCCAGTTCCCATTAATAGATGATGAAAACGAGACGAACGTTGATTCTACTTACGATGCTCGATTACAAGGGTCTTTACGTTTAATAGCGTCTCTTGCGAAAAAACATTCCCAAGTCAGGTTCATTGTCCAAGGTGACCATAATCCCATTTTGAGCCCGTTGGAATTTCAAAATCGCTTTTATAAGCGTTGGGTCCCATTTGTGGTGCTGAATTGAAATTTTTAGAAACTTATTTAATGCACATATCCTTAAATGTTATCAACTTAACATTAGGCTTTTCTGACGCAGACTGGATGAATTTTTTTGTGAAGCCACTCTTACTAAAGAAAATAAAATGTTTCTCTCCTTCACCCAAGAGTTCGGCTCTCTCGAACAGTTCTTGCATAACGTCAATATCGACCAACTTGTTGGTCCATTTGCATTCACCAAAAAGTTGCTTTCCTTCGGCAAATCCGAATATATCAATTTCTTCTTCCCGTTTCTTTCGAGGGTTGTTTCCCCACCATCGGCCAATATTTTCTGGCAAAAAGGGCATTGCCGACAAGCCTTTTTCCGTATAAAGGTACTGTAGGCAGATGTCCTCAAAAACATGTCCCATGTATTCGCTTATTTTGTCTTCTACAAATTTTTTATAAACTAGGTCTCCGACACCTCGATTTATATTCGTCTGATGATTCCAGACAAATGTAAACCAAAATCTGAACATCGTGTCGCTTATGACATAAATCGTTTTCCTGCTGTTTTTTTCTGTAGCAGGAATTTCGCGACGAACAATGCCCAATTCCATGAGTGACGACAATACGTTACTTGTTGCTCCGGTTTCTAACCCGGCCTTGGTCGAAATTTCATTTAATCTGCTTGCTCCCTGGGCAATAGCGATTATTACGGCATTGTAAGTGGCCGGTGTACGCATTTCCTGTTTCAATAAATTCAAGGGTTCTTCGAATAAACGTCCACCGGGTTTAAAGAAAAAGTCTGTCAAATTTGCGTTCAAATCCTTTTTGACGTTTATATGCGTATAATATTCGGGAACGCCCCACAGCGCTCCATAGAGAATCGCCTGCTGTTCCGAACTGAAATTTGAACAAAGGGCCCTGCTTTCAAAAAAGTTAAATGGCTGTATTTTCAGCTGCGATGTTTTGCGACCATAGAGTGGACTTTTGTACCCTAGTACCTGATTTTCCATAAAACTCATGGAAGATCCGCAAAGAATCAGCATCAATTTCGAACTTTTCCATGCATGGTCAATATGTTTTTGCAACAAGGAGGGAATGGACGGATCCGCTTTTGCTAAATAGGGGTATTCGTCTATTATAAAAACAATTCTTTCCTTTTGCGCTAATGCGTCAACGTACGAAAATACCTTCTCAAAACTTTCAAAGGTTGAATCCGGCCCGCCAGTATATTCCAAGACGGTCTGGGATAGCTGGGATAAGTTCTCCGGCACAGACGCTTCTATACCCGTAAAAAAGATGACTTTTTTACCAATGCAGAACTCGTTCAGGAGCATGGTCTTTCCCACTCGCCTGCGTCCATAAATGACTGCAAATTCAAACGTTCCTGATTCATACAGGGTATTTAGCGCGTTGAGTTCTGTTTTTCTTCCGTAGAACATTATTTACTCACTTTTGATTTACTAAATCGTAAATTAGCAAATAAGGAATATCCTGTCAACGGGATAATGACAAAAAATATTCGGGGATTCCGAAAATGCGAAAAACCGGCGATTTATGGTTCCGTGTACGATGTCCATCTGTATTTCATCAATGCCGTATTTGCGTATAGTTCTCTGTTGTGATTTTAAACTAATTCCTTATTTTCTTTTTAACCAAAAGGTAAAATAAAGTTTATATTTCAAACATGCAGAAGATTCCTTTTAACAAGCCTCCCTTTGTAGGGATGGAATTCGATTATGTCAAGCAAGCCGTAGAAAGCGGTCGTATTTGTGGTGACGGTACTTTTAACTTGCGGTGCCATGAATGGCTCGAAAAGCATACGGGTGCGGTCAAGGCGCTCATGACCACCAGTTGTACGCATGCCCTTGAGATGTCCGCACGTCTCTGTAATATTGCTCCCGGTGACGAGGTGATCATGCCTTCGTTCACGTTCGTGAGCACGGCGGATGCGTTCGTGTCGCAGGGGGCGAAGTGCGTGTTCGTGGATATCCGCCCCGATACGATGAACTTGGACGAAAAGCTTATCGAAGAAGCGATTACGGAAAAAACGAAGGCGATCGTGCCGGTCCACTATGCGGGGGTCGCCTGCGAAATGGACAAGATAAACGAAATTGCGAAACGGCATAATTTGTTCGTGGTCGAGGACGCTGCTCAGGGCATGATGGCGACGTACAAGGGTCGCGCTCTTGGATCCATGGGCGATTTCGGTTGCTACAGCTATCACGAAACCAAGAACTACAGCATGGGCGAGGGCGGTGCGTTGCTCATCAACCGTCCGGAATTTTGTGACCGCGCCGAAATTATCCGCGAGAAGGGGACGAACCGTTGCCAGTTCCACCGTGGCGAGGTTGACAAATACACATGGGTGGAGCTAGGCTCGAGTTACTTGCCGAGCGAATTGAATGCAGCGTATCTCTATGCCGAACTGGAATGTGCCGATATTATAAATGACGCTCGTATGGCTTGCTGGAACGAGTATCGTAAGAGGCTTGCTCCGCTTGCTGAGAAGGGCCTAATCGAACTCCCGTATATCCCGGAACATTGTACGCACAATGCCCACATGTTCTACTTGAAGGTGGAAGACCTGCAGACGCGAACCGCGCTCATCAAGCATCTGGTCTATAACGGGATCCTTGCGGTGTTCCATTATGTACCGTTGCATTCTTCGCCAGCTGGCATACGCTATGGTCGATTCCACGGAGAGGATCGTTATACCACAAACGAAAGTAACCGTTTGCTGCGCTTGCCGATGTTCTATGGGTTGAAAATGGAAGAAATCGAGTACATCTGTGGAAAGGTTTATGAGTTTTTTGGGGTGTAGAAATGTTGTTCCAGGAAAAAGATTTATTCAACTTTAGCGTTCGCTGCCTTCAAAAATATGGCATGTGCATGGCTGATGCCGAAACTACGGCAAAGCACTTGATTCAGACGGACAAGTGGAACGTCCATTCCCATGGACTTCAGAACCTGTGCAACTACATCCGCAAGGCTTTAGCAGGGGGTGTTTCTTTTACAGACAGGCCGGAACTCATTAATCGTTCTGCCTCTATCGCGCTTATTGATGGCAAGAATTGTATGGGCTATATTTCGTCATCAGAAGCTATGAAAACGGCTTGTGAAATTGCTTCGGAATCAGGCATGGCCCTTGTAATTGTGAAAAACAGTTGCCATTTTGGTGCAGCAGGGTGCTATGCGAATATTGCCGCAGAGATGGGAATGCTGGGAGCGGTGTTCAGCAATGTTGACCGTTTTATGACCGTGCCGGGCGCGAAACACCCTGTTATGGGGCAGAACCCGTTTGCATGGGCGGCGCCATCCAGTTTGTTGCCGTCTGTTTTCTTGGATATCTGTGCCAGTCAGGTGGCTGCACTCCGCGTTGTAAACGAAAAAATTGCAGGAAACAAGATTCCAGAAAACTGGATTATTGATAAAGATGGTAAACCGACCGACGATCCTTCGGCGTTTCCGCAAGAAGGGGCTCTTCAGCCGATGGGGGCGCATAAGGGGTATGGAATAGCCCTGTTCATCGAATTGATGTCCAGCATCATTTCGGGAGGCTTGTTGAGCATGAGCGGTAATATCCCTAGCTGGAACTTGAACTTGGAACAGCCCAATAACATTAGCCATTCCTTCTTGGCGATAGATGTAGACAAGTTGTTCCATAAGGGGTATTTGAAGGCTCGTGTTGACGAAATGATTCGTGATATTCATAGTTCTGAACCGGTGAATCCCTCTGTTCCGGTCACGGTGCCGGGCGAGTTGGCTTGGAAACATTCTCAGGAGGCCGATGCTCGAGGTATTGACTTACCTGAAAATACTGTGGCTCAGTTGACTAAACTTGCAGAGATGTCTGGTATCCCGTTACCGAAACAGGTGTGCTGAAATGAAAAAGATGCTTCTCCTAAATGGGTCTTTTAACGAGGTCCAGCTGATTCATGCCGCGCATCGGCTCGGCTATTACGTAATCACTTCCGGTAATGATGCCTCTGGAGAAGGCCACAAATATGCAAATGAGTTCTGCCCCTGCGATTATTCGGACAAAGAGGCGATTTATGCATTGGCGAAGCAGAAAGAAGTTGATGTAATCTGTGCTTGTAGCAATGATTTTGGGGCGCTGTCTGCCGACTATGCATGCGAAAAGCTCAGTATTCCCGGACATGACAAGTACGAAACGAGCCGTTTTTTCCATGAAAAGGATTGTTTCAAGAGGATTGCTGCCGAGTTGAACCTTTCGACGCCCGCTGCTGCTTGGTTTGATCGTCTGGAAGATGCCCTTGCCTATGTGGATACGCTTTCTTACTTCCCGCAGATTGTCAAGCCGGCTGATTTAAGCGGTGGAAAGGGGATTAGGAAGGTTTGCAGTAAGGGGGAGGCGATTGAAGCGGTTGAGGATGCGTTTAAACGTTCTAAAGTCAAGCGCATCCTGATTGAAGAATACATCGAAGGCAAGCAATTGGGGATTACCGTATTTATTCAGAACAAGAAAGTTGTCCTTGAATATGCGACGAATGATGATTCCTATGCTAACCCTTACATGGTTTGGTTGGCTTACCCTCCGTCAAGTAGTTATCCTGATAACAGGGCTTCTATCATTGCAGATATCGAAAGAATGGCAGAGGCGAAGAATGTTGCTGATGGTTTTTTGACGATACAGTACATTGTGAAAGATGGTAAGCCGTATTATATCGAGACCATGCGTAGGGCTCTTGGAAATCAGCATTACCTCTGCATGTCTAGGGATTTTGGTATAGATTTCTATGAACTGTATATTCGCTCGCAGTGTGGCGAGGATTGCTCAGATTTGGTCCGGAAGGCGCATGGCTTTAAATCTTATAGTGGATTCATGACAATTTTTGCACCGTCAAACGGAACTATCAAGAGTATAGAAATAGACCCATTTTTCCAGAGCAAACTATTTGACATCAAAATGTTCAATGGCCCTGGATATCATGTGACGGATTACTTGACGGACAAAATAGGGACGTTGTTCTTTACGCTAGAAAAAGACGATGTTGATTGGTTTAACAAAAACAAGCGAACTTTGTTTACTGTGACTATGGAAAAATAGGAGATGCGGTATGAATAATACGGAACGAAAAATGCTTGATATTCTCAAGTATCTCAAGAACGAGCAGGATGTAATCGCCATAAAAGCAGAATTTGAAGCCGAAGGGAGCCGTACGGATGAGTTGGTTATGCTCAATGAAATTATTTTCAGAGCAGATATGAAACTGTACATAAAGATAGGTGGATGTGAAGCGGTTCGAGATCTTGATCAGTGTAGATTACTTGGCGCATCTGGAATTATGGCTCCCATGATTGAGTCTCCGTTTGCTATGAAAAAGTTTGTAAATGCCGCCCGTAAGGTTTATGGAAAAGAATGGGAAAATATTGAATGGATTATTAATGCCGAAACAGTTTTGTGTCATAAGAATCTAGATGAAATATTGGATGCGGGGAAGGGATTCCTTTCAACGGTTTCTATTGGTCGTGTTGATTTGTCTTCTTCTATGGGGCTTTCAAGAGATAAGATAAATGGAGCTGAAGTTTTTGCAAAAACAAAGAATATCGCAGACCGTTCAAAAGCGAAGGGATATATAGTCAATTTCGGTGGAGGGATTTCGTTTGATGCAATCCCCTTTATTCAAAAACTGTATCCGTCAAATGATAGGTTCGAAACGAGAAAGGTCGTGTTCCATTCTTCAAACGACGAAAAAAAGTTAAAAGAAGGAATACTTAAGGCCATGGAATTTGAAACGTTGTATTTGAAGAATAAATGTGAATACTATGATAGAATGGCCGCAGAAGATCAGGAAAGGTTAAAGTTGATGGCGGAACGGCTTGAAACGGCCGGATCTAACCTTGTTTTATAAGCAATGAAGTTAGTAATTTTTGATCTTGATGGCACTTTATTAGATACCGGTAGAGGTATCGTGAAAAGCGTTGCGTTTACGTTAAAAAAAATGGGATTGCCTGTTCCAAGTGAGGAAGTTTGCAAGAGTTTTGTTGGTCCGCCGTTTAAGAAACGTTTTTTAGAATTGTTTAATACTGACGAAAAAAGGGCAGATGCCGCTTTAACCGTTTTTCGGGAAGAATATGGAAAGGCCGATGTCTTTTTGGCGGACCATTATGTTGGCATGAAGGAATGCCTCGAAAATCTGCACGAACACTATTCTCTTGCGGTAGCGACAAATAAAAGTGAATCCCATGCTGTAAAACTCCTTGATAAGTTTGACTTGTCCCAGTTTTTCAGAGTGATTTGTGGTTCCGATGCCGCTGCAACCATGACCAAGGAGCAAATCGTTGCGAAAGCTGCCGAACAACTTGGTATTCCCCTTGCTCAATGTCTAATGGTTGGCGACAGTGACAACGATGCCATTGCCGCCTCCAAACTCAGCATCCCGTTTATTGGCGTCACCTACGGCTATGGGTTCAAAAATGCCGCTGATTTGAGGCAATATCCGCATGTGGGGTACGCAGAAAGCCCGTTAAATCTCATGGAATTCATAAATGCTGCGGGATGATAAAAATCTATTCATTCATCAAATGATGTATATTTAGAGAAGAAGTTTTATTTGCGGAAGTACTCATGCCTAAGTTTTCGTTCGTTATACCCTGCTATAGATCTGAAAAAACCATTGCAACGGTTGTTGCTGAAATTAAAAGTGAGATGGCTTCCAAACGTCCGAACGACGATTTTGAGATTGTCCTCGTGAACGATTGCAGCCCTGATGGTGTATGGTCGGTAATCGAGAACCTTGCAAAAAATGAACCGAACATCATCGGTATTAACCTTGCAAAGAACTTTGGACAGCATTCGGCACTGCTTGCGGGGTATGGCAAGTGCACTGGCGACTATGTTGTTTCGCTGGATGACGACGGGCAAGCCCCGCTCGATTCATTGAACGACCTGATTTCTAAGTTGGAAGAAGACTACGACGTGGTGTATGCTTATTACCACGAGATAAAGCAGAACCTGTTTAGACGTTTTGGGTCTTGGATGGCCGGACTCATGGGAAAAATCATGCTGAACCCGCCCAAAGATATGAAGGGGAGCAGCTTTTATATAGCCCGAGGGTTTGTCATTCGTGAAATGTGCAAATACAAAAATGCGTTTCCATACCTTATGGGCTTAGTACTTCGCACAACACGTAAAATTGCCTGGATCGAAACGCAACATCGCTCTCGGTTGGAAGGAAAATCGGGATATTCATTCTGGGGTCTGCTTAAACTATGGCTCAACGGATTCACGGCGTTCTCCGTCAAACCGCTGGAATTTAGCACCTTACTTGGCGTATTCTTTGCTTTGCTTGGATTTGGCTTTTCAATTTTTGTGATTGTTCGTCGAATTCTCGGGATCACAACCTTGGAAGGTTGGAGCACAATCATTGCTTTAATTCTGATTATCGGCGGCCTTATCTTGATGATGCTCGGCTTAATCGGTGAATACATTGGCCGTATTTACATATGCATCAATGAATCTCCGCAGTATGTAATTAAAGAAATGGTTGGAATTTCGAAAGATGAAATTTCCTGATCCGATTCACTATTTTCCTTAAAAGAGGAGTGTCGTCTTTGTTTAGTTTTGTAATGAAAAAAATGCATGGGAAGTTTAACCTAAAACTTTTCCCGAGGGTTTCGTATTTTGGCTGTTATTTCGCTTTTGCCTATCTTTGGTTGATAAAGAAAAAAAATCAAGTTGTCCTTGCTCCAACTTTTGCTATAGGAGATCTCCTTTATCTTTTATCCTTTTTGCAAAGTATGGATTCGTGGACTATAGAAAAGGATAAAAAAATTCTTTTCTATGTATCGGATCGCTATAAAGATGTTTTAGAAACTTTTGACAAGCCTAATTCTAGAATTGAATTTGTTTTTCTAAAACATTGTGGATTTATGCATTTGTTTTTGCTGATGACGGGTGGCTGCAAAAAACATCCAAAATTGAATGCGTTTTCTAAAAAATCTGGCATTCTTATGCCGATTCCTAATATATACAATATTTTTTTTGACAAAAAAAACAAGCCAAATGGGACTCGCCATCAATTATCGGCTATTCTTAATATGCCGCTAACCCCCATCTCTTTGCATGATTTGGCATCTATTCCCGTAAAAAAGATTGAACATTTTGAACAGTTGAAGCATAGAATCTGCATTTTGAATCCTTATTCGTATTCGATGTACACCCCAAAATCGTTGTTCGATGTATTAGCTAGTGAATTAAGGAAATGTAACTTTATTGTTTATACAAATGTTGTCGGCGAACAAAAAGAAATAGAAGGAACAATTCCACTAAGGTGCGACCTGCAAGAATTGTACAGCATTGCTAAAGAAATTCCGCTAATAGTTTCTTTGCGTAGTGGAATTCTTGATTTTTTGGTTCCTTCAAAAATTAATATGTTTGTTATTTACGGCAAATGGAAATTAGATTATATTCAAGATGTTGACTATACTATGGAAGAATGGAAAACCCAAGGGGCATATCGCGAGGTTTCAACAAAATCGACAACAAATGAAGAAATTGTTCGGGATCTTCAAACATTTTTATTTGAACTAAAATCTGAGAATTGAAGATGGACTATATAATTGTTCAAGCTGGTGGTAAGGGCTCCCGTATGGAACGACTTACAAGGAATAAGCCGAAGGCGCTTGTTCCTGTTAATAATCTTCCTATGCTTTTCCATTTGTTTAGAAAGTATCCCGACAAACACTATGTAATCATTGGTGACTATAAGATTGATGTTCTTAAAGCATATCTTGCGGCATTTGCCACAGTTGATTATAAGTTGGTTTCAGGCTCGGGACATGAAGGTACTTGTGCTGGTTTGAAGGATGCGTTGACATTTATTCCGGATGGCGAACGCTTCATGCTTATTTGGTGCGACTTGATATTGCCCAAAGGGTATGAAGTTCCTGAAACCGATAAAAATATAATTGGTATATCCAAGGATTTCGTATGTCGCTGGATGTATAAAGACGGTTCCTTCAAAGAAGAACGGAGTGCGGAATATGGCGTTGCAGGGCACTTTATTTTCAAAAACAAGAAGGAGATTGAAAATGTCCCTGATTCGGGCGAATTCGTTCGCTGGCTACAAACAGAACCTATTGCTTTTGAAGAACAACCTCTTTATAAAACTAGAGAGTATGGCCTAATCGAAGAGTGGAATAAACTGCCCAAGAATAGATGCCGTCCTTTCAATAAGATGACCATCTCGGAAGATAAGGTTGTTAAAGAGGCAATTGATAAACAGGGCGAAGACCTGGCAAAGCGCGAAATTGCATGGTATAAGACGATGGAACGCTATGCCTATGACGCCCTTCCGCATATTTACTCCTTTTCCCCATTGGCAATGGAGCGCGTGAATGGTAAAAATATTTACGAGTACGCTGATTTGCCGATAGAATCAAAGAAAGAAATTCTCAAAAAAATTGTTGATGGCCTTAAAAGAATACATGGTCTTGAATCCGCTCAGTATGATGAAGCTAGCTTCAGGGATGCCTATTTAGACAAAACGTTCAATCGGCTAAGCAAAGTGAAAAAATTAGTGCCCTTTGCAGATCAACCTGTCATCGATATTAATGGAAAAAAATGTAGAAACGTCTTTTATCATAAGGACGAACTGGAAAATTTGGTGATGCAATATGTTCCAAAACAATTCTCGCTGATTCATGGTGATCCGACATTTAGCAATATCATGCTTAAAGAGGGTGAAACTCCGATATTTATTGATCCGCGGGGCTATTTTGGTAAAACCGAAATCTATGGTGATCCTGCTTATGATTGGGTAAAATTATATTATTCTCTAGTAAGCAATTATGATCAGTTTAATATAAAACGATTTGATTTGGTTATAGG
>Ga0310690_10008049_pt1 | contig 13449 bp, 16 predicted proteins | sample AusTroGonzalo_MG_2_FD_207661 | JGI IMG/M metagenome (GOLD analysis project Ga0310690, IMG submission 207661) | Bovine rumen microbial communities from tropical cattle in Woodstock, Queensland, Australia - Gonzalo_04 (v2) (version 2) | ecosystem: Host-associated > Mammals > Digestive system >... | reverse complement strand
ACAAAGGTACGAACTTGGAAATTGAAATCCAAGAAATTTCACAAAAAAGTTCAGAAAATTTTAACTCGATTACTTTTCTCGATTTAATTCGACTACTTTTGTGGTACAAAGTTTGCAAGTTAACAGATTTCCTCGCGTGTACGCGACGTATAGGAGGTATAGGTAGTGGTACCGAAATCACAAGAATGAACGTCAACGTCAACGCAAGCTTGAACAGAACCGCAAGGGTGAAGGTAAACAAAAAATGGTAAACAGGACCGCAAGGGTAAACAGGACCGCAAGGGTAAACATAAAGACACCGTTTACACCAGGAACACCTCTTACACCGTTTACACCTTTCACACCATTGAGTAGTGTAGTTGGCTAAAGCAGAGTCTTTACTTTAATCTTGAGATACGTGTAGACACCAAGAGCGATAGCAACCAGGATGTTGAACACCAGGAGGTACCAACACCAACGAGGAACCTTGTACTTGATGACCTCAACGTCTTGGTACCTTAGGACGTCCTTGTAGACCGTATCAATCTGTGTAACGTATCGGTCCACATAGGTAACGTTCGTCGTCAACGACGTCTGTTTATTTTCAAGATTGTGATGAAGGAGACCAAGACTGTCAATACTCGCTGTTGAAGAGGCTACGCTGGTCTCAAGGAACGACTGTTGAACGGTTACGTTGGTATGGCTCTCAACTGGCACTGGGATTCTCAGGGTGTCCGTCCGTATCACCAGTGAGTCCTTCACTATCGTGACGACCTTCTCCGTTGTCGTCGGCAGGTGTTGCGCCGCCCCACAACCCAGGAGCATCACAAGCGTAACCGTTAACGCCATAATATGCGAAAATCCTCTCATCCTCTACGCTGCGGTTAGTCCGAACATCTTGCATCGCTGTTCACCCTTATTCGAATACAATGAGAAATGGACCCAACGGCCACCAGAGGTCTTGGAAGTTTCCCAGATGCACTGGTCGAACTTCTTACCCTTGAGCCAACGCTTGAGGAACGCTTCGAACTCGTTCATCTTTCCGTTGACTGGCGAAATATCGACGGCGTTTCCGTACACATGCGCTGAACCCTGGACGCCACCTACGGCATTGTTCAACTGCACGCATCTGAAACCGCTTGAGACCCTGATGCCAGAGCCCCAGGCCTCCCTCATCTGGTCAAGGAACGCAGCCAGACGATTGAGGTTCGATACAACTTCCCAGGATGGGCTGTTGTCAATTTTCTTGCGTATTGCGGTGTCGCTACGCAACATTTCTTCGAGTTTGAAGTATTTGCTCATACAATTTTGTCGATTACGTCGGCCAGGTATTGGCCGTTATTGAGTACCGTCAAGGTCAGGCATTCCGTCTCCCTGAGGCGTTCAAGCTCGTCGTACCATTTTTTCTCAATGCTCCTGATGAACGACTCATGACCAGTACCCTTGTGCTCCCTATGCCTCTTACGCATATTAGCCTTGAACTCACCAAGGCGGTCGTAGTTCGGTACCACTATATGGAATTTGAGGCCTTGCTGTTGGAGTAGGTAAAGACAGTTGGGGTCGCAGAGGATTACGTCGTAGTTCTCCAGGCCGTACTCAAGCTCTTCCAGTTTCGGCTGCATCAGGTCGTATGTCCAGTCGTAAACAGTATCGGAGGTTGAGGCGACTGTGGACTTGCCTATTCCGTAGTAGCCCAGGATGATGGTATTATTCTTCCGCTTCCTCACCTTCAATCGTATCCATCGCCACATCCAAATCCTCGTCGTCGTCGATTTTTCCTACGGTGACGGTTCCCACCTTGGTGCTGATTTTTACCTTCTTGTTGTCGTCGAGCGCCTTGGCAGCGAAAGCCAGTGCTGGCCAGCAGAAGATGATGGCCGCACCCTGTAGCACAGAAGGCGATATTTCGCCTTGTGGGGGCATTAGGAAGCTGGTTATAAGGAGCCCTATACTCACCACCAAAGTGGTGAAAAACGCGACCAGGTAATGATTTTTGAGACAATGTTTCATATTATTCATCGATACAAGTGGACGCAGGGATTTCAAAGGTTATTTGCATATAGCATCCAGCCGCCAGGTCTTCGAAGCGCTGGTTGAAAAAGGTGTAGTACGTTGTGCCGTAGATGTCGCAGTCGTACTTCTCGCAGAAAATCCTCGCGATGTTGTCAAGGACCTCCTTGCCGACCGAATGGACCTGTAGCTGGTTGGAACTCTCAAGGTCCTGGATTCGGCTGATGTAGAAACAGGTGAGGGTATAGCGGTCGAGCCCCTCGACACTCGTCGAGTTGTCGGCGGTGGTCACGTAGAACACGTCCCATTTCACCGATGGGTTTGACATAAACAGATATATGTCGCCGTAGCCAGTGGAACGGACGTTTCTCTGGGTCAGGGCAATCTTCTGTAGTTCGGTTACTACTTGCTTTAGCGTCATGGCTATTCGTTTGTTGTAAGTATGCCTGAGGCCCTGTTTGGTTATGAGGAAAATTGGACGTACCTTTGGTCAGAGTATGACAGACCAAGAGTTGAAACGCCTGAGGAATCGAGAGTATTACCAGCGTTGGAAGGAGAAAAACCCAGACAAATTCAGGGTACAGAATGAGAAATATCGCCAGAAGAAGGCGGTGTACGTCGAGAAACGCCACAACATATCGCATGTGGGCTTCAAATGCGTTATCGGCACCCTTGACAGGTTCCTTCTCAACACCGCCTACATCGACGGCAAGATAACCGTCACCAATACCACCCAGGAAAACCTCAAGGCCATGCGAAGGCTCATCCTCGACACCGCCAGGGCCTGGATTATGGGCCAGGACTTCTGGGACAAACACAAGCGCATCTTCGTCGTCGATTTCCCAGACAGCAGCGAGGTGATGAAAACCAAGTCCAACACCGTAACGTTCCAGTTCACGCTGTTGAGGGTCGGAGAGTTCACCAAGGTCAGCCTGGTGGACAAATGGAAGGAACTCTGGGGTGGTCTTGAGCCGTTCTGCGAGGACCTGTACGATATAATGAAAAAAGCCGTTGAGAGTAACGGCTTGAAGCTGGTAAATAGATATGTGAAAATGGACGAATGCCCACCAGCTTATGCTTCTAACGGCGAAATGGACGAGCCAGACGATTAACGCCTCGCCCTGTATCCACCCAACCACAGACCTGTCGAAGCGGCGCTGTTGAGGTTAGACCTCATGGCGTTGCATGCGCACTCGTCGAGCTCTGGGAAGGCCTTGCAGTTGTTGAGAAGGAACTGCTGCATCCTGCGGCAATAGAAGTCTGCCTTGAACTCGTAGTTGTGCTTGAGCCTCACGCGCTCTTCGTCGGAAATGTTGTCAACGTACTCATCCCTGTTCCTCACCGTACCAAGGTTGGTGAGCTTCACGTCGAGATAGTCGATGATGTCCGAAAGCACCCTATACAGGAGGTACCACTGGATGTAGTTCTTGATGAGGTCCTCGTACTGGTCCGCAACGTCGTTCTCGACCACCTTGGTGAGAAGCGCGTTGTAGAGGCATTCACCGATTATCTGCTGAAGGTGAATGGTCTGGGCGTCTCGAATGGCAGGGAGGATTAGCTTGCCCCACGTATTGTCGCTCAGGTTGCTGTTCTCCTTGATGAAGGACTCAGAAACCAATAGTACATTGTTCATCTGCATACGAATTACTTTTGAAGTAAGTATATTACGATATTGCGTTGGTTATAGGTCGAAACCCTTGCTTTTCTCGAACTTTGATTGTATCTTGGAACAAGATGATTGTTTAACTTACTGTAATGTTTGTATCGAAAAAACAGCGACTTCTGTCTGAGGCGCAAGAAATGTGATGATGGTCTGGTTTTGCTTTCAAAGCGGTTTTTGCTGTTTCCGCTTACTATGTCTCTTCAACTGTTTTGCCGCAAGGCAAGTAGTTATTCCATAAATACCGTAAAATGTTTATTGTTGGCGGTCTCCGTTGTGAAATGCAGACCGTTTTCTAAAGAAAACATCAAATCCTACCTTCTACATAACCAGGCGAATCCCCCCACCAGAGCTTACCCAAGGTGAGGGGATTCCATTTTGTATGTATGTCGGTTAACTGACGTAGTTCACAGTCCAACCGCTTGGTAGTTCGGCTATCATCAAAGAATAGTCGCTTCCAGTAGGAATGTTCAACGTACCAGTTGAAGCAATCTGGTCAAACACATGGGTAGCGAGGTGTGGAGCAAAAAAGTTTTTGCACGTGATGGTGTCCAGGTCTCGATTAGCAAAAAACGCCTTAAACCCGATTGAGTCAACATTCTCACCAAGTACAACGCTTCTAAGGTTACAGGCCTGGAAAGCCCTTGAACCAATCTCTCGTACAGTGTCTGGAATCGTAATGGCCGTCAAACTACTGGACGGGTTACCACCGTCTTCACAGAAGTTTGTTGGGATGTAAATGACGTTTGTGCTGTTATCGAACGTGATAGCGGAGAGATTAGGGTTCTCAAGCGTTCCAAGGAAGAACTGGTCTATCGCATCACAGGTAATGTTCACATCCGTTAGATAATCACTCTGTATAGCAACCCTTGGTGCACCATTGGTATAAAACTCCAAGGTGTATGTTCCAGCTGACGCAAACGTATATGTTGAAGCGGTTGAAAGGTCTTCATTCAACTCGTTAATATGAACATTGACTACGTTCACTGGCTTACCGTAGATAGGATTTGGCCAGTAAATCCTTTCTGTTGTGGTATCAGCAGTTATTTTTAAGGTGGCAGTGCAAGCGTGTACCCTGTACTCCGTAACACCTGAGGTGTAACCTGAATTAAAGGCCACATCGGTGTTAACGTCCACCTGAAAAGTACTGATACCTTCGTATCCGTAATCGCTTGCCCTAAACTCGTAAGAGCCCTCCGTAGATATGCCGATTGATATACTACCAAACGGAATGTTAACGTCAACCTCGTTGAAACCGTCAACACCTTGTGGCGGCGTGTAAACACCAGTGGTTGTGGCCGTCAAACCAGTCAAAACGGCTGGTGTGGCACCAGTTACATTAACGGTAACCCCAGAGTAACCAGTGTCAGAGGTATAGACCCCATTGGTGGTGGCTGTGATGGCCGTAAACTGGGCCTTGGTGTCTTCGGTACCAGCGCTGTAACCTTCGGTGTATCCTGAATTGTATGTGCTGGCCGTATCAACGTTAACCGTAACCGCAGACCAACCGTCAACACCCTGTGGTGGGGTGTACTGGCCGTTCAATGTGAAGGTCTCAGACGATAGCGTTGCGGAGCTTCCAGTCGCAACATTAACCGTAACGGCTGAGTATCCAGTCTCTGAGGTGTAGGTGCCGTTGGTGGTTGCCGAAAGTTCGCCAAGAAGGGCCTTCTGAGCCTCCATACCGTCCGTATAGCCAGAAGCATAGCCATCGGTACGTCCTGACGAATATCCTGCCTCAAATCCAGCCGTATAGCCGCTTGAATAGCCGTCGGTCTGGCCGCTTGCGTAGCCTTCAGTGAAACCGCTTGCATAGCCTGCGTCAAATCCCTCAGTGCTACCGCTGTTGTATCCGTCCGTAACTCCGCTTGAATAACCCTCGTTATAGCCGTCCGTATGGCCGCTGCTATAGCCGTCGGTGACACCGCTGCTGTAGCCAGCCTCGAATCCGTCATGGTAGCCCTCGTCGTAGCCAGGGACGTTGACCGTAACCCCAGTGTAAACGCTGTCGCCGCTTGGAACATACCTGCCGTTTTCGGTGACCTCAAGGTCCTCGAAGGTGACCCCAGTCGCCGCACTCACGTAGACACTAATCGTACCGCCAGAAATGCCATCGTATTCTGGGTAGTCTGGGTGAATGTGTGTCACCCCGTTCTCGTTGATGACGTAATCCTTCCTCTGGAGAGTAAGGGTATGCCCAGTGGCACCCTCGAACTCGTCGTCGCGAGGGATGTAAATCAACTGGCTGTTAATTGAGTCGTTATCTACGTAAATCATTAGTTCACAATTTGCTCGTCGTTATTTTCCTCGATGGAGAACGGCTTGATGCTGAGGCTGTCCTTCATACCGAAGATGTGGTCGAAGGCGTCGCCGATGACTCTCTGTACGTCGCGCACAGTCGTGCGGTTGTAGAGGTCCCAGGCCTTCTGGAACTCGACCTCATTGAAACCAGTCGCAGCGGCCATGTTTCCGAAGAGCTGAGGGATTGCACCGAAGGCACAATAAATCTGCTCCCTGGACCTGTCTGCGGCGGCTTTGTACTTCTCGCCGAAATCTTCAATGGAAAGACGCTCCACCTTGGTTGCGTTCTCTTCACCGTTGGCAAAATTCAGGAGTATGCGGCCCGCATTGGAGGCTCCAGCAAACTTCTGCTGGACATTTTTCTCAATTTCGGCCTTCTGCTCGTCGGTAGGCACGCCGTTCAAAAAATTGATGATGTAAGACCCCATGAAGCCATTCTCCAGACTGTTCAGGTGCATGTCGTCGATGTGGCGTTCAATCTCTGCCGCCTTCACCGCACCAGACCAACGAGGAATCGGATAGGTGGAGTCAATGGTGTTCTTCACATAGACGATTGAAGCAGGAGCGTCACCGTCCTTGATGTACTTCGGATAGACGATGGTCTTGGTGGACCTGACGTACTTCTTGTCGTAGTCCTCGCTGTAGAAGAAGGCCTCGTTCTTCTTGTCCGAACGGATGTTACGGAAATCCTTGTAATAGACCTCTGCAACACCGCCGTTGAGGTTCCTGATGACCTCGATTGCGAAACCGCCGTAGAGCAGGTAGTCTCTCGCCAACCATTTGACCATATTCCTGGCCGTTTCACCCTTGCGGTTCAACGACACCTCGAAACCAGGGGCGTTGCAACGAACGTCATCGCCGCCACAGAAATTCGCACTGCCGTCCACGACCGATTTCAAGGTTGTACAATCTTGGTATAGGCCGAAAACGTACTGAGGCCATAGGTTCTGGTCGCCGTATGCGATGAAATCCTTGCCTCTGACCTCTTCCTGGGTGAGTTTTGGGATGCTGTCAACAAATACCTTGTCGATGGCCGCAAAAGCCATCTGGATGTTATTCGTACTGGATGTATCCATTGTGTTCCTTTATTTCGTCTTTATTGTAATTTGTCTTGTCTGCGACATATTCGCCAACCTGAAGGAGACCTGATGCCTTCGCCACGTTTCCGTCATACAAGGTGTATGTGTACTCGCCGTTCGGCATACCCTCTGGAAGGGTGATGTCGAATGTGTACCAGATGCGTGACCTCGACAAATCCTCCAAACCAGTGAGCTCGAACTCCTTTTTGGTGAGATTGTGAATCAATTTGAGCGTCATTTGTATTAGATTTGTCTGTAAGTATAAAGAAAGCCCCCGTTGGTTAGACGAGGGCTTCGAAATATAGAGGGGCCGCCGAATTACGCAGCGACAGTTGCTATTACAGGTCGTCAACGACGGTCCAGTTGTTACCAAGGGCCGTACTCCAGTCGGTGTAGGTTGAACCAGAAGGGATGTGCATCGTACCAGTGTTGGCGGTAATCGTGCTGATTGGACCACTGCCACTCATTGAAGGGGCGGTCGTGGCGTAGCAGTTGATTACGGTCAAGGCCGTACAGTCGATGAAAGCTGTATCACCAATCATGGTGCAGTTCTGGTCGAACGTTACGCTGGTGAGGTTGGTACAACCGCTGAACAGTTCTGAGTTGATAGATGGCTGTTCGCTACCCCACATTCCCCAGGTGGTGTCACAACTGATTGAACATTCAACCATATCGCAATTCTGCAACCAACCCTGCAAATTGGTGTCCGTAGACTCCCTGAGGTAGGTGATGGTGTGTGTTCCAGCAGAACCGAAGGTGTAGGTAGACTCATGCGGCTGAACGGTGTTGCTTGGGTCACCGTCAACGTAAGCCGACATCCAGTTTCCACCGTCATAAGGGTAAATGTTCTGTGTCTCGTCTGCCTGTGACGTAATGAACGTACATACAGCGCTAACTATCGGCTGCTGCTCCTGGATGGTGAAACTAAGTGGGTAGTTACCGATTTGCTGGTCGTTGGCATCAAGGGCAGTTACACCGATTGAACCGTAGATTGGCGTGCTGCCAGTGTTTGCCTGGGCGAAGAACGTCACACCAGTAGCCACGTCTGCGGTGTTTGCGGTGAACGAGGTTACGCTGCCGCCGCCCCAGTTGAAGTGACCGATGCCAGAATCGAGGCTAATCGCATACTGCGTGGTGTCTGGATTGTCGAAGAAAATCTCGAAATTGCGTGAGCCGCCAGATGCTGGGAACGTGCTATCACCACCCTCCCACTCAACGAACATAGCGTCAGGATTTCCTTCCTGGTTAATGGACAAGTATTTGGTATCGACCGCCTGTGTAAGCTGTTCATCCTCATAGAACACAACTGTAACGGTCTTGTTCTGCTGGTTATAGTTGTCGTTCTCGTCGTAGGAAATATAGACAGCAGTGGTAGATGACGTTCCAGTCACCTCATAGCTGTCAACCAACACCTGGAAAGCGTAGCCAGGGTTGTCGATGATGTAGACGATTGTCTGGCCTGACTCATAAGACACAGATGTGCTTGGTACATAGTAGTCACCGTTGAACGAAGGAGCGTACTCGCCACGTCCCTGCTGTGAGATTTGAGCCTCTTCGGAGAAAAGGTAGTTCTCGTGCGCTGCATCTGAGTAGAACTCGACATTGAAAGTGCCTTCCCTGTCCTGGGTGGCGTTCTCAGGTACTTCGAACCACCAAGCGTTGTTGCCTTCGCTGTTGAATCCTTCTCCGTTGTTAATCCACTCTGGTGGAACTGCCGCCCAATACAGTCCGTCAGCGTCGGATACCTGGAGGTACTGCCAGCTGCTGTAGCTGCCAAGCTGAGAGTTTGAAAGGGTGACAGTCGCACCCGTTGAAGGCTCTTCTGCTGCATCCTGCTCGATGGTGACGGTAACCTCGTTCCTGAGGTACTCCCTGTCTGAGTCGTAGAAGAACTTGACAACGAAAGAACCGTTCCTGATGCTGGTTTCTGAGTTCTCGCCGATTGTGACATCCAACGAGCTGTCTCCGTAGCCCTTCTTAGAGCTAACAGAAACCCACTCTGGGGTGTCAGCAACCAACCAATAAAGGCTACCAGCGGTGATGTAGGTGTTGTCGGTGAAACCAGTTGCTGGCACTCCAGTGTATGCCTCAGTTCCAATCTCGCCATCTGGTGTCTCTTCGAGGTCGTTGTAGTGTACCTGGTCGTCCCACATTGCTACGAAAGGAGCAAGGAGCTTGCCCTGGTCAAGGGCCTGCTGTGCCTGTGCCTGGTTGTCGTATTTTCCGAAATATGATGCTGCCATAGTTTACGCTCCTGGGTTTTCGTCGTTATTATTCTCGACCTCAGTCAAACGGCTGTTGAGGTCGTTAAGTGCGGTGGCGATAACCTCCTGCGCGTCAAGCGACATGCCGCCGCCTGAACCGCCAGAGCCACCAAGGTTTACATTTGCCAAACTAATAATCATAGCGCGTCGATGTTTTGCTGGTTATTAGTAGATGAGGGTTCCGAACTCTGCTGGGTCGCCGTTCTCATCCTGAGGGATATAGCCGTCAAGACGGATGTACTGGCCGAAGGCACAGTCCACGCAGACGATTGTTTCGCCGCTGGGAAGTTCCTGGGCCTCTTCGTTGCTTGGGAAATCTGTCCAGTTCAAGCCGTCGGCACTCAGCTGTAGATAGAACGGCTGGGTACTTGGCGAAAAACTGAACGCATGACTCAAAACCTGGAATGAAGCATCAGCTCCGATTTTCTGTTTCATAATTCCTAACTTGTCTTTCTCCCCTGTTAGGGGCATTATTTTCTGTAAGTATATGTTCTTGGTGTGTTGGTGACAAAAAAATCCGCCACCTTTCGGATAGCGGATTCAATCGGTTGCGGAACTGGATTAAGCACCAGTCACATCTGCGATGGCCTCAGCGCTGAGTTCAAGCGGCCATGAGCTGTCTGAGCTCTGGAGGGTGAGCTCGTAGTAACTACCATCACTCTTCTGTACCCCAGTCTGGGCTGTGCCGCTTGCAGGAACGACAGGCTCATCGTAGCCAATCAGCCACCATTTGTCGTTGGCGTCGCGAACTACGACCCTGGTCTCAGCGAGGGTGAGGGCGGTCATTTCGATTCTCTGAGGGGTGTCGAGCTTGTTGAAGCGAAGCAAGACGTCCGTAGAGACGTAGTTGACGCCAGCGGTCTCGTCGAAGTTGAGAGTAGAGGTCATAGATGCGGTGTTCCTACGCATGACGTACTTGGACCAGGTTTTTCCAGAAGCCATCGTAATACCAGTGATGGTATCGGCAGTTGAAATGTCGTTAATGGTTGGTGAAATAGCGGCCACATCGTCATAGTTGCAGATATAAATCTCCTTCACGCCACCCTTTGAAGGGTTGCAATCGAGGGCGGTAAAACCGTTAAGTGTCTGTGAACAAGCCATTTATGTTATCTTATTATCTCTTTATTATTCTTTGTAAATGGGGCCGACCCGATTGTCAACCCCGTTCGTCGTCGCTCTGCGATTAGGCGTTGAAATCGCCAACCACAACTGCGTCAGGCCAGATGGTCTTAACCCCAGCGTTCCAATGGATGTTGTACTTCCAGAGTTCGCTGTTGTCGTCGTACCAGAAGCGGACCTTCTCCTGGTCGTTCTCAAGGTCGCAACCGTAGACCATGTTGTCGTAAGCGGAAGCGTAGATGTACTCAGAGTCACCAGAGCTGCGCTTTGCGAGACCGATGGTCTTGTGGATACGGACCTCAGTTCCAGGGAAGTAGATGTCCTTGTCCTCGATGTCTGCGCCAGGGGCGAAGTGATAGAGGTTCTTCTCGACGAGCTCGAAGACGAGCTTGCGGTAGTTGGCTGGGCTCATGAAGAGGACGGCCTTGTCAAGGAGGTCCTCAGGGATGGCCATAATGACTGCCTGTGCGCGTGCGTACATGGAAGTAGCGGCGGCGCCAGTCACCATGATGGTGGAAGCTGCGTCGTTATTGAGAGCCTGAGTTACGAAGCCGTCGATGAGGTCGGAACCACTGTTGCCAGAGGTTGCGCCCTGCCATACGAGGGTCTCCATCTGCTTGTTGATTGAACCAACAACCTCGTCGAGGATTTCAGCCTCGAAAGGCATGTCAGCAGCGTCCTTGTTGGCTGCGATTTTCACAGCGTACTCCTGATACTTACCAAGAAGTACCTTGTCGCAGTACTGGTCCTGAGCCTTGAGCTGAGCAGTCTCAATCTCGCGCTCAGAGAATTCGGTCTTGCCGCTTGCGGCGAAACCACAAGAGCTACCATCCTGGATGTTAGCCTCGACGTCAAGGATGTTGAGACGCTCCTTGGTCTTCACGCCGAACTGCTTGCGGAGGTTAGGAATGGTGTCGCCCTTAACGGTACCAAGAACCACACCCTTGATAAGGAGGTCCTGGTTAACTTTTACGTAGTCAGTGAGACCACTAACAGTGTATCCTGATGCCATTTTTCGTTATTGTTTAATTTTTTATTGTTTTCAGTTTTGCTGTATGTATAAAAATCCCGTTAGCTGGTGATTTTTATGCGTTGAGGATTCTGTTGAGGTTATCGAGCTTCCGATTTCCCGTCTTTTCGGTCTTGTTCATCTTCTCGAAAACTTCCTCAGCTGGCTCAGCGGCTGGCTTGTTCTTGAGTTCCTCGTTCTCTCTTTCGAGTTCAGCGATTCTCTCGCGTGCGGCACCAAGCTCTTCCTCAAGACGTGCGACCTCAGCCTCAAGGTTGGCGATGCGCTCGTCCCTGTCGTCGGCCTCTGGCTCTTCTGCTGCTGGAGCCTCTTCCTCAGCGTTCTCCTGCTCCTGGGTCTCAGCCTCTGGCTCAACGTCGTCGCCAGTGGTGTCTTCCTTGGCGACTTCCTTGATGTCAGCGACCTTTCCGTCGGCGATGGTGTAGACGATGCCGTCCTCAGTGGCGTACTCACCGTCTGGTGCAGGGGATTCGTTGCCTTCCTCGTCAACGATGTTGACGCTCATTCCAACCTCAAGCTCGTCCCCGTCGAAGGAGAGCAGGCCCTTATCGGTTGAAAGTCTCTCAAACTGGGCCAGGATTCTGGCCAGTGCGGTTTTGATGTTTGACAATTTCATAGTTAACTACTTATTTTTTATTCAGTTTATTTTCGATTTGGGAAAGAAGGTCACCAATCTCGTCGATGACGTTCGGCTGTGGCTGTTCCTGCATCATCACAGGCTCGACGCCGAATGTTCCAGCCAAACTGAACCCCTTCCAGGTGCCATTGACTATCTGACCCCATAGTTCCTGGTCGTTCACATGGTACTTGAAGAAAAGTGTGTCGTCAGGAAGGTCCTCGTATCCGACTGGATTGATACCGTTCTCAACGTTCTTGAAGAAAGCCTCGACGAGCGTGACGCCGTTGACGAGTTCGAAGTTGTGGTCGTGGTCAACGTCGTTGATGCGCTTCTCTGCGAAGTAACGCTCTGCCATCTTGTGGATGGTCTCTGACTTGTAGACGATATAGTAAGGCATCCCGTCCAAGGTCTCCCTGTAGATTGGGAAGTCAGGAATCATCACTGGTCCGAAGACCATGTGCTTGCTCTCGTCCTGGACGGAAAAACGCATCGGCTCACGCTGTTTGGCAAACGCCATGAAACCAGACTCGATTGCTGGTGCATCTACCAACGAAACGACGACCATTCCAGTCCCCTCGTCATCAACCGTTGCCTGATAAACAGGAATTCCGTTAATATCTTTCATTTTGATGCTTTTGAGTAAGTATAAAAAAACCCCCTTCTGGTGAGGGGGTTGTTGTTAGAACGTGGATTCCGCAACTCTCGTTCGTCCTTTCTCCTGGGCGGCGTCGATGTCCTGTACCGACACCCAGATTGGTGTGCTTGCAAGGGCGTTGGCAAGGCGTTCGGTCTCCTGCTCTCCAGTGGCGTTCGCAACGTACTCTGGCTGGTAATCCGTCATAACTGGCGTCACCTGTGCCATCATCGTACTTCCACCGCTTCCGCTGTTCTTTCCAGCGTTCCTGATGGCCGCAATCTGGGCGATACCCTGGGCGATAACCGCCGCAGCAGCCGCCGCACCGACAATCTGGCCGTAAGGTGGAGGTATCGTTGAGGATGCCTGGGCGAATGCACCGAAACTACCTGCCAGCATATTGATGGTAGCCTGGACAATCTGAAGGGCCCTGACGTTTTCCATTTGCTTGTCAGCCTCTTCCTGGCTCATATCACCAGCCTTGACCTGTGCTTCAACGCTGTCCTGCCAGGCGTCAGCCACGCTACCAAGGATGCTACCGATTGAGTTGCCGACATCGACGATGGTGCTGATGATTTCCTTGCTCTCGTCAATCTCGATATGCAGATTGTCAAGGTAGTTCTCGCGTTCAAGGGTCGCAAGCTCCATGCGCTTCTGCGCCTCCTGCTCCCTGGCGTAGGTGATTTCGGCGTCGGTCTTGGCGATTTCCTGAGCGTAGTGCTGATAGTACTCGATTTCCTCCTGAAGACGAGCC
>Ga0310690_10008048_pt1 | contig 13449 bp, 10 predicted proteins | sample AusTroGonzalo_MG_2_FD_207661 | JGI IMG/M metagenome (GOLD analysis project Ga0310690, IMG submission 207661) | Bovine rumen microbial communities from tropical cattle in Woodstock, Queensland, Australia - Gonzalo_04 (v2) (version 2) | ecosystem: Host-associated > Mammals > Digestive system >... | reverse complement strand
GGCATGGCTGGCGCCACACGACGAACTGGTCCTCGGCATAGCGCACGATCTCCCGCGCCTGCGCCAGCCGCTTCCTGTCGCCGGGGAAACGCTTCAGCATGTAGATCGCCGTGTCGCAGGCATTGTGCTTCGTGAGGTTCTGGTAACGGCTCTCGGCCGGACGGATGTCCTCGAACTGTCCTTCCCAGTTCCACGTCCTTAAGGGGCCATCGTCTATGAACGCAAACGCCCTGTCCGCCGCCGCGCGGTACTTCTCCTCGCCAGTAGCCGCGTAAAGCGCCTCAAGAAAGTTGATGACCGACGTCGGCACCAGTCGATTGTCCGAAACGGGCTTACCGTCCTTCTCGTACACCTTCAGGTACCACGTCCCGTCCTCGCCCTGCAACCTGATGTATGTCTCGGCGATGCGCCTTGCGGCGTCGAGATACTTCGCCTCGCCAGTGGCTTCGCCCAAGTTCACGAGCGCCGCGCCGGCGTCGGCGGGATAGATGAGCATGTGCGTTCCAGAATATGTTCCCGAGAGCTGTCCGTCGCCCTCGTAGGTCGGCGTGAAGTATTCGAGCGGCGTTCCGGCCTTCTGGCTCTTCTCGATCAAATAGTCCGCCGAGATGCGGGCAACCTTCAACGCGCGCTCCCGCTTCTCGGGCGCGACCTTCGCGAGTGAGAGCATGGCTCTGATCAGCGCGGACTGCATCTTCGACGGATAGCTCGTGAAATTAGACTTCTGCGCGAGGTCGGGGTGGCCGTCCCTTTCCAGCCCGGCTACCTCAGGCAGATTCAGGATGTATTCGCATAGCATCTTCTGCGCTTCGGCATATGGACGCTTCGCACGCGGATATACGCCAGGCTCGAAAGGCGCCTTCTTCCAGAAGCGTCGCTGCCCCGCAAGCCCACACACCTCTCCGTCGCCGCCAAGCCCGAAGCAGAAGACGGCGATAAGCCCACGCGGCACGAAATCCCACACCGGCTTAAGAGAAGCAGTAGGCGATTCCGCCTCAAAGACATGGGAGTACTGCTGGTCGTCCATTGCCTGAAAACGATAGCGGACAGCCCCCTTCACCTTCTGGAAGGGAAACGACGGGGGATACATGAACATCTGCGCGTTGCCGTTCCAGAACTCCTGCCCGCCGACGCCGCCGGGGCGTATCTCATGCGCAAGCTCGTCTCGCACTCTCGCCGCAAGCGCAGCGCGTTCCGAGCTGGCGTCTGCAAAAGGCCGAGCAAAGCCCTTCGCCTTAAGCGCCTCGCGCATGGACGCGGCGCGCGCGGCGAGATCGGGTCTGTCGTAGAGCCGCGCCGCCGAATCGAGCATATCCGCGTATGCGTAGCTCGCCGCCGCGTTCACGCCCTTGTCTGCGTCGGGCCTGCCGCGCTCTGCGGACGGCAAGAGCCACTCCGGCACGTTCGTCAGCATCAGGTCCCTGTCGCGGAAGCGGTCTATCTGGAATATCATCCCCTGGACGTTCCAGCGCTGCGCTTCCACCTCCGTGCGATTGCCGGTGCGGAACGCCTCGTCCTCAAGCGCCGTGACGAACGACATCACACCGCCCGGCGACGTTGCCGCGTCGCGGAACACCTCCGGCATTTCAAGGGGTCCAGCCGCCACCACAAGCGCCAATCCGGTCGTGCAGACAGCAAATAATTGCGTGGCGTTCATATTTTCCACGTTCAACGCGGCATCGGGTTCTTGAACACGCAGTGACGCGTGATGTCCGTGACCTTGTCGCCCTTGATGTCGGCAAAGAGGATGAGCGCGTGGACGGAAAGACCTGGCTTTTCACGCGGTTTCATCCAGTTCGGCGTCGAGCAATAGACGAACCGCGTCGCGCCGTCCTTGCCGCCCGGAACGACATCCACGCCCTGGAACCAGCCAAACGACCACTTGCCGAGGACGTTGAAGTCCCTGTCGAACTTGAAGAAGTTGTACCCGCCCTCGTCCGGAACGTCGGACGCGACATAGAGATATGTGCCGTCCGTCGTGATGTTCTGCTGACCCGTCGAATAGAGCGGCGAATGATGATCCACCGTGAACGTGTCGCCAACGTCTTCGAGCGTCGTCGCGTCAAACTTGCGGTAGCGGGCGCAGTGACGCGGCTTGTCCTCTTCGCCGGGCAGGGCGACCGTGCTAAGCCCGATGTAGAGAACTCCGTCAAGACACGCTATGCCGTCGCCTCCCGCTCCTTTCGGACGGAGAAACGTGCGCTCCTTGACGAGATTCAGGTCTTCGTCGAACATCTGGATGCTGCCGGCGGCGGCGCCGAATCCCGGAACCGGCTTCACATGGCAGACGATTGTGTAGAGGTGGCCGTTCCACCAGCATATGTCGCCCTGATGCTTAACGAGGTTCTCGGCCCGCTTCAGGAGCCGCCCGTACCAGTCGGTCTTCACGATCTGGTTGTGGAAGGCGAAATAGAGCGCATTCGACGTGGCGCACATGCCCTGAATGTGTCCGCACCACGTCTTGCCGGTCCACTCCTTCACCGCTCCCTGTTCGGAGACGCGCACCTCCCAGTTCCCCGGCACCTGCCAGTCGCCGAGATCGGCAAAGGCGCACGTCGCCGCCGATGCGACAGCGACCACAAGAATCGCCGCCTTCATCGCTCTATGAACTTAGAGAACCCAGCGCCGTCACCATGCTGCGTGAAGTCGAAGACCTGTCCGTCCTTGACTTCCACGAACTGCACGATTGCCTGGATGCCGATGCGCGTGTCGTACTTGTCCCTCGTGGTCCAGTTGGGCGTGAGCACCCAGGCGAAGCGCACGGCGCCGTCCCTGCCGCCCGGCACCACGTCAATACCGTGGTTCCACCCGAACCTGTACTTTGTCACGACCTTGAACGTCTCGGGGTCGTGTACGACCACGTTGGGCGTGCGCTCCCGTTCGTCGTAAGTGTAGTGGCTGGAATATATGTACTTGCCATCCGTGCACATGTTCTGCGAACCGCAGACGGACTTCTCGCCGTCGTCGATGGCGAACTGCTCTCCGATGGGCTCGAGCGTCTCGGCGTCGAACCGCTGGTACTTGTTCTTGCAGCCGCACTTCTTCTCGAAGTCGTACTTGCCGCTACTGCCCATGGCGAGGTAGATGACGCCGTTCAGGCAGGTAATGCCGTCACAGCCGCCTTCGCTTGCGACCCTTTTCTCGCCAAGCTTCTTGAGCGTCTCGGCGTCGTACACGTAGATGCAGGGCATCCACTTCTCGCCCTTCGCCTGCGGCTTGCGTGCGACGCCCGTGTAGAGCTTGCCGTTCCAGATGCAGATGTCTCCGCCGTGCACGTCCACGGGCACCCACTTGAGGAGCCGACCTTGCCAGTCGGTCTTCACGATCTGGTCGTGGAACGAGAAGTAGATCGCGTTCGAGCTTACGCACATGCCCTGGCAGTGGCCGCTCCACGTCTTGCCAATCCATTTCTGGACGGCAGCGGGCTCCGTGATGATGGTGTTCCAGTTCGGAACCTTCCAGTTTTCCACTTCGAGGTTGATCGCCTCGCACGTCGCCATTGCGGCCAAGCCCGCCGCCAACACGCCCGTGCGCATTGCTCTGAGACTAATTTTCGTATTCATGCTATCCTTTCCATGCTGTTTATCATTATATCTACATTCATCAGTTGATTCTGCCCTCGTCAGTTTTCAGCCACAAAGAACAGTAGAAACAGAAGACTTTTTGCGGTCAAGTTGGGATATTTGGTGATCTGAGATAGCATACTCCTGTTTTCTCCTGTTCTTTGTGGCTCACACAATTTCTTAGGTTATGTCAAGTTTCTTTTAAACCAATGCGGCAGCTCGTTCGAAGGGACGTGCAGGGCGAAGCCGGCATCCGCGTCATAAGACGCAATATACCGCATTTCAGCATTGGAGTTATCGAAAAAGAACGCCCTCGAGAGATACGGAAGCGCCGACGCGACGTTGGCGAGCGAACGTTCGTACCGCGCAACGATCTTCTCGGGCGGCACGTCATGTCCGCCCTGCGCATAGCGACGCGCTACGCGGTCTGCGTTGATGGCCACGTCGTCAGTCGCCACGTAGTAGAGATAGGTGCGGAAGCCCTTCTCGCGCGCCTTGGCGAGTGCAGCGACCTTGGATGGATGCGAAAACACCGTCTCTTGCGAAAAGCTGATGCCGCGATTGATGAATTCGTCCTGCAGAAAGTTCACCAGCAATGCCACCGTGTAGGAATTCGCCGCTTCTTTCGCATTGAAGCGGATGCAGTCAGAATCCACCGATATCTCGCCCAACCTAAAACGCGCCTTCTCGCGTTCGTCATAACCGCTCGCTTCAACATATGCCATCAGCGACTCGCCGTCAACAGGCAACGGCGCGAACAGTGCGTTCGTGCGCTGCACCTCGGCGAACACATCGTCGGCATTAAGCATCGTGTAGAAATTTACGGCATAGTCGCGAGCCAACCAGCCGACAAGCGTAGTCTTGCCGGAACCATTCGGCCCAGCGACCATGCGAAAGCGACTTGTCATCGCGGAGGCAGTTCCTTGACAAGCTCTTCTCGACCGTCCGCCCAGCGACGGACTACGCGGTTTCCGACGAGGATGGTAATTGGAAGCCCGGCCTCGAAGGTGCGGCGGACAGCGTCCGCGCTGCACTCCTTCGCGGCCTTGGCCAGCTTCCGGTCCAGCTCAGTCATCTCCGCGACTTCTGCCATATTGTAGGCTATCAACGGATGAAGATGACGAAGCCAGTCGGATGGAGATAACCGTTTGCGTCCTGACCCACGCCCAGGTATTTGCCTTCGTTCACGGGGTCTTTCCAGCGGAACTTCGCAAGCTGGGCACCTGAAAGCTTGGAGTTGAACTTCAGGACATCGCCAGTAATCGGCGCGTCAATGACAATTGACTTCTTCGCAAGATTCGCATCCGGCGCGAACGACGCGAACGTAAGCGAACCGCCAGCTCCAACTGTGATCGTGCCGGGCTTGCTCGCCGCAAGCTTGCCAAGATTATTGTTCGCCTTCCCTGCCTCGACCGCAATGCCGCCGCCCAGGAACTGCACTTCGTTCGTCATGATGTTGTTTCCTGCCAGCAGCAGTGTGCCGTTGTAGAGCTTCGACTCCATGCGAAGCTCCCTTGAATCGCCGGTGATCTTCAACGTACCCGGGCCATGCTTCTCAAAGAAGAACCATGCAAAACTTGAACGATCGGAGGTGCGACCAGCCGCATCACGAATTCTGGACAACACGCAGTCGGCGTCCGAATCGCCAGTCACATCCTGCACATCAATGCGAAATGCAATGTCGCTAGACCGCGCCGCCGACGCAGTGGATTTTCCGAAAACCAACACACCATCATAAGTGGCAGACGAATTAAATTGGCCTATTGTCGATGGTTCGGAGCCGATCACGCGCCAATAGTTGTAGGCAAGACCGTTGCTAATTCGCGGACAGATGTTATTCACAACCGCATTCGACAGCGTGGCATAATTGAGATAAGTTGCCTCGTTAAGGCCAAAGAACCTTCCGCCATCAAGCACCAATTCCTGACTGGCGCCAATCTGCCAGTTGTTGACGTTGCGGACATCGCCGCCGGAATGAACCACAATCTTAGTCGTACCGCCACCGGGCGTACCGGATGCCGCAAGCCGAAGAACGCCCTCGCCGACATGTGCTTCACCTGCCGCAGGAAGGCCATTGGCAGACGAAACCAACGTGAGCATCTTTGCTCCATTTGCACCGGCCATGGTGAACTTGCCGCCGTAGAGCGTCTTCATGTCGCCGCTGATCGTCGCCGTGCCGCCGCCGTTGAATGTAGCCGTAATCTTGCGGATGCCATAGCCGCTCGTAAAGTTGGTGCTGACATTATAGCCCACGCTTTCATCAATGAGAGTGGCTACGGTCGTACTCCAGTTTTTAACCTCGTATTCGGCCGTCTTTACGATCTTGTGAGGAAAGAGCGTCGAACCGAAAGCCGGGTAAACCGACGAACCGCCAGTTCCAACTTCGGTGTAGCCGTAGCCCACACCCGAAATCTCGACATTGAGACCATTCTGCCTGAACTTGGCGGCCACGTATTTTGATGAAGTAGAACTTCTTTTGTAATGGAACTGGCAAGTCGCCGTATCTTCAGTGGCATCGTATTGGTAACCTACCGTTGTACACTTGTCAGAACTCTGCAAATTACCCGCATTGTGACCAGCACCCTGAATATAGCCTTCAATACCAGTCATCGACGACAGTAAACGGTTGTACGCCAATACCTTCCACTTGGAAGACGAGATGAAACTTTCCATCTCGGGCGTTGTCGCCGTCGCGGTCGATGGAACGAGCGTGAAGTCACCGGTACCAGTGATTGTATTGGAGAATGTCGAGGCGTCACCGCCACCAACAACCGCGACAATGGTCTCCATGCCAAACGGGATCGTCGTGGTGCCGCCAAGCGACGCACCACCGTCAAAGCGCACCTTCATCGGGCCGGCAGCCACACCCTTGCGCTTGAGGATGATCGTGTTCAATCCCATCGCAGACGTGTAGTTGAGCCAATTTCCACCGTAGGTAGTGGCATCATCTTTTGAAGCACCGAAGATTCCACGGTCAGCCCGAGCTACAAGACCTTTGCCCCAAAGAGTCGTGCTGGACTGATCCCAAAGATCAGAAGTCGGCCATCTCTCCTCCAAATCAGGCCAGAGTCCACGGCGCGGCGTACGGACGCCCGTGCGGCAGCGCGCATAGAGGCCATCGGCCCTTGGCGACAGCTGGACGCGTATGGAATAGGTAAACGCGCTGGTAGTGCGGTTAAGAACGACGAAATTCCCGCCCCCAATGTTTCCAGCAATACGGGTATAGCGTCCGGCGGATGTAATACCTGCGGTAGAGTCTGAGGCTGGCGCACCGCCGACCACATGGATGCATTCCCATGTGTTCGCCACATCGGCGGCGGAAACTTGGTCATTCGTACGTATGTCGGGAAACGCCGGGGTGCTGGGGAAGTCCGTCGTCATTCTGGTGCCCGTCCACACGCGATAGGCATCGTCGCCGCGCACAAGGGTGAGTGCACCCTTGGTTGTCACCTGCTCGGCGAATGCAACCGTGCCGGACGACGAGAGCGTTAGCGTCGCGTCGGCGGCAAAGGTCGCCGCGCCGCCCGTAAGCGTAATCGTCTCGCCGTCTGCCGGGTTTGCGGTAAGTGTCGCGATGTCGGTTGTGTCGCCATCGTAGGTGATTGTCACGGCTCCGTTGCCAAGCGACTCGTCGCCGGGGTTATATGTATAGGATTCAGCTGTCGCCGTCAGCGTAAAAGCCAAGGCGCAGACAAGTGCAACGTTGATTTTTTGCATACAAGTATCTCCTCTGTCGCTTGATACTATGAATTTTATCAAATTCTCCCGCCAAACACAAGCACTCACGCACTTAAACAAGCTGCATGAGCCTACGTTGCGACTGGACGGCGATATCCCTATAAAGTGGAGATGGATGCCCTGTGTCCGAGAGATCCGTAGCCACATCGTCCATTGCCCCCGAAAGCCCGTCGGAAAGCCTCGCGATCCTGTCGCGCACAAACTTGGGGTTTATGTCGCATTTCGCCGCGAACGCATCGAAGGACGAGGCATTAACGTCGTTGAAATCTCGTGCGCCACCAATGCCCATGGCCATGCGCGGCGTCAGATTGGGATAGACCGCCGTTGAGAGCGTGTCATACACCGGGGCGAGCGACGCCTTGCCGTCTCGATAGAGAATCGAGAAGTTCTTCGCGTGCGCATCGGCGTTTCCGACGATGAAATTGAAAACGAGCGCATCGACAAACCCAGCGAGCGCGGCATATCCAAAGCCCGCGTCTCGAAGGAAGCAAAAGCACCGAACCGCAGAAGGCCCGCCATCAGACTCGTACTTCTCCTCGGCCGGAACGCCCATCGCCTGGCAGAAATCCTCCTGAAGGATGCGCCGCACGGATCCGCCGGCCAACTCGCGGTCGTATCGTTCCGACACATAGTACGCCCTTGACTTAACGTCAAGTATCGACGCCTTTGCCGCCACTATGCCGAGTCTTGCGGCAAGGCGCTGGCAGAAGCATTCGTTTTCCACCGACCCGCGGCAAATAGACATCTCGGGCTTGACAATATGCGTCGATGCCGCGCCATAGAGAGGCAGGGCCAGCCGTTCCGAACGCACTCTAGCGACAAGCTTGTCCTGAGCTCCCGCGACGGAAATTCGATATCCCTCGACAAGGCCTTGGAGCAAAGGTCGCTCCGGCAACGCCCTCAGTATTTCGTCAGCCTCGTCTTCAGAAAGTTCGCGGATGCTGTCATCGGCACTTCCTAGTTCGACATCTTCAGGGCAAAGCGATATGGCACCTGCACAATCACCGCCAAGTTCCTTCAGGAATGCAAAGGTGTTGCGCCTGTCATGGTGGAGTATCTTCTCAAGCTTTCTGAGTACGACTTCCGGCGGCAGAAGATTCTCAAAGAAAGCACGAGAAACAAGTGGGCCAAAAGCCACGTCCTTTAGCGGAAGGGACTTCGATATCGGAACTGCCTTGTCTCGCCCCAGGTAATCTGGAACATAGCTGAACGAGAAAACATCGAGCTCAGAATCCCATGAGAGGAATCCCGCATGTATTCCGTTTAGATAGACTTTAAGCCGTTCTGTCATGCCGATGCCTCTTCATTCGTAAGGATATCGACTGTAATGCCGAGAACTGACAATACGCGCATCAACTTGTCGAAATGCACCGAGGGCTTGCCATCCTCCACATCCCGCAGAAAGCGAATCCCGACATTAGCCACTTGAGACAATTCGACCTGAGTCGCCCCCTGTCGCTTTCTCTCTCGGCGAACAATGCTTGCGATATCTGCCATTGATGTCGTTTTCATGCGAAAATTATATCATTTCCATTCGCCTTTCGTCAACCCGTTCGGGTTGATTTTGCACGCACCAAAGCTTCTAAGCGTCGAAATCAACCCGAATGGGTCGTTTATACAACGAAATTTTAGCGTGGGGATTTTCAGCGCGGGGGCTTTGTTTATGATATAATACTGCGCATTATGAAGAAAGACGATTTCAAGTGGATCGACCTCGTGCATCTTGGCATGAGGATGTGGGGCGACCTGCCGATGAAGGAGCCGCCGAAGCGCGACGGCATAATGGCGAGAGTCCTTACCGACGAGGAGTTCGACGCGGTATGGCGCAATCCCGACGTCCTTGCGAAAGACCGCGTGTACTTCAACGAGCCGTTCTGGCTGGAGCTTTCCGCAAAGCTTCGAGAGTCCGGCTGCAACTGCCTCCTTATCGACGTGGGCGAGGCGCTCGCCTATCCGAGCCACCCGGAACTTGCTGTAAAGGGAACGTGGTCGCCTGAAAAACTCAGGGCGGAAGTGCTGCGTCTGCGCGGCATGGGCTTCGAGGTGTTCCCGAAGCTGAACTTTTCGACTGCCCACGACGCATGGCTCGGCCCGTACGAACGGCTCGTTTCGACGCCGAAATACTACGAGGTCTGCGCGGACGTAATACGCGACACGATCGAGGTGTTCGCGCCTGTCGAGAACTTCCACATCGGCTTTGACGAAGAGGACTTGCCGCAGTTCCACGCCAACAGCTCAATACTCGTCATGCGGCAGGGCGACCTCTGGTGGCACGACCTCAACTGGCTCGTGCGCGAAGTCGAGAAGCACGGTGCGCGGGCGTGGGCGTGGAGCGACTACCTCCGCCGCCACACGAAGGAGCAGTTCGACAGCGAGTTCTGCAGGAAGATGCCAAAGAGCGTGGTGCAGAATCCGTGGATGTACTGGACGAAGAAGGCGCAGATGGACACCGAGCCATACACCAGGGCGTTTATCACGCTTGCCGAGGCGGGCTACGATGTCGCGCCTTGCGGCTCGAACTGCTATGGCGTTACCGAGAACTTCCCCGACATGGCCGAATGGTGCCACGAGAGGATCTCGCCGGAAAGGCTGAAAGGCATGATCATGGCCCCGTGGCTCAGGACTCTTCCCGCATACCGTCGCCTCTTCTGGCAGGCCGCCGACCTAATTGCGGAGGCCAGGGGAAGGGTAAAGCGTAAAGTGTAGAATGTAGAGTGTAAAATGGGAAATGACAAGAGTCGCATCTGGAAAGCACTGACAGCGACGTTTGTCACTGTCGGCTGCGTTGTTTCGGCCTGCGCCGCTGACGTGTTCACCCCCCTTCCGCCGGGAGCGGTAAAGCTGACGGGCGCTCTTGCCGAGCCGATTGCCAGGAGCATCGCGAAGTGGCACAAGGGTAACGTGCCGTACCACGAGTTCGCGGAGTTCTTCCGGAAGGGTCGGCCAAAGTTTGCGCTCGGCGAAATGTGGGGTAAGTTCGTACGCTCCGGCGCAATGCAGTACCGCCATTCGCCCGATGCGGAGCTGAAGGCGGTTCTCGACGAGGCTGTCGGGGACATACTTGCGACAGAGCGCGAGAACGGCTCGATAAGCTGCGTGCCCGTTGAGCGCCAGCCGGCCGGCGGCGACGGCGTCACCAAGCCTGACTGCGGCGACTTGTGGGAACGCAAGTACGTGATGCTCGGGCTTGAGGACTACTACGAATGCGTAGAGCGCAATCCGGCCGTGCTCGCCTCGCTGGAGCGCCAGGCGGCGTGCATCATGGACCAGATCGGCCCCGCGCCGAAGATGGACGTGCGCGACGCCGGGTGGAGCGCGAACCACGTGGAGTCCTCGACTCTCCTCGAGCCGTTCATGAGGCTCTACAAGCTCACCGGATCAAGATGCTATCTCTATTTTGCGAAGTATCTTGTCGAATGCGGCGGGGCCAGGGGGAGCGACCTCGTGCAGATGGCCCACGACAACGTTCCACCGCACTTGATGGGCGGTGCGTATCCAAAGGCGTACGAGACGACGAGCTACTTCGAGGGGCTCGTTGAATACTTCCGCGCGACGGGCGACAGGCGCGTCAAAAGAGCGATAGAAAACTACTTTGACCTCGTCCTGGAGCGCGAGCTTACGATTGTCGGCAACGGCGGCGGCGACCAGCCGTACCATCCGAAGGTGATGGGCGAGGCGTGGGACAATACCGCCGTCGAGCAGACGAATCCCGACATGAAGAGGATGATGGAAACATGCACGGGCGTCACGTGGATGAAATACGCAAGCCAGATGCTGCGCCTCACGGGCGATGCGCGGGCCGCGGACGCGATTGAAAAGTATATATACAACGGGCTCCTTGGCGCGATGAAACCAGAAGGCGACGGCTTTAGCTACGTAAACCTCCTCAACGGCGAGAAGGTGACGAACAAAGGCTGGGGATGGAAGTTCCCTTCCGGTCCCGTCACTTGCTGCAACCTCAACGGCCCGATGGGACTTGCATACATTCCATTTGTTGCCGTAATGCAGGGGAAAAGAGGCCCGGTCGTAAACCTCTACAACGAGGGGACGGCCACGGCCAGGACGGCGTCCGGCGGAACGGTGCGCCTTGTCGCCGAGGGCGACTTGCTTGACGAGAGCGAATGGAGCCTTCGCATAGAGCCTTCGCGCGAGGAGGGGTTCTCCGTTTCCCTGCGCATTCCGGCATGGAGCGAGCGGACAACGGTGCGTGTCAACGGAGAGCGCATAGCCGATGTCGTGTCGGGGCGGTATCTTGACATTGCGCGGACATGGCGGACTGGTGACAGGATCGATGTCGAATTCGACTTCAAGGCAAGGCGGCTCGATGCGCCGCACGGATCAAACAGGGCGGGCGACGGCTATCAGGCAGTTGTGTGGGGCCCGATAGCGCTTGCGCGTGACGAGAACGCAGACGCCTCCTATGATAAGCCCGTCGTGGTGAAGGCCGACTCAAACGGTTTTGTCGCAGTGAAGCGCATCAAGCCCGTTCTGCCCTGTCACAGGCTGGAGTTTCTTGTGCCTACGGAAACTGGCGACATTACGATGTGCGACTACGCTTCCGTCGACGGATGGCGCGGCAAGCGCATCCAGACATGGTTGCCGCTAACGGCGCCTGCGCGCTAACGCCGTCACTGCAAGACGTTCATGCATGCGGCGAGCGTCTTTTCACAGTAGCCGCATTCAGTGCACTCGCGCACGCACGCCGACGTGCGGTCGAACCAGTCCGCAGGGAACGCCGAGTTGTCGATGAACTTCGGGAAGAAGGCCGGAGAGAAGCCTGGCTCGAAGAGGTCGAGGAGATTCCCCTCGAAAGCGCCGCGCTCGTAGGCTGAAATCACCATGTCTGGGTTTGCATGCTGGCGAGTCGCGAGCTTTACGACGTCAACAAGGCCGTCGTAGCGGTGCAGGTCTTCTGGACGAATCCAGGTGGACTTCAATATCTCGGCAAAGTTCGCGGGATTCCTGTACATCGTCCAGCAAAGATGCGGGCACCAGCCATCGACGTTCTTCGCCTTCATCGCCTCGTCCGAGTGGGCGATCAGGTTGTCGTGATACGTCTGCCAGGGACAGTTCCTGAGGCAGCCCGAGTTCGCCAAGATGCAGAGCTTCTTTCCGTTGTCATGGCACCAGTCGGAAAACCGCCTCACCGTCTCGAGGTTGCGCTGCACGTCGCGCCCGAGACAGTAGGAGTCGAAAAGCGGCGCGAGATACCGGAAAGCCTGAAGCGTAGTGAGGCGCATGTTAACGGAGGCGCGCACCTCGACATCGGGGGCTACGGCCTTGAGCGTCCGCGCGACGAATGGCGACGCCACCGTGCACACTTCCGGCTTGCATCCCCACGAATTCAGTTTTTCAAGTATGCCCTCGATGCGCTTTTCAAGGGCGGCGCTCATCGCCTCCGCTCCGTAGCAGTTGGCGTTCAGTAGAAGGTCGAGCCTAACGCCGGCCGCCCTAAGCCTCGTCAAGTCGCGTTTCAGCGCGGCCGCCAGCTCGTCGGGGTCGTCCTCCTCCTCGAAGCCGAGCTTGGGGCGCCCCGAAGGCTCGCCAACCCACGGGAAATAGACTTCTCGAACTGAAGGATGTCGTAGCGCAATCTCGGCGAACGGCGCACCGTCCGCGAAATGCTGGTATCCTGCCGCAAGAGCAATCATTTTCACGTCCTCGCAAGTGATTTGACTTTGGTATTGCTAATTATACCAAAATCCCCGCGAACTGATTCACGGCTTACTTCATGAACAGCTCCACGACAGGAACCTTCACCGGCGGACGAGTCTGCGGGACCTCCAGGTAGGTGGCCGTCCGCTCGTCGCCGGAATGCTTGCCGACGCGGCCCGTCCTGACGGGAATCTCCGATCCGTCGTGGAGGAACTGCGCATAGGCGGCCTCCCTGCCAAAGCCAAGCTCGAGGCGCTTGAACGGATATTCGAAGAGGTGCACGTAGAGGCGGCGGGTCTTAGGGTTCCACGTGAGCCTCGTTCCCTCCGGCGCGGCAAATTGCTCGGGCGCAATCGTGCAGCCGTAGATCGAACGCGAGTTTGCGTGCATCCACCCTCCCAGCATGTCGAGCTTGGCCACTGCACGCTCGTCGAATTCGCCGCGGGCCGTCGGGCCTACGTTGAGAATGAGGTTGCCGCCCTTCGAGACTGCC
>Ga0310690_10008047_pt1 | contig 13450 bp, 8 predicted proteins | sample AusTroGonzalo_MG_2_FD_207661 | JGI IMG/M metagenome (GOLD analysis project Ga0310690, IMG submission 207661) | Bovine rumen microbial communities from tropical cattle in Woodstock, Queensland, Australia - Gonzalo_04 (v2) (version 2) | ecosystem: Host-associated > Mammals > Digestive system >... | reverse complement strand
TTCCAGGTTATGAGTCTTTAACCAATATTACATTCACCTGCACAGAAGCTCAATGATTCAGTAACAACACGAGAAGTCGAGGGGGAGTCCATGCTGAAGCCCTCTCAACTTCTTGTTTTATCTTGACTCTCTTTGAATCATAAAATCATCTCCACTTCGCACCCAAGGAAATCCTCTACACTCACACCGCCCGAACCTACAACGAATGATCGCTTCGGATGAAACGCTTCCACAAACGCAGGCAAACCGGCGTTCATCCCCCTACGGCCACTCTTAACCTCTATTGCCGTCACCTCGCCGTTATTGACGATGATGAAATCCACCTCCATGTCCTTTCCCTCCCTGTTCCTCGACGGCTCACGCCAGTAGTACACCTCATAATCCAACTCGTCCGCCATACTCATCAGGTGCGCTCCAATAGCACTCTCCACCCATCTGCCCCAACTCTGCGTGTTGGTCCTGTCGGTCATGAAACCACGACCCTTGTATGCCGTCAACAGCGCATTGTTATATACCTGATACTTTGGCACAGATCCACGCTTGCGTGCCTCGTCGTTGGCATATTTCTGTAGAGCTGTCAACAACGTACACTGGTCCAGAATCTCCAGATACCCAGCCAGCGTTGTCACATTCCCTGCATCCTGCAACTGCCCCATCAGCTTCGTCAGCGACAGAATCTCAGCTGAATAACTGCACCCCAGTTCAAACAACTGTTTCATCAGTGCTGGCTTATAGATGTTTGACGTCATAATCACGTCCTTCTCAATCGCTGGAGCAACCAGCGAGTCCTTGATATACTTGCGCCAGCGTCGCTCGTCCTTTATCATGTGGGCAGGACCAGGATATCCGCCATAATAAATATACTCATCCAGCGTCACGCCAAAAGCATCCTGCATCTCCCGCAAGCTCCAGTGCGGCATCCTAATCAACTCATAACGGCCTGCCAGCGATTCCGTCAGTCCTTTTTTCAGCAGAAGTCGGCTGCTACCCAGCAGCACCACCTTCAGGTTCAACTGGTTCCTTGTGTCCGTATCCCACTCTTTCTTCACTATTTCGCTCCAATTCTCAATTTTCTGTACTTCGTCAATCACCAACAGGAATTCCCCTATACTTCGAATCATCATCGTGGATCGTGCCGCCTCCCAAACACGGTGAATCCAGTCGCTGTCCTTCGGATCCACAGCATCAGCCACCTCTATCATATACGGAATGCTCATCTGTCCCAATACCTGATTCACCAAAGTCGATTTACCCACCTGGCGTGGTCCTGCTAACACCTGCATGAATTTCCTGGGCTCCAGAATACGATCTTTCAGCGTACCAAACTGTTTACGAAAATATTCCATCTTTGCTCAAATCTGATTGCATTTTTACTCAATTCTATTTGCAATTTTACTCAAATTGCGCTGCAAAATTACTCAATTTATTCAAATGAAATAATTTTTTTCCCCATTATTCCTAAACCCAAATTAAGGCACCTCAAACAAGGTGCTTTTTTGCCTTCATGCTTCGCAGTCGGTGTGCTGTTGTCAGTCTTTTCCCAAATCTGTGTCCTTATCATGACCCCTAAACAGGGTTGATTAGACGCTTCCTCTCGCTGAGATTTTAACTGTAACAACTGTAACAAAGCCCCCTGATCGCTCCCTGATTCCTCCCTGAATGGTCTCTGATTTCTCTCTGATTCTCTCTGATTTCTCTCTGATTTCAGAGAGGAAGCAGATGTAAATCAGGGTTATTGCAATGTGTATCAACACATTGACAAAAAGTTAATTATTTATAAATAACTATTATGGCATGATTTGTAGCAATTTGTGGGATTTTTTCTACCTTTGCCCCGAACAAACAAATTGTCAACGTTATGAACAGAAAAACTCTACTCTTACTCTTGTTGGCCTTGATGGTCTCGCCTTTTGCCATCCTTGCCCAAAGCCTGAAAGTGGGCGGTAAGGTCATCTCGGGCGACGACGGTATGGGGCTTCCCGGTGTCACCGTGCAGGTGAAAGGCACCTCGCAAGGTACCGTCACCGATATGGACGGCATCTATAGCCTCGTTGCCGACAACGACGATGTGCTGGTGTTCAGCTTCGTGGGCTATAAGACCAAGGAAATCGCCATCAAAGGCAAAACAAAAATCAACGTCACGCTGGAGTCGGACAACCAACTGCTTGACGATGTGGTGGTCACTGCCCTCGGCATCAAGCGCCAGAAACGCGAATTGGGCTATGCCACCGAGGAAATCGGCGGCGAAATGATTGCAAAGTCGGGTTCGGGTAACGTGATTAACGCCTTGAGCGGTCGCTCGGCAGGTGTGCAAATCATCAACCCCAACGGTGTGGACGGTGGCTCGGCTCGTATCACCATTCGCGGTAACAACAGCATCTTCGGCGACAACCAGCCCCTCATCGTGGTGGACGGTGTGCCGATGTCGAACGAAGGCGGTGTCACCGACTGGAGCGGTGGACGCGACTGGGGTACTGCATTGAACAATATCAACCAGGAGGACATTGAGAGCCTCGACATCCTGAAAGGCCCCACGGCAGCAGCCCTTTACGGCTCGCGTGGCGGCAACGGCGTGGTGCTCATCACCACCAAGAAAGGCTCGAAACAACGTGGCTTGGGTATCAGCTATTCGGCTGGCTTCAAGATTACCACTCCCTATCTCTACCGTTCGGTGCAGAACAAATACGGTGCCATGGGTCCCATCACCTTCCACACCCCAACTTTGACCCCCATCGACGGTATGTTTGACGAGGAAGGGAACCAGGTGTATGAATATCCGGGCATCTATAGTGTCGACAACGGTCCGGCGGGCGAGCCTACCAACACCACGTTCGGCTACTATGGCGGTGCCCAGAGCTGGGGCCCTGAGATGAACGGCGAGAGCGTTCTCTGGTGGGACGGAAAGATACGCAAGTACGACCCCCAACCCAACAACCTGAAGATGCTCTTCAAAAACGGACACACGATGAACCACAACATCGCTTTCCAGAATGCCGGCGACTTCGGTAGTGTCCGTGTCTCGTTCACCGACTCGCGCACCGATGCCATCATCGACAACTGCAACCTGCGCCAGACCACCGTCAACGTGGGAACATTGTTGAATGTGTCGGAGAAAATCAAGGTCGATGTGGCCTTCAACTATCTGAACTACTACCGTCTCAACTCCCCTGAAATCGGTGAGTCGAACAGCAACTTCAACAAGGGCTTGCTCTACAGCTGGCCCCGCAGCTGGAAAGGCATAGAGACGACAACCTATGAGAACGAGGACGGCACGATGAACACCTTCGACGGCTATCCCTACCCTTACATCTACAGCAGTACCTTCTGGACGTTCTACAACAACAACACGACCCTCAACCGTGACAAGATGTACGGCTCCATCCGCCTGATGTACGACATCACGCCCTGGTTGAACGCCTCTGCCAAAGTCGCCCTCGACTGGACCAACGACAACTACATTACCACCCACAAGCCTACCACCCTCGACGGAATGGCGGGCGGTTATTACTCGAAGAGCAAATCCTCATCGCTGACCCGTGATATGGACTTCTTGCTGACGGCCTATAAGGACAAAATCTTTGGCTCGAAGTTCAATGTGCGCTTCTCGTTTGGTGGTGAGCAATACTACGGCTACCGCGACGGACTGAACGGCACTTCGGGTCGCTGGGCCTACGCCAACCTCTATACCATCTACAACTACTCGGCTGCCAGTGAGCGTACTTTCGGTGAGTCGAGGTGGGAGAAACAAGTCAACTCGCTGTACGCCTTCTTCAACCTGAGCTACAGCGACTGGATCTTCTTGGATGTGACGGGACGTAACGACTGGTCGTCGACGCTGCCCATCACCAACAACAGCTATTTCTATCCCTCAGCTACCCTGAGCTTCATCCCCACCTCTGCCTTCAAGCACTGGAACTGGGGTCCCGTCAGCTTCCTCAAGCTGAGAGGCTCGTGGGCACAGACCGCCAGCGACACCGAGCCTTACCAGCTGACCTACACCTACAACACGGGCTCGTTCGGCAACCAGCTTTCAGCCACCCTGCCCTCCACCGTGCCGCCTTTGGAGCTGAAACCCCAAAGACAACGCTCCTTCGAATTGGGCTTCGACATCGGACTGGGTGCCCGCTTCAATTTGGACTTCACCTATTACAACATCTACAGCTGGGACCAAATCCTTTCCTCGCCGCTTGCCCCCTCGTCGGGCGCCAACAACGTGACCATCAACACGGGTGTGGTGACCAACAAGGGTATCGAGGCCATCATGACCTACGACATCGCACAAGGTAAGGACTACGGCGTACAAGTAGGCTTGAACCTGGCCCGCAACAAGAACCGCATCGTCGACCTGGCCGGCTCAGATATGTACCTGCTCTCTGAGATTTGGGGTTCCAACGGCCCTGCTATCGCTGTGGAAGAAGGAGAAGAGTACGGTACCATCTACGGATGGGACTATGTATATGAATACACCATGCCCGACGGCAGCACCGTAGGCCCTTTCTACGATGCCAACGGTAAGCCCATGCCGCTGCTCAACGAGACGGGCACCACCTACCTGAAGACCAGCAACCGCGTGCCTATTGGCAACTGCGCTCCCATAGTGACAGGCGGTATCAATCTGAGGGCTTCTTACAAGAGCTGGTCACTCTATGCCTTGATCGATGCCAAGTTAGGCGGACAAATCTACTGCGCTTCCTACGTGGTGGCCATGCAGACGGGACAGAGCCTTGCAACGCTCTACGAGCGCGACGGCAACGGTCTACCCTATTACGAAGACGGTGAATTTCTCGGCAACTACGGCGTCATCCTGCCCGGTTACTGCATCAATACCGAGACGGGCGAAGCCTACGAAAACGAAAACGTGGTGCACTACCTCTATAAGTACATGCCCAACTTCGGCGGCTGGGGCAACATCCTCAGCACCCCCGGCATCGTCAACAACACTTGGATCAAGATGCGCGAGCTCACGCTCACCTACGACTTCCCGCGTAAGTTGTTGGACAAGCAAAACTTCCTCAAGCAGGCCTCCATCTCCCTGGTGGGCCGTGACCTGTTCTACTTCTACAAGACCCTGCCTGACAACATCAACCCCGAAGGCACCCAAGGCTCGGGTAACGCCCAAGGCTTGGAGTACGCCTCCTATCCGGGTTCACGCTCGTTTATGTTAAACCTTAAAGTCAGCTTCTAATCCTGAAATGAAACTACAAATTACACAGATTAAACGAATTTCTCTGCCACAATTTAGCAGTCAAGCCTGCGGATTTCTACGAATTATTCGTACCAATTCGCAACGTAGTTACAAAATACTATTCCTCCAAAATCTGTATAATTCGTACAATTCGTAGTTAATACTAAAATCTTGAAATCCTAAATATTATGAAAAGATACATCATCATAGTGTTTGCCGTAACCTTGGCCTTGGCCTCCTGCACCAAGGGTTTCGAAGAGATGAACCAAGACCCGTTCTCGCCAACGGGAACCACGGTGGAAGCCTTGTTCAACGGCGTGGTGAAATCCTTGCAGCAAAACATGAACGAGCAGTTCTATCTGCAAAACGAAATCTGGTATCCTGAGACGGAACTCGGCGCGCTAACTTCCGAGTCGTGGGGCAACTCACAGATTGGAACCTCCAGCGTTTGGTCGGACTACTACCTTATGCTGTCCAACATCCGTGAGCTGGAGAAACGCTTTGACGCTTATGGCGACGAGCAGGCCGACCCGAACGTCTGTGACAAGGTACGCGCCCAGCTCAACGTGCTGAAAGCCTATCAGACCTTCAAGGTCACCGACATCTTCGGTGATATGCCTTATTCACAGGCTGGCCGCATCTGGGAGAACCCCTCATCGTCGGCCACCATGAAACCCGAGTTTGACACCCAAGAGAGCATTTATAAATCCCTGTTGGAGGAACTGGTGTGGTCACGCGACCTCTTGCATTCCGACTCCCTCACCACCGCCCTCGGTAACGAGTACTACAAACTGCCCTATGACGTGCTGCTCAACAACGACTACACCCTCTGGGCCGAGTTTGCCAACGCCCTCATCCTGCGCCACGGATTGCGTATGTACGACAAAGAGCCTGAATATGCCACTCCGCTGTTGGTAGAAGCATACAACTTCATCTACACCAAGATGAGCGCTTCCGGAGGGTCGCCCACGGGCGGCGGCGTGTGCCTGTGGCCCAGCCTGCTGGGTACCAACTGGGACACCAACTGGTCGTTCCGCGAGCATAAGCACCTCCGTATGGGTGAGACCATCTGGAGCTGCCTCTCGTCGACTAACGCTATGGACGGCAGCGGTATCTTCGACTACCGTACCTACCTCTTCTTCGACACCAGCCACAAGAACGACAGCATGCCCGACGGCGCCTGGAGGCCCTTCCCCCAGATCCGCACCGAGGAGACACCCACCGAGGGCGGCTCACCCTACGCCCAAAGCCGCGACGGCAGCTATACCTTCAAAGGCCCTTCGTGCCAGTTCTCGCCTTTCAACTATTATCTGACCCGAGACGAAAAATACGTCCCGCAAATCCTCATCACATACGCTGACGTGCTCTTCATGAAAGCCGAAATCGAGGTCAGGAACATCGGAGGCATCGCGCCGGCACTCAATGCCGACGAGTCCATCCGTGCAGGCGTCTATCAGTCCTTTCTCTTCTGGACGCATATCCCGCCCCAGACCAGCCGCTGGATTTTCTATTACCCACAATACACCAATTATATCGGCAATTTGGATATTTGGTCGTATTGCAACAATATGGCTGCCAATGTGATGAACTATGCCGTGTGGATGAATCCCGAATACGACGGCAGTCAGGAGTTTTATCTGAAGATGATCTATCAGCAGCGTTGGCTCAACCTCTTCCGCCAGCCTTGGGAGGCGTGGGCTTTGGCCCGTCGCACGATGGCGACACCCACCACCACCGACCACGCGAAGCTGACTTCTTACCGCATGGAATACCCCCAGAAAGAAATTGAATACAATTATGACAACTACTCCGCACAGTTAGCCCGGATGTCGCACGGCGACACACGACAGACCAAAGTGTGGTGGATGGATTTTTGATAGTTTAGAGTTGAGAGTTGATAGTTTAGAGTTGAGAGTCAGTTGAAAGTTTAGAGTTGAAAGTTTATAGTTAATAATCTGATATTATGAAAAAAACATTCTTATTCCTTACAATGATGCTGGTGAGCATCGGGCTGATGGCCCAAGTCGAAAAAGTCTTCGACTTCAACGATTATGAATACGGAGAGAACCCGAACCACCTCCTGAACGGTCAGGATGGCTGGTATGTACGCGTACACCACGCAGGCAACGGAGGGTTCACCCCCTTGTACACCGACTATATGGGCCACTTCTGGGGCACCACCCCACCCATCCCTACGGCTGACGAGACCATCGGTGTGTTCTCTGATGCCTCTGGTACCGCTTTCGGCGACATCGCCACGCACGACATCACCCAGTATGGCTTCGACTTCTCAGGAGGCGGCATCATCGAGATTGAATGCGACATCCTGCGCCAATGGTGGGGCGACTTCTTCGGCATCGGCTATGACGGTGACGGCGACGGTTCGGTCCTGCCTCCTTTGCGCAAGGCCTCCTCGTCCAATGCCATCTGCGAGCCGGTCTATCCCGACGAGAACAGCACCATCCCTGACGGCGGTATCTACATGATGATGACAGGCAACAACCCGAGCAACCCGCTCTTCATGAACGGCGTGGTGTTGCCCAGTAACACGATGGCCTGCAACTTCCAGCCTATCGGTTCGGACAGCCACTGGTACGCCTGGAAGGTCTCCATCGACCTGGACGCCAACGATGGACAAGGTGCCGTCACCCTCTATATGAAATACGAAGACCTAAACGCTGAATGGGAAGCTGTACCCGAGTGCCAAGGTGTCAATGCGGGACTCACCCCCGGTAGCGGCGACAAATACGACCCGGCCATGTGGCACTACATCTATATGCTCAACAGCGGATGGGGCGGATTCGACAACTTCGTTGTGCGCCACTTCCCCGGCGGACTGGCGGCTCAGTTCATCGACTTCACAGAGATTTCTGACCAGTTGGTTTATAACGAGCCCATCACCCTTGAGGCCACGTCCACTTCGGGTCTCCCTGTGACCTTCGAAGTCGTCCAAGGACCCGCTGTCATTGACGGAAACATCCTTACCCTTACCGGTGAGGAAGGCACCGTGAAGGTGAAAGCCATTCAGCCCGGCGACGGTACCAGCTGGCAGCCTGCCCCCTCAGTGACCCGTACTTTCTATGTGGTCGACCCGGAGAACTATACGCCTACGATGACCATACGCCGTCCCTACGAAGGCACCAAGGTCTATATGCCCGACTTCGAGAACCCTGTGATGGTGGTCTTGAGCGCTTATATCGACCACGGTACTGTTCTGAAGTTTGAAGAGGTGAAATGCGAGGTGGACGGGCAACAGCTGCTGCTGAAGACCGACTATCCTGACAACCCTGACAACGGCTACTGGTACACTACCTGGACCCCCTCAGGACCCGGTACCTACAACATGAACGTCAGCATCACCCAAACCGGCGGCAAGGTCACCACAGCCTCCAATACCTTTGAGGTGACCACCGATTACGACGACATGGTGGTTTCTGCGATGAATGGCGAAATGATGGCAACTACCTCACAGTTTACCGACCATGGTGAATACGCCTTCCCGACCCACGTCAACGCCTTCAACGCCATCAACCTTCACTATCTGCACAACTGCGTGAACGGCAACTGCAACACCTACGACCACATCAGCTATGTCCGTGTGAAAAACTACCGTGGCGACTGGGTGGAACTCTGCCGTTATATCACTCCTTTCGGTGTAGAATGTATCGACGACTTGGATGTGACTGATTTCACCTCCGTGTTGCAAGGACTCGTCGAATTTGAATACTATAGCGAACAGTACGCCACGGGTGACGGCTACAACCCCACCGCTATCTTTGAATACACCCAAGGCAAGCCTGATTATCCCTACGTGGACATGCAGGAAATCTGGTACGGCAACTACGCCTTCGGCGACTATGCCGACCTTTGCCCCATCCCGACGCGCACCATCAAGTTTGACCCCTGCGTCGAGAAAGCCAAGCTGCAAATTACGACCTCGGGGCACAACTGGAGCGATACAGGTAACGGAGCCTACAATACGGGCAATGCTGCCGAATTCTACGAGGCGACACACAATATCAATATCAATGGCTCCACTGTATACACTCAACACCTGTGGGAAACCTGCACCCCCAACCCCGCTGGTTGCCAACCTCAGAACGGTACTTGGACTTATTCACGTGCCGGCTGGTGCCCAGGCAGTATGTCAATGGTGTGGAACTACAGCCTCGACGAGTATCTTCCTGATGGCAACGTCGACTTACTCTATGAGTTCGACCCGACTTACGTTGACGAATGCCACCCCAACTATCCCGACTGCGTCAGCGGACAGAACAGCTGCCCGAACTGCGACAACTCAAGCAACCCCATCCTGAGAGTCTCGGCCAAACTGGTGACTTACAGCCACAACACCGACATCCTGATGGATGTGCCACAATACCCCGATGTCGACAAAGACCCGTTTGAGGTGACCATCACGCCCAATCCCGCGAGAGACCGCATGACCATCACCACAGATTATGACAAAGGCTTTGCGACGGTCCGCATCATCAACGCCCAAGGTGCCACGGTGCGTAAATTCAACCTGAAAGACTCGGCCACCATTGACGTGAGCGACCTGTCGGCAGGTGTGTATCTGGTACACGTCATCGGTAGCCAGGTGGTAACGAAAAAGGTTGTGATTCAAAAATAAAAATCATGCAGCTTAGAATCGTCAACCAATCCAACAACCCACTACCTGCCTACGAGACGGCAAACTCAGCTGGAATGGACCTTCGGGCATACCTGCCCGAAGGTCCCATGACCCTTGAACCGATGCAACGCGGCCTTGTGCCTACGGGACTCTATATGGAAATCCCCGAAGGCTACGAAGGACAGGTACGTCCTCGAAGCGGTCTGGCCCTCAAGAGCGGCATCACTGTCCTGAACTCACCCGGCACTATCGACGCCGACTATCGCGGACAGGTGTGCGTCATCTTGATTAACCTCTCCGACAAGCCTTTCGTCATCAACAGCGGCGACCGCATCGCGCAGCTCATCATCGCCCGCTGTGAGCAAACAGAGACCGTTCAGGTGGAGACCCTTTCCGTAACGGAACGCGGAGCAGGAGGGTTTGGACATACAGGGAAGAGTTAGTTGAAAGTTTAGAGTTTAGAGTTGAGAGTTGAGAGTTAGTTTTATAGTTGAGAGTTCATAAGTTATGAGTAATCGTCATCTTATCAATATCCCTCATTGGGGGCGTGGTTTTTCTTTGTTGCTCCTGTTGTTCATTTCGTCAGCCGCCTTTTCCCAGCAGGTGGAATCAGAATACAACGGCAAGCCCGACAAGAAGAAAAACGCCACTTATTTCAGCAACGGCTTGCAGAGCAAATACCGCGAGGACACCCAAGGGGCGATCCGCAACTTCGAGCAAGCCCTGCAATTCATGCCCGACGATGCCGCCTCGATGTTCGAGCTGAGCGAGCAATACTACAACGTGGGGCGATTGGAAGATGCCTTCAACATGATACAGCAGGCCGCCAACCTCGAACCCGACAACAAATGGTACCAGCTACGCCTCGGGCAATTCTACCGCAACCTGGAACAGTACGACGACCTCATCACCCTGTACGAGGGCCTGACTGCCCTATACCCCAACGACCTGGAGATGCTCAGCGACCTCATCGACGCCTATCTGCTGACCCAGCAATACGACAAAGCCCTGCGGAAGATGGACCTGCTGGAACAACAAGTCGGCGAGAACGAAGTCATCACCGAGCAACGCCTCAATGTGCTGAAAAGACAGAACAACACCAAAAAGCTGATTGCCGAGTTGGAGAAACTGATAGAACAAAACCCCGAGAATCTGCGCTACTACGGAATGCTGGCCCAGGTGTATGCCGAAAGCGGCAAGAACAAGGAAGCCCTGCGAACCTACGAGCGGATGAAAGAGCTCAACCCCAACGACCCGTATATCAATATCTCCCTGTTGGAGTTCTACGAGAAGAACGGCGACAAGGGCAAGGCCTTCAACGAGCTGCTCGCCGCCATCCGCAATAAGAGCCTCGACCTGAACACAAAAGCCAACATCTACGACTACTGGATGAACAACAACCAAGGCTCGCCCACCGTCGACGAAGAAGCGCGACAATGTGGCGAAGCCTTCCTTGAGACGCATCCCGACATCAAGCTCGGCTACCTCATCCTCGGCTCCTATTACCTCGTCAAGATGGATGCGTCGCAGTCGAAAGCGATGTACCAGCGGTCGCTGTCCATCGACAGCACCGACTTCCTCTCGTGGCAGAACTTGATTATCAGCGAGTCGCGCCTCAACGAGAATGAAGCTGTCCGCCAGCATGCCATTGCTGCCTTGAAGTATTATCCCATGCAACCCGTCTTCTATTGGTATGCCGGCGTGGCCAGTGCCGTACAGAAGATGAACGACGACGCCATCACCTATCTTGAGAAAGGACGCAAGTACGCCACCGACAAGTTGCAGCAGGCCAACTTCGACGCCTTCCTCGGCGACCTTTACCACGAGCAAGGCGAGGAAGAAAAAGCCTTTGAAGCCTACGAGCGGACGCTGCGCAACGACCCCGACAACGTGCTGGTGCTGAACAACTACGCCTATTTCCTCGCGCTGAAGGGGCAGGACTTGGACAAAGCCTTGGAGATGTCGACCAAAGCTGTCACGATAGAGCCCGACAGCCCGACCTACCTCGACACCCACGCCTGGGTGCTCTATATGCGAGGCGAATACAAGGAAGCAGAAAAACACATGAAAAAAGCCCTCAAACTCCTAAAAGAACCCGACGAAGAATACCAGAAGCATTACGACGCCATCATGAGCAAGCTGGGGCGGTGAATGTCACCTTTTTGCCCCGATGAAACGTCGGTTTTACATAGCAATCCTGTTGGCTTTGCTGCTTGTCACCCTATCGTCACCCTATCGTTACCTTAAAGTTATGTCGAAGTATCAAAAAGTTTGATTAGTATTTGAGTAAAGTTTCAGTAGTGTTTGAGTAAAGGGGGAGTAAAACCTAAAGACCTCCCTGCTGTCTAATCCATCACCCCCGAAAGCAACTCTGATACAGTTTGTTAAACCCATCAATGTCCCTGTCCCACGCTGTCCCACACTGTCCCACCTGTCCCGCCCCTGGGACAGTGGGACACTTGGGACAGTCATCTTTTTCTGGCGAAAGACAAGGCTCACACAGGAGAATTTCACTATCTTTGCGGCATGAGAATGAGAACTCTCGGACATAGAATCGCTGCAATGCTCAGCATTACGCTGATGTTGGCGGGATGCGGACATTTGACCTCACCCCGGCCCTCTCCTCGAGGAGAGGGGGAAGCCTGCCGGACGCTGATGGGGATTGACAGCCTGATGTGGCAGCAGCCCGACAGCGCCTTTGCCTTGCTGTTGGACTTCGCTGAAAGCCCCGAGGCCGACAGCCTCGACGTCTTCAACGGGCATTATTTCCAGCTGCTGGTGGCGGAGTTGCTGTACAAGAACGACTACCTACAGACCAACCGCCCCGAACTGCTGCGGGCGGTGGCCTGTTTCGATTCTTTGGTTGCGGTTGTGGGAGCAGACGCACGCGGTGTGTCCGTATGGCCATTCCAGCGTAGGGACGCATCGAATGCGTCCGCCAAAACAACGGCATTTTTGGCCGCCCGCGCACATTATATTAATGGTGTAGGCTATTACGAGCGCGACAGCGTGGTGGAAGCGTGCAGGGAACAAATGAAAGCATGGGAATTGACGGAAGAACTCACTGAAGTTGACAAAACAAACCGAAAATATCAATGGTTCATGGCGTTGGTTTCAACCAGATTGACGGACTTGTTCTCTGACATGTATCTTCACGAACAAGCCATATACTTTGCACATCTTTCGCTGACATATTATCAGAAATGGGAAGAACCCTCTTGGTATATGTCGCATATGTTATGCGAGGTGGGGACTCAATACAACTATAATGTACCCCAGAATTGAGAGTATGAGTTAAGGTGAAAAAATGAGTAGTTTTGCAGGGGATAAAAAAACGTTAGGGAAAATGACGACAAAACGAAGGAAATTCACGAACAAATTCAAGGCCATGGTTGCCTTGGCCGCGATTAGGGAGCAAAAGACACTGGCCGAGCTGTCGAAGGAATTCGAAGTAAGCCCCAACCAGATATCACAGTGGAAGCAGGAGGCGACCCTTCGACTTTGCTCAGGGACCTAAAAGAACATGGAGAAGGCGTTCGGCGGCAAGGGAGACGAGAAGAGCGAGGATGACGAGAAGTCGATAAGGAAGTTGCGGGAGAAGGTCGGCGAGCTGACCATCGAGCGGGATTTTT
>Ga0310690_10008046_pt1 | contig 13451 bp, 22 predicted proteins | sample AusTroGonzalo_MG_2_FD_207661 | JGI IMG/M metagenome (GOLD analysis project Ga0310690, IMG submission 207661) | Bovine rumen microbial communities from tropical cattle in Woodstock, Queensland, Australia - Gonzalo_04 (v2) (version 2) | ecosystem: Host-associated > Mammals > Digestive system >... | reverse complement strand
CACGAAACACGTTAATATCCAGTCGGTTATCAAAGAAAAATCGATTTAATACGAGGTTTTTTCAATATTTCTCGGCTTTCGAAAAATCAAGTCGGTTTGAACAGAAATATCGAAAAAAGAATCACGAAGCCTGCGGCGGGAAAAAGGCGGGAAAAATTGAAAAAACGGAGAAAAAAAGAGGCCGCAGAAACTTCGTAAAGTTCTGCGGCTTCGCGGTTTTCAAATGGTCGGGATGATGAGAGTTGAACTCACGACCTTTTGACCCCCAGGAATTCGCGCTTGGTCGTAAATTCCTGATTTTTCGTGGAAATATCAAGAAAATACAAGCCTAAAACTGGAAAAAACTGGAAAAACTTTACCCTCACTTGGAACTCGCCGGAAACAAAACAGCGGGAAAAAGGCGGGAAAGTTTTTTCTGTCATACGGTCCCGACCGATTGACAAACCGTCAAAAGGTCGAGGATAATATATCACGATTTCGAGAAAAAACAAGCGGGAAAGATTTTTTCCCGCTTGATTTCCCGCCGGACCGGTGGTAAAGTATAGTCGTGGAGAAAAGAAATGAAGCAGAAAATCACGCAGAAACTGTGTCGTGAACTCGTGGCCGCAGGTCAGCCGTGCGAGGTCGCCGATACTGATATCCGGGGCTTCACGATCCGTATCGGAAAGCGGTCGGCGACTTTTTATCTTCGCCGGAAGGTCCAGGGGCGCGACCGCGAAATCAAGATCGGGGCGTTCCCGGACATGCAGCCGGATGAGGCCAGGCGCGCCGTGGCGGATAAACTCGCCGGCTTCCTGAATGGCGATCCCAACCTTGGAGAACGCCCGTATGCCGTCCCGACCGTCGAGAACGCTTTTACCGATTATATTAACAGCCACAAAAACCGCAGTCATCTGATCAGCATTTCCAAGCATCTCCGGCCGATGTATTCAATCCGGCTGACGAAGCTGACGCAGGAAGACGTGCTGGGCGTGTTCAATGCTCTATCCGACCATCCGGCGACGGCGAATCTTTGTGTCAAATATCTCTCCGCGGCGATCACGGCGGCCTCGAAGAAGATGCGGACTCCGGTCGCGAATCCGTGCGCCGGAATCAAGCTGCACCGTCTGGCTCCCCGGAAAAGATTTCTCGCGACGAACGAAGCGCCGCGGCTGATCGATGCTCTGTGGTCGCTTTCCGGCACGACGATCTACGGCGCGCAGGCGGACGCGATTCTGATGATGCTTTATACCGGTCAGCGGAAGATGAACGTGCTGACCATGAGGACGGACGAGATCGACGGCGACGTGTGGACGATCCCGGAGGAGAAGTTCAAGACGGACAAGGAAATCACGGTCAAACTCAATTCGTTCGCCTTGAAGATCATCGCCCGGAGGATGAAGGACTGCACCGACGGGTATCTCTTCACCTGGCGCGGTCAGCACATGTCGGATGTCCGCAAGACGTTCCGCCGGGCCTGCGAGATCGCCGGCGTGACGAGTTTCCGCATCCATGATCTCCGCAGGTCGCTTGGGACCTGGATGCTCTCGTCCGGGGCGTCGATCGAAACGGTCAGCAAGACCTTGGGGCATTCGAGCATCCGGGTGACGGAGCAGGTCTACGCGCACATGCTGCCGGACCGGATTTCGGCGGCGACGGACGAAGCCGTCCGGCTCATGATGACGGGCGGAAAATCCGCTGACAAAAGTGCTGACAAGACCGCTGAATAATTCTCGCGCAGGAAATAATTCACATTGTGAATTTTCCCAAAAATGCCATTTGTAAGTCAGCAGAAAATTTGCATTAGAAAAACGAAATCGAACTATTTTTTCTGCTGACAGTCAGCGTCAGCGTGTAAGTGCCTGATTACCATGCTGAATCGAGCCATTATATATAATTATAAAAAAAATTCTCTTTTTATTTTTCTATATATTCATTTAAAAAATAGCGCGCCGGCGCGTGTGTGTTTAAAAGGGGTTGGCGAAGTGGCGAATTTTTCTTGTCAGCGTGTCAGCAGACTATTTTTTCGCGGTGATCCGGCGGATGAAGGCATCCAGCGGAACGATGCATATCTTCCGGTCGATCGCCCGGTCGATTTTCGCGGGTCCCGGCTTCGCTCCGCAGACGAGGTAGTCCAGGTCGGCCGTCACGTCGGATTTCGTTTCGCAGCCCAGCCGCGCGGCAATCCCGCGGACGGTTTCTTTCTCCTCCGACGAGAAGCCGGTGAAGCAGATTTTCTTTCCGGCGAAGACGCAGTCGGCAGCAGTCACCGCATCCGGCAGCCGCGGGGCGTTCTTTTCTTTCTTGGCGTCGATGCGGTCCAGGAGGGACGGCCAGTAGTCTGTCTGCAGCCAGGCAAGGAACGCGTCTTTCGTTTCGGGCGGATAGGAATATCCCCAAGTGCCGTTGATGCCCTTGACCGGCTCCGGCGACATCGGAAACGCCGCCGCGTATCTGGCTCTCCAATCCTTGCCCATCTGCGACAGATTGAAATCCATCCCGGCAAGGCTTGCGGGAGCCGCGTTTTCGATTTCTCTGTAGATTCCGTCGATATTCCACCAGGACGAGGTGTCCCGCGGATCCGCTGCGAACAGGTCCGGCTCGCTCATTTTTTCTCTCCACGAAATTGAGGTTTTTTGTCTTGGGTCTTCCATAATATAGGCGTTATTCGCTGAAAATCAAGTTTTTTCGAAGAAAATCGCTTTTTTCTCCGAAAAGGACTTGCTTAATTCGCAATGATGCGCTTAAATATATGGCGAGCGCGGCGCACGAGGCCGCGAGCTGATTACCACACGGATGAGGGCGCGAAACCTCCGAGCCTGGTCGCACCGGTCACCAGCCGGCATGCTCGACAAGAAGCGACCGCGTGACCTGCGGATCATATCCGAGGTCACTCCCTGTATCTGCGGACTGAAAATTCCCTCGGTCCGGCAGGAACCGCACGGGTGGTGCCGACGGTTCCGGCGTTCGCGCGCCAGCCGGATTCGAGGGCCTTCTTGTAAGGAAGCGAAGATGCTGGCGCGAAACAGCAGATTCGAATGCCGGGGCGGCCACCAACCGCGAAGGCAGACAGACAGACGATTCGGAGCATCAAGGGCTCCTCCCAATAAGCCGGGTTTCTCTCACGAGGAATCCGGCTTTCTTATTATCGCTCAAAAATCATACATCCGAAAAAAGCGGAAACAAACGGAAAAACACCGACCGCAAACGGAAACCGGCACAAAGCCAACACGACAAACGGAGACCTTGAAAATGAAAAAAATGATCATCGACGATACCCGAAACGGACTTGACCCGCACGAAGACGAACTCGAATCCGAAGCGCCGACCACGCTCGAAATCATCCTCTCCTTCCTCATCGGAATCTTCGTCCGGTAAAACGGAGGACGGCGACCATGAAAAAATCTCGGCAAAAATACTACGTCTTCCTGCGGACCCGCGAGGGCAACCTCGAATCCGAATCCGTCCACGACACCTTCATTGGCACGACCTGGGCGGTCAGCGAGAAGCAGGCCGTCAACAATGTCCGGTTCTGCGAAGAGGGCCGGACATCGAACTCCGCCTGCGACCGCGAACTCGTCGGATATGATTCCTACCTCTACCGGCAGTACATCGCGGAACTCGCATGAGATACGGAAAAAACTGGAAAAAACTGGAAAAAGCGATGCCTAAACAGGAAAAAGGCATATAGTCGGGTGCAAAACCCACAATTCTGGAGAAAAAAAGACCATGCCGGACACAGAAAAATTCCCTCCCGACGTAAGCCCGCGGGACTTCTCGTCTTCGCCGGATGCATTCAGCCAGAAAGCAGTGCATGAATGGCTTGTCGCCCGAGGCGCGCAGGAGATCATCAACTCCGACGCTCTCGCGACCATCCTTGGCATCTCGGTCAAGACAATCAAAATCGCGGAAAAAAACAAAAAAATCAAGGCGATCGACCGGTCGACCTACATCCTGAAAGACTGCATTCCGTGGATCATGGAGCATCCGAAATACTTCTGCCAGCAGAAGCCGCATTGGGAGATCACGGACTCGACGGTCGAAACCATCAAGAAAATCATCCGAAACGACTGGCGGGCGCTCCTCCGCTATTGGGAATTCGATGACCTCTGCGCCGAGGTGCAGTATCGGATGATCACGCTTCCCAAGACGTCGGCATGCGCCGAGGGCATCGTCATCCGGCGCGTCCTGGCTAAAATCTGGCGAGACATGAAACGCAAAGGCCTGCCCAACATGGTCAGCCTCGATGCGATCAACGAAAAACATGAAAGGTTTTAAAACATGGGCATCCTGAACTGGATCACGCACGAACCGGCGGACGAATACCACGCCCGCAGCCGAAACGGAGAATTCATGTCAAGCCACCTGCTGGCGGACTTCCGGGAATCTCCGCTCCTCTACCGCAAGGAAACCACGGGGCAGATCGAAAAGAAAGACTCGCCCGCGTTCGCCATCGGACGGGCGACGCACAGCCTCATCCTGGAGGGCATCGATGCTTTCGAGCGAGATTTCCTCGTGGCCGACGGCCCGATCAACCCCAGGACCGGCGAGCCGTACGGCAAGACCACGAAATCCTACGCCGACTGGATGGCAGAGCAGGACCGCGAGATCGTTTCCTCCTCGGACTTCGAGCAGATGCAGAAATACTGCATGTCGGTCCGGTCGCACAAGGAGGCCGCCTGGCTTCTCTCCAAGGGCGAGGCGGAAGGTGTCGTCCGGGCAAGACTGCACGGCGTTCCCTGTCAGATCCGCATGGACTGGTTCAGTTCGGAATTCGGTCTGGTCGATCTCAAAACCGCGGCCGAACTGAAATACTTTGAATCCGACTGCAAACGGTACGGCTACCTCTACCAGCTTGGATTCTACCGGGCTGTCATCCGCGAAGTCATTGGCGAGAACGTCCCGGTCCACATCATCGCAGTCGAAAAATGCGAGCCGTTCGCGACCGGCGTCTGGGAACTCGCGGACGAGGCGCTCACCGTGGCGGAGAACAGCAACAAGTTCGCGCTGAACCGCTACCTCGAATGCCTCGAAACGGGTGTCTGGCCGACCGGATACGAAGAAATGAGGTTTATCAATGAATTCTAATCGGTTCTGTCGCACCTGCAAATACTTTGTCCGGCTCTCCAATACGACCGGCGCATGTCATCGAAAACCGCCGTTCGCCTCGCAGTACGGACTTGCCAACTACCCGCTCGTCTCGGATTCCGGGATCGCCTGCGGTGAATTCGACGAAGATACTCCCATCCCTAACCCCAAACCCATAAAAAACAAGAAGAAAGGAACTCAAAATGAGCTTTCTTGACAAAGTCCAGCACGGAAAGTCGTTCACGCCGCCGCGGATCCTCGTCTACGGATACGAGGGCTGCGGAAAGTCGACGTTCGCGGCCGGTGCGCCGAAAGCGATCTTCATCCCGACCGAAGACGGCATCGGGCAGATCGACTGCTACCACTTCCCGCTGGCAAAATCGTTCGCCGACGTCATGTCGGACATCAACGACCTGGTGACGGAAAATCACGATTTCCAGACCGTCGTAATTGATTCGCTCTCCGCCTTGGAGCGCATCATCCACACCGAGGTCTGCAAGAAGTTCTCGGTCCGGTCGATCGAGCAGGCAGACGGCGGATACGGCAAGGGCTACAAGTTCGCCATCGAAAACTTCTGGCTTCCGTTCATCCACGCCCTGGATGCCTGTCATGACAAGGGCATGATGATCATTCTCACGGCGCACGTCGGAACGTTCACGGTCCAGAATCCCGAGGGCAGTTACGACCGCACCGGCCCGCTGCTCCACAAGACCGCCCGCGACCTCCTTCATCAGTGGACCGACTGCACCTTGCTCGCCGAGCAGAAAGGCCGCATCACGGAAAAGAACGGCCAGACCGTTGTGTCCGCGCTCGGCAAGGACGGCGGCGACCGCGTCATCCGCTGCATCGGATCGATCGGGACGATCGCCAAGAACAGATACAAACTGCCGATGGAAATGCCGCTCGACTTTCAGGCATTCCTCAATGCGATCTCCGGAGCGATGACCGACACCACGCCCGAGCCGGAAAAGGAGGCCTCCAATGGCTGACGGAAACGAAATCCTGAAGGTGATCGACGATTACGATGTCGAGTGGCTGAAATCGCAAAAGTCCTTCGCGGAAATCATGCAGCGCCTCCTGAAAGCGATCCAGGATCACACCTGCTTCATGTCGATCGCGAACGGCGCGAAAAACGACGACCTCTGCAAGGCGGAATACCGCACGGTCCTCGAACTCATCGAAATCACGCAACTCATCATCACCGAAAAAATCAACTCCTGCAACGAACAACTCAAAAACTGAAAGGACTTCACCATGTCTCTCATTTCCGGCTTCAATGCGGAAAACGTCGAGCCGCAGGGCTCGTTCGAACCGCTCCCCGCGGGCCAGTACGCCGCCGTCATCACGAACGGCGAGGAAAAGTCGACGCGTAACGGCAACGGCCAGTACCTCCAACTCGAATTCGAGATCATCGACGGCGACTTCAAGGGCCGCAAACTCTGGACCCGGCTCAACCTCATCAATCCGTCCGACAAGGCCGTCGCCATGGCACGCGCCGAACTCTCCAGCATCTGCCGCGCGGTCGGCGTGATGTGTCCCCAGGACACGCCCGAACTCTTCAACATCCCGCTGACGCTCTCGGTGATCGCCAAGAAAGACGATGATGGCGAGATTCGCAACTACATCAGAGGTTACGACGTCGCCGGTGGCGCGAAGAGCAAGCCCGCCGCCGCGCCTGCGGCACCGCAGACTCCGCAGAAGGCTCCGTGGGCGCGATGAGCGAAGATGGCGTGACATTGGAACTTCCGTGGCCACCGTCGGTAAATCATTATTACCGGCACGTCGGTCCGCGCGTCCTCATCAGCCGCGAAGGTCACGCCTATCGGGAAATCGTTCTCTCCATTGTGCATGGCTTCGGCATCAAAACGATGCCGGGGCCGATTGCTCTTCATGGAGTGTTCTATCCTCCCGACCGGCGCAGACGCGACCTGGACAATGTGGGCGGGAAAGTCCTCATCGACGCTCTGCAGAACGCGGGGCTGTTCTATGATGACTGCCAGATAAAAAGAATCTGCCTCGAAATGCGCGAGCCGATGGAAAACGGATGGTGCGTGGTCAATGTCCGCCAGATGAAAGGAGTGTCCGACGATGCCAAATAGACGCCTTCGACTCGCCATTGTCAGAATGACCGTCCTCGCCATGCCGGAAGATTCCATTCTGCGGAAAATCGCGATCCTCTACATGCGAGGCTACGCTGACTGGGAAATCCGGGACGAACTCAATCTGACGAAAAAAGTGCTAAGTGAAGCCCGCGGTCAGATCCGGCAGACGCTGATCGACGCCGGGCTCCTTGGCGGAGATTCCCCCAAACAATGAACCGCCGAAAGAAAATTGCGGACGAGCAACCGCCCGAGGAAGTCTTCGCGCCGAAAGATTTTATCGAGAATATCCCGGATGAGCATACTCCGTTCGACGACCTCGCCGAACAGGAAGACTGGTCGATCGACGAGATTCTCGAACGTCTGTCGCCGATGGAGGAATATGTCCTGCGCCGCCGATTCGGCCTCCCGGTCGGCCGCGGGACAAAGCCTCCCGCGACATTTACCGAAATCGCGAAAGAAATTCATCGGACATGCGAGCGGGTCCGGCAGATCACGGAATCCGCCTACCGCCACGCCCGCGAGATTCTGAAAGCCAACAACATGAAAGTCAATCCCGAAAAATGATCAGAAAATTCAAGTTCCTGCCCGGGACGCTCGACAATGAACTCGCGACCGGGAAATACCGCAGCGTGATGTTCAATTTCACGCACGGCCTCGGCGACGCCATCGACTTCTACTGCAACGTCCTCCCCGTCCTCGAAGCGAGGTATCCCGACATTAAGTTCGGATTCTCGACGCACAAAGGCCAGGAGTGGCTTTTCGGCAATGTGTCATCCTTTGAATACGACCTCGCCGTGCATATCGGTTTCGAATGCACCGAGTGGGATCCGTCGACCGAGGAAACGAAAGCCGAACGATGCCTGCGCTGCGAAATCGGAATTCCGCTGAAACAGCGCGACAAGTATTCTCTCCCCATCCGATTCGGCTCGCCGCTGGTCGGCACACACTTCTTCTCCACTTCCTCGGAATCGCTCTCATGCGAAGAAGACGTGGCCCGGAAGATCTGGAATCGCATCGAAGAACGCAAGCTGATTCCGATCGACACGCATTTCGACCGCGAGGACGCGAAGATCCGAAACCGTCCGTATCCTTGGGAACATCGGAATGTTGTGGACGCCCACGCGTCGATCTTCAACCTGGTCGGACTGATGGGCGCGCTCGGCGGATTCGCCGGCGTGGCAAGCGGAAACATCTGGACCGCGTTCTGCTGCCTGCCGCCGGAATGCATCCTCTACATCGAAACCGACTTCCCGGCCTCCAAGCTGACCCGGATGCCTATCTGGTCCATCAAGGAATACGACGAGGAAACGGTCGACAACTGGATTTCCGCAATCAAACGGCATGCCGGACTCACCGTCGCGGATGAGGAGGCATGACGATGGATTCCGACAAGGAAGTCTGTATCGGATGCAACGGCAAGTATCATTCCGATTCCATGACCGACGTGAATACCGACGGCGAGGAACTGGTCCGGCTCTGCCCGCGATGCGTGTTCATCGTGGCTCTCTACATCGAGAACGGCATCGAGCATCGGTTCACCGCCGGGTCCCTGCATCCGTCCATGATCTGTTCCAGGTACCGCAAAATCGTGGAGCAGGAATTCTACAAAGACCCGCATGCGACCTATCTGAAATACCTCGGAAACATGATCCGCCGGCAGGAGGCGAAACGGCGCATCCTGCACGTGGACGAGAGCGTCATCAAACGCATCGACGAGTTTCCGTTCGTGTTCCTGCCGCCCGAGGATGCCGAAAAGTTCGATCTCAAATCCGGCGTGGATATCACGCTGGTCGCGGACGATCTCCGGCTGACCCGAAAACTCTACGGATACACGAAAATCGAAGCGAAATACCTGAAAAAATACGGGCAGAAGAAAACCAGCGTGGTGCTGTTCCTGCCGGAGGTCTACGATGTCGAAGCTGTGGCATAACACGTCAGAACGGCCCGCATACAATCGCGCAGACTGCATACACGGCTGCCACGGAATCCGTCTTGTCTGCCTGGTCAAGACAGAACCCAAGATCAGCGGCGAGTATGCAACGACCGTCGTCACGCTGTATTTCCGCATCAATGGGATGTTCTGTGAATCCTGGCACGACACCGTCAAATCGAACCGCATCATCATGTGGTGCTATTTCGATGAAGTCACACAACAAATTTACCTTGATTGAGGTCTGAAAATGAAAGTCACGAATGTCCGGGTCTACGACCTGGAAGAATCGATGGTCGCGTCCGGTTTCCCCATGCTGCCGTATGTCGACGAAAACAAGTTTGAAGACGAGGTCAAAAAACTCCGCAGCTGGTCTGTCGACGGAACAAATCCGCATTATCAGAGAATTCTTCGCCTTGCCTCCGCGCCGGACGGGTCGGGGCATCGGAATGCATTGTCCGGTGTACTGGTTTCGTTCAACGTCACCGGCACGAATGCCTGGTGGATGCAGTTCGAGAGATATCACTTCATCCAGATCGTATCTTCCATGAGCAAGATGCACCGGCTGAAAAAGATGATCGAAACCGACGATTTCGAATTCCACGACAAGGTGTTTGAAAACGGGATCGAATTGCTGAAAAGCCTTGCGCTCTATGTTGAGAAACCGGATCAGGTGGACGAAGAAGAACTCGTCTACAACTGCCCGATGGGGCTCGAATTGACGGCCCGCGTCACGACCAACTATCTGCAGTTGCGGACGATCTACGTTCAGCGCCGGAATCACAAACTCAAAGAATGGCGCGACTTCTGCGCCTGGATCAAGACTCTGCCGTATGCCCGCGAACTCATAACCTTGGAGGAAGAGAAAAATGTCTGATTCCGTCAATCATCCCGCACACTATCAGCCGATATTTCAGTTGAAACCGCTTGAATGCAACGACATCAAAAAGTTCCTGCCGGCTTCGTGGTCCGACGCGTTCAAATACGTTTGGCGCGCCGGGAAGAAGGGCGGCAAGGACAAGATGATCGAAGACCTCCGCAAGGCGCGGTGGTACATCCGGCATGCCTATGTCAAGGCGGAAGTCTCCGAGATCGCTGTCGTGCTGTTCTACATGATCGTCCCGCCGATTCCGCACGAGCATTATCGGCTCTGGACGCGATACAGTATCCTCGGACGGATCGTCGCGCTGGATGTTTCTGCCGCGGCAATGATCACGGAGTGGCTGAAAGAACTCGGCGACACTTCCGACGACCAGCTTGACAACTTGCTCTTCTTCGATGGCGAGGACGAGCCGGAATGGGGATCCGAGGAATGAAAAACGCGCTTACCGAACGGCTCTCGATGTCGCTTCTGAAAAAGCTTGACAAACTCGTCGTGAATCGGCGCGGGAAGCAGGACAAGGAAATGCGGCGTCTGTTGAAAAAGAATGCCGCAAACCTCGGAACGCTGCTTGCGTATGCCTTGGAGCATGGCGTCTATCTCGTCATGAAGCCGCCGCACCAGAATGACTGGTTCCGGTTCACGCGATGGCAGGACTGCGCGAAGCAGCTGGTGTTCCACTTCTACCGCATCGCCGATGCCGACAACGAAAAAAGCGAATACAAGGGGCTGTTCTACCTCTGCCCGGAAGCGCTGAAACTGAAACGCAAGTCCGGCGTCAGCGTTCGAACGTTCGCGAACTGGCTCGTCAAGCAGAATGCTCCGCAACTCTGGGGCTTCTGCGCGCTCGCCTACTACCTGGGCTGGAAACTCGAATGGAGAAAAATCAATGAATAAAAAACTGGAAAAGAAGATCCTCGACCGCGAAATGACCTGCTCTGCAGACCCGAATCCGCAGGTGGTCGGCTTCGTGGAGGAAATCCTAAAGGAGATGCACCGAGCCGAGGTTCTGCATCCCAACTGGCCGACCGATCCGGTTCACGCCGCCGCAATCCTCTCCGAAGAAGCGGGCGAAGTGGTCAAGGCCGTCAACAACATCGTGGAAAAGCATCTCGACGACAGCGATTACCGGACCGAGGCGATCCAGTGCGGCGCGATGTGCCTCCGATTCCTGAAGAACCTCGAAAAATTCGACTGGAATATCAAACTCTGATGCTGACCTTGCGACCATATCAGGCGGAAGCCGTGCAGGCCGTCTACAAGCACCTCGCGGAAAAGGACAACAATCCCTGCGTGGTGACTCCGACGGCATCCGGCAAATCCATCATGATCGCCCAGATCGCGACCGATGCGGTGACCCGGTGGAACGGGCGCGTCCTCGTCCTGGCCCACGTCAAGGAACTCCTGGAACAGAATGCCGACAAGGTCCGCCGCCTCTGCGACGGCATCCCGGTCGGTATCTATTCCGCAGGGCTGAAATCCAGGGACACGGATACTCCCGTTCTGGTGGCCGGAATCCAGAGCGTCTACAACAAGGCCGACCAGCTGGGCAAGTTCGATCTCTGCATCATCGATGAAGCGCACCTCATTGCGCCGGACGGCGAAGGCATGTACCGCACGTTCCTCGCCGCGATGAAAGAGATCAATCCGCTCGTCCGCATTATCGGCTTCACGGCGACTCCGTTCCGCATGAAAGGCGGTCTCATCTGCAAGCCGGAAAACATCCTAAACGAGATCTGTTACGAGGTCGGCATCAAGGAGATGATCCGGCAAGGGTATCTGTCGCCGCTGACATCGAAGGCAGGACGGGCAGAGGCCGACTTGTCGAACGTCCACATCCGCGGCGGCGAATTCATTGCCGATGAAGCCGAAGCCGCGATGGATACCGATTCGCTGGTGCTGTCGGCATGTCATGAGATCGCCGATCTCACGAAAGCCCGCAAGTCTGTGCTGATCTTCGCTACGAGCATCAAGCATTGCGAGCATATCGCCCGGGTGCTGACCGAGTGGACGCATGAGGAATGCGCGGTCGTGACCGGATCGACGCCGGCGATCGAACGCGCGGAAATCCTCGACCGATTCCGCGGGAATGCCGTCTGCGACATGTTCGGCGACGTTGTCAAGAAGCCGCTGAAATATCTCTGCAACGTGAACGTCCTCACCACCGGCTTCGACGCGCCGAACACAGACTGCATCGTGCTGCTTCGCCCGACCAACTCGCCGGGGCTTCTGATTCAGATGGTGGGCCGCGGATTCCGGCTGTCACCGGAAACCGGGAAACGCTCGTGCCTCGTGCTGGACTATGGGGAGAACATTCTTCGGCACGGTCCGATCGACTGCATCCGCGTCCGGGACAAGACAACTGGTCATGGCGAGGCTCCCGCGAAGAAGTGTCCGCAGTGCTATGCTCTCATTCATGCCGCCTATTCCGTCTGCCCGGAGTGCGGCTACGAATTCCCGATCAACCGGCAGAGCAACATTTCCGCGAACGCCTCCAAGGCCGGCATCATCTCCGGCGAGATTACCTACGAAGAATATCCGGTCAAGGAGGTGCAGTATGAGGTTCACTACAAAAAGAATGCTTCTTCGGATGTTCCGGCGACGATGCAGGTCATCTACCGCGTCGGACTGTATCAACGGTACATGGAGTGGGTCTGCCCGGAGCATACCGGGTATGCACGAAAGAAATTCGTGCAGTGGTGGCAAAAGCGGGCGGCCTACGGATGTCCCATCCCGACCACGGCGGGCGATGCCGTCGAACTCGCATCAAACGGCATGCTGGCGAAGCCGGAGAAAATCAAGCTGCGGTTCATCTCGGGGCAGAAATATGGCGAGGTTGTTGACTGCACCATCGGTCAGCGGCCGGAAATCCGGGAGCCCGGCGACGACACGGCGGAGATCAATCGGAGCGGCGGTCTTCATATCGAGCATTTCGACGATGGCTGGGACGACATCCCATTCTAAGAAATAACTGGAAAAAGTCGGAAAAAAGTCTCCCAAAACAAGAAAAAGGCATTAGTGCTGGCGACAACCACAACACATTGAAAGGAGACTGAAATGTCTGACGCAAGCAAAAACGACGCGATCATCAAACTCACGATCGCGCTCACCGGAATCAGCATCGCGACTGTCGCGCTCGACGAGATCGACGCCATGGCCGATGCGACCGCAACGGGCGAGAAACTGCACGAAATCATCCGAGTCGCAAAGGAAAGAATCTCGATGCTGCTGAAAGCGAACGAAATCGCCTAAACCGCAATCCTCGAAGCCCAGGAGAAAAAACATGAACAACTTTCGATTCGTCGACCTCTTTTGCGGTGGGGGCGGGAGCATCACCGGCGCGATTGATGCCTTAAAGGCGGCCGGAATGGCATATGAGGGGCGCGGATATAACCATTGGGATATTGCAATCAAGACTATTCAGTACAATCATCCCGAGGTGATCCCGGATTTCTCCCGCGCCTGCACACCG
>Ga0310690_10008045_pt1 | contig 13452 bp, 12 predicted proteins | sample AusTroGonzalo_MG_2_FD_207661 | JGI IMG/M metagenome (GOLD analysis project Ga0310690, IMG submission 207661) | Bovine rumen microbial communities from tropical cattle in Woodstock, Queensland, Australia - Gonzalo_04 (v2) (version 2) | ecosystem: Host-associated > Mammals > Digestive system >... | reverse complement strand
ACGGCGTAGGCGCTCAGGTCAACACTGAAGACGGCATCGCTGTTCAGAACGCGGGAGACATCAGCGTAGCCACTGAAAGCTGGAGCGACGGCGTTGATGTGGGCGTGTACGGCGAGGGCGATGTTAAGGTATCGACCGGAGACATTTCCTTCATGAATACGGGGGACTATACCAGCGGTATCGCCCTGTCCGTCACCCTGAACAGCAATGATGAACTCAGCAAGAAATCCAGCGCCAAGGTTACGACCGGCAACATCGCTTCCGACGCGGACGGTGTATCTGTCTACAACTATACCGGCAATGCGGATGTGACCGTCGGTAATGTGGATACCATCAGAGATTCTGCCAGAATCTGGAGCGGTGAAGATGCAACCATTACATTTGCCGCAGGAAATCTCACGAGCGATTACGGGACCGCGGTGAATATTAGTGTCCGTGACGATGCTGATGTAACCGCCAAGACCGGCGACATCACTTACGGCATCAATACGAATGGATACTATTCCAACGGACTGATTGTGGACGTTGACGGTGAAGGCACAGCTGCGGTTACAGCCGGCAGCGTGACCGGTACAGCCGGATATGGCGGAAGCGCCGTAAGGGAAAACATTTACGGAAGCGGCACCGTAACGGTGACCGTCGGCGATGTGACTGTCACGGCCGCTGAAGGCGAAGAAGACTATTACTCTTCTGCCATCAATGTGGAAACACAGACGTACTATGATTACGAAAGTGAAAAAGAACTCTCCGGCGGCACAGCGACGCTGATGGCCGGCAAGGTGACCTCGGATTATTCCGGCGTGGAGATCTACAACAACGGCGGCGCTACCGTTAATGTGACGGTCGGCGATGTGAAATCCAAGGACCAGGGCGCATATATCAGCGTTTACAACGATGGAACGATCAGCTTTACCGCCGGAGACATCGTCTCGGAAAACAGTTCGGGTTTCTCCGCCAACAACGGAGGCGGCACCCTGACCGTTCAGACCGGTTCGGTTTCCGGCAAAGGCGGTATCGGCCTGTACGCTGACAGAGCGTCCGAATGGCAGTGGATGGAGGAAGAGGATTTCGAAGCACTGGGCCTCGGAGATCCGACCTATATAGATTCCTGGCTGGATGAGGAAGAAATCCTGCACACCGAGGAAACCTGGGTTGTAAGCGAAGATGTTGAGTATCACAGGAACACCTACGACGGATGGGTCGATTACAACAAGGTAACCTATTCCGTTGTTGAAGGCACCAGCACGGCCACGGTGGATGGCGATATCAACGTGAAGAGTGAGTATTGGACCACCGGCGCCAACCTCTATGCCAATACCGAAAAACAGGAAGCATTGATGACCATCAACGGAACTGTTTCCGCTGAATCCGCTAAAGACGGCGCCCAGGGCGTCAGCGTCAGCAGCAGCAACGGCGGCGACGCCGGCCTGATCCTCGACGGAGATATTTTCGCCACCGGTTCTACCTGGACGGATGGCATCGCCCTCTATTCCAGCGGCGTGTCCGACACTGAAGCGCTTATCCACGGTGCTGTATCTGCGGTTTCCACGGATGAATTCGCGGTTGGCGTACAGATGAACGTTTCTGACGAAGGCGTTGCGGACGCCACAGTTTACGGCGATATCAGCGCGACAGGAGATACCTCCGACGGTATTGAGACCTTCAATAACGGCGGTACGCTGTCTCTCACGGTGATCGGCGACGTTACATCCAGCGATACCGGAATTGAGATGAACAGCGGCAACTGGGACCGTGAATACCTCGAAGGCACCATCGCTGTTGATGAATCCGAACTGACCTACTACAGCATCGACAAAGATGGTGAGTATACCTGGAAGGAATACATCCACAGGGACGGCGACAGGGAAATCCACTATGACGAATACGGCACCCAGTGGATCCTGAAGATGCCCGAGACGGAGCAGGAAAGCGTTTCCACCATCGAAGTGCTCGGCGATGTTACCGGCACGGACGAAGCGGTCATCTTCAATGTGGAAGGCGACAAGGCCAGGATCAATATGATCGTTGACGGTACCCTGAGCGGTGAAGAGGACGGCGTTGTCCTGAGAGCCGAAACGGTTACTGAAAACATCGCCCTGACCGTATGGGAAATCAAGCCCAACGAGGATGGCGCGGTTGCATCCCGCCAGACCGGTATCTGGACAGAAGACCAGGATGGCAACTGGACCACTTCCACGGTGGAAGACGAAGAATTCGAGAAGCAGATCCAGTACATCATCCGTGTGGAACAGCCCAGCACGGGCAGCCTGGACACCCTCGGAACGACGGAATACGAAGGATACAAGGTCGCGAAGGAAGGCGACACCGTCACCCTGAAGGTGAACGTGCCCTCCGGTTACAAGCTGAAGAACGCGTACAACGGAACGGATACGAAGGTGCAGCTGGCGAAGGATGGAAGCGGCAACTATTATCTGATCATCCCGAAGGGCGGCGCCGTGACCCTGTCTGTAACGCTGGAGAAGATCCCGCCGAAGCAGAAGACCGATGAGGAAATCGCGGAAGACATTGAAGAAGCGATTGTCCAGACCGAACCTGAAGAAGCGGCCAGCACCAAGGTTGAAGTCAAGACGGATGAAGACGGCAAGAAGACCGTCGTTCTGACGCCCACGGAAACTGTGCCTGCCACGACCGAAGCTGGGACTGAAACCGCAACTGAGACCGCTGCTGAAGTGTCTCAGGTGACCGTTTCCAGCGAGATGATGACAGAGATCAAGAAAGCCAACGTGGAGAACGTTGCGGTTGCCAGCAAGAGCGGTGAGGTACAGGTTGTCATGCAGTCCGCCGAGATCGCGAAGGTCATGACGGAGAACGACAGCTCGCATCTGATCGTCGATATCGATGAAGGTACCAAGCAGACGGAAGAGGCCATCGAGAGTGTTCCGGAAGGACTGAAGGCTGTCGAAGGCGCTGTGTATATCCAGGTAAAGCTGGTTGACAAGGATGGCAACAGCACCACGCTGGGCTCCAACGAGAAAATCAAGGTGAGCCTGAACCTTGAGTATACCGAAGGCCTGCAGATCGTGTACATCGGCAGGGACGGCGTTCCGGTGACTGTCGAGCCGGTATGGGTCGAAGCGACTGATACCGTTCCCGCACACTGGGAAGTGCCGTACATGGGCGTTGGCAGCTACATTCCGGTAGTGCCGGAAGCCTGAGAAAAACCAACAGGTAACAACAGGGGAGAGCCGAACAGGCTCTCCCTTCAGACCGTAGACAAAATGGTTTCAGCAAGTAATTGCTGGAGCCATTTTGTTTTGAGCATTAAACATATTCATCAAGAACTGCAAAAAGCGTCTAAAACAGCGGGAAAGAGAGGGATTTCCTCCCATTATTCTGGCCAGTTTCTTTAGATTTATACATGAGAATGTAAGCGCGGCTTTCATTGTCATCCGTGCTTTCCCAATCATATTCGTGTACCGGAAGCCGTGGTATTCTTTGGCGGATCCGAAGATTCTTTCAATCGTTTCTTTTCGTTGGTCGTACAGTTCTTTCATACCTAGTGTATGGCGGATATCTTCAGCTTTTTCCATGTAGGGTTCCCATATATGCCGGGCAATCATTTTCACATGGTTCTTGCTTTCAGTACATTGACTGAGGTATGGGCAGGATTCACAATCTCGGCAGTTGCTTTTGTATTCTCTGTATCCGTACCGGTTTGTTGTTGAGTACTTCAGAATTTTGTTCGCCGGGCAGATGTAGCAGTCATAGTATTCATCGTAAACGTACTCATATTTTCGGAAGAATCCGTCCTTCGTCATTGGCCTCTTGTAGGGAAACAGGGGCTGAACTTCATCATCTATAAGCATCTTGGCAATGGCCGGTGTCTTGTACCCCGCATCCAGGATTGCTGTCTTTAAATCCGGACTCTTAATCTTTCCATAAATTCCTTTAAATGTTCGGCTGTCATGCTCATTCCCCGGGTTTACTGTGAACCCTAGAACCCAACCATGCTTGTCACAGGCGGTTTGAATTGAATAGGCAAAAACCTGCTTGTGTTCTCCTTTGTGAAACCAGCCGCTTTCAGGATCTGTTGTGCTGACTTTTATTTCCTTCTCCTGCTTACTGCCGGCTTCTCCGGATGGATCATCGTTATCATCGTCATCTTTATCTTTCAACGATTTTTTCCCATGAGCGATCCTGTCCTCATCTATTTCCTTCCGAAGCTGTTCCTCGTACCACAGCGCTTCTTCCTGAACTGCTTTCTGTTCCAGCTTCTTGTTGTTGGCGCAGGCTTTTACATGTGTTGCATCGATAAAGACTTCACTTGGATCTACCAGTCCTGCGTCAATGCATGTTTTCAGGATCTTTGAGAATATTTGTTCAAATAGGTCTGTTCCTTTGAATCGCCGCGTATAATTCTTTCCAAAGGTAGAAAAGTGAGGAACTTTCTCATACATGTCAAGTCCAAGGAACCAACGGTATGCGAGATTTACCTCGATCTCCCGGATTGTCTGCCGCATACTGCGAATTCCATAAAGATACTGGATAAATACGATCTTGATCAGAACGACTGGGTCCACACTCGGCCGACCTAAGTCAGGTGAGTATTTCTCTTTAACAAGATCGTAGATGAATGACCAATCAATGACACGGTCAATTTTCCGCAGCAAATGGTTCTGCGGAACAAGTTCATCGATACAGACCATTGAGATCTGCTCTCTTTTCTTAGTGGGCTCTTCATGCAACATATGGCTCACATCCTCTGCCATTATTATACCATAAATTGCCATCGATGTGTTGATTTTATTGACTTTTCAGCACTTTTATACGACAAAATCCGAGGCCTTAACCTCGGACTTTGTCTACAGTCTGAGGGGAGAGCCGAACAGGCTCTCCCTTTTCTGATCTTCTGAATATGCTTATGTCTGTCGTGCTGGATTATGTCTGCTTCTTTGGCCTGACGAAATGCCTTTGAAGACTGTCTCTCCGTTTTACGGATTCAATTCAAAATACCTGTCACGGGTCAGGAGGCAGGAATCAATGATTTTCAGGGAACCGTCCCAGGGACGGACCATTTCCTCCGTCCGGTCATAGACAAATCCGAAGTGCTCGGCAACCTTTTTGGATTTGACATTGTCCTGGAAATATCCGTAGCGGCAGTCCAAAGCGCCGAGGCGGACAAAGACCAGATCCAGCAGGAGGGAAACGATTTCCTTTCCGTATCCCTGTCCCTGGAAGGCCGCACCGATACAGATGCCGGATTCCTCATAATGCCCCGGTTCGGTCTCCTTGATCGCGCACAGACCGACGGCTTCATCCGTATCCTTCAGGGCGACAAACCAGGCCAGGCGGTCTTTCTGGTATTCCATGCTCCTGCGCAGTCTTTCCTGGGCTTCCTTTTCCGTCAGCGTGGGCTGATACAGCATCCAGCGGTAGACCGCTTCATCTCCCCAGACATGCTTCAGCATGGAAGGGGCGTCTTTTTCTTTTGCCTTCCGCAGGATAATATGTTCTCCGGTCAATGTTTCGAACAAGGGAATCCTCTTCTTTCCTGTCGGTATTTCGGGGGGAATAGGTCGCTTTACGCTGCAGGTTCTTCCGCTGCCGCCATTTCAGCCTCAAGGGCTTCGATCAGTTCGTCAATCTCCTCGACCGAGACGCTGGCCATTACCACTACATGGGCAAGGCCGCCGCCGAAACGGTCGTCATGATCCGGAGCAAGGGTGAATTCGTGCATGGTCTGTTCACAGGGCTGGGTGAAGAAAACTGTGTTGGACACCTCCGAGGAAACCCATGCCGGCCAGCCGATCCTGTCCAGCTCTTTTTTCAGGTACGCCGCTTTCTCCAGCATCCCGTTCGCCATCTCGCTGAAACCTTCCGTACCGATCGTTTTGATGAGCCAGTAGAATTTCAGCGGGCTGATTGCGGACCTGGAGCAGTTGATCATCGGCATGGAGGTGTTCAGGTAGGTAACCTCATAGGGATTCTGCTTTGACAGGACCTCCTTTGTTGTGAAAAAGAGGCCGCAGGGCTCATCCATTCCGAAGAACTTGTGTCCGCTGATTGCAATGGAGTCAAATCCGAGAACGCTGTGGTCCACCAGATCCTGATGGTTGCTGAAGGGAAGGTATCCTCCGAAAAGGGCAGCATCCACATGGCGGTATACCGCCGGGGGATTGAGCTCTTCAATGATCGCGTTGATGGCCTGCTGGTCATCAATGCCGCCCTTGAAGGTCGTTCCCATGGAGAAGACGACCAGCATGGGCCTCTCCGGATCCGCCACTTCCCGGAAGGATTCCGGAATCATCCGGCCCATTTCATCCGTTTCGACCATATGGACATCCAGCTGCTGCAATTCTGCCAGCCGCATGTTGGAATAGTGCGATTCTTCCGACACATACAGGACAGGGGCCATACCGGTTTCCGATATCAGCTTGTTCCTGCCATAATAAATTCCGTGATTGTTTCCGTCTGTCCCGCTCATGGTGACCAGGCCCCAGACTTCGTCCGGGTCGAAACCGTATAGCGGCGCAAAATAACGGATCACTGCGTTTTCGATTTGCAGGGAGCCGTGGTCCTCGGCGTAATTGTTCGGATCCCCCGCGTTGTTCATGATGGCGTGCCCGGCTTTGTTGGTCAGCAGCCATTCATAGAAGCCGTCCAGCCGGATGTCCTCGTTTCCGGGATAGCCCATGGATTTATCATGGGTCGTATGGGAACGCTCGGCGAAATCCTGCAGAAGCGGATCCGTCTCCGGGTCAAAGGCGTCTTCCGACAGGCACAGGGAAGGCAGGGCCAGGGCAAGAATCAAAAGGAATATAAGAAACATCCTGGTTCGCATCATGGCGGGCACCCCCTCGTTTTGGTTTTTCTCTTTACATGGAGTATACGCAAAAAGGAGCCGGATTGCAATGACTGGAACAGAAAAGGGTTGTATGGAAAATCCCGGCTTGTTTTCTTCCGCGTTTTTCTGTATTCTGTAAATGAATGAAATGGAAGTGCCCGGATTCGGAGAAGGTTGTGGATTATTACCAGGCGATGCGGAATTTTGACAGGCAGTTTTTTGGTTCTGGAGTTTTTGAATCACGGAGCAGGTGAAATTGTGGATCCGATTGTTTCTTTTCGTATGGCGGGTACAGGCGCCTGGGAATACCAGTTTTATGAGGACAGAATGCTCCTCGGCTCTGTTTCCTGTGTCCTGAAACTGAACGCCACGGTTCGTATAACGGCTCCGGGGATATCCTGGTACAGTTCCTTCAATATGGACAATACGATTGTTCCGGGAATCAGCCGGAAAGTGAACGAAAACACGGTGGGGGAAGAAGTTTACAGGATTGTGTACTGCCAGAGGAATTTCTACAGGATGATCCGGGGAGACGCCAATATCCTTGTGGAACGTCGGGACGGGGCTTGTCTCTTTGGCGCTGAGGGGATGCCGGTTACAGCGATCACGGAGAGAATTGAAGACTGGCCCTGGAGTCCTCCGGGCGCCGAACCCTACTTTGTGACAGGATTCTACGGGGAAAAGATATCCCGAGAGTTTTGCCTGGCAGTACTGGCGTTCCCGGCACTGCGGTTCTGCTGACATGGCCTGCTTTTCCAGGCTGTGTTTTTTTCGTTCTGTTCTTACAGGACCGGTAACAGGCAATGTCATTCAGATAAGGATGACGGAAAGAGAACTGGAACTGAAACAGGTTCCGTTCTCTTTTTTTGTTAAGAAAACTGCAGAAAAGGGTTGACAAATCAGGCAAAATGTGCGGCCACTTTCGCTACTGAATTAAAGAAGTCGGTAGCGAAAGCGGCCCTTGAAAGCAGGTATGGACCTGATTTCAAGGAGGGCACAGGATGAACTATTCCACATTAATCAAAGAGAAACTGGTATCCCTCATCAACGAGATGGATCAATATCACTGGTTATTTGCTCGCAATGCAGAAAAAGATTTCAGCCGCATCAAGAAATGGTCATTTGGAGAGATTATGAGATTTATCATCTCCATGGAAGGAAAATCACTAAAAGATGAACTTCTGGAGCAATTCAACTTCAGTGTGGATATGGTACGGGAAAAAGCACGGAAAAACCGCATAACGGATGATGCGGCGCTATCGTCAAATATGCTGCATTCTGGTTTCCACCTCCAGCATGGCTTTCGCCATGTCGAGAATCCTGCGGCAATTCTCCTCTGACAGCTTCTCCAGAATCCTGCCGGCTTCCTGGGTCCGTTCCCCCAAAGAATCAACCTGGTACCTGTCCGGGAGCAGGGAAGAAGGATCCGCCTCCAACGCGTCGGCGTACCGGAGCAGGGTGTAGACGTTCATCTCATGCAGGTCTTTTTCATGGCGGTGCACGGCGTTCCGGTCCGTGCCCATGAGATCGGCCAGCTGGTCCTGGGATATTTTCCGCTTTTTCCGTAAAGACCGGATTATCTCTCCGATTTCCACCGGATCCTTTTCATGCCACGCAACCGGCATCCGCATCCTGCTCACCTCCTTCCGACAAGGATTAAAGACGGGAAAAAGTTGGGCTGGCAGGACCGCAGGAGTTTTCTGTAATTCACCGGCCCCGTTTCGGCCCTTCGTCATATTCCATTCTATGACGGTTTTTTATTTTGTTCCTTTTTGCTTTCCGGACGGTTTACATTTCTTCCTGTCCAGCTCGAAGATGTCATAGGTGCCGTCTTTCCGTTTCCGGATTTCGGCGTCCTTTCCCTGTTCCATCACGTTTTTCAGTGTGGAATAGATTTCCTCGTTGATCTCTCCCGATGGTTTCTTCCGCCATGGTGTTCACTTCCTTCCGGTACGGATCGGAGGGAGTCACACGGCTTTCCGGGCGGGCCCGCTGGCGGAATAGCTGGTCTTGTGCCCGCTCAGGCAGGTAGCGTAGATGACGCCCGGTATGGAGTTGGGATATACTTGCAGAAAATGCTTTCCGCAGACAGAACAGCAGATCGGGAAAATGCCGGTATTTTCAGCGGCTTTTGCTTCAGGTGTGTGATTCTCATTCTTCATGGGGTCTTCCTCCTTGATCTTGTCTCTGTCCGGTCCCTTGCTGGAAGACTGAGTGGAAACTCACTCTCCGCGTTCCGGCAGCCGCGAAGGGGAGTGAAGCAGCAGATCAACTCCACAAGGGATTGTATCGGGAGGCAAATAATACCACCGGATCTGGTAGAATCAAATGGCTAATCCGGTAATCCACAGGCGGATTTTCGCGCCCCGGAGCCCTTGATTTTCCTGCCTCCGACGGAACATCAAGGGTTTCAGACGGGCTGTGGATAACTCCCGGAACGCTTGAACCGCCTTGCCTGCAGGATTTGCCTTGGAAAACAGAAGAAATTTGGTTTTTTCCGTTATCCACAGGAGGAAAGACATAATCCACAGAAAACACAATGATTTTGTGTAACCCCCGGTTTCCTCTTGGAAAGAACAATTATATTGTGCTTTCTGGAGTATGTAGTAGGGCGGTTTGGGCCCCCTCCTGTGCCGGAACGCAGGAGGTATCTGTGGACAAAAGCATTTTAAGTATGGTAGAATATAGATTGGAACGACTACAACTAAAGAAAGAATGATGATGCCGCTGAAAGACCGGCCTCTGCTTCTTTTGAAGGTACTGCAGGAAGCAATGAAGGATGTGCTGGGGTGAAGGACAGCGGGAATCTGCAACCGATGAAAGCGGAGATGAATACGGAGGAAATGTGTATGACCATGAAACCGGGACAACCGTTATCTTTCGCGCGGATCGCGCTAGCCCTGGCCAACGATTACAGCCGGCTTTTTGTGATCGATTCCGATGATGACAGCTATATCGAATACACGACCGTCGGGGCGGACAAGGAACTCGTTCAGGCTTCTGCCGGTGAGAATTTCTTCAAGGCCGTTCCCCGGGACGCCAGGGAACAGGTCTGGCCGGAGGACCTGGAATATTTCCTGAACGCGTTCCAAAAGGATACCATGATCAAAGCGCTGGAAAACGGCCGTTCCTTTTCGCTGACGTACCGGCTGAATATCGAAGGGAACCCACATTATTTCTCCCTGAAGGCGATCCGCGCTAGCGATCATAATATCATCATCGGCGTGCAGGACGTGGATGACCGGAAGCGGAAAGAAATGGAACATGAGGCTGAAAGCAGGACCTATACAGAGATCGTGAAATCCCTTGCCAGCCAGTACGAAGCAATCTATCATGTGGATCTCACGACGGGACATTATATGGAGTACAGCTCCAGCAGCCGTTTCGGTTTTTTCCGCCCTGGGGAGGATTTCTTTGAGGTTTCGGCAGCTAATATCCGGAAGGTGATCCATCCGGAAGACAGGGATCGTGTCCTGCATGAAATCGATCGCGATGTCCTGCTGAACAGTATCCGCACGTCCGGTTCGTTCACGATCGTATACCGGCAGATGTTTGAAGGGGTACCGCAGTATATGGAACTGCTGGCATTCCGGCAGGAGGATAATGAAGATCGCCTGGTGGTCGGTGTACGCAACATTGATGCACAGAAAAAGCAGGAAGAGAAAAGCGAAACATATCAACGGATTGCAGGCGCGCTGGCCAGCCGGTATGAAGTTATATATTATATCGATACCGATACTAATGCTTATGCGCTCTACAGTTCAAGCGCGCAGTATGCGAAGCTCGGAACGACTGTGCAGGGCAGCGATTTCTTTACCGACGCCGCGGCGGATATACGGATCTATATCCATCCGGATGATGTTTCCGTCACCCTGCAGAAACTCCGTAAGGACCGCCTGCTGCATGACTTGCGGCAAAACGGAATGGTTTCCATCACTTATCGGCAGATTCTTGGCGGAAAACATCGATATGTGAATATGCAGGTTGTTCAGCCTTTGAATGATCCCCATCACATTGTAATCGGTGTATCTGACACGGATACGCAGGTTCGTCGGGAACAGTCCCTTCGCGCCCAGAACCAGACCTTCAACGATATTTCCCTGGCGTTGGCCCAGCAGTATGAAGTCATCTACCATGTAAATATTCGGACGAATGAATATGCGGAGTACAGTGCCAGCGAGAAGTACGCTAGGCTGAAAGTGGGCACAAGGGGGAAAGACTTCTTCAGCGAAACACAAACGAATATGAAGCATGATATTTATCCGGAGGATCTGCCGATGATGGTGCATGCCATGCAGAAGGAGAACCTGCTGAAAACCCTGTTTGCTTACGGGAAAACGATTCTGAATTACCGCCTGATCATTGACGGAAGGCCGCAGTATGTTTCCCTCTACGCAATTCTCCCGAAGGAAGACTCAGATCATATCATCGTTTCCGTGGCCAATATCGACGCTTCCAAACGAATGGAGGAAGCATATCAGGACGCGCTGGATATGGCCAGCAAGGATGTGATGACCGGCGTGAAAAACAAGAGGGCATACGTTCAGGCAGAAACGGAAACAGACGAACGGATTCAATCACGGAGTCAGCCGCCTTTTGCCATTGTGGTCTGCGATCTGAACGGATTGAAGCAGGTCAACGATACGCTCGGACACAGTGAAGGTGACGAATTTATTAGGAGAGCCTGTACAATCATCTGCGATGTATTCAACCACAGCCCTGTATTCCGAATCGGCGGGGGATGAGTTCGCTGTGATTCTCCGGGATCAGGACTATGAACAACGGAAGAATCTGATACGGAAGCTCTCGGAAACACTGGAAACGCATAAGCATATGGGAATGAGACCGTGCGCGTTCGGAATTTCCGAATATGATTCCGGAAAAGATCTGCGCGTACAGGATGTGTTTGAACGGGCGGATAAACAGATGTATGAAGACAAGAAAAGATGCAAAAAAGGGATCCTGTGCGGTCCTGAAAGTTAAAACCAAAGAAGGTAATGATATGCTGCTGAAAGACCGGCCCCTGCTTCTTTTGAAGGCGCTGTAGGAAGGATCGGATGACAAAAAGTGGATGACGACTGCAGATCTCCGCAACCTGCTGGAGGCGGAGGAGCAGGAGTGTACTGTCCGCACGCTGCGGCGGGATATCCAGATCCTGACCGACCGCGGATACGATTACGGTATCTGGGAAGGCAGCGGCGTTTCCACGGAATATTGCTTACGGGACCGGAAATGGGAATTGCCGGAGCTGCAGCTGCTGGTGGACGCGGTTTCCGCCGCCCAGTTTATTCCCCGGGCCCGCAGCGAGGAACTAATCGGAAAGTTTGCCTGCATGGTCGGACCGTCCCACCGGAAAGAGTTGAAGCCGCAGATCCTGATTTCCGAACACATCAAGGCAAAGAACAAGGATATGATCTACACCATCCAGGCAATCTGCCGGGCGATAGACAGGGACAAAAAATAGCCTTCAGATATCTGCGCTATACGACAGATAAACAACAGGTGCCGAAGAGAGAAGAGAAAAATATCGTTTCCCCCTACACCACAGTCTGGAACTACGACCGGTATTACCTGGTGGGATGGTCGGACAAACGCAAAAAAGTGGCCGTCTACCGGGACCGGATGAAGGTCTCGGATTTCCTGTGCCAGAAGAGAATCCTGGCCACGGAGGATTTAGACATCCGGGATTATACCGACAAGGGCTTCTGGATGTTTGACGGAATCCAGGAAGAAGTAACCCTGCGATGCCGGATGCAAGCATCCTGGATCAGGTCATCGACCGGTTCGGGGAAACCGTGAACATCATGCAAGAGACACTGGCACCTTTGACGTCACCGTCCCGATCGCCGTCAGCAGCACCTTCTTCGGCTGGATGTGCCAGTTCACCGGAGAGAGGCGGATCCTGGAACAAATAGGCATATGTTGCAATTGTGTTGCGAAGATATGGACGGCCCATAAAAAGAGAAGAAGAATTTGAAGCCTGAAGGAGAACGGAATATGAAGAAGATGAAGCGGATGTTGGCGGCGGTGCTGGTGTTAGTGATGATGATCCTGATGGCCTCGGTTCAAGCGGAGGAATACTTATATAATTATATCAAAAAAGAATTTCAAAAAAACAATGGAGTATTCTTTTTGATGCAGCATGGCTTTCAAGGATGATGATACGGTGAATAAGGTCCAATTTATATACTATGAAGGTGAATATCTGAATCAAATCGACTCAGTGGGGAGGGTGTTTTTCTCTTTCCGCGCACGCTTGTTCTCATACATCGCTTTATTTGCGTGGTGTACAACGTCATCGACGAAAGTATCGGATTGTGGATCGTATTCCGCCATTCCTAGTGTCACGCTCACCTGTTCCCATTTGTTTTCCGCTGAGGCGCGAATTTCATTCGCTTCCTTTTCAAACTGCTCTGTCAGTTCTTTTCTGTACTGATAATCCTTATTTTGCATAACAACGGCGAATTCATCGCCCCCGATTCTGAATACAGGGCTGTGCTTGAAAACGCGGCAGATCAGCTCGCTTGCCGTCTTGATGTACTCATCGCCTTTATCATGTCCGTACTGGTCGTTGATCGTTTTCACGTTATCACAATTCAGTATGACGACAGCGAATTCAGGCGGCTTTTTGCTGTCTAGCCGCGCCT
>Ga0310690_10008041_pt1 | contig 13455 bp, 11 predicted proteins | sample AusTroGonzalo_MG_2_FD_207661 | JGI IMG/M metagenome (GOLD analysis project Ga0310690, IMG submission 207661) | Bovine rumen microbial communities from tropical cattle in Woodstock, Queensland, Australia - Gonzalo_04 (v2) (version 2) | ecosystem: Host-associated > Mammals > Digestive system >... | reverse complement strand
GTGCTTGCTATTCTCTATCGAGTGATGACCATTCAGGATGGGCCAAAGGCATCTGTGATGCTGGTTATGCTGCCATACCGAAGGAAGACCCTGACCGTTATGCTAAAGCTATAGAGCGTGAAATCAGAGATTATGGACTGGATCGTTATGATCAGGAGGCCATCGCGCGTGCTGCCAGCGAGAACAGAACCATCGGTTATATGCGTAGCCAAGCTGGCTCTCGTGTTACGCCATCCAGTCAGTCCACCTTGTCCATTCCGGAAGAGAGCCAGCAGGCAGTCGCCATGGCTTATTGCTTCCCGATTACTGGTGACATGACTGTCACCTCCTTGTTCGGTCCGCGTAAGGCACCTTGTCCTGGAGCATCTACGTACCATGGTGGAATTGATATCTCTGTTCCCCGCGGCACGCCTGTCCTTGCAACGGAAAGAGGTACTGTTGTAGCCATCAAGAACGACCTCACGGAGCATGATAGCGCTGCCATCCGGCAGCAGAAACCTAATAAAGGCGGTAACTATGTCATTGTTGAGTACCCCAGATCAGATGGATCATCTTACTATGTGAGTTATTGTCACCTGACTGAAAATGGTGTTAAGGTGAAGAAAGGTGATACAGTGAATGCTGGTGACATCTTGGGGTATTCTGGCAGTACCGGCAATGGCACTGGCCCACATCTGCACATGACAGTAAAGAAGGGCCCGACGGGAAGCGAAAATAATAATGATAGGACAAAAGTTGACCCTCTAACCTATCTTGCTGAGATTTCCGTGCGTGGTAACCTGCAGGGTACGGTATTAAAGAAAGGTACGAATGAAGACCTTTTGGCGAGTCTGAAAGGCTCGGTAGATACTACCCCTACCCCTTATGATACTGAGCTGGCTCAACGTCAGAACACCAACTTGACACCAGAGCAGCTTCATAATGCCGAGGAGGGTGCGCTGCTTGCAGACGCAACAGGTAGTAATGACCCAAAGAATATGCTTGCATATCTGCTGGGCATGAACGGCGACCAGGCATCCCAGGGTGGTGACTTGTTTACCAGCCTTATCTCCGGCTTATTTATGGCTGCCATCGGCATAGCGATGTCATTAGACCATGGCGGTAACGACCAGGCACAGGCGGTTGATGACACCCGCCGTGTTGCACCTTCTGACACGGAAGACTATACGGTTGTCAAACGTCACCGTGACGGCATCGATCCCACTCGTGCCCGTGAGCTGGCCACTATGAACTTCGAGGCGGGATATCCCGAGGAACATCAAGGCACTGGCCAGCGTCTGGCTTAAAAATATTTCTCATTTTCAATATTTTATTAACTTTTTATTTTTCGTATTATGATTAAGTGTAATTTGAATGTCTGTGCGGTTATCAGTCGTGCCGCCAGCGTGAAAGAAGGTAAGGAAAACAATAGCTTTCTGTCCTTCGGTGTGAAAATCCCTGTAGAGGGTCGTGACGGCTCCAAGAAAGACCTGGAGCTGAGTGTATCATTAGACGGTGACAAGAGTAAGGCCCTGTCCTTCCCTGCCGGTCGGCGTGTGAATCTTTCCGGTGTGCTTACCGTACGCAAGAAAGATGGTAAGATGTACTTTAATTTCCGTGCTACCAGTGCCGAGTCTGCGAATAGCAATGATGGCGACCGCATAGAGGGCACTATGGAGTTCCGTGGCAAGGTAGGTAAGAAGGGCGTGGATGTCAAGACAGACAAGAATAATGCCACCTATAAAGCTTTCTCTGCTTTCTCTACTGACAAGGATGGCGATAAGGCCGAGTTTACCTGGATCCGTTTCCTTTATTTCAATCCGAAGGATGGTGAGGATTTCCTGGCTGCCAATAGCTATATAGAGGCGAAGGGTGAGCTGCAGGTTGGTGTGTTCAAGGATGAGGTGACGCTGGACTGCCGTGTCAGCGAGGTGAAGCCTTGGGTTCTTAACAAGCAGTAGGTTATGTGTGTAAGCCGCTGCCTGTGCCATGCCAAAGGTCAGCGTCACCGGCGCTGGCTCTTTGGCTTTGTAATACTTGGGATGGCCTGTCTGTGTTTGACTGTCATCCGTTCGTCGAAAAGATAATAACTAAAAACTGACAAGCTATGAATAAGAACTATAATAAGAAGGATTATAAGGAAATTGAATTATCGCGTAAGCAACGTGAGGCAAAGGCATTTGAGCATTACGCTGAACTTTTCATTGAGAAACTTAAAAACGGTGAGAAGACGCAATGGAAGCAGCCGTGGTTTGCCGAGGGTGCGCTGGCGTGGCCGAAAGCCCTTTATGGCAAGTCGTATCATGGTATGAATGCGCTGATGCTCATTCTCCTGTGTGAACAAAAGGGGTATAAGATACCTGTTTTTGGCACCAGTGCGCGTATTGCCAATATGAATTTCCAGAAGGATTCAAAAGGTCGTACTATTGTCGATAAGAAAGGCCGTGGCCTCCCCGTTGTCGATGCCGACGGTAAAAAACTACCGTATCTTCATATTCTTAAAGACGAGCATAGTATTCCTGTTTTTATCACGAAGGTGACTGTTGTTGACCCTGAGACGAAGAAGAGGATACGCTGGGCTGACTATGTTAATCTTGATTCTGAAGAGCAGGAGAAATATATGGTCTTTACCAAGCGTTACGTGCACAATGTCTTCAACGTCGATCAGACGAACCTCAAAGAGGCTCGTCCGGAACTTTATGCAAAGCTCGTTAAGGAGAATATTCCACAGCCTGTCGAGGTCAAGGAAGGTGAGGAGTTCCATTTTGCACCTATCGATAAGATGATAGAACAGCAGCTCTGGATCTGTCCTATAAAGGTGCAGGAACTGAAAGCCGGTCAGTCACCTCATTTCTCTTTATCCCATAATGAGATAGTGGTTGGTTTAAAGTCTCAATATGTGAAGGGCGGTCACCCTGAGTCATGGGTTAACGACTGCTTCCATGAGATGATTCATAGCACTGGCCATGAAAGCTGTCTTGACCGTTTTAAAGGTGAGAGGGACAGGAACAGCTATGCCCGTGAGGAGTTGGTGGCCGAGGTAGGTGCGGCATTGAGCTGTCACCGTTACGGCATTCAGAAAACCATCAGGGAAGATTCCGTCCCCTATGTCAAGAGCTGGCTTTCTGAGTTAAAGGAGAACCCAGACTTTATCCGTACTGTTCTGAAGGATGTGAAGATGGCAACGAGCATCCTTGATTCGAAGATAGAGTATGTGCGACGTACCTATCTTGGTGAGGATGACAAGCTGGATATCCGTGAAGAAGATGAAAGCACACTGGAGTTCGATGAGATGGGAGATGCCTATCTCGACGAGGGTGAGAGCCTGGGAGCTGACAAGAAGCAGGGACGTGGCGAAGGTGACGGCCATGAGCCATCAGAGCCGGAGGAGCATAAGCGTGGAAGTATGCGACGATAGTCAAAAAGAAAAACGGCTCTATCTTCTCAGACGGAGCCGTGTGCCTAACCTAAAACATTAATAAACATAAAAAAATAAATCTAAATATCAATCAACTTAATCGAGCATATCTGTATGTGCGTTTTCTTCTTGCTTCAGCAGCCAGTCCATGTAAGCGCCAGCTGCCACGTCATCTTCCTGCAATCCACGTTTCTGGCAGTATTCTTTAAAATCGTCTATACGCTCTTGGGAGTGGTGATAGACAAACTCCAGATGTGAGATCTCACCCTTATAGAGAAGTTCTTGCAGGATCTCTTCATTATAAAATCCTTTAGATAGTGTCATTGTATTTAGTATTAGTGTTACATTTTCAGGTGGTTGAGCTGTGCCTGTGCAGCATTAGCCGACTGTGCTCGCTCTTGTTCTGCTATCAGTTCTGGGCCGAAGTCATCCTCGGCGACATAAGAGAGGATATTATCATCATCAGCCAGCCAACAGCCATAAAGTCCAAAGTTATACTTTGGCAGGCGGTCTGTCTTGGTATCTTCCTGCCAGGCGATGATACCGCCATTGGCAATGCGGATGCCGGTATTGTCATTGAGGTCTATACCTGCGGAAATCACTATGTTATTGACCTTTGTCTCAACGACACCACCATACGATAGTACATCCTCGTCATCATCGGTAAGTCCGAAGGAGCGTTTGAGGATAGAGATATTCTGTTTGATGATCTCCACGGGAACGGTCATCACCTGGTTAATAGTGTCGTCAAACTGTACGAAGCAATATCCCTTGCCCTCGACCTGAGCCGTGGTGACACCGCCGAGCTTCAGCTTATCCTGCTGTTCCTGTGTGAAGGCCGATAGGTCTTCATCTACCCATTGTGGTGCGAAGCACACATCAACAGTACCGTCGTCAAGTCTAACCAGTGAGACACGGGCCAGCGACTTCACCTGCTGTCCTTCGGCATTTTCAATGACGATAGGCAGCACTGGCGTAGCACGTGAGGAGAGAAAGCGATTCATGACGTTCTCTGGGAGGTCGTCAATCATTTCTTGCGTCAGTCCGAATTTCTGGAGTATTCCATAAGGAATCTCCTGTTTGGAGAATTGTTCAATGATTGCCATAATGCCTTTATTTTTATATGTATGTAATTACGTTGCGAAGGTAGGAATAATCCTTATAAAGTCATCATTTTGAAAATAAAAAGTCGTATATTAACAATTTTACGACTTCTTAAAGTCATAAAAGTGTTAATATAGGAGATATTTTTGTGTGTTACGTTGTTTACACACAAAAATATTACTTTTGTAACGGTTTTTCTAAGTTAAGTTTTAAGGTTTTAATTGTTATGACAAGTGCGAAGACACTTATTTTGGCTGTAGTTATCTGTCTGTTGGCTTCCATACCTGCGAAGTCGGCAGACAGAGACTATTGGATAAGTCGTTACCTGAGCGTGTCTTATCCATTGAAGAGTATTAAGGTTAATTCTAAGTTCGGGACCAGGAAGGATCCATTTACTGGAGAGCAGGCTAATCATTCCGGCATTGACCTGCAGGCACACTATGAGGAGGTATATGCCATGTTTGACGGTATCGTCCAAAAGGTAGGTTCCGATGGGCGGTCTGGCAATTTTATCACGATTCGCCATGGTGAATATACCGTGAGTTACTGTCACCTGTCAAAGGCGATGGTGGCCGAGGGTGAGGAGGTTTTTGCCGGTGACCCTGTAGCCATTAGTGGCAACACCGGACGTTCTACAGGCCCTCATCTGCATATCACCTGTAAGTATAAGGGGCAGGTTACAGATCCCTATACCTTATTAGTATATATTAAGGAGGTACGGGCCGAGGCGGTGGCAGCCCTTGGCGGTACCGTCATGGCGATAAATCCTTCTGCACAGGTAGATAGAAAGGCTTTCTTCGACCGTTTTGCCTATGCTGCCATGGAGCAGCAGCAGCGGTATGGCATTCCTGCCTCCGTGACGCTGGCACAGATGGCTTTCGAGAGTTTTTGGGGGCAATCGAGGCTTGCTATGACGGGAAACAATTTCTTCGGTATCAAATGCAGTAAGGCATGGTTGGATGCTGGAAAGCCGTACAGCCTACACCATGACGAGCGTCCTAACGAGAAATTCTGCAACTATGCCACCGTGGATGAGAGCATCGAGCACCATTCGCGGGTGCTGATGGGTAACCGTTATAAGCGTTGCCGGAGGTATGCCAGCACGGACTATCATAACTGGCTTGTAGCTATCAAGGCATGTGGCTATGCCTCTGCGCCCAACTACGTGAAGAAATGCGAGAGTATCATCAAGAAATACAAGCTCTACCTCTATGACAGGATAGCCCTTCGTGCTTGACAGGAGTGTCAGTAGCCACCTTCCTGCATGATCTTGTCATAGAGCGTTCGGGAATCCCCGTCGCCTCCCATAAGCGGCAGCACCTCTTTCACGGCACCGAAGAAACTCAGCCACTGGTCTGGCGTTACGCTGGCCCACCGTGCATCTTTTTCACGGTCTTTCTTGTAGGCATAGATAACGGATCTGATGTTCCAGTGTTTGGCGTATTCCCGTTCATGTGCTCTTGGCTTAAAATACGTCCAATAACTATTGTACCTGTTAAACTCATTTATCTCGTAGGCATTGGAACATTCCAGGAACTTCTTTATCCATGCTATTCTGCCTTTTTTATCAAGGCTATCCATGACCTGTGTGATAATCTTCGCTCCTTGCGGTCCGATAATGCCGAAGCAAATGTTATACGGCTTCATTTCCGGCATGTTAAATGTGATATAACAGAGGGAGTCTGTACCTTTTAGCCTTTTGATGTCACAGGAAAAGCCCTTCCTGCCTATTGCCGTATTATCAAACCAGCCAATGTGATAGCCTTTCTTGGGGAAGGTAATTTCCTCAGCGTTTTTCTGTGCTGCCACCGTCAGGGTGACGAACAGCAATAGGAATAACAGTATTTTTTTCATAGCGTATGAGAATTTTCTGCAAAGATATGAAAAATACACCAAAGAAGTGCAAGATTTTGAAGAAAATGTTAATATTTTTCAAAATCATGTCATCTTATACTCCTGTTGTACCTCCAGAATCATGTCCTGTACCTCTTTATTGACACGGTAGAAGTTAGCATACAGGATGCGTTCTCGGGCATCCTTCGACTTGAACTTATACGGCATAGGCAGCGGGTAGTTCTTATAGTCGGCTTCCTCGGCAGCGATGGCCTTCATATCAAAATCCGTTTTACAGAAGAACTTGGACGTCTGGAACTCCTCGGACTCCTGGATATTCATAGATTCGTCATACTTGATACGTCTCTTGACATGCAGTAGGCGTAGCACGGCATTCAGGAAACCCACGGTCTTCTTACTGATGATGCTTGACCGGGTGACTGTCGGCGAGAAGTCACGGGCCACCTGTCCGCAGAGCCAGCCGGTGGACATGTCGGAGATCTTCGATGCCGGCACGAGGTTATCCATATTTTCGTTTATATTGATAGAGGTGCGGTCACGGTCGATGGTGACACCCCTCTTCATCTGCACTACCTTTCCGAAGATATCATTAGAGAGCCATTCCAGCGTTTCCTTGTTACGTGCGGAGCCGCTGATAACATTACCGATGATAGAGACAATCTTATCCTTGTTAACCTTGCCGTAGCCTGCCTCCAGCTGTGGCAGCTCCTGGAAGCCCAGCAGCACACATACCTTATTAGAACGTGCCGTAGCAATGAGGTTATCGATGCCGTAGAAATACAGCGTCGGCAGCTCATCGACGATGATGCTGACGGGGATATTCTTACCCTGGCCGCTATTCACTCGTGTGACAAGGCGGTTAAGGATCATGGCGTTCAGGGCAGAGATAATCTGCTGTTTCTCGGGGTCGTTGGCAATGAGCAGGTACGACGGACTCTTAGGGTCAGAGACCTTCAGGTCGAAGTCGTCACCATCCTTGCTGAACACCCAGTAGGCTTCTTTCGTTGCCAGACGGGAGATCTGCACGCGGAGCGTACCAATCATACCTTCCAGCTGTTCCATGGCTTTGTTATTAAATGCCGTGATGAACGGTCCAAGAAGAGGATAGACCTCGGGGTCTGTCTTCAGCAGTTCAAAGATCTCCTCATAGCTATGGTTAAGGAATGACAGCACATGGGGCATGTCAGAGTATTTTCCCAGCCAAAATGCAGGCTCCGTCAGGCCCTCGGTATATTCCTTGCCCAGCTTCGCTGCTGCCTCTGCAGCGTCACGGTGTGCCTCCGTGTCGAAGACGCGGCCAGTGAGTTTCCTGTGGTGTGTCTCAGGATCCTCATAGTATTCCGGCCAGAGGGGTACGCCCTTCTCTTTATAGGGCATCCGCTTGTAGTTTACGAAGAAGTAGATGCAGGAGGCGAGGAAGTTAACGGCAGACTTGAAGAAGAAGTCATCAGAGCCACCACCACCCTCTTTCTTTCCTCCCTGCAGGGACTCGACAAGTGTCATGGCCGTTTCCTGTGCTGCGGCGAGGTCATTGATATATTTATACTGAATAGGATTGATACGTCTGGAGTATTCCACATCCACGAAGTTGATGACGTTAAACGAGCATCCTTCGGGGGTGTTACCCTTCTTCTTATTGATACGGTAGTGATAATAGAGCTTCTGGGCCAGTGTGGGGAACTTATAGTCATAGACCACCATGGAGAAGCCCTTTTCCGACTGCTGGCGTATGAACGGCTCGACGACGGAGAAGGACTTACCGGAACCAGGCGTACCGATGACGAATGTGCCACGGAAGGGGTTATTAAGGTTTATCCACCCCTTGCGGAACTTTCCCTTATGGTAGTAGCGCATGGGGAGATTCACGCTATACTTTGTGCTCTTAAAATGTTCGTTCTGTTCAAAGGACTCGTTCTCAAAGTTGAAGCGGTCTTTAGACATGCCATCTTTCAGGAACTTAGAGACGTTATCAAGGGCGACATGGACGGCAACCGTACCGACGATAGAAGCCACGATATACAGCCAATAGCTTACTGGCATGATCCATAGCCGTCCTGTTATCAGGTCGGTGTAGTACAGCCATACCGAAATGATGACCAGTGTAAAGCCGATGACCAGCGGCCAGAACACCATCCTTCGGGCATCAAATTCTATCTGTTTCTTATTCTTTGTGCCGATGCAGGTAATGATGACCAGCAGCAGCGTGGCGATCTTACTGTACGGCAGGTGTCCCGGTTGGTATATCAGCCATCGGCCTATGCGTTCGTGCATCTCCGAGAGTACCCCGGCAAAGGTTTCGAGCACGTCAGGCCCTATGGCATATTCGAAAAACTCCACGACAAGCGAGACATAGATAGCGATGCGGAACACGCTATATAGTCCCTGTAGCTCTTTTGATTCTTCCATGTGTCAGAAAATTGTTGAAATGCGAAAAATTTTATCTTTTGTGTATAGACTTCACGTTATCATACCAATCCTTCCTGCAGTTCCTGATGATATCAGTCTTCTTCTCAGGTGTGATCCTGTAGTACTTATTCAATATCTCGTTATACACATCTGTCAGTGAGGTGTAGTACAGCGTGAGTGTCAATGACTGTAGCTGCTTGTTGAACTTCCGTAGTTTCTTACGCACGGAGGAGATAACTGCATTTCGTTCCTGCTCGGTCATCTTTGACTTTTCGAAGCATACCTTACGGATATCCATGAGAATATCGACACTATTACTGATGATATTACGATATACGACGTTACGCTTTGCGGAGAAGGCCACGGCGAGGGCGTTAGTTGGGCTGGCGGCCAGCACCTGGTTAATATTACTGATGTTCTTACTGGTCTGTTTCACCTCATAGAAGATGCCGTATATCTCAGCGGCAATGGCAATGATATCATTGATGGTATCAAGATATTCGCTGAACTCCTGCTGAAACGCCGTGGTAGTCTCTATCTCCTCCCTCGTCCACATGTGTCCGGTAGTCATCATTCCCTGTGCCTTCTCCTGGGCCTCCAGGGTCTTCTTTGCCTTGCTCGTAGCCCGATAGATAGCTGCCTTACGCAACACGTCAATACCCTGTGCGTGGAGCGTCACCGGCCAGCAGCCAGCAACTATCAGAAGTAACATTAAAATACCTTTTCTCATATCCTGTCCCTCCTTGTATTATCGTGTTGCGATACCCATCGCCCTGTTCCACCTGTCGAAAGCGTCAGCGGCGATCTGTCCGTGTGACCTGTCTGTCATGCCTGCCGTGGCTTTCTTCAGCACGTCAGTGAAGTTATAATAGGCAATGCTGATGGCCAGCAGGCGAAGCTTTGCATTCAGCACGGCGAGGTTGTCTGACAGCTGCCAGAGCATTTCCGTACGCTCGGCACCATTGAGCATGTTCAGCTTGCCGCCTGCGGCAACCGTCGTTTTCAGCAGTCGGAAGGTCTTAATGAACTCCGCTGCCGTCTCGATATACAGGTCATTCATGGCCACCGATGCCCCGATACCCTCCGGGTTGTCACTGCTGGCCCTATAGACATCATAGAGGTTACGCAGTGTCTCCACGCCCTCGGCATAGAGCGTTGTGGCGGCCTTGATGGACTCCGCATAGCCCCTGGCGGTCTTCAAGTAAGAGTTATACTTGCTTTCCCATCCCTTCATGACGGTATATTCAGCAGCTATAGTACCCTGTATAGCTGCCGTTTTCTGCATTCCCGCCGTCTGCTCGCTCACCTCGTCATTCAGTTTCTTCTCGCCTTCATTGATGACAACAACCTGCTCGGGGTTCGATTGTGATACCTGACCGTGAGTGACGACGGGAGCACCCAGCAGCATGGCGACGGCCATGTATTTACATTCTGTTAGTAATCTCATAGATATGTTTGATTTGTTTATTATACTCTACCCTTCTTCGTATCTCCTTCACCACGTCGTTTTCCTCCTTCATGCCGATGATCTGCATGACGGGCGTATTACGGTCGCCGGAATAGATGACGACGGTTTTCAGTCCCGTGAGCTGTTGCATCAGCGAACGGTGTTGCTGATAGTCGATGACGCGGTAAAGCTCCATATAGTCTGTTTCATGGCTGATAACGCCATGTAGGAAGATAATCTGGTCACTCGTCACGATATACTCCATCCTTGCGAGGTATGCCACCTGATAAAGGAGATACAGCAGCATGACGATGCCCAGATACAGGAATATCACGCTGAACAGGAAATGGAAGCAGCAATATACTGTGAAGGCTATGATACACAGTATAAGCCAGTGCAGCTGGTTAATGCTGAACTGCATCCAGTGTGGTCTCAGCGACAATGGCTTGAAGGTGATATTTTCTTCTCTCATGATGTTCAACGTTATTACGTGAGGCACATGGTGGGGGCTACAGTCCCCGTCCCATGTGCTCGTCCGGTGTCGGTCTCAGATTTGCTTCCTGTGAACGGAAGTTCGCCGCTGCCAGGTCTTCGGGGTGTACCACACCCGGCTTTGTGTACATAGTGGCTGGCATCCGTGATTCGTAGATCTCCGGTCGTGGGCCATGTCTCATAGCCATGCCCTCCGTAATGACCTCTCCCGTGGCCACCAAGGCTGCCAGCAGTGCGGCACCGATGTTATGTCCCATGCCTGGCTTGGTCTTTATCTCCACCTCGTCAAAGATCTTGGCGAAGAGCTGCATACGGTGGTAGTCATCGACGGCAAGGAACTTGTCATACTGCTTCTGTGTTATCTCGTGAGAGATAGCCTGTCCGTTGATGACGGCGGTCATCTTATACTTACCGTTGTTCTCCGGCTGTACGCTGATATCGCCGACTTCTACCTCGCGTCCATGGGCGCGTTCATGGTAGAAGCCTTTGCGCTCGTTGTATTCCTGCAGGGCAGCACCATTCACCGTCGTTGACGTGTTACGGGCGATGCTCACGTCTTCCTGACGGATGACTGTCTGGCCGTCATGGGCCATATACATATCATCATCATACAGGCTTCGGCCATGTGCGGACTTAATCTTCACCTCGGAGAAGACATCATCAAACATCTTCAGGCGATGTTTGTCATCCAGCTCCAGGAACTTGTTATAGTCCTGCTCGGAAATAGCATGTATCACCAGCTGGCCGTTTATCTCAGCCTTCATCATGCACTTACCTTGGTTTTCACGCAGGTAATCAGCATGTTTAATTGATTCCAGCCGTAGTTTCTCCACCTCCTCGGCGGGCAGCTTGTCGATATTCGGGATGGTGGCCTTGACCTCTTCCCATATCTGTTCGTTGGTCTTCTGCGCTGCTGCCAACGATATTTTCTCTACGCGGATCTCCCCGATATACATTTCCCGTCCGTGCTCTACAGGCTGGAACCATCCCTTGTTTCCCATGATAGCCTGTATCTCACGGCCATTGATGGCATTCGGGTCACGTCTGATACGTTCTGCCTCGCGCATCCGTGCGGCCTGTTCCTCTCTGATCCGTGCCTGTTCAGCAATCTGTCGCTCACGCTCGATGAATGGCGCCTCGACCTCGGCCCGTACCTCGGGCTTCAGGTCAAGGCTTACCAGCTCCTTCGTTTCGAGCATTTCCATGGTGACAGGTGTGTCAAAGTCCTTCTTGATGGTGTTATTGATGATTGCCAGGCGGTCTTCAATAGACACACCGTTGGGATAGCCGAGGCCAGCAGCCGTGAGCTTCTTCAGCTCCTCGTCAGATAGCGTATATTGTATATCCGCCTTAGAGAGGTTCGACTGAATGGTAAGCGTCTTCTTCTCTGCATCGATGACGATGCCATGGGAGGCCAGCACCTCCATGAACTTATCAGGAGCAAAGGCGTTGGTAATCTCCGAGTTCAGGAAGATCACTTCCGAGAACGGGATGGCCTGTCCCTGCGGGCGTGGTGCGGCTTTCAGCGGTTGTAACACCGGCTCTATAGCCAGTCTGTCAAGAACGGCTACAGGTGTGGTTTGCTGCTGTCCCTTATAGTAGAAGCCATAACCTCCCGAACGTAGCTCTCCGGGCTTGATTCTGCCGTCAGGACGCTCAGGAACCATGGGGCCGTCAGCGGCGTAGAGGCGGCCACCCATCCTTCTGAGGTGGAAGCCCTCTGTCCGTGGTGCCCAGCCTAAGAAGTCACCTGCCCATCCACGTCCATGACGTGTGAAGGGTGAGTAATACGGCATCCGTGGCACACGGGCATCATAGCCATATTCTCCATGTCCGAGGCGGTAGCCATGCAGTCCCATGGCCACCCGTCCGAAGGCGTTGCTGGCAGATACAAAGCTGTCCGGCATGTGGAAGTCATTACGGACAATAGATGTAAAGGTGTTATACGCTTTCTTATTAGTGTAGGTTGTTCCCCAGCTCATCAGGCTCTCCATCTGTTTCTCATCGAGGTTATAGGTGAGCACCGGTGAGTCATGTCCCAGCACCATCAGCTGTGGGCCTCCTTCTGCCGACCAGCTGATATGCGCCTGCATACCATTCTTTCGTAACACCTCCTGGAGTCCTGGCGACACGTCTGGGCCTTGATAAGTATTTCTTCGTAGTGGCATATTACAATCAATATTTATGTTATTATGTTATGTAATAATATTATTCAAAAGAGAAATTCCTGCAAGCCCGTTGGGGCTGCAGGAGGAAAGAAAGACTATACTACTTGAAGTATAACATCACGCAAGTATTTCGGTTGCCTGTCAGTGGTTCGTAAGTACTGATACCTCCTCGGTACTGTTTCTGTACCAACTCTTCTGACACACCCTGTTCTATGAGCTTGGCGGCAATGAAGTCCGCACGCTTGGCACTGAGGCGTTCATTGGTATATGCCGTACCTGTCTGACTGTCGGCAGCTCCGACGATGCGGGCATGAAGGCCGTATTTCTTGATGACATTTGCCACCTCTCTGATATTGATAACCTGTGCCTTCTCCGTCAGCTCGTCCGTGCCAATCTTAAAGAAGAAGAATATTGGTGCACCGACAAAGATCTTACCATCTTGCATTACTTGGAAATACTGTTCTGCCGTTGCCTGTGTAGCGGCAGTATCAGGAGTGGCCAGCATCGGGGTATATTCATCCATGTTGCCATTCCAGCCCTTGTTACGCAGTCTGGCACGTAAGGAGTTCAGGCCGCTGTAGTTATTA
>Ga0310690_10008039_pt1 | contig 13457 bp, 14 predicted proteins | sample AusTroGonzalo_MG_2_FD_207661 | JGI IMG/M metagenome (GOLD analysis project Ga0310690, IMG submission 207661) | Bovine rumen microbial communities from tropical cattle in Woodstock, Queensland, Australia - Gonzalo_04 (v2) (version 2) | ecosystem: Host-associated > Mammals > Digestive system >... | reverse complement strand
CTCCAAGGCTGTCAAGCCCGCGGATCCGCTGGAGCGTCCGTACAACATCACGGCTGCCGATGCCGGCCTGCTCAAGGTCCAGAAGGCTGACGGCACGATTGTGACCTACAACGGCAGCAACCTCTCCGAGATGGTGGGCTTCATGATGCCGAAGAATGTCCGCGACCGCGGCAACATCGGTGGTGTGAAGCAGTATCTCGAACCGATTTGCCGCGACGTCATCAACGACTACGCCAACAAGTCGAAAGAGGGCAAAGAGTACAAGATTACCCAGAACCCGGGTTGGGAAGAGTAATGACTTGGAATAAACAGGAAAAGCCGTTCCGCAGAAACGGAACGGCTTTTCTTCTTTTTCTGTGCCTTTGCGGCACGACGCTTTCCGCGCAGGATGTCGTCCAGCATAAGCGCGGTGAAGACCTGCAGCAGTACATGCTGGACAGCGTGAAGTTCGTCAATCCCGAGTTCCAGGCGGGCGTCGTCGTCTTCGTGGACGGCTCTTATTCCCGGGCGCCGCTGAACATCTCGACCATCGAGCAGCGCGTGTACTTCATCAGCCCCGCCGGCGAGACGCAGGTCCTGTCCAACGAGGACCAGGTGAAGCGCGTGTCGATCATGAGCAGGTCCTTCGTCAAGAGCAGATACGGGTACGTGGAACTGCTGAAGGTCACGAGCGATGCCGGAATCGGTGCCGTCCGTCGCGTCTCCTTCTTCGAAACGGAGAAGAAGGGCGCTTACGGATCGACTTCCCAGACGACTTCCGTCACGACCGTCGGTACCGTTTTCGAGGGTGGCGTGATGTATACGCTGGGCGTCGACCAGAGCACACCTTTCAAATATAAGGTGATCCCGTACCTGCTGAAGAACGACAAGGTCCTGATCTCCAACAAGAAAAATCTTCAGAAGTGCTTTCCTGAAAAGAAATCCGCCATCGAGGAGTATCTGGGCCAGCACAGCGTCGACTTTGAAAACATCGAAGACATGCTCGCCTTGTTTAAGGCGCTGACGGAACAATAGGAAACACTTTTCCGAACCTGAAGGAGCCGCTCGCGAGGGCGACTCTTTTTTATTATCTTTGCGCCGTGAAAATCGGAAACATAGACCTGGGTGATCGACCGGTGCTGCTGGCGCCGATGGAAGACGTCACCGACCCCTCCTTCCGTTACATCTGCAAGGAGTTCGGGGCCGACATGATGTATACCGAGTTCATTTCGTCCGACGGGCTGATTCGCGACGCAGCCAAGACCATCGCCAAGATGCAGGTGACGGACGCGGAGCGCCCCATCGGCATCCAGATCTACGGACATCTGCCCGACGCGCTGGTCGAGGCCGCGGTGCGCGCCGAAGCAGCGGGTCCCGACCTGATTGACATCAATTTCGGCTGCCCGGTCAACAAGATTGCGCGGCGTGGAGCGGGCAGCGGCATGATGCGTGAACCCGACAAGATGGTCGAGATCGCGCGGCGCGTGGTCGAAGCCGTGAAGCTACCCGTGACGGTCAAGACGCGCCTGGGCTGGGATGAGGACAGCAAGATTATCGTGGAGCTGGCCGAGCGCCTGCAGGATACCGGCATTTCCGCGCTCACGATTCATGGGCGCACGCGCGCGCAGCTTTATAAAGGTGCAGCTGACTGGACGCTGATCGGGGAGGTGAAGCGCAATCCCCGCATGCACATTCCCATTATCGGCAATGGCGACATCACCACCCCTGTGGGCGCGAAAGAGGCTTTCGACCGCTACGGGGTGGACGGCATCATGATCGGCCGGGCCAGCTTCGGCCACCCTTGGATCTTCCGTGAAGTGAAGCATTACCTCGCGACCGGCGAGCTGCTGCCGCCCATGAGCGTGCGCGAACGGGTGGACCTGGCCAAGCGGCACCTGACCAAGTCGCTCGAAGTGAAAGGCGAAAAGGTGGGCGTGCTGGAGATGCGACGCCACCTCAGCTGCTATTTCAAGGGTCTCGAGAACTTCAAGGAGACGAGGCTTAAACTGGTGACGCTCACCGATCCGGCGGCGCTTTATGAGACGTTGGATTATATTGCGGAGGTGTGGGGATGATCCTGAGCCGCGTTTTCCTCTTTCCCTACTGGCTGGCACTGCGGGTCCGGAATGCCCTCTATGACAGCGGCAGGCTGACATCCATGCGGCACGACGTGCCGGTGATTTCTGTGGGTAATGTGACAGCCGGCGGTACGGGCAAGACACCCATGGTGGAACTACTGATGCGCCTGCTGCAGGACCGCTGCCGCGTAGCGGTGCTCTCGCGGGGCTATAAACGCCGCGGCAAGGGTTTCCACCTGGTGGAAGTCGACGACACGGCCGCTTTCGTGGGTGACGAGCCGCTGCAGGTCAAGCGCAAGTTCCCGGACGTGCTGGTGGCGGTCGACAAAGACCGTAACCACGGAGTGAAACAGTTGATGGCCCTGCCGGAAGCACAGCGTCCCGAGATGATCCTGCTTGACGACGGGTTCCAGTACCGCCGACTGCATCCATCCCTCAATCTGCTGCTGGTGGACTACAACCACCCCATCTTCCGGGATAACCTGCTGCCACTGGGCCATTTGCGCGACCTGCCGGAGCAGGTGCGCCGGGCCGACGCGGTAGTATTCACCAAGTCTCCGCTCGTACTGGACGCGGAGGAACGCGCGCAGATGCGGGAGCTGACGCAGCTGGGGCCCGATGTCCCCGTGTTCTTTGCCACTGTCCGCTACTGTCCGCCGCAACCTGTGTTTCCGGAAGGCGATTCGCACTACATCTATTCCAAGGAGGTCTTTCTCTTCTCCGGCGTGGCCGACGACACCCCGATGCGCGTGTATCTCACCGACCACTATGCCTCCATCGACCATAAGCGTTACGGCGACCATCACCGCTTCTCGCGCTGCGACCAGCGCGTCCTCTGCCGTTATGCGCGCCGCCACCCCCTGGCGCTGTTGCTGACCACCGAAAAGGACGCGATGCGACTCCTGCACTGCCGCCATCTCGACGCTTCCGTTCGCAGCCGGCTTTTCTACCTCCCCATCGAGACAACATTCCTGACCCCGGAGGAAAGTGCTGACTTTGAAAATTTTATTTGCCGGAGAGAAAAAAATGCGTAAATTTGCAGCCCCCAAAAAAGCGGGGAATCGCAACAATTTACAGTATTAACCTAAAAATCAAGAAAGTGGACACTTTAAGCTACAAGACCATTTCCGCCAATAGCGGTACCGTCAAGAAAGAATGGTACGTTATTGACGCGACCGATCAGGTGCTGGGTCGTCTCGCTTCCCGCGTTTCCCTTGTCCTTCGTGGCAAGAACAAACCGGACTTCACGCCGCACGTGGACTGTGGTGACAACGTCATCATCATCAACGCCGACAAGATCCGCCTCACGGGCAAGAAGCTGACCGACAAAGTGTACGTTCGCCACACCGGTTATCCGGGAGGCCAGCGTTTCGCTACGCCCAAGGACATGTTCGATCGCAAGCCGACTTTTGTCGTGGAGCACGCTATTAAAGGTATGCTTCCGAAGAACCGCCTTGGTGCCGAGCTGTTCCGCAACCTGTATGTCTATGCAGGCCCGGAGCACCCGCACGAAGCCCAGCAACCCAAACCCCTCACGTTAAACGAAATTTAAGACAGAGTAATGGAAGTAATCAACGCCCTTGGAAGACGTAAATCAGCAGTTGCTCGCGTCTATTTGAACTCCGGTAATGGCAATATCGTCGTCAACGATCGTCCGCTCGACGAGTATTTCAAGGAAGACACCTTGAAGTATATTGTCAACCAGCCGCTCGTCCTGACCAACACCCTCGGTACGTTCGACATCAAAGTCAACGTCGACGGTGGCGGTATCAAAGGACAGGCTGAGGCCATCCGCCTCGGTATCGCCCGCGCCCTGTGCCTGGTCGACGCTGAAGCTTACCGCCCCATCCTGAAGTCGAACGGTTTCATGACCCGTGACGCCCGTGAAGTCGAGCGTAAGAAACCGGGCCAGCCGGGTGCTCGCAGACGCTTCCAGTTCAGCAAACGTTAGTCGCCTGACACTGATTTACATTTGCACAGCCTGGATTGAAAACGCAGGGATCCTTCATGGCTACCCACCGTTTGTCCAGCTGCGGAAAATCCAGGAGACCGGCCAAAGAGACCGCTACTCCGGATTGATGAAAAGAGAAAAACAAAAAAATTAAAAAAAGACAACCATGTCAAGAACCAATTTCCAAGACTTACTCGATGCAGGCGTCCACTTCGGTCACCTGAAGCGGAAATGGAATCCCAAAATGGCTCCGTACATCTTTATGGAGAAGAACGGGATCCACATCATCGACCTGCATAAAACCGTCGTCAAGATAGACGAGGCCGCGAACGTCATGAAGCAGCTTGCCCTGGCAGGCCGCAAGATCCTGTTCGTCGCCACCAAGAAACAGGCCAAGGATATCGTCGCGGAGTGCGCTCAGAAGGTCAACATGCCGTATGTGACCGAGCGCTGGGCCGGTGGCATGCTCACCAACTTCCCCACCATCCGCAAAGCCGTCAAGAAGATGAACACCATCGACAAGATGATGACCGACGGCACCTTTGAAACCCTGGCCAAACGCGAGCGTCTCCAGATCTCGCGCCAGCGTGCGAAACTCGAGAAGAACCTCGGTTCCATCGCCGACCTCAACCGCCTTCCTTCCGCCATCTTCGTCGTGGACGTCCAGAAAGAGATCAACGCCGTCCGCGAAGCCAATCGTCTGAACATCCCCGTTATCGCAATGGTTGATACATGTTGCGACCCGACCACGATTGATTATGTGATTCCGGCCAACGACGATGCGGCTAAATCCATCCAGCTCATCACCGAGACCCTCTGCGCCGCTGTGGCCGAAGGACTCGAGGAGCGCAGGATCGAGAAGGAAAAGGAGAAAGAGGAAGTTCCCGCCAAGGAAGAGGCTGCTCCTGTCAAGCGCGTCCGCGCCCGCAAGAACGCCGCCAAGGAAGAAGCTCCCGCTGAAGAACCCAAGACCGAAGAGTAACCCGTAAAACCCTGACACAATGGAAATCAAAGCAGCAGATGTCGCTAAATTGCGCAAGATGACCGGTGCCGGCATGATGGATTGCAAGAAGGCTCTCGTTGAGGCTGAAGGCGATTTCACCCGCGCACAGGAGATTATCCGTGAGAAAGGCAAGCTCGTGGCCGCCAAGCGTGCTGACCGCGAGACCACCGAAGGTGCCGTGAAGGCCCGCGTGGCCGAGGGTAAGGGTATCCTCGTCTGCCTGGGTTGCGAGACCGACTTCGTGTCGCAGAACGCTGAGTTCCAGGCCCTGGCTAACGCCATCGCCGACGCCGCCATCGCCGCCTGCCCGGCCGACCTCGAAGGCCTGAAGGCCACGAAGATGGCCAACGGTGAGACCGTCGAAGACGCTATCTCCCAGCAGACTGGCAAGAGCGGTGAGAAGCACTCCCTCGCTTTCTACGGTAAGCTCGAAGCCCCTTATGTGGCTTCCTACGTGCACACCACCAATGGCAAGCTCGGCGCCATCGTCGCCTTCAACAAGAAGATCGACGAGGAACTCGCCAAGGGTATCGCCATCCAGGTCGTGACCATGAACCCGGTGTCCGTGTCCGCTGAGGATTGCCCGGCCGAGGTCATCGAGAAAGAGCGCCAGGTCGCCGTCGAGAAGACCAAGGAAGAGCAGGTCCGCAAGGCTGTTGAGAACGCCCTGAAGAAAGCGGGCATCAACCCGGCTCACTGCGACAGCGAAGACCACATCGAGAGCAACACCGCCAAGGGTTGGCTCACGCCGGAGCAGGCCCAGCAGGCCCGCGAGATCATCGCCAAGGTCTCTGCCGAGAAGGCAGCCAACCTGCCGGAGCAGATGATCCAGAACATCGCCAACGGCCGCGTCCAGAAGTTCTTCAAGGAGAGCACGCTGGAGCAGCAGGAATACCAGATGGGCGATGGCAAGACCCCGGTGAAGGATGTCCTGGCCGCAGCCGACAAGGATGCGAAGATCCTGGCTTTCTACCGCTTCTCGCTGACCGACGAGTAAAAAGATGCCCGGTCAGCCGGGCATGAAGATTCAAAAAAAAGGAGCCGTGAGGCTCCTTTTTTTATTTGATGACGCCAAGTTCCTTGCCGATCTTGGTGAAAGCCTCGACGCATTTGTCGAGGTGCTCTTTCTCATGTCCGGCCGAAACCTGGACGCGGATGCGGGCCTGCCCCTTCGGGACCACCGGATAGTAGAAGCCGGTGACGTAGATGCCTTCTTCCTGGAGCCGGGCCGCCATCTTCTGCGAGAGCGGAGCGTCATACAGCATCACGGCGCAGATGGCCGACTGCGTGGGTTTGATGTCGAAGCCCGCCGCCTTCATCTTGCCGATGAAGTACTCGGTATTGGCGTGGAGCTTGTCCTGCAGCGCGTTGGTGGAACTCATCATCTCAAACATCTTGATGCCGGCAGCGGCGATCATCGGCGGAATCGAGTTGGAGAACAGATACGGGCGGGAACGCTGGCGCAGCATGGCGATGATCTCCTTCTTGCCGGTGGTGAATCCGCCCACGGCGCCACCGAAACTCTTGCCGAGCGTGCCGGTCAGGATCTCGATCTTGCCGCGCAGGTTGAACTGCTCGGTGGTGCCGCGGCCGGTACGGCCGACAACGCCGGCGGAGTGCGATTCGTCGACCATCACCATGGCGTTGTATTTGTTGGCCAGGGCGTAGATCTTGTCGAGCGGGGCCACGTTACCGTCCATCGAGAAGACACCGTCGGTGACAATGAGGCGGTGACGCTGGGCCTGGGCCGTCTTGAGGCAGTTTTCCAGTTCTTCCATGTCCGCATTGGCATAGCGGTAGCGCTGGGCTTTGCAAAGGCGCACGCCATCGATAATGGAGGCATGGTTGAGGGCGTCGGATATGATGGCGTCGTGCTCATCGAGCAGGGGCTCGAAAACGCCGCCGTTGGCATCGAAGCAGGAGGCGTAGAGAATGGCGTCTTCCGTGCCGAAAAACTCGGAAATCTTCTTCTCCAATTCCTTGTGGAGGTCGCCCGTGCCGCAGATGAACCGGACGGAAGACATTCCGTAGCCGTGCGTGTCGAGCGCCTTCTTGGCCGCTTCCACCAGCTGGGGGTTGTTGGCGAGCCCCAGATAGTTGTTGGCGCAGAAATTCAGGACTTCCTTGCCGGGCGCCACTTTGATGGCTGCCTGCTGGGCGGAGGTGATGACACGTTCTTCTTTATACAAGCCGGCTTCCCGGATGGATTGAAGTTCGGCTTCAAGATACTTTTGATAATCGTTATACATGATAGAGTGCTTTCAGTATTACAAATATATGAAAATTTGGGTTTTTCGGCAAAAATTACTTACTTTGCATCATATATACGCTTTAACCAAAACCAAGTCATTATGGAAGACATTGCTTCGAAAGTCATCTCAATCATCGTCTATAAGTTAGGTGCTGAAGAATCTGAAGTGACGCCGACCGCCAGTTTTAAAAACGACCTCGGTGCTGATTCGCTCGATACCGTCGAGCTTGTCATGGAGTTCGAGAAAGAGTTCAACATAACGATTCCGGATGATGTAGCCGAGAAGATTTCGACCGTTCAGGACGCCATCGACTACATCAAAGAGAACGTTCAATATACTGCATGGCGAAGCGGGTCGTCATCACCGGGATCGGCACCATCAACCCCTTGGGCAAGAATGTTGCGGAGTATTTCCGTAACCTGGACCTAGGTGTAAGCGGTGCCCGGATGACCCAACGGATCGATACGACGCCCTTCAAGACCAAATTTGCCTGTGAGATTCCGGATTATGATCCGGAAGGTTTCCCCGAGGCTTTCGACCGCAAGGATGCACGCCGGACCGACCCGTTCACGCAATACGCGATGATTGCGGCCTATGAGGCGGTCCAGGACAGCCAGCTCGACCTTGACCATATCGATCTCCGACGTATCGGCGTGGTTGTAGGCTCTGGTGTCGGCGGCATCAATACCTATACAGAGGAGATCCACGACTTTTTCGCGAGTGACTACCCGCGGTTCAGTCCGTTCCTGATCCCGAAGTTCATCACCAACATCGCATCGGGCCACATCGCTATCAAGTATGGCTTCCGCGGCCCCAATTTCGGCGTATCCTCAGCTTGTGCCACTTCGGCTCACGCCATCCTGACGGCGGCTTCCCAGATCCAGCTGGGGCGCGCCGACATCATGATTTCCGGCGGCACCGAGGCGCCGATCTCCATTCCCGGCATCGGCGGCTTCAATGCAGCCCACGCCCTATCCACCAACAACGACGAGTACCTGACCGCTTCACGCCCGTTCGACGCCACACGCGACGGCTTCGTGATGGGAGAGGGGGCCGCTATCCTGGTCGTGGAGGACTATGAGCACGCGCTGCGGCGCGGCGCCCACATGTATGCGGAGATCGCCGGAATCGGCATGACCTGCGACGCTTGGCATATCACCGCACCGCGCGAGGACGGCGAAAGTGCCGGCGACGCCATGGAGCTGGCGCTCCGGGAGGCCGGACTGACGCCTGCCGACGTCGATTACATCAATGCCCACGGCACTTCGACACCGCTGGGCGACCTGGCCGAACTGCACGCCATCCAGCGCGTCTTCGGCGATGAGGCCTATAAGGTGAATATCAGTTCCACCAAGTCGATGACCGGCCACATGATGGGCGCGGCTGGCGCGGCAGAAGCCCTGGCGTGCATCCACGCCATCCGTGACGGTGTGATTCCTCCCACCGTCCATTTCCGCTTTGAAGACGAACGCATCGACTACCGGATGAACCTCACGCTCAACGAGCGCCAGGAGCGCCGCGTCCGCGTCGCCCTCAGCAACAATTTCGGTTTCGGCGGGCAGAACGCCAGCCTCGTTTTCCGCGCTATTTAAGGACAGCGAAAGTCAGTCTGAGTTCGGGATGGCGCACATCGCCCATTCCATTGAGACAGCCTTGCGAATAGTAAAAGTAATCCGCGTAGTAGGACGTCACGCCCGTATACGAACTGTAGGAGGACTGGGTTGACATGATCCACAGGTCGTCGTCTGCCGTGATCTTCGAGCGGTCGCGTTTCAGCAGGTCCTGCAGCCAGAAAGTGATGTTCGACGTGTAGCAGAGCTTGGAGCGGTCGAGCGAGCCGGCTTCCAGCGTGTCGTCGTTGATCTCGTCGATGGGAGAGAAGAATACCTTATGGTCCCCGCGGGTCCGCTGGCAGGGGTAGAGGGATCTGGGATAATAGTCGAACTGTTTGTAGTCGCCGTAGTACTCGAACGGGAACGACACAGTAGCCTTGGCAATGATCAGGTTTCCCTTCGGGATCTGGTTGGCCGCCGCCCAACTATCCATCAGGTCGCGCAGCCGGAGGGCGTCGATATGGGGTTTGATGCCGCAGAGGCCCTCTGCGTAAATGCCGTCGATGGCATCATCCGTTTCCAGGTCCCGGGCGCCGGAGGTACTGACATTGACGCAGAAGTATGCGCCGAGGGAGAACGTGGCGGACGAGCGTTTGCGATCGCCGTTGTCGTCGTCATAGTCGTACGTCAGGATGATGGACGATGACGACAGGTCGAAAACGTTGAGCCGGCCTCCTTCGGTACCTTCGAGGGGATCGTCGCAACGGAAGTACAGGCCCTTGAAGGCTTTCATGAAGAGCTCTGAGCTGTCGAGCGTGGCCATCGGGATCCGGAACAGTTCTTCGCCGAGCTTAGGGTTGAGGTTGACGGCATAGCTTTCACCGCCCGCATATACCACACCGCCCGTCGTGAGGACTTCGTGGTCATAGTCAGCGGCGGTGATGCTGTTGTTGTAGACCATCGTGGAATCGAGGTCTTTCTTCAGGCGATGGACATAGATGTTCTGCGGGATATAGCGCTGGGTGGGATCGACCACCTGGGCGGAGTCGAGTGCGAGGCTGAGCACCAGGCTGTGGACGCTCGGATTCTTGCCCCAGATGATGGAATCGTAGGCAGCCGTGACCGATACGGCGGCATCCGAACGGAAGAGGCCGAACTGGTCGGAACGGATGGATCCGATGGTGCTGCTTTGCAGGATGGACGTCTGCAGGCTGTCCGCCATCTTCATTCCGACGGGCAGGTCGATGGTGGCGGTGCGGATGGTGATATCCTGATTGGTGGGCACCAGCGCGGAGCCCAGGGTATTGTCAACGGTGATGCACGATGTGAGGCAGGATAAGGCCAGCAGGGTGGCCAAAGCAATCGAAACCCCTCTATTTTTCATTCTATCGCTTGTCTTTTAACAGATCGTCGTAAAATTGGTCGTAGTGGCGGACGTACTGGCCTTCTTCCCGGTCGATGGGTGCGTAGGGCAGGATGGGAAGCTTCCGCTGCCGGGCTGCTTCGACAAGCCGGGGATCGATTTCAGGAACGCCGGCAATGATGCCGTCCGCATACTGGATGGCCAGTTTCGCAAGATTTATGCCAACGGGGTCGGCGAGCACCGCCACGTCTTCGTGGGCGAGCTCTCCGGAGGCGACCTTTTCGACGATGTTGTCGCTCAGGCGGCTGTCAAGCATCTCGTTGTAGAGAGACAGGACCACCTTGGCGTCGGTGAAGATGGGGTCTTCGTGGTATACTTTCTTGAGGTATACGGGCAGGAAGTGGGAAATCCACCCCTGGCAGTGTACGATGTCGGGTTTCCAACGGAGCTTCTTGACGGTCTCGAGCACGCCCCGCGCGAAGAAGATGGCCCGTTCGTCGTTGTCCTTGAAATCTTTGCCCTCTGCGTCCTGATAGATGAATTTGCGATGGAAGTAGTCTTCATTGTCGATGAAGTAGACCTGCATGCGGGCGGAAGAGATGGAGGAGACTTTGATGACCAGCGGTCGGTCGGCATTGTTGATGATCAGGTTCATCCCCGAGAGGCGGATGACCTCGTGAAGCTGGTTGCGGCGCTCGTTGATCGTGCCGTACCGCGGCATGAAGGAACGAATCTCCTTGCCGCTCTCCTGAATCCCCTGCGGGAGGAATCTTCCCAGCACAGATATGTCTGTTTCAGGCATATAGGGGAAGATCTCGGAGTTCACGAACAGTACTCGTACAGGCTCTTCCATCTTTAAAGTCGTTTTAAGGCAAATTCGATACAAAGGTAACAAATTTTTTTGATTATATTTGCAACCTGTCCTGAAAATGGCAAACAAGGCTAAAAATATAGTACACAAGCGGTTGATCCGATCCTACATCACCTCCGTCATCAGCATCTCGCTGGTGTTGGTGCTGATTGCCGCGGCGGCCGTTTTCGCAACGAACGCGGGAGGGCTGGCACGCTGGTTCAAGGAGAACATGGCGGTGTCGGTGATGCTCAAGCAGTCCACTTCGGAAAAGGAGGGCCGGGCGCTGGCCGAAACACTGGCAAAGCGTCCGTATGTGAAGGAAAGTCGCTTCATCTCGAAGGATGAGGGCGCCGAGGAAATGAAGGCGCTGCTGGGAGAGGATTTCCTCTCGGTCTTCGAGAGTTCTCCCATCCCCCTGTCGATCGACCTCAAGCTCAACGGCGACTATATCACCAAAGATTCGCTCGATTGGGTAAAGGCCAACCTGCTCGAAAACCGTTTCGTGGAGGAGGTGGTCTACCAGGAGACGCTGGTCGATACGCTCAACGCCAACCTGCGCCGCATCAGCGTGGTGCTCGGCGTCGTGATCCTGTTGTTGTTGGTCATCTCCTTCGCCCTGATCAACAATACGGTGCGCCTCAATATCTATGCGCGCCGCTTTACCATCCACACCATGAGCCTGGTGGGTGCCAAGCGCTCATTCATCGCACGGCCGTTCGTTCGGCAGGCGGTGGTGCAAGGTGCTGTGGCGGGCGTGATAGCGTCGGGCCTGCTCTACGGTATCATCCGCTGGCTGAGCCGTGACTCCGACCTGCTGAACATGATTCTCGACATGCGGCTGGTGTGGGCCGTGCTTGCTGGCACGGTGTTGGTGGGCATCGCGATCTGTGTGATCTCCACGCTGCTGGTGGTCAGCCGCGTGGCCTATATTTCGAGAGACGATTTATATTACTAACGATAACAGTTGCAATCCATGGCAAATTTCTCACTGCCTTCCAAGAACGTGCGGCTGATCGGCATCGGCCTGGTCGTGATGGTGCTGGGCTTCGTGCTGATGCTCGGCGGCGGTTCTTCCGACCCCAACGTTTTCAATCCTGAAATGTTCAACGCCCGCCGCCTCGTCGTGGCGCCGGTGGTTATCTGCATCGGTATCGGCGTGATTGTCTGGGGCATCATGCGCAAGCCCCGTGGTGAAGAGTAGGCCATGAGTTGGATTGAAGCCATCATTCTGGGCCTGGTTCAAGGGCTCACCGAGTTCCTGCCTGTGAGCAGCAGCGGCCACCTGGCCATCGGCAAGGCGCTCTTCGGTATCGAGACGGCCGATCTCAGTTTCGAAGTGACGGTCCATGCCGCGACGGTACTGGCCACCATTGTGGTATTTTGGAAAGACATCGTGCGGCTGCTGGCTGGCCTGTTCAAGTTCCGGATGAATCCCGAGACGCGCTATATCCTGCTCATCGTGCTGTCGATGGTGCCGGTCTTCGTCGTCGGAATGTTCTTCAAAGACTATGTGGAAGGAATCTTCGGCAGCGGCCTGCTGGTCGTGGGCCTGGCCCTCCTCGTTACGGCGAGCCTGCTTTTCCTGTCGGAAACGCTGGCGGCACGCCGTGGGGGAGAAGGGAGTAAGATGAGTTGGAAATCAGCACTTTGGATGGGTGTTGCACAGGCAGTCGCGGTGATTCCGGGCCTGTCGCGCAGCGGCTCGACCATCGCTACGGGCCTGCTCTGCGGCGTGAAGAAGGAAGAAGTCACGCGCTTCTCTTTCCTGATGGTGCTGGTGCCCATCCTGGGCGAGGCGTTCCTCGACGTGGTGGGCGGTGATTTCTTCACCAGCAGTGTGGGCGTTGTGCCGCTGATGCTGGGCTTTGTGGCCGCTTTCATCTCCGGTCTCTTTGCTTGCCGCTTCATGATTGCCATCGTCAAGAAAGCCAAGTTGCGCTGGTTTGCGCTCTATTGCGCGATCGTGGGACTGGCCTGCCTGATATCCACCCTCGTTTAGTCCATGTCCGAGACGGGAAAATATTACTTCGTGAGCGACTTGCATCTGGGCGTACCTGACCCGGAAAGGAAGCGCGAGCGGCTGTTTGTGGATTTTCTCAAGGGACTGCCGGCTGACACCAAGGGTCTTTTCCTGCTGGGAGATATATTCGATTTCTGGGTGGACTACCGCGACGTGGTGCCCCGGGGTTCCGTGCGGGCGCTCGCGGCCATCGCCGAGGTGGCGGAACGCATGGATGTCTGGTTTTTTCCCGGCAACCATGACTGGTGGGTGACCGATTATTTCGAGAAGGAACTGGGTGTGAAGATCATCCACGAGCCATACCGGGTGATGGAACTGAACGGCAAGCAGGTCTGCATCGGTCATGGTGACACGCTGGGCTGCCATGATCTCAAGTCGAAACTGGTGTTTCACGTCTTCCGCAAT
>Ga0310690_10008038_pt1 | contig 13458 bp, 9 predicted proteins | sample AusTroGonzalo_MG_2_FD_207661 | JGI IMG/M metagenome (GOLD analysis project Ga0310690, IMG submission 207661) | Bovine rumen microbial communities from tropical cattle in Woodstock, Queensland, Australia - Gonzalo_04 (v2) (version 2) | ecosystem: Host-associated > Mammals > Digestive system >... | reverse complement strand
GAGGTGTTCTCGGTAGAAGCTGATGATCCGCTTCGCTTTGATCTCAATACGATCAATGTGGTGAACATCACGGAATTCAAGAAGTACCATGGTGTAAACGTTTCCGTAACAGCATATCTGGACAGGACCAAGATACCCGTTTCCATTGACATAGGATTTGGAGACGTAATCTATCCCGATCGGGTTGAGATGGAATTTCCTGTTGTTCTCAACGACGAAAGTCCTCGGGTTTACGCTTATTCTCTTACATCTTCCATTGCGGAGAAGTTCGAGGCCATTGTGTCGCTTGCCTATGACAACTCACGCTTCAAGGACTATTATGACATATATGTGCTTGCTCAAAAATACGATTTTGACGGTGCAGAGTTAAGTGAAGCACTTAAGGAAACGTTCATCAACAGGCATACTTCTTTTGGCGAGGTTGTTGCGTTTGAGGATGGTTTTGCAAATGAAACGCTCAGACAGTCTCGCTGGAACTCCTTTGTAAAGAAGAAAAAGCCGTTGATCAAGGTGACACTTGAGGAAGCCATCGCAAAGATACGAGTCTTCCTGCTCCCTGTCATAGAGGCAATACGGGAAGACAAATCATTTGATGCCAAATGGAAATGCCGGGAACAGAATTGGAAACAGAATGTGCGATAACGCATATTACTAATATGAAAAGCGGAGCCGTGAAAGCTCCGCTTTAATAATTCTACTCCGTTAGTACCTTTATCATCCCGTCCTTCATCTCCATGCTGACGCCGAAGGGTTCGGACAGGGCTCTGAACCTCTCGAATATCCGCACGCCTTCCTCGCCTTCGGCGAAAAAGGGAAGTCCGTCGAGTTCGGGGTTTCCTGTTCTGAATCCGAGTTTTACCGGCATCAGCGTGATATCCGCGACGGCGCCGTTTTCGAAAGTAATCTTCGGGACGACGGTGAGAAAATTCTTTTCGTCTGTCTGTAAACCGATCTTTCCGCCCTTCGATCTCGCGGCGAGGCCCTCTTCGGCCGTCGCGTTTACGTCAAGACCGTATTTCCTCATAAAATCGGGAGGCAGATGTCCGACTCTCATCCCCTGATATATAAAATCTCCGAGCGAATAGAAAACAGGTCTTCCGCGGTAGAGTTCCATCCCGCGCATCGAGTGCTCGCCGCCGCCGAAAACGGCGTCGCACCCGGCGTTGATCGCGGCGCGGCAGAACTCCTTCAGATATTCTGGAGGAGCCGACTCGTCGGGCGCTTCTTCGTCGTGGCAGTGGACGAGGAGGATAACGATATCGTTTTCTTCTTTTGCCATGCGGAAAAGCGCGGTCAGCCGCCCAAGGTCTGTTTTGTTGCACCGCGAGGCAGGCTCGTCCGGGTTATCGGTGAACGCCGTCTTTCCTAAAACGAATATACCGTCCCTGTCTGGAAGCATATATCCCGAGGCAATCTCTCCGTCGCGCGTGAAGTTGACGCCGCACCGTCCCGCTATTCTTTTCAGTTCGCGCATATCCTCAGTCGAAACGCGGTAAACGCTCTCGTGCCTGAGATAGCTGACGCCCGGTCTCGCTTCGAAGACGCCGCCCGCCTCACCGGCCATCGACGGAGATTCCATCGAAGTATCAACCGCAAAAACCGCAGCCGTCGCTCCGCCGTCGAGCCTGATGATTGCAGGCCGCGACGCCTCTTCGAGGCTCCTTCCGGTGCCTGCGTGAGCGTATCCCGCCCTGTCGAGAAAACCGACCGTCGACAACAGTCCCGCGTATGAATAATCCATGCAGTGGTTGTTCGCGGTGCCGAAGAAGTTGAACCCGAAGGATTCAAGATGATGAAACAGCCCCGGAGGCGTATTGAGCCAGGTGCCTCCCGAATACTGGCAGGCGAATCCTCCGAATTCCGAAATATTCGTTTCGAGGTTCGTCATTCTGACGTCGCATCCGCCGATAAATTCGTCGAGCGCGCCTCTGATTTCGCGGTATTTATCGGGAAATCCGGCGCAGAAAAGCGAGTCGCCGGTTGCACAAACTTTAATACTCATTCGGTTTCTTCGCCTTCCTTCCTTTTCTGGCGGTTTGAATCCCGCGCGTCGCCTATCCCCGAAAGAATCGACGCGACAATAATCAGTATGCCCCCGGCAATAAGCCCGAATGTGAGCTCGTCCCTGCCTGCCATGACCGCGACGGCGCCGGTGACGAGAGAGGAGAATGGCATCATCACGGCGACGACAGACGCGTTGACAAACTTCAGCGCTTCGGTCCGGACAAGCCAGCCGAAGGTGCTGAAGAAGAGCACGAGCGCGGCAGCCGCGGCGATATGCCTCCAGTCGGTCGAAAAGACGATTCTCTCTACCGGCTCTCCGTTTATCTTAATCCTGTCGAGCAGGATAACGGTGAACCCCGAAACGAAAACGCTGACCCACATATGAATCATAACGTAGAGGAGCACGTCGAGCTTCTTTGCGAAGGCGCCGGTCGCTGCGATGTTGATTCCGTAAATGATGCCGGCTATGGCGCAGAGTATTTCTCCCTTTCCGAAGGAGAAACCGTCAGGCCCTTCGGCAGCGCCGCTCAGGAAGAAACAGGCGACAAGGCAGAGCAGGCTCGCGATGCAGGTCAGCAGCCCGGGCTTTTTCTTTATGAAAATATAGAGCATCAGCGGCACCGTGATGCAGGAAAGGTTTTCGAGGAAGGCGAAATATGATGGCGTCGTGTATTCGAGCCCGATTTTCTGTATCAGATTTGCCGTCGCTACCGCAAATCCGGTAGGCACCGCTACGCGCAGATATGAGGCGTTGAGAAGTTTGAGGCGGGGTATGCAGATGATCGTCAGCGCGACGGCGGAGGCCGCCGACCCGATGAGCGAGTAGATACCGCCCGAGAAATACTCGAGAATTCCCGCCGTGAGAACCGGATAGACTCCCCAGAGGAAAATCACGAAAATAATACTTGCGTAAGCAAGGACCGTAACGCGACGTCTGTTGCTCTGCGCTTTTTCGACGTCGGGAGTCATCAGGCGAGCACCTCGCAAAGATAACTTGAAATAAGCTCGGTTCCGGTGATAAGCGAGTCGCGGATCAGCCACTCTTCGGTAGTGTGCGTGCCGCCGCTCAGCATCGCTCCGGCGCATACGGCCGGTATGCCGAGAGAGAGGGGAATATTGCAGTCGGTGGATGCGGTTTTTCTCACCGGAGTCTCCCCGGTGATTGTCTGTGCGGCCTTGCAATATATATCCGCGAGCCGGTTTATCTCATCCGCGCAGACGCCCTTCGCGCAGGGGCGGATTCCGACGGTCTTCACCTCGACGCCGACTTTGTCGCTCCGCGCCTGTCCGAATATCCTGTCGAATTCTTTCCGCATCAGTTCCATGCAATCGGGATCGTCCGAGCGGTATTCGCAGAGGAAGGACGCCTTCTGCGCTATGACGTTGACCGAGGTTCCGCCCGAAATCGTTCCGACGTTGTAGGTGGTCTTCGTCCCGGGCTTCCGCGGAACATCGATTTCATATATTCGCGAGATGATTTTCGCGGCTTCGGCGACGGCGTTTTCGCTGCCGAAATCTCCGAAGGAATGACCTCCCGCGGTCGTCACGGTTACCTCGAATCTCGCCGATCCGACGCACCCGGTGAAGATTTCGTTGTAGTCGGCGTCGAGAGATATCTGCCGCGCGATTCTGCCGCCATAGTCTTCGTATATTTTTCGGATTCCCTTCAGGTTTCCGAGGCCTTCTTCGCAAGAGTTGCATACGAAGAGTATGCCGCCGTCCGGTCTGAATCCTGTTTCAAGAAAATATTTCACCGCATAGAGCATAACGACGAGGCAGCCGGTGTCGTCGCCCGAGCCCGGGCATCTTACTACGCCGTTCTCTTCGACGTATTCAAGCGGAGTTTCCGCAGGGAAAACCGTGTCGGTATGCGCGTTGACGACGGTGATTCTGCGGCTGTCTTTGCATCCGTACGGAAATACGACGTTTTTCGCGTCGTCGATATATACTCCGCGCGCGCCGAAGCTCTCAAGCAGATTTTTGCAATAGATCGCCCTTTCGTCCTCGCAGTATGAAGGCGCGGGTATCAGACAGAGCTCCCGGTGAGTCCGGAAGAGCTCCTCTCTGTTTTTATCAAGAAAGGTACGCAGGCCAAAAACGTCTATACTCATTGTTTCTTTCCGAATACGAATTTGTAAAGTGCGAATCCGCCGGCGCCCGCCGCGAGCACGCACCCGGCGACGATTGCGGCTATGGCGCCGCCCGACAGGCCTTCAGGTTCGCCGATCATAGCCGTGTTCACGTCCGTCTGCGGAGTCGTTTCTTCCGCGCTTCCGGTTTCGGCTTTTTCTGTCAGGGGCTCTTCGGCGGTCGTTTCATCCGAGCCGCCGGTTTCGGCGGAAGTCACGGGCTCGGTTTCGGGATCGGGGACGGGTTCTGTAATCGGTCCGGCTACGGGTTCGGTCTCCGGTTCGGTGACAGGTTCAGTCTCCCGCTCGGTTACTGGTTCAGTCTCGGGTTCGGTGACAGGCTCGGTCTCGGGCTCGGTGACAGGTTCGGTTTCGGGTTCGGTCAGGGGTTCTGTTTCGGGCGCTGTCGCGGCGTCGTACTCCCATTCAATCGTATAGTGCGGTACGAGCGGTTCGCCGTACGCGTTTGCAACCCAGACGACGACGGGAGTCGATCCCGCCGTGTGTTCTGGCGGCATAAACTCGTCGAGGTTTACGGGCTGCGATGAAAACATCTGAGTCGTTCCGGCTGCATAGACGTAGATCCTGTCGCCATCCGGAACCGGGTCGAACGTGAGCAGACTGCCGTCGATCGAGACGCCGGTAAGAGACGGCTGCACGGCGGTGAACGTTATCGGGCCGCTTGCGACCTCGGCGCTGTTCGTGTGCACAAAGTCGGTGTAATGAGCTTCTGCGTAGACTCTGAACGTATAGGTCTTTCCGGTTTCAATATACTCGGAGAAATCGAACGCCGTAACGTCATATACGAAATTCGAGACAATCCAGACGTCCTCTCCGCCCTCCGGGTTGTATCTGTAGAGCCCTACGTGATAGCTTTCGGCGTTTTCTACCGGATCCCAGACCGCAGTCACGTGATCCCAGCGCACGTTCGCGGGGGAGGCGAGAGGGATCTGTGTGTTCACGTATTCGTATGTGCCTCTTGAGTATTCGGATATTCTTACTCTGTTTTCATCGAAGGCGTATACGTACCAGTCAAGCGTTCCGGAGGCGAAGTGAAAAGAGTCCGCCTGCTCCTTAAGATCTATAAAGGTCACAGGGTTGTGATTTTCGTCGGTGACGATTCCTCCGCCTGTTCCTACGCAGTACTCGTATCCCGCGGCTCCGGGGAATGGATCCCAGCTGAGCACGCCCTCGGGGCTCAGCGTGACGCCTGTCAGCGAGGGCAGAGCGTCAGCTTCGGCAGACGCGGCCGCAGCCGCAGGCAGAAGCGCGATCAGGGCGCACAGCGTCACTGCCGCAAATATTATCATTGATTTTACAAATTTGTTTTCCATTTTTATCCCCCGGATTCCGCGTCTCCGTTTCACGGTGAAGTCAAGGTTTCAGGCGAAATCATAATATATAATAATTATATCACTATTTAGGAGCAAAAGCAACAACGGCTTATGAAAAGCGGAATCGCTCTTTATTAATCTGTGGAATTATGGTATAATATTGCTTAAGAAATAATATCCGTTTCAAGGAGACAGTATGAAACCCGAAACGATTGAACGCATACGCAGATTTACTTCCGACCGCGACTGGGATCGCTTCCACTCGCCGGCGAACCTTGCGAAATCGATATCGATAGAAGCGAACGAACTGCTCGAGTGCTTCCAGTGGAGCGATACCGATTATGATATTGCGCACGTGAAAGAAGAGCTTGCCGACGTGATCGTTTATTGCAGGGATATGCTCGACCGCCTCGGCCTCGACGAGGACGAAATAGTCAACGCCAAGATGGATCAGAACGAGGCGAAATACCCGGTGGAAAAAGCGAAGGGAAAGTCGGACAAGTATACGAAACTGTGACTGCCCGGACCTTTTCAGGTATTATTTTACAATCTTCTTTAGGAAAGCAGTTTTCAAATGTGGTTCTGGTCAAAATTCTTCGGTAGCAAAGAAAAAACACAACAACGCAAAAACATTCCCGAAGAGTGTTTGGATATAGCGGCTGTTCGTTCTTTTATGGACGGGCTTTTAAACGCCGACCACTACGTTGCAAAGAGTGAGTTTCGTCAAAAGATTGAACTGTATAGTGAATCAGTTCATTTCTTTGAAATACTGAGAAACAGCGGCACGCTTAAAGAATATTGCAGAAAAAACAAAATCGGTTATGACGAAACGCTGAAAACCATTTCGGATTTTGCCACGTTCGATTCTCTTATAAACTTGCGAAATGATAGTTTTGTTGAGAAAAAGCTGGTTTCAGAGAAGGATTATCTTGACAATATTCTTTTGTCCTGCGATCCCGAAATAAGACTTGACGACGATCAGAGAAGAGTGGTTATCACGGACGAGGATTACTGTCTGGTTGTTGCGGGCGCAGGCGCGGGTAAGACCACTACTGTAGCAGCGAAGGTCAAGTACCTTGTCGATAAGCAGAATATCGATCCAAAGCAAATACTTGTTATTTCCTTTACGAACAAAGCTGTAAACGAACTCAAACAGAGAATTAACACAGAACTGCGGATCAACTGCCCTATAGCGACGTTTCACTCAACCGGAAACGCAATTATCCGTAAGCAGAATCCCGAAAAACTGAACATTGCGGAAGAAAGCAAGCTGTATTACGTTGTTCGCGATTATCTTAAGTCATCCGTGCTCATGAAGGAAAGCACGGTAAACAGTCTGATACTGTTTTTTGCGTCATATTTCGACACTCCGATTGAAGAAGATCTTCCGACGTTTTTGAATCACCTTGCCAAAGCAAACTACTCAACTATGAAGAGCGAGGTGTCCGATTATCAAAGGGAGATAATTGATACCAGAACCAAAAAGAAGGTTACGATACAAAGCGAGGTAATGCGCTCACGACAGGAAGTTGAAATTGCAAATTTCCTGTTTTTGAACAATATCGATTACGAATACGAACCGCTTTATCCGTATAATATTCTTTGTTCCAGAAAGCCGTACACCCCGGATTTCGTCATTCGTCAGGGCGACAAGGTGGCATATATTGAACACTTCGGAATTACCGAGGACGGCAGGAGCAACCGTTTCAGTCCGGACGAGCTCGAGTTTTACAAAAAAGCGATTAACGACAAGATAAATCTTCACAGGCAACACGGGACTGTTCTCATAAGTACGTATTCTTCGTTTCTGGACGGAAGAAGCATCACGGATCACTTGAAAGAATCGCTGGAATCCGCAGGCTTTGTTCTGTCTCCGAAACCTTCCGATGAAGTTATGCGTCTGCTTGTATCCTCTGAGGAGAACAGATATATCCGCAGTCTCGTAATGCTGATTTGCCGATTTATTTCTAATTTCAAAACGGACGGGTACGAGCTTGAAGATTTTAACAGGATGTACCGGTCGACTTCTAACGTCAGAACCAAACTGTTTCTTGATATCTGTTCCGACTGTTATTTCGAATACCAGAAGTATTTGAAACAGAATGGAATGGTCGATTTCCAGGATATGATAAACGAGTCCGCAAGGATTCTTCGCGAAGTCAAGGAGGTTGGGCAGAAACTCGATTTCAAATATATAATCGTCGACGAGTATCAGGATATTTCCCGCCAAAGGTTTGATCTTGTCAAGGCTTTGCATGAGGTGTGCGACGCCAAGATAGTGGCCGTAGGAGACGACTGGCAGTCGATTTACGCTTTTTCCGGGTCGGATATTTCGCTGTTTACCCAGTTTGATAAAAAAATGGGTTACGCGAAGATGCTCAAAATTGTCAATACATATCGTAATTCTCAAGAAGTCATCGACATTGCCGGATCATTCATCCTTAAGAATTCAGAACAGATACAAAAAGAACTTGTTTCTCCGAAAAGAATTGATAATCCGGTAATTATTTACACGTATGACAGCACGAGAAAAGACGCAAAAGGAGATAATCGCAGCGGCACTGTATATTCGATTGCTTATGCGGTGCAAACCGCTCTGGAAGAGATAATAGAGTACAACAAAAAGGAAGGCAAACCGGTCAATTCTCCTATCCTTTTGCTTGGGCGTTACAATTTCGACGGAGACAGGCTCGAACAATCGGGATTGTTTGAATATACGCCGGGGAAGCAAAAACTGAAATCGGTAAAGTATCCTTTGCTTGATATCACGTTTATGACCGCTCACGCCTCGAAAGGCCTCGGATTTGACAACGTGATCATTATAAACGGTCGCAACGAGACGTTCGGGTTCCCGTCGAAAATTGAAGACGATCCGGTGCTTTCCCTTGTTGTCAGGCAGGACAGGTCCATTGAATTTGCCGAAGAGAGACGACTGTTCTACGTTGCAATGACAAGAACCAAAAACAGGGTGTTTTTTGTGGCGCCGGTGCAGAACCCGTCCGAGTTTCTTCTTGAAATAAAGCGCGATTATCATAACGTAGTTTTGAGGGGAAGCTGGAATGAAAACCCGGTTGAAGTCGGATATTCCAAGAAACCATGTCCCATGTGCGGATATCCTATGCAGTTCAGATACAAAAATGCATTCGGGTTGCGCCTTTATATTTGCACGAACGAACCTGAAGTGTGCGGATTTATGACAAACGAATATAAAGCCGGTAAGCTGTCGATTATGAAATGCGACCAGTGCAGGGATGGCTATCTTATCGTAAAACCCGCGAGAGACGTAAGCGAAGGGTATTTTCTCGGCTGCACAAACTATAAAAAGGACGGCACAGGCTGCCGGCGAACCATGACCAGAGCACAGTTCTACAGCCAGATGGGGATTGCCGAAGACGTTCCTACTTCGTCCGCTGCATTCAGGGGCGAAAGCGATATAATACCCGGGGAAAAAGCGGAAATACAGATTGCTGAACCTGAAACCGTAACGGAAAGCAGCGACTCCGACGTTATCGTTAAGGCAGACTTCGATTCGGATAGCGATGCCGTAAGAGCGGTAAACGAAGACATTTACGCAATACTCTGTTGTGTGTCTGATATTAGCCGGATTCGCTTTTTCGGCATATCTACGCTGGCAGACGTTCTGAGAGGATCGGAAAGCAAAACGGTATCGCGTTTTCGCCTTAACGAAACCGAATGGTACGGGAAACTCTCGGAACTTCCAAGGATCGATCTTTTAAAACTTATCAACTGGATGATCGGGAAAAAACTGATTCGCTTGACAAGAGGTAAATACCAGGTGCTGCATCCGACCTATGAGGGCACGCATTACAGTGAGTTTTTAAGCCGGAAGCTGATTGAGGAAATTGCGGCAATCGTATACTCACGCACGGACGGATAACTTCATACGTGCATCATTTTCAAAGCGAAAAAGGAGAACTGATAATATGTCTGAAGAAAAGAAACCGGCACTGCTGTCGAAGATCGTCAGCGCTCTGGACGTTATGTATGGTTTTGACGTTGCATACTATAACCCCGAAAACGGCGAGATTATGACCGAAACGTCGCCGGACGACATGCTTTTAGATCTCGAAGTGCGCGATAATGCTGAGGAAAGGCTGGAGGAACTGATCGACAGAGGTTGTATCCTTCTTCCACGGGAATATGATCTTGACGACACCCCGATTGTTATTTCATTCGCAGAGAAAGCGGGGGAGCCGGAACTGCTCGAAGTATTCCACGGGAGAGGGAAGTTCCGGGCGTTCAAGGACGCGGCGCGGCGTCTCGGTCTGATTGAAGACTATTACGCGTACCGCCTCGGACAGCTGGCCGTCATAGCTCGCGAATGGTGCCAAAATAACGACGTTCCGTATATCGACGACGTCGCGGATAATGCCGGGGAAGAGGAAGATAAGGCAGACGACGCTTTGATCGACGCCGCCAGGAAGTACGCCGAATCGCTCTTTGCAGGCAGATCCGACGGGCATGCGTTCGACCACACCGAGCGGGTATATCGCAACGCCATGAAGATCGCAGAAAAAGAGAAATGCGACCGTACGGTCGTCGCTCTCGCCGCGCTGCTGCACGACGCCGACGACCCGAAGCTTTTCGATACGAAGGACAAGGCTAACGCGAGAGAATTCTTGTGTTCGCAGGAGGTTGACGCGGAAATCTCCGAGCGCGTAATTGCCGCGGTGAATTCGGTTTCGTTCAGAAAAAACCGGGGCAAAAAGCCGGATACGATCGAGGGAATGATCGTTCAGGACGCCGACCGGCTTGACGCGATCGGAGCCGTCGGAATAGCCCGCACCTTCTCGTACGGAGGAGCAAACGGCCGCTCGCTTTACGAGTCGGTCAGGCATTTTCACGAGAAGCTGCTGCTTTTGAGGGACATGATGAACACCCGTACCGCGAAGAGAATCGCGGAGCGCAGACACGAATTCATGCTTGAATTCCTGAGCGAACTCGAGAGCGAGACGGGCGCGGGAAAATGAGCCGGACGCGTCCCGGGATTGACAAAAAAACAGCAATCGAATATAATTATATAAACCATTTTGCGGCGCCCTGCCGCCGATGATTTTGGGGGATGTTGATGAAAAAAACGATATATATACTGGCTGTTCTGACGCTCGCCAGCGCGCTTCTGCTCGGTTCCTGCGTCGACTCGTCTACAATATCTCCGGGCACCGGAAAAGCCGGAGATGAAATCGGCACGACGGCTGAACAGCCCGAAAAAACCGGCTCTGACGTAACCGGGAGCGATGCCGCGACGTCCGAGCTGCTTTCGACAGAGACCGAGCCGGTCGATTATACAAAAGTATGGGATACCGAAGACCGCGCGGCGGCGATAGCCGCGGTGCGGCAGGTTATCTCCGGCGTCACTCAGGAGACGATGTTCTCTTACGCGGTAATTGACTGGCGCGCGCAGACCCCGAAGACCGACCTGATGACGTTTCATTATATCAAACACAGCTTTGAATACACCGGCCGCGTCGTTGGGCAGGATTACGATCAGCAGCTCAAGGCCGACGCCTATTTTATCGACAATCCTTCCGACGGAAATCTGTGGCTTTTCATAGATATGTTCTATACGGGCGCCACGACGCAGCGCCGCACGGTCGCCGTACGGCTCGAGCCGAAAAAAAACGCCTTCTTCGTCGACGCAAAATTTCAGATCGAGCACTCGCTTCCGAAGGCATTCGAGGCGGTGGATCCATCTCCGCTCGCCCTGATGAACGAGCAGCAGGCGCGGCTTTACGAATGCGGATACACCGTTCCGTCGATCAACGCATGGCTCCGGGGACTCGATCAGTCGCTGTCTCTCGAGAGGTTCGGAATTTTAACCGAAAATCCGCCCGCCGCTATGCAGTCGGGACAACAGGGGCTTTTCGGAGAGGACGACTACCGCGTTGAGAAGATATTTGACGAGAGCGGAAATCTACAGAAGATTCAGATTAGCGGAAAATACGGAGAAAACACTGTTACAATAAATCTGACCGGGGAGAAGGTCAACGTACTCGCGTTCGCTTATAAGAATAAGGGGGGAGGCGTCATGGTGAAGCTTTTGTCGGAGCGGCTGAATCCCTATTCGGGAGAAGTTGCCGCTCAGTACAGATACACCGCTCTCTGCAGCGAGTTTGTCTGGGAGGGAGGCGCCGTCGGCCCCTCCTTGTCGGGCGACTCCAAGTCGGTATACGTGACGAACGGCGCCGTCGCCGTGCCGGATCAGCGCTCGGTCCGTATTGTCGTCGAGACGAAGATCCCTGGAGTCTTCAGAAAGTCTGCCGCCGCCGCTTCGGAATTCTTCATCATCGTCGATTACCGGACCGACCGTCCGGAATCGGAGAACAGGTATATGACGGCAGGCGCGCTGCCCGACAGCTTCGACTGTTTTATCGCAAAGGAACTCGGAATACTGAATTAAACCGGAATATTGATATTTGCTGCGGCGCACAGGGTATAACGATTGTTACGTCCTGTGCGCCGTTTACCTGTCTTTTCCGGCGTTCTGCAAAAGAAATCTTGTTTATACGCTCTAAATATGGTATAATATTTATAACTAACTAAATACGGCGATTCAGCCGCGTTGAAAGGAAAACCCGCGATATGTCTATCAGACACGGAACAAACGTCAAACTGAGAGCGCTTGCTCTTGTTCTTGCAATCATCACCATCCTGCCGCTGCTTTTCTCATGTTCGCATGAGCATACCTTCGGCGAGTGGATAACCGACGCCGAAACGCACAAAAGAAGCTGCACGGTAAAGAAGTGCGAAGAGACCGAATCGGGCAGTCACGAATTCGTCGAGACTGTGGTAACCGAGCCGGGCGCTCAGACCGAAGGACTGAAGGAATTCAAATGCTCGGTCTGCGGCTATTCATATACCGAGACGATCCCTCAGCGTCTTTCGATTACGCTGAAGGAGTTTGAAGAGTTCGACACGCACACGCCTCTTCAGAAGAAATATCTCTCGTCGCCCGTCGCACAGGTGCCGGACAGCGCCGTCGGCGAGCTCGAACAGAGCACTCAGCAGACGCCGTATTTCACCTGGGAGCTTCAAGGCCTTGCCGACGGCGAGGAGCTGGTCACGTATGTTTTCTCGATCAGCGAGAACGAGGATATGTCGGACGCCGCGTCCTACCGGACGAGATTCTACCAGTACGACAGAACCGGCGGATTCAACTTCTTTGTCCGCCACCGCTACTACTGGCAGGTTTCTGCCACAATTAAACTTGCGGACGGCACCGAAGTAACCGAAACGAGCAAGATTTCGACGTTCAGAACGCTTGAAGGGCCGAGAACGATGGACGTCAACGGCGTCGCCAACTTCCGCGATCTCGGCGGATACGACGCAGACGGCGGAGTACTCCGCCAGGGCCTGATCTACAGATGCGGACGTCTCAATTCGAACTACAAGGCCGCCTCTTCAATCAGCGGAACGGGCAAAAAGACGCTCAAGGAACTCGGCATCAAGAGCGAGATAGACCTGCGCGGCGCAATCAACGACGACGGATACTATCAGAACGGATTCAAGGCCGACGGCAGCGAAACGATGCACAGCTGGGGCGGCGATCAGATTACCTACTACCTCTTCCCGGCGATCTACCACGACACCATCCTTCAGGAGACCGACGGCAAGAAGATGATCAAGGACGCCTTCGAAGTCCTCGCGAATCCCGACGCCTATCCGATTATATTCCACTGCTCGATCGGCACCGACCGCACCGGCATCCTCGCCTTCCTGATCGAGGGAATCTGCGGCGTCGCCTACGAGACGATGGAGCGCGACTACCTCTTCTCGAATTTCGCGAATATCGGCGGAAGCCGGAACGAATCGAAATTCTTAGCGGTCACGGCGTCGGTCAGATCGCAGAAGGGCGCGAACTATATGGAAAAGTGCATAAACTATCTTCTCTCGATAGGAGTCACGAGAGAGCAGATCGATTCGGTCAGAAACATCCTGATCGAAAAGAACGCAGGCTGAGGAGTATACAA
>Ga0310690_10008037_pt1 | contig 13458 bp, 12 predicted proteins | sample AusTroGonzalo_MG_2_FD_207661 | JGI IMG/M metagenome (GOLD analysis project Ga0310690, IMG submission 207661) | Bovine rumen microbial communities from tropical cattle in Woodstock, Queensland, Australia - Gonzalo_04 (v2) (version 2) | ecosystem: Host-associated > Mammals > Digestive system >... | reverse complement strand
CGCCCAGATCAAACGCGATATAATGCACTGAGGCCTCAAGAGCCGCCTTGGCCACGCCCATGACATTATAGTTGGGGATATACTTTTCTGCGCCAAGGTATGTCAGTGTCAAGCATGCGCCACCATCGGGCATCAGTTCCGCAGCGCGGCGGCAAATGTCCGTGAAGGAATAGCAGGAAATCAGCATGGCATTTGAAAAGTTATCAGCCGAAGTATCCACATAGCGGCCCTTGAGCTCATTTCGATCGGCAAAAGCGATGGCATGGACCACGAAATCAAGAGTGCCCCATTCTTCCTTTAAGGCCTGAAACGCATTGTCCATAGAACCTTTATCCAACACATCACAAGGTATAATCAGTTTGGATCCCAGCGATTCGGCCAAGGGTCTGACGCGACGGGCCAAGGCTTCGCCCTGATACGTGAAGGCTAGTTCTGCGCCCTGTTCGGCGAGTGCCTTTGCGATTCCCCAAGCGATGGAGTGGTCGTTGGCAACGCCCATAATCAATCCCCTTTTACCCGATAAAATTCCTGTCATTTTATTTCTCCTCAATAATTACGCCGTTTTGGACACTGACTCTGCGGTCCATGCGGGCGGCCAGGTCAGGGTTGTGCGTCGCGATTAAGGCAGCAAGGCCCGTTTCCCGAACCAGGTCAATAAGGCCCCTGAAAACCCCCTCGGCCGTTTTGGGATCCAGGTTCCCCGTTGGCTCGTCCGCCAATAATAAAGCCGGTCGGTTTGCCAGGGCCCGTGCGATGGCAACACGCTGTTGCTCGCCGCCGGATAACTGTCCGGAACGGTGGGTCATCCGCTTTTTTAAACCGACTTTGTCCAATAATTCCTCAGCCCGCTCGCGTGCCTGTTTGACCGATTTACCGGCAATCAAAAGCGGTATCATTACGTTTTCCAAAGCCGAAAAATCAGGTAGCAGCAAATGGGCCTGATACACAAAACCCATGGTGTCACGCCGCAGTAAGGTCCTTTGGTAATCGGTCATTTTAGTGGTGTTTTGGCCGATAACAAAAATCTGACCTGCAGTCGGGGAATCCAATAATCCCGCAATATGCAAGAGGGTTGATTTACCCGAACCCGAAGGACCGACCAGGGCCACTATTTCACCAGCCCTAACGGTTAAATTAATGTCCCGCAGGACGGGTAGAGCCGTTTCGCCCTTACCGTAAATTCGCTTAATCTTTTGTAATTCCAAAACGGGATTATTCATACCTTAAGGCCTCCACTGGATCGGTGCGACCCGCTTTCCAAGACGGATAAAGGGTTGCCAACAAAGAGAGCAGCAAAGACAAAACGGCGACAACAATGACTTCGGGTAAATCTACCTTGGCCGGCAGATGAGAAAGAAAGTAAATTTCGGCCGAAAAGAGGTTTTTGCCCGACAGACCTTCCAACCAGCCCTTGATGGTGTCAATATTATAACTGAACAGCAGACCCAGGATGACACCCGCCAGTGTGCCGATCGCCCCGACCGTCAGACCGGACATTAAAAAGACCCGCTGAATTCCGCCGCGTGACAGACCCATGGTGCGCAGAATGGCAATGTCTTTGGATTTATCCTGAACCAACATAATTAAACCCGAAATCATATTAAAGGCCGCCACAATAATAATCAGGGTTAAGATTAGGAACATGACGTTGCGTTCAACCTCAATCGCGTCAAAGAAAGCTTGGTTGGAGTGGCGCCAATCATACGCAATTGAATCGGGGGGGAGCATTGATATGGCCTTTTTAATGGCCCCATCTAAATGGTTGATGTCGGGTACAAAAACTTCCAAATGAGAAACGGCGCCGTCCATTTTAAAAAATGTTTTGGCTTCCGAGAGTGGCATGAAAGCATAATTATCATCATATTGAAACATGGAGGTATTGAATGTGCCGATGACGGTATAACTTTTCATTTTGGGAATTGTGCCGAAAGCCGTGATATTTCCCTTCGGGGACAAGAAAGTAACTTTACCGCCAGGGCGAACACCCAATCGGGCCGCCAGGCGATAACCCAAAATGACCGTTCCTTCCTGAAATTCGGAAAGAGGATCCCCCCGATAATTATCCCGCAAAAGAGGACGATCTGAGAAATCCTGAGGCTCCATCGCACGAACAAGAATGCCGGCACTGGCGCTGTCGGTGGAGGCCATGACCTGTGTATCAATAACGGGAATAACAGCGGATATTTCGGGCAGTTTTAAAAGGGTTTCTTTTTTGGTCTGATAATTCGTCAGTTTATCCCCCCACTCGGGGTAAATGCCCATTTGACCGTTTAGGCCCAAAACACGTTCCATCAGTTCGGCCTTAAAACCGTTCATAACACTCATCACAATAATCAGAGTAGCCACGCCCAACATAATGCCGAGAAATGAAAAGCCCGCGATAACAGATACAAACCCCGTTCTTTTGCGGGATTTTAAGTACCGAAATGCCAATAATCGTTCAGTTTTTGAAAACATGCTTTTCTTTTACACCATAAAATCGCTTTTTTCAAGGAAATTTTCCGGTGCGAGTTGATATAAAAACATTGACTTTTGATTTTTGGACGGGTATAGTTGAAGAAAATGAGTCTTTTCTTGACAGAAACGGAAAAAAGAATATAATTGAATCATAGGGGGAAGTGTCATATGCAGGTTAAAAAAAATGAATCCGGCTCAATTATGGTGGAGGTTATCGCCGTTTTAGCCTTGTTGGGTGTTATGGGAACATTGACGTTCCGCCAAATTCAACGTCGAAATGAAGAATTGGACAACATCAATATGGCCTCGGAAATCAGAATGGTTAAAGAGGCAACGACCGCTTATATTCAAGCTAATAAAGCGACCTTGGAAGCCAACTGTGTATTGGATCCCCTTGATCATTACGGCTATATGACCATCCATCAGGAAAATGTGGATCGCTTTATGCCGGATAATTGGGCATGTGACCCCGGACAACATGATTGCATCGTTTATGATTATACGATCTATTTGACGTGCTATCAGGTGGATTCGGCTCTGGCGGGTAACCGGGTAGCCATGTATGGAACAGTTATCCCGAATGCGGGTGAAAATGGTCCGATGCCGGCTAATTTCAATTTACGTCGGGCGGCCCGAGTTGCAACTTTAATCGGATCGGACGGTGGTGTGCATGAGGCAAAGGCCCGTAATTTGCAGGGAACAATGGGCGCTTGGGAGGTTGATTGTCCGCCGGCTGCGAATTGTACGGCACGAAATGATGACTTCTTTGTGGCAACAACGGGTATGGATATTTATATCCCCGAAACGGAAAATACACCGGATAATGCCGTCAGTGTGCCAGGAGAAATGGCCTTTAACCGGTTACACGGAACTGACTATTTTTCGGTCGGCGGCGGCGGTAATTGCGTCGGAAACATGCATGACGGCCACTTTGCGCATGAAGAAATGGCCACCGGTGGTTTGATTGCTGAGGCTGATCAAATTTTGGATGTCGGGGTGTCGGGTTGTGATCCCGTGTTTTGGGTAGGGTCGGTGACGGATGCTTCTCGGAATCGTTCAGTACCCGGGCAGGTCTATGTTAAAAATAGTCTATATGTCGGGCGGGATAATGCCAATAACCGACAAGCCATTGCCTTGGAAAAGGGAACAGGCGGGTCGGCAACGGCAAAGGACAACAAAATTATTGTCTATGATGAAACGGGAAAAGAACGCTTGACCCTTAACGGTGCGGGAGAAATTATCGGTCGGACCAATAATGCCACCGGACGGGGTTATCGGATAGATAATGACGGGGTGACTTTGTTTGAGGAAAAAGAGGACCCGACAAGCCATGAAAAGGTTCAAGTGGCAACAATGAAATTGACGCGGGACGGTCTGGATACCAATATTATCGCACGTTACCATGACGGGGGTACTTTGAAAGAAAATGATGTCTATTCGGTGAAGCCGGCGGGAACATCAATTATGAACGATATCAGGTTGACAACCCGCGGTGGGGCAAAACTCAGCGAAATTTTGCCGGATTATATTGCCAAACAGGTAAAGAGTATTACACAAAACAGTAGCACAAAGCCGGATGTGGATAAACCGACTTGCCCGAGAGGCTATATCAGGGCCATTTCCGTAACGCCGACAAAATACAGTCAGTATGTGACGGAAGCCACATTAGAACTAAATAACTTAAAAGGAAATACGAATAGTGTAACGGCAACAGGAAGTCATACCCATAATGTGACGATTGACAATCAGACAACCGTTGCCAACAGTTTGACGAATACGACCGGGGATTTGGTGACAGAGGGATCAACTGACAGTCAATTGACATTGCAACAATTGCCGCCGGTCACTATCAGTATTGATGGAACCGATGATTCAAAGTGGGTTGTCGGATTTAAGTATGGTACAGATGATTCTATTTTAGGGGATCATCCGGTAACAGCTTTGGCGCAAACCTATTGTGTGTTTGATTCGGCAAAATTTTCGGCTGATGAAGCCATTAATGAAAATACGGGTAATGGTATGGCAAAAGAAAGAGAGAAAAAAGCCGGAGTTATCCAAGATGGGGCTAGAACCTGTACAAGTGATGCAAATTGTCTGACAGGTGAAGGTGAAAAATGTATTGACGGTTACTGTGTGAAGCTTGAGAAGTGTAGTGAGCCAGACGGAACATCTTTGGGTAATCATATTTATTGCCAGGGTGGCTATCGTGTCTATTGGGAATGCACGGACGATACGGTCAGTAAAGATTGCGGACCGGGTAAAACTTGTACCGCGGAACATAAGTGCGAAGATAGCGGCTCATAATCCAAGGATTAGTTTTTTAATCGGAGCATAGGTCTTCCGATGGTGAGGTGTTACGCCGAACTTGAGGAGAGCTTCTTGATGTTCGCGCGTGCCATAGCCGGCATTTCTATCCCAACCGTATTCAGGGTATTGTTTTGCCAGATCAGCCATAATATGATCCCGAGTAACCTTGGCCACAATGGAAGCTGCCGCAATGGAAAGTGATTTGGCATCACCCCCGATTATGGCGCGCATAGGCAAATCCCATCCGGGAAGTTTATTTCCGTCGATCAAAGCAAAGGCCGGTGTGTATCCCTTGATTTGGACCTGTTCCATGGCACGACGCATGGCTAAAAAAGAAGCCTGTAAAATGTTAATTTCGTCAATTTCTTCGGCAGAAGCCTGACCGATTCCCACCAATGCATCGGAATTTATGATTTTGGGAAATAAAGCTTCTCTTTTTGAAGCAGAGAGTTTTTTGGAATCGTTGATAGCCATGGCCAGTTCCGGATCAATTTTTTTTCCCGGCCAACAGACACAGGCTGCCACAACCGGTCCGCACCAGGGGCCACGGCCGGCTTCATCAAACCCGAAAATCAGACCGGGAACGGAACATGATTCTTCTATCTTGAAATCAGGCATGGTTTAAACGCTTTAATATATCGTCATAGGATGCAACCCGATTAATGGGACCCAGCGAGGCCAGTGTCGGACGACCAGCAAACAGGTGATCGGCCAAACGGGATAAATCTTTTATCGTGACAGCATCAATTTTGGCAATCGTTTCCTCGTCCGGGACAACACGACCGTATATAATCATGTCAATGGCGTTGCTTTCGGCATGAGATGAAAAATTCTCGCTGCGCATTAAAATACGTGCCTTGGCCCTGTTCTTGGCGCGGAGCAATTCATCTTCCGTTATTGTGTCGGATAAACGATTAACTTCATCGCACAGAACGGGCAACAATTCGGCTACTTCCTTTTCGCCGGTACCGGCGTAAATGCCGAATGTCCCAGTGTCCCTTTCAGGGGAATTGAAAGCATAAATGGAATAAACAAGTCCGCGCTTTTCCCGAATTTCCTGAAATAGACGGGAGGACATACCGCCGCCAAAAACAGATGCCAACAAAGCGGCGGCATAATAATCTTTATCACCGTAAGAACACCCCTTAAAACCCAAAATTAAATTGACCTGTTCGTTCTTTTTGGACATCCGAATATCTCCACCGCGATAAGACGCAGGATCGGCCGGTGTTCCGTGGCCGGAAGAAATGTCCTTGAATGCCGATTCGCAAGCCGATACAAACGTGTCGGCATCAATATCGCCGGAAATACTGATGATTAAACGACCTGTGGTGTATTGCCGGTGCATATAGTCTAACAGCTTTTGACTGGTGATGGCGCGAACATTCTCGGGATTTCCCAAGATGGTGCGTCCGAGAGGCTGATCAGGATAAGCCGCCCGATTATACAAATCAAAAATTAGATCATCAGGTGTATCATTATTCATATTAATTTCCTGAATAATGACACCTTTTTCACGTGCCAGTTCTTCCTTATCCATGACGGAATTTTGTAAAATATCAGAAATGATGTTCAGGCCCATCGGCCAATCTTTTTTTAAGACTTTAACATAATAGGCTGTCATATCTTTACCGGTATAGGCATTGACAATACCACCGACATCCTCTATTTCACGCGAGATATCAAAAGCAGAGCGGGTTGTTGTCCCCTTAAAAGCCATATGCTCCAAGACATGGGAAATTCCGTTGATATCGGGTGTTTCAAACCGAGCACCGACAGCAACCCAAACACCCAGGGAAATGCTTTCGGTTTGCGGATTCGAATCAACAATGACACGAATGCCATTTTTTAAAGAGCGAATCTGAAGCATCGTTATTGCAGCTTTCCGTCAATAAATGTTCGCGTTTCAGGCGGTGTTACATGACGGGTGCCGTCAGAAGTAATTACCGTTTTTTCAACCGTAGTGGTTTTTACAACACGAGGTTCCGGGGGGGGTACTTCCTCAGACTTTTGAATGATAATTTGTGGAACAATCCGAACAGGGCTCGGCGGAATTCCCGGTCCTAATGTGGCCAGGGGATCCTTTTTTGCCACAGGGACAGGTTTTTCCGATTCGGAGGTCACCGCTGTTTCTTTTAAAATTTCGGGTATCGGTGCGGGTTGAGGTGCTGTCTGTGCCGGGGAGGCCGAAACCGGTTTTTGAACTTGGGTCGGTTCGGGGCGCGCCGTAAAGCGGAACAGGGCGTATCCGGTCTTGTCGCCGCGAACGGCTTCACCAACACCGATGGTGTAGTAAGCACCGATGAATCCGTAATCAAAGTCCAAATAATTGATATTGTAGGTGGCGTTTAAGGATGTTCTTCCCGTTTCGGTAATACGGCAAATGACATCGTCGGTTGTCAGCTCAACCTGATCTGTGTAATTGACGTTTAAACGTGATACGGTCAATTCACAGGCCGGATAAATATCATCAACAACGATTCGGTAATCCCAAACCAAATCCAAACCCGTCGCGCCGTTCAGTTTCTTTTCGTCCGTTAATTTTAAACTCTGGATAGTGAGAGTAGATCCCGAAAAAGCGGTATCCACCGGGACAGAAATTCCTTCTTGAAGACAAATGTGTGTATTGGGATCAGCTTCACAAACCAAAACGGTCTTACCGATGTTTCGGTCCATCATTTGGGCGATCTTATTAAACAAAAATCCTTTTGTCATGGAATAAGACGTGTCAGCACATTGGTGCGCACGGCAAACCAATACCGAGGTTGAGGATAAACGATCAAGTTGAGCCCCTGCCGGTAAGGCTGCTAAAACGGCCAACAATCCCAAACTAAAAATGTATTTTTTCATAAGCATTCCCCTTTACTAAAGTAGTCAATAATTCACTATAATCACAAAAAAAGTAAAATTGCAAGAGGTATTTTAAGGCATTTCTGAACTTCCGAAGGGGATATTTTTGCAAAAAAAAGTGATTTTTTTAAAAAAAATGCATTTTTTTTCATTTTGTCTATTTCCCAAAAAAAATTTTTGGTGTATAGTATCAAAAACAAGCAAAAGGAGAAAAACATGGAAGAGATTATTTTTCCCAATCAAATTCGTATGTTCCGCCGTGTTCGGGGAGTGTCTATGAAAAAATTGGCGGATCATCTGAAGATGAGTTTATCGGCCATTAGTAAAATTGAGCGGGGTTATCGTCGAATTGATGAGAACCAATTAAAGAGCCTGACGGAACTTTTGAATTGTCCGCCGGAAGCTATTTTTGTGACAGAAGAATCATCCCAACCGGAAGTGATTAAGGCCTGGAAGACAGAACAGGAACGTCGCAGTAAAATCAATGCCGGCAGCGGTTTAAAAACTTTGGGAGCCGGATTGAGATATCTGCGCGGGCAAAAGAAACTTACGCTGTTTCAGGTAGCAAAGGGCGCGGGTCTGACCCTGTCGGTCTATCATCGAATCGAAATGGGACAGCGTGAAGTAGAAGAAAAAACATTGGAGCGAATCGCCCATGCTTTGGGATATTCGGGGGCAGATTTGCAATTAAAAATCTATGAATTGGATATGGCAGGGACGCTGGATGAGCTGAAGAACAGTGATTTTAAAAGCGGTTTGGAAACATCTAAAGGCGGATATAATGATTTGCCGGTCAGCCGATTTATGATGAAAAATGCCGATTCGCAGGAAGTGACGGTTCAAATCTACGGAATGCCCCAAAAGGACGGCAGTTTGGTTCTGGATAAGAAACAGCCGGTCGGATCTGTGATTTGTCCGTCAACATTATCTAAGGAGATTGATTTATATGCCGTGCGATTAATGACAAAATCTTTGGGAGATTTTATTCCGCAACGATCTATTTTGGTCATCGCGCCGCATGCTAAAGTTTTGGATGGTGATATTGTGGCTGTACCGGTTTCGGAACAAAAAATAAAGTTGGTATCCGTCGGGGTGCATACTGATGGAACTTGGTTTTATAGAACGGCAGAGTCAAAAGCGGAAGTACCGGTTTCTTTTGATGTACTAAAAACGATGCAACGGGTTGTTTATATTGCGATTCCTTAAAGTGGAGAATGAATGTCAGAACTGAATAAATCTTTTAAAGATATATTTAAACAGGAACAGAAAAATCGTGGTGATGAAGTCATAGAAGAAGCGCAGCGGTTGGTGAATCTGTATCGCCATGCTGAGGCTTTCGGTGAGGAATTTATGGCAAAATTGGACGAGATGTTATTGGATGCGTCACCGGAAGTGCAAACAGCCCTGTCAAATATTTTAGGTGGGCAAGTTGTTCGGCAGTACTGTCTGTTTTTGAAAGATAAAAAGAGACCAAAAGAAAAGCAATCCGACGAAAAAGAAGAAGTTTTACAACAGAAGGGCTATTTACCAAAACCGACGGCAACGGAATCGGCACCGGCAGGTGGATCGAATACCGATTCGGCCGCTTTAGAAATGTTTGCAGAGCTATTAAAATCGCAATCGGAAACCACGTCAGCCCTGTTGAAGCGTTTTGATCAACATACGCATGAGATGACCCCACATCAGACGGAGCAATTGATTAACGCTCTGAAGCAGGAATCGGGTAAGCAAAAGAGTTATTCCGATATTATTGAATCAACGGGGCAAACACCGGTTTTGGTACCGGATGAAATGGAGGGATTCTAATTCATGGCTAATACAGAAACTTTAAAACAGGCGTTGGCAGCCTATACCGGAGAAAGCGAATCCCTTAATCAATTTGTGGCGGTGGCAACTCAGGAATTGGGCGACGGATGGGCGGAAGTAATTTATGATACTTTGACAGATTTGTCTGCTGAAGAAAAAGACAAGTTAGATCATGCTTTTCAATATTATGCGGCAACGACGGCATGGAACGAGGCACAAACCTATTTAGCACAGGAAAATCCGGATCCTAAAGTTGTATCCGAACGTATTCCGGTTTTGGAACATTGGTTGGCCTTTTTCCAAGAGGCCGGCACACAAGTAGTGGAACAGTTAAAACAAAAATTGGCAACTTCGGAAACGACGGATACGGCGGTAAATTCGGAAGTGGAAAGTTTATCGCGGGAAATGCCTCCGGAAGCTGTGGCGGAAGAAGAAACGGTACCGCAACAAGATCAGGAGGAGATGAAGGCTGAGCCAATTTCCGTTCAAGTGGAAGAGAGGCCGAAATCAGAATCCCTGTGGACGATTGAAAAAATTAAAAAACAGACCGAAATGACAAAGGATTTACAGGCGTGGGTGGCAGCTCGGTGTGTGACTTTGGGAAATAAAGAAGTTTTTGCCTATCCTTACTACGGATTGGTGGTGGATATGATGCGCCAGACACGGGGCGATATCCAAAAAATACTGGAAGACGAAAAAATGTTGCGGGAAGTTAATGAAACCTATCCTGGAGAAGTCAGAAATTTACAGGATTATCAGGTATCGTTGGATAAAGATTTGGAAGTGGCTGCTCAAAATGGTATTTCCGATGAAACGGCCCTGATTAGCGATGAGTTGACGGGGGAAGATGCTAAGCGGGTTTTAGGACAGCTAGATACTTCCAATACACCGGAATTTTCGGGGCCGGCGCCCGACGGGTTTGAAGTAATTCTGGATACAGATACGGAATTGGATGATCAACAGATTAAAGAAGAGTATAATCAGATTGAAAATGCCGTTTTATCCGAACAGTCGGAAAATAAAAATGAAAAAAAGACTTCACAAACACAGCAAAATAGTGTAAAGAAGAAATTGTCATTCTCGTTGGGCAACAAAAAACCGGCCGGAACATAAAGGAGCTTTTGAATGAAAAAAACACGTTTATATGCTTTAATTGCTATGGGATTAATAGGGTGTCTCGCTTTGGGTACGCAAGCAAACGCCGAGAAGGTTCAGCCTAAATCATCGGCACGTTTTATTAACATTGAAACACCTTTCAGATGTTCGGTAAAACGGTTTGGGGATTTGGATATTGCAACTACCATTGCCCTTAAGGAAGGGGATTTTAAACTAACTTACTTTGATAAGATGGATGAGTTGCCCCGGTATGAAGTAAACGGACTTTCCTTTACTAAAAAACCGATTGATGAGGCTTTACAGCAATTAGTTGATGAAGCTGAAATTACCGTTTATAGTGAGGACGGATTTTATCCGGCCATGGATGCGGACGGTGTGTTCGGCGAATTGACGGAAGTCGTAGATGAATTGACAAAATCTGGTGAAATTTTCTATCGCTACGATGCCAGGAGAAAAGAGCTTTATCTGTCCAGAAAAGGCAGATTTGAGTTGCAGTTGCCTGAGAACAGAATGGTTATGTTGGCAGTTCTGGATGCTTTACGGGGTGCCGGCATTGCCGATGTCAGGGCGAATTGGAAGGATAATACGATTTTGATGACCCTTTCCCAATCCGAGAAAGAAACAGTTGAAGAATTGCTGAAATATATTGAGGATGACGGTTATCTGTTGTTGGCAGATACGCGAGTTTTTGTGGCTCATCCGAGAGTGCCGGGAGCTAATTGGCAAAAGGTTTTGAGACGTTTTGGTGTAGGACGTGTTTATTCAGCCAATAATGGTTTAAAAGGGAAGATATTGGGTATGGGCAATCAAATCCCGACAGAGCGCTTTTTGGCTGCGGTGGGAACTGAATTTGTCGTAACCCCGATCAGTCAAGGTGTCGCTATTGTCCCGAATGGTTGGAAAATGCGTTTGAATGTTGGACAATGTTCAATTTATGACAGGTTGGCAACATTGTCTGTGCTGTTGAATGCCCGAATCCGTAGCCCTGAAAAAGTGGAAGCCAATGTGACCTTGGATACAAAGCAGGGTGAATTAAGTTCGTTTAATACCGTTTCTGCCATTGATAATGAATTAGTCATTGTCGGTGTGCCGGAACCCGGTAGAGATAAAAGTGAGATTTTAACAACATTGAAATTGAGACTTATTCGTTTGATGAAGGAACAATAATTATGACCGAACAACCAAAATTTCAAGCACCCCCTCTGCCACCACAGGCCCCGTCTTTTGGTGTGCCGAGACCGTTGGGTGAAACAGGGGCTTCTGCTAATGCTGCTTCAGAATTACCTGCGGATAATTTTGCAAAAGCATTGAAATTACCCGTTACCATTTTTAAAACAAAAGTCATGGTCCTTATTTTAGGGGGAACGGTTTTGTTGGGTATGCTGTTGGGCGCTTTATTTTTTGGCGGTAGCGGTAATCAACCGGTTCAAGGGCCGGAAGGGTTATTGGGTGTTGTCAGGAATCCGGATCTTCGTCAGGATCTTCCCCGTTGCGGTATGGTTTCGGAAGGATCTCCCTGTACGGTCTACATTGTCAATCATTCAAGAAATGATCGGTACGCAGAGTATTTCTTTGATGAAGCGACACGGTTGACGGGACGGCAGGAATATTTGGTAATGATTGAAAATCAACATTATGCCAAATCGCGCATTCCGCCGGGGTATATCGCCCAGATAAAAATACCGTCATTAAAGTAAATTTTAAGCCCGTTTAACGACGGGCTTTTTTATGATTTTAGAAGTTTTTTTAAAGAAAAGCAAAATTTTGCTTGCAATTTTTTTAAAAATATGGCATATATGTCCGCGTATCAACATTGATGCGGGTGTAGCTCAGGGGTAGAGCGCGACCTTGCCAAGGTCGATGTCGAGGGTTCAAATCCCTTCGCCCGCTCCAATTATCCAATAAAATCAAGGTGTTTCCTAAACACCTTTTTTTATTTTACACACTTTGGCAGGAAGTGTGCAATTTTGAGCAAAATAGAAATACACACTCTACAACCCAATAAGTATAGTATTTACAATGAAGTCATCCTAAACACTGAACCTTAACTTTGCACACTTTTTGCACAAAAGTGTGCAAAAATCATAAAAAATCCTTGCACACTTATACTTTTTAATCCTAAAATACTATCCCTTCTATTTTTTATAAGCATTTGTTTTACAATAAGAATTTAACATAAAGAAATAAGTTGATATTCGTTTAGAATTTTATAGATTTTTGACGATAATTCAACCCGCTTTTTAATGACTCAATAATTTTTCTTGCTTAATATGTAGAATAATTTTAAAATAAGACCATGCAAAGTTTATATTCTATATTAAAAAAATACAAACAGATTATTTTATACCTTATTTGTGGGGGAGTAACGACGTGTATTAATCTGGGAACATATTTTATATCGGCGCATTTATTGAAAATCGGGGTTGTGAACAGTGTTTTAATTGCTAAAATCATTACTTTGATTTGTGCTTATCTGGGGAATCGCATCTTCGTATTTCAAAGTCAGTATAAAACGCCCCAAAAGCTTATCCGTGAAGTGTGTTTATTCTATGGATGTCGATTGATTACCACATGTATTGATGTGGGGATTATGTATGTAGGAGTGTTATTATTGGGCTTACAAGATATGCTTGTCAAAGTCTTTACTAATGTTGTTATAATTATCCTGAACTTTATCTTCAGTAAAAAAATTGTATTTAAGGAATAATTTCTTGACTTATGAGACAAATAAAGATAGTCTCTCCAATATAAATTTATTGATTGAAGGGTAAAAATGCAAAATAAAAAACGATCCAGGTCTACTAAAAAGAAAGGAGTTGTTTATACTTGTTTTACATCAGGATATGATGATTTAATACAGCATACTTATGTTAGTCCATATTTTGATTATATTTGTTTTACAGATGATATGAATTTAATTGC
>Ga0310690_10008036_pt1 | contig 13459 bp, 17 predicted proteins | sample AusTroGonzalo_MG_2_FD_207661 | JGI IMG/M metagenome (GOLD analysis project Ga0310690, IMG submission 207661) | Bovine rumen microbial communities from tropical cattle in Woodstock, Queensland, Australia - Gonzalo_04 (v2) (version 2) | ecosystem: Host-associated > Mammals > Digestive system >... | reverse complement strand
CCAAGCAGCAGGTAGATAATCTGCTGATCCCGAAGCAGACAGCTCAGCAGGTGGCAGACGCTATTGCAGCGGCTCTGACTTCATACACCAACACCGCCGGCATGAACTCCGCCATCGCCACCGCACTGGCACCGTATAGCACGACGGTTGAGGTGAATCTGGCCATCAGCGACGCTATCACCACGGCACTGACCAATTACTACACATCGGCGGTTGTCAATCAAATGCTGTCAGAGAAGGTGAATAAAGTGGACGGCAAGCAGCTATCTACCGAGGACTTCACCACCGCGCTGAAGAATAAATTGGATGCGCTGCCAACATCTGCCGACCTCGCTACTCAAATAAGCAATGCCATCGCAAGTGCGTTGACATCATATTACACAAAGACGCAGACTGACAACCTATTGGCACAGAAGCAGACAGCTCAGCAGGTGGCAGACGCTATTGCAGCGGCTCTGACTTCGTACTCTACCACAAGCCAAATGAACACTGCCATCAGTGAGGCTCTTGCATCTTACTATACAAAGACACAGGTGGACGACAAGTTCTCCGCCACGAATAACAGAGTGCTCTTCTTGGAGCAGGGCCTTGGCAAGTACAACAATACGCGCAGCATCACACTTGTGCAGGCTACCGCCGGAAAGTATGTGAATGTCAACGGTCAGGAGGTCAGCGCAAGCGGCTACGGCATCAGCGAGGAGGTAAACCTGAATGCAGGCGACATCCTGTTAGTGCCGAGCGCGAGCGCAGTGCCTGCCGATGTAAGCCTCTTTGCCCGCATCGTTACTCGCACCTACGACAAGGTGATCAACTACATCTACACCTACCGTCAGGACTACCCAGAGCTGCCTGCAACGGCAACCGCCGACTACAACCCTGCGCTCATCTATACCGCGCAGTACGATGAGACCGGCGATACTCCCGTCCTCACAGGTTGGGTGATGGGTGGTCAGACCTACACCACACTGCCTGCCACACGCGAGGTGACGGAATCGTACTACGAGCCTCTGATGAAGCAGGCCGTGGCCGCAATGCCAAGCACCGGCTACTACGTCTACCTCTGCCCGACGGCCATGACCGTGGTAGTTAGCGGTTACACGGCAACGGTGAGCGGCGGCATTGCATTGGTGGTAGGCCTTGGCATCTTCAAGAACATTGCCACCAACTTCATCGGTGCTCCTGGTCAGGCCGTTATCGCGCAGGCCTTCGCACAGCTCCTCGGTGAGATAGAGGGCCTGAAGGCGCAGTTGGATAATCTGGGCGAGACACGCGCCGTGTGCATCAACTCTGATGATGTGCCAAAGGTGCAGAACTACCCGATGATAGTCTATGGCAGTGGTGCGCCTACGGCTCCCAATGTTCCCGCATTCATAGGGCAGAAGTACCTCGACACCACCAACAAGAAGGAATACACCGCCTTTAGCGTGACCAATTCCGTCAGCGATTGGGTATTAGTTAACTAACAATAGGAAAGGAGAAAATTATGGCAATAAAATCTTATGCTAACAAGGCTGCATACGATGCAGCGGTTAAGCCCACAATAGAGAGTCAGGTCTCCATGATAGAGACTACACGCGAGATTATAGTTGACGGTGTGAACGTCATCACAACAAGCCCCGCAGTTGGCGACCTCGTAATGCTCGACGAGGCCAACAAGATAGTATTCCTGAAGGGAGGGTCTTGGATTCAGAAAGCCATCATCCCAACTGCATGGACACACGTAGGCTACGTTTATCTGCGCATGGGCCGCAAGGTAGGTGTGATTGACAAGAATGCTGCCGATATGAAGTGGTTGGATGTATGCCAGTACGCCATCACTGCGATAAGTAGCACTACATTGGCAATTAATCTCCGAATGTCGCCTGACTATTCGGTCAACACTACCGTAGATGTGACGCTCACATCCACCAATATTGATGCTACCTCAGCAGCGGAAATCTCCGCCGCCGTAGCAGCTAAGGCCACAGCGGTGGGAGATACTAAGGCATGGTGGGCATACCTGGCCGATGCGAACGGAAACAAGGTGGATTCGGATGGCACTCAGATCATCATCCAATGCGATGAGTGCGTAGACTACCGCTTCTACAATGTCAGCGCAACTGGCTGCACCATCGCACATGTCACCTGGGGCGATATGCCTGAGAGCTCAGCTTATTGGCGCGGCGAGCGAGGCTTCTACACTAACTATTGGGGTGTGCAGAATATCGCACGCACTAAGGCATGGGCCACCAATAACGGACGTGTACCATCGAGCAACGAGCCCGTAGGACCGCAGGCCGGCAACAGCGAACCAGTGCGCCCGTCTGCATTCGAGACATCAGAGTATTGCGCCGACCTCCGTGCTGCCTACAAGACCTACGAGGAGTATCTGGAGAAGTGCTACGCTGTGGTATGTCCGCAGAAGTATGGATGCTTCTCACTGCCCGACGGTGCAACAATGGCCAAACTTTACGCACAAAAGACTGCGCCCACCAAGGATGGCGGCACCAAGTACAAGTTCCCCGCTCTCTACTACGGCTATAATCGCTCGTATGGCGTTGCAGGTCTCGACTTTGGCGATTGGCACCTGCCTGACGTATTGGAAGGAACCCTGCTAATGAAGGACGCATGTATCAACACGCTTGCTCCGAGCATAACCAAGATGGGAACTACCGCAGTGAATAATAGCGCGGGCCGGTGGTTCGCCACGAGGTACAACGTCAACAGCGCTTGGTTTTTCGACGGTTGGGACGGCGTTCTCACCTACGTCACCGTCTTTACCGCGGTCCGGTCTCAGGCGGTCGCGCTTCTGGAAATTGATTAACTCCTAATATAGGCTCTCACGTCATCGCGAAAGCGTGACGTGAGGCCCTTGTACTTCAGGCAAACAATGAACGAACACAAGAAACCACGCGGACATAAGGCGCACAACGACAAAGATTCCATTCTTGCCGACGCAAAGAATCTATTGCTCATTTTATATCCCGCCATCCAACGGATGCCGAAGATAGAACGGATAGAAGGTGCGCCGGTAGAGATGAAGAAGGCAGCGCAGAACATTATCCGGCATTTCTCCATTGCAAAGGAATGTCAGGAAGTGCGACAAGAACGCATCCGTGAAATCTTTGGTGAGTTCGGTATATTGTTGGCAAACTTTGAGCTTTGCATCGTGCAAGGGCTCCTGACAGATAAGGATAAACTGAGTATCGCTACGCAGTTGGAACGAATAGAGGAAGGTGTCAGGAAGTGGAGAAATGCGGCACGGTCGCTTAAACGTCAGGAGCAGCAGACGGTCGGCCCAAACGGGCAAGAGGTTGCTGCCAGACATGAATAAGGTGAAAGGGAGCCCGGCTATCATTTATAGCAGAATCACAGATGCGGCTCCGACCCGCACGAACCGGTGGTTCGCCACGAGGTACAACGTCAACAACGCTTGGAATTTCAACGGTTGGAACGGCAATCTCAACAACAACAACGTCAATAACGCGATCCGGTCTCAGGCGGTCGCGATTTTACCTGTATTCGCTGTATTGCGCTTTTATCTATGACTGATGTATCGTTCTTTTCGATGTTGCTCGACCTGATGTTCTCCACCAGGAGAAATAAGCGTTACGGGCGCGATTCGATGGCCTTCGAGGTAAATTGGTCGCCGCTTCTTGTTCGCATGATGCACGAGCTCACGGAAAGAACATTCCGCATACTCCACAACTACACCTTCCTTACTTCTATACCTAAATGGCGCGAGATATTCGCAACAGAGTTCGTTGGTCGGTTAGCCGACCATTTATTATGTGACACGCTAAAGCCATACATTGAACGGACGCTGCACCCTCGTACATTCAACAACCGCGAAGGCATGGGCTCGCAAGCGGCCATGAACCAGGTGATAGAGGATATATTCGAGGTATCGCAAGGTTACACGCAGACGGCCTGGATAATCAAGTGGGACTTAGCGGGATTCTTTCCGAATGCCGACTGCACATACATGGAGTATGAATTCGACCGCGTTATTGAGAATTATCAGGACGAAATATCAGCGCAGTACGGCGAGTGGATGCCATCGTTCCTGAAATGGTTGGCAATGGTCACTATTCATTGTTGCCCTGCAAAGCATTATGAGCGACGCACGCCTAAATACCTATGGGAGCGGCATATCAAACCCGAGAAGTCAATCCTAAATAAGCCCGACGGTATAGGTGTACCCATTGGTCGCATGACATCACAGACAGGAATGGGATTGTATATCAATGACGAGGTGGCGTGGCTGAATGACGAATGTGGAATTCGCACCACGGTATTCATGGACGACGGTGTAATGATAGTGCCGGACAATGCCAAGATGTACGCGCTGAGCCTAATGCCCAAACTGCGCCAACGGCTCAGCGCAAAAGGCGTCATGATGAATGACCACAAATTCTATTGTCAGCAGCATTGGAAAGGTCTTGAATTCTTGGGCAGCCACATACGCCCGTGGAGCATTATACTGAATGATGCTACATGGTCTCGATGTATCGCCAGAATACACGAATACAACCAACTTGCCGAGGTCGAGAAGTACAGAGAGCTCGACCGCTTTATTTCAACCGTAAACTCCTACACAGGACTACTGAAGAACCGTACATCGTACAACCGCATCATGCAACTTAAAGCCACCATCGGTGAGGAGTGGTGGCAGTGGTTAGATTGGGACCAACGCCGTCAGTGCGTAGTCAGTAAACCTCAGTACGGACTTCGCCAGAGATTAAACGATAAATATAAATTAAAACTGAAACGGAAATGAAAAAGTCAGAAATCATTGAGCTCATTAATGCTCAGCAGACAATTATTCTCGACAGAGAGGCCAGGCTATCAAGTACCGACTACATCGCTGCCAAGATAGCAGAGGGCGCAGCCACCAAGGAGGAGTATGCCGACAAGATTGCAGAGCGTCAGCAGTGGCGCGATGACATCAATGCGGCACAGACAGAAATCGCCCGCCTCGAAGCCATCGAGCCGGAGCCCGACGCAGAGCCGGATGTAAAAGAGTAAGCAGCCATCAGAATAGAGCGCAGTAAACCTATTACTGCGCTTTGTTCGCTTTGTAAAGAGACTACAACTATGGCATATTCAAGTGACATGATGCAGTACATTATCAAGGTGCTGAACAAGAAAAGCCCTGCGGACACTCCATTCGGTGAGCGGACCAACTTCCAGGAGGCTATCTGCCTGCACGCCAACGTGACGTGGGATAAGGGGCAGAAGGCTCTGGCGCAATGTGCGCTCGAGAATACGGACACCATCCTGATCCGAACGCGCTACGCCTCGCAGATTGACCGTAACAGCCTGATAGAATACGAGGGCATCACCTACCAGATACAGAGCCTCCATTCCGACCGCCGCGCCAATACCACACAGATTGTGGCCACCGAAATGAACGGTGCAGCAAGGCAGGAGGAGGAAACGACAACGACAACGCCAACAACAACACAGGAGGCGGTGGAAGAGTAAAAATCGACTTGCTATATCGTTTAACTAATAACTCAAGTAATTATGAAAAAAGAAATCGCAATCGTACATTTCAACACTCCAGAGCTGACAAAAGCTCTCGTGAAAAGCATCCGCAAACATGGTGGCGAGGACATCCACATTACCATCCTCGACAACTCGGATGAGCGTCCTTTGAAGGGCACCATCAAGGGCTGTAAGATCATCGACAACACCAAGGGGCAGCTCATAGACTTTGAGGCTGAGCTTGCCAAGTTCCCGAACAAGCAGGAGCATGTCCGCCTCAGCTCTAACTACGCGAGCACCAAGCACGAAATGAGTGTGCAGTTACTTTTTGACCTCCTGCCAGATGGCTTTGTCCTGATGGATTCGGACATCCTCATCCGCAAGGACATCAACTTCCTGTTCAACGAGAAGTATGCAGCAGTTGGAGCAGTGCAGCGCAGACAGCCTCACTACAAGGTGGAGATTAACCGACTGCTGCCTATGCTCTGCTATCTGAATGTGCCACTGCTGAAGGCTCATGGCGCAAAATACTTCGACCCTGAGCGCACCTTCGGCCTGCTGCCCGACATGCTCGACCGCAATAATTGGTACGACACCGGCGCAGTCATTTTGGAGGACATCCGAAGGACTAAGCCCGAATTGGTGGCCCTCGTCTACTCGTCTCTCACCTCCTACTATGTACACTACGTGCATGGCAGTTGGAAGAAGAACGACCTGGACAACCAGAAGAAGTGGCTCGATGCCAACAGCGCCCTGTGGAAGTAATCCCACAGGTGCGCTCCCACAAGCGCAACTAAAAAGCAAAAAGAGATATGGATAATTTTTTCATTAATTGGATAAGACGCAGAGAGACAAAGCCGACACCTCCCGCTCCTGCTCATGGTACGGGCGTACCTGCCAATACCAATCAGCAGCCGCCAGAGGTGAAGTCGGCATCCTTCGAGGAGCGCATTGTGCGCATCACCCGTCCTGAGATGACTCCCACCATCGCATCCATCTACCGTGCAGTAGAGCTGAAGGCTAAGACCATCGGCCAGATGGAGATGCAATATCAGCGCAAGGATGCAGAGAAGGGCAACTTCGTACAATCCATGTACGGAGATGGCAGGCTGATGAATTGGATGTTACAGAAGCGGCCCAATCCCCTTATGACGGGTGCCGAGCTTTTCCAACAGATGAGCGTACACCGCGAGCTGTTGGGCAATGCTTTCGTCTACATAGAGCGCGACGATGTGGGCACTCCTGTTAACTTTTGGTTGGCCCTCTGCGGCGGCTATAACGAGCTGAACGGTACCTATACCCTGACATGGCTCAGTGAGGACGGCGTGAAATCGGGATTCGAGATTCCACGCGAGGACGTGATTCATTGGCGCAACACCTACCGCTCTGGCATGAACGGCTTTATGGGTATTCCTACACATGTATATGCTATTCAGACACTCAGCATCATCGCCACACAGAAGCAGTTGGCATTGGAGACGGCAGCCAAGGGCGGACGTACCAAGCTCCTCATCGGTGAGGACAAGCCTGCGCAGCCTAATGGCACTATGGCGGCAGGCCTCTTCAACAAGGAGACGATGCAGAAGTATGCCGACGAGATCAGCGACCGCATAGCCGTGAAGGATGTCACGGCACTGCGAGGACTTGACAAGGTATTCCAGATAAGCATGACCGCCCAGGACATGCAGATGATGGAGATGCTCGGCATATCCAACGATGACATAGCGCGCTATTACTCCACACCGCGCCCACTCCTGATGCTCGATACCAACAGCCACTACAACGACTACAAGAATGCCACAATGGAATACCTGCAACGCACCATCCTGCCATTGGCCGGTGAGTTGGAGGACCTCTTCGACGTGACATTCCTAAACGAGTATGACTTTGGCCGCCGCCGCTTCCACATGTGCGAATTGCCATTGATGCGCATGGACCTCGAATCGCAGGCGAAGGTAGACCAATACAACCTCCAGACAGGAGCAAAGACGGTCAACGAAATCCGCCGCCAATACGACATGCCCGCAGTGCCCAACGGCGACATCGTATATGTGAGCACCAACCTGGCAGAACTTGGCAGTGCAAAGCTCCGCGATGTGTCCGCAGGCGGACGGCCTACAAATGAACCCAAGCAGGATGGAGATGAAGGCAACAAGTAAGGACATCGAGAATATCGAGCGCGAATTGGCCAAAAAGCCCAACGTGCGCACCGCAGTAAACCCCAAGCGTAACTACGGCGGATAAGTAGTAACAATAATTACGCAAAGACAATGAAACAGCAGAGATTCATTCCTATTAACTTGTGCGGCCTTCATGTAAGAGAGCCGCAAGAAGGACAGACTGAAAGCCGTACCATCGAAGGCACTCCCATCGTGTTCGGTGTTCGCAGTGTTAACCTCGTGCCCTGGAACAAGTCACGCGAGGTGTACGAGATTCTGGAGCCTGGCTGCATCAGCAACGAATTGTTGCAGCGGTCAGACATCATCCTAAACCTGAACCACTCTAATATGGTGCCAGACGTATTGGGCCGATGCAGAGACGGCAAAGGTACACTCGAATTGGACTTGCGCGAGAATAAGGTAGATTGCCGCTGCGATCTGCCCAATACCAACAATGCCAACGATACCCTGGAGCTGATGAAGCGAGGCGACATCACGGGTATGTCCTTTGCATTCGAAGATGATTGGGAGGATAGCGAGAACGGTGTCAGCTACGAGCGTCTGGCCGAGAAGTCAGCAGACGGTAAGGAGATATGGCTGCGCCACGTTAAGAGAATCACAGGTCTGTACGACGTGGCCATCGTGACCCATCCTGCCTACGAGCAGACCAACGTAGCCACACGCGAGGCCAATGACCGCATAGACAAGGCCATCGAGGAACAACTGAAGCGCGAAAGCGGGGCAGGTGCCGAGGACCCCAACAAGGAGCAGAAGGAGCGCGAAGCAAGAGCTGCCCGTGACTTCGCCCACAGACAACGAGAAATGCAATTAAACGCAGATTACTAACCCCTTAATTAATTAATTATGGCAAAGAAAACAAAGAAAGAGTTGCAGACACGCAACCGTGAGATTCAGGACCGCATGGAGGAACTGAACAACAAGGCATTCACCGAGAAGCGTGAGTTCACTGATGACGAGAATCAGGAGTGGGCAGCCTTGACAAGAGAGAAGCAGTTGAACTATCAGGAGATCAAGGACCTCTCCACCGCAGAGGAACTTGCCAAGATGCGCGAGCATGAGGACAAGAACGCTAAGCTGCGCGAGCTCCTGAAGGACAACGGCCAGAAGCGCGAAATCCTGCTCTTCCCATCAGGAGGCAACACTTCTGCCAACATCACCGCATCGGGTGCTATTCAGTTGAGCATCCACGAGCTCATCCCAACACTGCACGAAGGTCTCGACCTGCCCGAGACCCTGCGCGTAGTAACAGGCGTTACCGGCAACGAGATTTGGCCCGTTAACGTGGACGACGTAGAGATGGAGGAGGTAGGTGAGGTAGTTGCCCTGAACGACCAGGTAGTGAACTTCGCCAACATCACTCCACAGCAGAAGCGCGTCGGCTTGAAGGTGCCCGTATCTAATATGGCCATCGACAACGCTGCCTTCGACCTCATGGCCTTCGTACAGACCAAGTTCACCTTGGCTCTGCGCAAGTATCTGGCCAAGAAGATTTATTCTCAGGCTGCATGGGATGGCAACAAGGGTCCATTCTCAGGATTGACTCCCAAGGGTACCATCACCATTGGTGGCGGTGCTTACAAGAGCATCCTGAAGGCCGTTGCAGAATTCTCTGACAAGGGCTTCTACGAGGGCAATGTTGTCCTTATCATGGACCGCGCAACAGAGGCTGATCTGAAGGCTACTCCCAAGATCGAGGGTGCCGCAGGTGGCTTCGTTATCGAGAACGGCCTCTGCGCAGGCTATCCCTATGTGTTGACACACTACATCAACACCACTCTGTCCGGCAGCTCGCTCGTACCCACACAGAAGAAGTGCATCGGTATCGGTTACTTCGAGTGGTTCGCACTGCAACAGCATGGAGACGTCCGCTTCGTAATTGATCCAATCACGCTCGCTGATAAAAACGTGACACGCTTGGTACTGAACACAGCATGGTCAATGACGGATTTGTCAATTTACATCAACGGTGGAAATCCCCAGAGCGATGGTCACGGTGGCTACACCTACCCAACGCAGGCATTCGCACTCTACGAGATAGAGGAGGAGGAGACCACAACCACCGAGACTACAACTGAGACTACAACCGAGAGTACCACTACCGAGTAGTCGGAGGAACAAGTAAAGGACTCATTCATAGTTACTGAGTTGGCCGCAGGGTGGAGGCCTAAAAACCAAAGCCCTGCGCTTTACACCACAACAGACATGCAACATGAAAGAATTTGACGAAATCTTATACGACGCTATCAAGGTAGACACATCGCTGATGGCAGAAATCGGTGGCCGCGTTACATCGACGGGCTTCGAGGTATCTCCATCGGAAAAAGACAACACTCCTCTGCCTAACATCATCGTTACTGACGATGGCTTCGTGAACATCGACCCCAACAAAGACAATGTATGGGAGAGTGGTCAGGACCAAGTGCAGGCGAGCGTCGAAGTTGCAGGTCGAAGCCGAAACGAGGTGAAGAGAATTGTCAGGATGGTGCGCCAGGCCGTAGAGAGTCACATCGTTGGCCTCTATTCCTCTGGCAAGGACACACCAGAACTGCAATCTCTCTCCTCTGACGGTGTGGCGTGGGATTGGAGGAAGCCTTGCTATTTCCAGGTAATCACTTATCAAGTAACGATGAAAAACTACGAAGATGAGCAAACAAGTTAACAACAACACAGAGCAGGTCGCAGCTAAGAATCCGCAGGTGGAGGAGTTGCTGAAGAACGGTAAGGTGATAGTCAGTGCCAAGAGCCGCGAGGAATTGCAGGCGAAGGTTGCTGAAATCGTTGCCGAATGCAAGGCCGGTGAGGTCGGTGCAGGTGCCGTTGGTCAGAACTTCGAGACCGGCGGCTTCGAGCAGCGGCTTGACGTAATTAACAAGTAATAATATGGGAACACTTAAAGGTCAGAACTTTCGCATTTTCACATGGGACTCAACAGCCGAAAAGTACCATGTGATTGGCATGGCCGTAAACTGCGTCATAACAGAGAATAACAATACAGACGACCAAAGCACAAAAGACGATGTTGGCATGGCCGCAAAGCCCACCACATTGTCTAAATCTTGGAGCGTACAGGTAGAGTCTCTGTCTGTTGCAGACGTTGGCGCAATGCTCACGGCCATCAAGAACAAAACGAAATTCCAACTCATGTGGGATCAGACAGCAGTCAGCGACAACCAATCCGCATCCGGTATTGGTTGGGCAAGAGTTGGTGAGGCCTATCTTACAGATGGAACCTTTCAATTTGATGACCGTACCAATTCTCAGAAGAATCTCACATTCACAGGCACAGGACCATTGACTACACAGGCAAGCTCACCTACTTCTGAGACGATTGCTCCAGGTAGTTATACCAAGGGTCAGTTCGTTCGTCTGTTCCTGAGCAGCGACAACACCGCAGCTCCTGTTAAGGTTATTGGTGCAGCAAAGAAGCTCAGTCTGCATGTGAGCCTCGCCCTGGAAAACAACTCAACCAAGGACACTCCGTTGGATTGGGAGTACCAGGAGCCTACCACATTGTCGTACGACATCACATCCAACGCTCTTATGGAAGGCGGAGACGTCATCACATCATCTGTGCAGGCACAAGACCTGAATGGTATTCAGGCAATTTACGATGCCGGCACACCGGTGAAGTGGAAGATTGCCAACGTAAGCGGCGACAATCAGCGTACAGCCGGTGCGATCATCTGCTCTGGTTCGGCATTGATTCAGACACTGACTATGAACGGCCAGAACAGAGTGGCTGCCGAATACACCACTCAGTTGGTCGGCTATGGCGACTACACCGTAGGAGCCTAAATCTCTCACAAGTCTGCCCGAACATCGGGCAGGCTTTTTTAACTCAAACTCCAAGTAACTATGATTGCAGAAAAGACTATTACCATTTGTGGAAAAGAAGTAAAGATGCGTTATTGCCTTGCAGCCGAGCGAGGCTATGAACAACTATCTGGCAAGGGCATCGAAGTATTCACCACCACCGTAACAGAATGGGATGAGAAGGGCAAGCCCAAGAAGGTAGTACCACCAGAGGCAAAGCCATTCGACTATGATACGCTTGCATTGGCCGCTATTGTTGCAGCCTATGAGCGCAACGATGAGGACCCTCCCATCACCGCCAATGACATTCAGTACGATATGGGGCCAAAGGACAGAGAGGTACTTGTTACCACCGTTATTGAGCTCCGTCTGAAATGGTATGATATGCCCTCCATTATCAAGCCGGAAACCGATGAAAAGCCCGAGGACCGCGAAAAAAACGCATAACCGCCCATGACTTGATTCAGCTCGTCGTGGGCGAGATCGGACGAGATAGGAGAGAGACGCTCTATGAAATGCAGTACAGCGAGCTCCTCCTCATCGTAAGAGGCTACCGCCGTCGAGGTGTTTTGCACTATCAGCTACTCCGCGAGATATTGTTCTGCACCTTATTCACATTCCGCGAAAATAAGTACAACAAGACCTCAGAGGACATCTGGCCGCTCTACTTCGACCGCTACAAGACAGCCAAGCGCGAGGCGCAGCTATCAGATGAAGAAGTGAATGACCTCCTTGACGACATGGCAGCATTCACAGAGTACCTCCAAAAAGAGGCAAAGAAATGAATAACACCTCGATGTACAAGTTGCGTCGAGGTTTATTTTTTCTCCCTCAGCAAATCATCTATCTTGTCAAACTCCTCTTGTATACTCTCGGCAAGAACCTTGGCATATCGCTGCGTCTGCTTGATGGACGCATGGCCAAGCATCTTTGATACATTCTCCATCCTCACGCCATTGCGCAGCATGAAGGTTGCGAAGGTATGCCTGGCCAGATGCGTGTGCAATTTGATATTAAGACCGCAGGCAGCACCCACAATCTTCAGCTCTCGGTTGTACACCTGGTTGCTTATCCGAGGCACTGACATCTCATACCGCTCCAGAACCTCCACAGCAGGCGGCAACAACTGATTGACAAACGGCTGACCTGTTTTGATGCGAGAATTCACGATGAGCCATTTATTGTTTATTTTCTTATAGGCCTTGATGTCGAAGGCCTGCGCATCGGCATACGACATTCCCGTCCACATCTGGAAAATGAAAAGGTCTCTGGCCTTAGCCAACCAAGTGCCAGGTGTGGGCGAGAAATCCATGATGGCCTTCATCTCATCCTCGGTGAGGTATTCGGTGTTCTCTTGCTCCCCTCGTTCAAATTCCCCATTGAGCTTGTTGTACGGATTCGCAGCGAGCAATCCTGTGCGCTCTGCGCGCCTTAGCAAGGCCTTAATGCACTTGTGGTAGTTATATACACCGCCGGATGATATTTTGCCATTCGTGCGCCCTGGTAGCTTACGAAGCCAGGCATCCCACTTGTATATGTTCTCTGGTGTAACGTCCGACCAATCCTGCATACCACCAAACTCTATCACCTTGCGCACCGCGCTGTCATAGTGCCGGATGTCGCGCACTCGCAGAATCTTAATCTCCTCCTTCATCCAATCTATAAAGTTGGCCGACTGCGCGCATCCCCAAGCATGATGCTTGATTCTGGCAATATCTATCTCCGTATGGTGCTTCAGGGCAAAGTTAATGTCCTTCATCACGGAATCAAGGATAATGGCCAGACGCTCATTCAGAGAGTCGGCACATGGATGGTTCACCACTTTATCGAACGACCATTGACGCGCACATACACGTATACCCGTATTAATGTAATATAACTTGCGCTCAACGGTAACTCTGATCTCAAGAGGCCCTTCTTTACCTCTCTTGGTTCTGTTTCGATGGTCAAAAACAATTGCGGTTGTAATCATAGGATTTTTTGTTTTTGTTTACCCA